>Ga0265301_10000287_pt1 | contig 77534 bp, 61 predicted proteins | sample AusTroGonzalo_MG_2_FD_193488 | JGI IMG/M metagenome (GOLD analysis project Ga0265301, IMG submission 193488) | Bovine rumen microbial communities from tropical cattle in Woodstock, Queensland, Australia - Gonzalo_04 | ecosystem: Host-associated > Mammals > Digestive system > Stomach > Rumen ... | reverse complement strand
TAGTCGTTCTTGTACAGCAACTCCGCCACCAGCAGCTGGAAATAATGCCCGTTGAAGACGTCGAGGCTGTCGGCCTCGGGGCTTTCAGCGAAGTCCAACAGCAAGGCAAAGGCGCTGTCGGGCTGCTGCCACATCAGGCTGTCAATCCCCATCAGCGTCCGGCAGGCTTCCCCCTCTCCTCGAGGAGAGGGCCGGGGTGAGGTCAAATTTCCGCATCCCGCCAACATCAGCGTAATGCTGAGCATTGCAGCGATTCTATGTCCGAGAGTTCTCATTCTCATGCCGCAAAGATAGTGAAATTCTCCTGTGTGAGCCTTGTCTTTCGCCAGAAAAAGATGACTGTCCCAAGTGTCCCACTGTCCCAGGGGCGGGACAGGTGGGACAGTGTGGGACAGCGTGGGACAGGGACATTGATGGGTTTAACAAACTGTATCAGAGTTGCTTTCGGGGGTGATGGATTAGACAGCAGGGAGGTCTTTAGGTTTTACTCCCCCTTTACTCAAACACTACTGAAACTTTACTCAAATTCTAATCAAACTTTTTGATACTTCGACATAACTTTAAGGTAACGTTAAGGTAACGACAGGATGACAAGTACAGACCTGTGTTGCAGTTGCAGTCAGAGCCTCATCTCACCATCAGCTTCCCGTATTTCACTACGGTGTTGCTGCGCATCAGCTTGACGATGTAGCAGCCTTTGGCGAAACCGGTAGGCAGCACTACGGAAAACTCGCCGACGGCATCGCCCGATGCCTTCAGCAGGGTGCGTCCGCTGAGGTCGCACACCACAATGGCATCGAAGTTGCTGCTGTTGCCGCTCACGTGTAAGGTTTGTCCTGACTCAACAGGATTGGGGAAAAAATATACGGGTTCGTTTACATCCTCATTGAGGCTCCAGCTCGGGTCCCAAATCATCCGGGCGTATTCCGGATGGTCGACGAAGGGGTTGCGGTTATGCTGATAGTCCCTGTATATGGTCTCGTTGCGTTCCTTTTCCTTGTCGCTGACGGGGTCCTGTTCGTTCCAGCGCAGCAACATATCGATGGCCCAGGGCTTGATTTCGCTCTTGGTGGTCATGTCGCTGCTGCTCCAGCTGCCGTCCTCGGTATAGTAACGCACGCTCATGTACATGATGGCACGGGCAAAGTCACCTTTATATTCATCGATAGGTTCGAATACGGTGCCGCTGAAGCCTGTCGTCTTGCAGGCTCCCAACTTAGAGCCGTTTTGCGAGGTCCACGAGGCGGAGCGCACCTCGCCAAAGGCATAGTTGCCGCGCTTGTTATTGACATATCCGTCCACTGGAAAGATGTGATGCAAATCCGTTTTTGCAGTACCGTCATTGTTAAACCAACTCTGCGGCCACGAGTGCTCGCGGTTGTAGCAGTCGCCCTCGCTGTCGTAGTTGCCACACTGGTCTGTTGTACCCAAATGATAGGTATAAGGCGGAGTGCCGTTGGGACGGTCGGAATACATGTCCCACACGATGCCGTTGCCTTTGTTGTCGGTGCTCCAATAGGCATTCCAAATCTGTGAGTACGAGATGGAGGTGTGTCCTTTAATAATGTTATGCAAGGCCAGCTTCAACGGGTTGCCCGACAGGCCGTTGGCGGAGTTGTAGTAATTGGCGGGCTGAGCCGAGAGCACCAGCGCGAAAGCCAGGCTAAGGATGAGGAAAAACGTCTTTTTCATAGTATCTTGTATTCTTTGGCCCTTTGACAGGCTCAGGGACCTTCACTCAAATCAAATTAGTAAACAAATATAATAGGGCAATAACCACCATAAACACCGAAGCGGAGAATTCCAGGAAACTCACCGTTTTAAGCATCTTGGGCTCGAAGTCCTGACGCACGATGAAGAACGACCACAGGAAACCGGCAAAGGCTACCGCAAGGGCAAACCATCCGCCGAAAGGCATGAAACAGGGACCCATCAGCGACATAAGCAAGGTGTTGAAAGAGGCGAGGATGGAGAGCAGGATGATATCGCCTTCCTTGACGACGGTGTACATCATCTTGCCTTTCAGCACGCGCATCGAGTCGACAAACATCTTGACGGCCACGACGAGCATCATCGCAAAGACCATGTACTCGGCGATATAAGTATAAAGGTGGCTGATCAGCCGACCTATGTTGTAGCCCAAGACCGCCATAATCCCCTGGCTGAGGCCAAAGGTGACGGGAATCCAAATCCTCTGCGCCGGCTTGTCGTCAGACTTAATCAAGCCCATCGAACGCGGGGCGACACTGGCAGTCAGACAAATGATAAAGAGGATGCTGATAATGATTGCTGTAGTGGTCATGATCCAAATAAATCAGAATGAGTCCCTGTCCTAACCAAAGACAAAAGATTCAATTTATCTTCCTTTGAATATATCAATAGCCAATCAGGTTGAACATGACATTCCCTATTTCCCTTATACTCACCTTTCAATGGGTGGTCAAGATTGACAGCTGGCAACGGAGTGTCAGTAGCCAGCATCAAAATAATCTCGTTCAACTTCTCCTCTGGCAAATTTCGTTTCAATGCCAGTTTCAAATCTTTTTTGTACTGGGTTGTGAAGAAGATTTTTCTCATTCGTGAACTTTTTTCAAATAGTCCTCAAAATCCTCACAAAGTGTTCCCTTGCCCGCTTTCGCTTCACGAATAGCATCCAAAGTTGTTGACTTTGCAGCGTTTGTTGAACGAACCGGTTTGATCAAAATGCCCAAAGATTTAATGAGACTAAGCAAAGCCTTACCCGTACTAGTTCTTTCGTTTAATGTAATCGTGTATGTGGCCATCTTTTTGTTCTTTGCTGCAAAATTACACATTCCTATTGAATAACACACAAATTCTGAAAAAAATTCGGGGAAGCCAAAAGCCGACTCCCCCGAATACCATGTGGATTGCTTCGTGCCTCGCAACGACGCGAAGCGATCTATTATTAACCGAGTCTCTTGAACTGGCAGGTGAAATGGCGCATCAGCTCAGCTTCCCAGGTGATTTCCAGACCACGCTTGATGGTATCGCGGCGGTCGTAAACGTTCTTCAGGGCAGCGGCAATCACGTCCATGTGGTTGTTGGTGTACACGCGGCGCGGGATGCAGAGGCGCACGAAGTCGTTGCCATCGAAGCGGTTCTCACGGGTGACCGGGTCACGGTCGGCGAGGACGTAGCCGATTTCGCAGGCACGGATGCCGGCTTCGAGATACAGCTCGCAGGTCAAGGTCTGGGCCGGGAACTCTTCCTTAGGAATGTTGGTCAACACCTTGTCGGCATCGACGAAGATAGCGTGACCACCGGCAGGACGCTGGTAAGGAATGCCGTATTCGTCGAGCTTGGCGGCGAGGTAATGCACCTGCTTAATGCGGGTCTCCACCATTTCAAATTCAATGTTCTCCTTCAGACCGACAGCCAGAGCGTCCATATCACGACCATTCATGCCGCCGTAGGTCAGGAAGCCCTCAAACGGGATGCAGAACAGCTTGGCACCTTCGTACCAATCCTTCTTTTTGGTGGCGATGAAGCCGCCCATATTAACGAGAGCGTCCTTCTTGGCACTCATGGTCATAGCATCGGCGTAGGAGTACATCTCCTTGGCAATCTCGCGGAGGGTCTTGTTCTCGTAGCCCTTTTCGCGGGTCTTGATGAAGTAGCAGTTCTCAATGAAGCGGGCGCTGTCGACGATGACCGGCACGCCATATTTGTGGCAAAGCTCGCAGGTCTCGCGGACGTTCTGCATGCTCACGGGCTGACCACCAACGGTGTTGTTGGTCACGGTGAGGACCATAAACGGCACGTTGCCCTTGTTCTCAACGAGTACCTTCTCCAGCTTTTCAAGGCTGACGTTGCCCTTGAAGGGGACTTCCAGCTGGGTGTCGTAAGCCTCAGGCACAGTAACATCAATGGCGAAGGCCTTGCGGCTCTCGATGTGACCCTTGGTAGTATCGAAGTGGGCGTTGCCGGGGATGACCATTCCGGGCTTCACGAGATAGCTGAACAGCACGTTCTCGGCTGCACGGCCTTGGTGGGTGGGGATGACGTATTCAAAACCAGTCAGTTCGGTGATGGTGTCTTTCATGTGATAGAAGCTGCGGGCTCCGCCGTAGCTTTCGTCGCCCATCATCATTGCGCTCCACTGGCGGTCGCTCATGGCACCAGTGCCAGAGTCGGTCAGCAGGTCGATGTAGACGTAGTCGCTCTTCAGCATGAAGATGTTGTTGTGGGCCTCAAGGAGCCATTTTTCGCGTTGTTCGCGGGTGGATTTCTTAATGGGTTCTACCATCTTGATTTTCCACGCTTCTGCAAAGGGAAGTTCCATAGTGTTGAATTTTTGAATTGTTTATTGTTGAATTGATGAATTTAAAATGCTATCTTTTGTATGGGGTTGAAGAATGTAAATCCCCAACCTCATGGCGGAGAAGCATCCGCCATTCCCCTACATGCGTAGACGAATCCCGTTCGCATAGGAGATTGCAGGTCAAACCCGCAATGACGAACCAAAGAAACGGTCGCGTTCCTTGATGTTCAAGTAAACCATATTACGAGTGATGTGGGGCATATCAATAATAAGGTGTTTTCGAAAAACGGTTCAAAGATAGGGAATTTTCCGATACCACAAGCCATTGTCCCGTTTTTTTCACTATTTCCGTCCTTTTCTTCCATACTATCCGGTCAATTCCCCATAATCCGGCAGATGATCCAAAGCCTCCAGCCTCCCCTCCTCCACCTTGAAGCAATAACAGGTCTCTCCGTTGAAGAGCATCAAGTAACGGGGCTTCAGAGCAGAATGATAACGCACAGCCTGGTCAAGTACTTTATCGGTAATCCTCACGCTTTGGGCTTTGCATTCCACAATCATCAGCGGACGGCCTTCCTTGCCAAACACCACAGCATCGGCACGTTTGTCCATTCCATTCACCTTGACAGAATACTCCACCGCTATTAATCCCGAAGGCACATGCAACTGCTCCACCAAGAGATACAACACCTTCTGACGCACTTCCTCTTCCGGGGTTAATGCCACAAAACGGCGGCGCAAGGGGTCGAAGACCATCCTGCGACCCTCACGTTCTTCTGTCTTGAACCATTGCAACCGACTGTCAGGCATGATTGTTTCCGTTTTTACGCCACAAAGATACATGAAATTCCCAAACAAAGGGAAATGTTCGTACTTTTGCCCTCGCTAACCCATAATACACTCAACTCCATGCACCATTTCCTCCCCTTATTCACCCTCGCCCTACTATTGACGGCCTGCACCCCGAAGTCCAACTCCCTTATCGGAGAATGGACCGTCGACAAAGTCAACGTACAGTTTGACGAGAACCGCAGCACTCCTGAGCTGGTAAAGCAAATCGGCGAGATGGAGAAGCAGAACACGTTGAGCATCAGCAGCGACTCCCTTTTGGTCTTCAAAGGATTGGACGAGACATGGGAAGGACGCCTCACGCTATCGGAAGGCAACAAACTTTATTGCGACGGGAAACTGTTTGGGCAATGGAATCATGGAACAATCAGCACTCGCACAAACTCTCCCCTCGGGGAAATAATGATTCGTTACAAAAAGACGCGATAATTGGCACGCAGAATACGCAGAATTATATGAAGCGCAAAGCGACGCTAAGCCTATTCTGCGGATTCTGCGATTTCAGCGTGAGACAAATTCTGCGATTTCAGCGGATTCTGCGTGAAACAACTTCTGCGATTTCAGCGGATTCTGCGTGAAACAATCATTCCTCAACGAACTTCAAACTGTAAGCAACCGCTTCAAGTTGCAACAAAGCGTTGCGTTTCTTCTGGTTAGGCTCATAGTAGTAGCCCTCCACGGTGACAAGGTTGCCCGTCTTGTTGTCCACGAAGGTGTAAGACACAAAGGGACCACCCATAAAGTCGCCTTCCACCCGCCACATTCCGCGCATCTCCTTCGTGTAGCCCGCTGGGTAATCGGCCACGTAAGTCACCAACGGCGGCACAAACTCGGTTTCGGTCGCCATATAGGAACCTTCCGAAGGACCGGGAATGTACTTGCCCACCATCATGTCGCGCATAGCGATAAGACTCTCCCGACTGAGCTGAAGGGTGTCCTGATAAGGCAGACGATAGATAACGATGCAAGAGCTTGAGTTCTCCAGCTCCTTTCGAATCCACATGAACTCCGGGTCGCTTTTGGCAATGTAGAAACCTTGGGGTATAGTAAGTTCAAAACCGAACTTCTTGGCAATGGCCTCGCTGATGTTCTTGTCGTTAGTGGGTCGCAATATTGTCAAGATACGATCGCGTTCCACCTTGTTGAACCACTTGTGGTAGACCTCCTTTTGGGTCTCAAACAAGTCCACCCAAGCGTAAGCGTTAGGAGCTGTGATTTTCACATACCGCTGCGGTGCTGCCCATAGGTCGACAGCGGTCTCAGCCACAGCCTTCTCCACCGTAGGGTCGACAACGACCTCAAGAATACACTTGTGCTTGTGGAACAAGTCGGAGAAAGCCCCTGTCTTGATGTGAATCAAGTTGTTCTGTGCCTCGGGTTGCGGCAGACCGTACTGATAGTCGAGGAAGAAGTGCCTGATGGAATCGCCAATGATGCCATTCCATTGGTCATCGCTCTGGGTGACCACAAGGATTTCCGCAATATTGCCCGTAGCACGGTCTTTCAACGAAGCTCTTGTCTTTTGTTCGCAGGCAGTCATCATAAGGACAAGCGCGACGACGGCCAGCAGGATGTTTCGTGTTCTCATAGTTATTTATTTTTATGGAGTTTAACTGTCAATTCTTTATCTTAAGCTTTTGATTCACCACTACCGTGTTGCTCTTCAAGTTGTTCCATTGCTTCAGCTCAGCCACAGTGCAGCCGTATTTTCGTGAGATGGAACTGAGCGTCTCGCCTTTTCTCACCGTATGGGTTTTGGTGGTGGTCGCCTGCTTGCTCTGACCCGAATTACTGCTCTTCGAGGTGGAAGAGCTGTTGGATGTCCCTCCTCCGGATCGATAGATGGTCAATTTTTGCCCCTGATGGACGGTGTCGCTCTTCAGCCTGTTCCATTTCTTTATGTTAGCAACAGAAACATGGTATTTCTTCGCGATACTGCCCAAACTCTCACCTTTCTTCACGGTGTGGGTAATGCGGCCGCTGCTTTCTTTCTTGACCGGTTGCTCCACCACCTTGTTGCGCAGATCAGCCTGTTTGGCAAGACTATAGATGCTATCCTCGATTTGCACAAAACGCAAGGCGTATTTCATAGGCAAGCGCAGGGAACACAGACGGTCGGGGCGACCTGGGATGATTTTCTTGGTGTATTGGGGATTAAAAAACTCAATATCCCTCATCGATGCACCAACCACTTGATTCACGAGGTCAAAACTAAGGTAATCATGAACCATCACCGTATCCGTTCCGTGCATCAACAGACCAGGATTCAGAGGATATAGGTTGTGCGCAGAGGCGAAGTTCATCACGTAAGTCACCGCAATGAAGGCAGGCACATAGCCGCGAGTCTCCTTGGGAAGATAAGGCCAGATAGCCCAATAGTTTTTGGTACCGCCAGCCCTGATAATGGCTTTGTTTACCTTACCTGGTCCCGAGTTGTAGGCTGCAAGCGCGAGGAACCAATCGCCATAACGGGCATAAAGGCTCTGCAGGAACTGGCAGGCCGCTTCTGTCTCCTTTACAGGGTCATATCTATCGTCGTACAAGGTAGTTTGTCGCAAGCCATAATTCTTTCCCGTCTCATACATAAACTGCCACAAGCCTTTCGCTCCTACCCTTGAGCCAGCCACAGGGTTCAGGGCTGACTCCACCATAGCCAGATACTTCAACTCAAGCGGCAGGTTATATTTGTCGAGATATTCCTCAAACAGAGGGAAATAGACGTAGGACAAGCCCAGCATTCGGCTACATTGCTCCCGTTTCCGGCAGGCATACAAATCGATATAGGCTTTCACCTTATTATTATAGGTCAACGGAATTGTCGTCTCACGGGCCAGTTCATGGATACGTTGGGCATAGATGCTGTCGGGAAAGGTAGGCACCTCGTATGAAGCATAGCCATAGGGGTTCCAAAGGGAGGAATCGATATCCAGATACACGTCACGGAAATAACTGATATTGCTAATCATGTCAAGCATCTCCATCACCGAAGATTCCTCCACATTGACCGTCGTGTCCATATCAACAATATCCAACGTGTCGGCTCTAAAAAACAAGCTGTCCGGATCAGAAAAATCGGGGTCATAATCTTGGGCAAACAGGCCACCCAACGGCAGCATCATCAGGACAAGGAGGCGCAAATACTTCATGGTTTCGTGCAAAGAATATATTTTGGATCGTGTTTTTATAATAAGGGTGCAAAAATAGCAAATGTGTACCATGTGAACGGAGCAAAATGGTGAAAAATTGCTACACTTTGAAAAAAATGGCTACTTTTGTCGCATGGAAAACGAAAAGAACACCGAAAAACTGGCTGGTTATCTCATCAAAATAGGTATACTGGCCGTCATTCTAGCTTTATGCTGGTTTCTCAAGAACGTACTGATTTACATCATCTTGGCCTTTGTTGTCTCGTTGGTCGGTTTCCCCATTATGACGCGCCTGAAGAAAGTCAAAATCAAAGGACGTCAAGCCCCTGATTGGCTGCTGACCTTACTGACTCTTTTGCTGGTTCTCGTTTTTATCGCCTTGCTGATTACGCAAATCATCCCATTGGTCTCCAATATCATCCGCGACGTTTCGGCGATGAACAGCACCTCTTATTTCGACTCCAACCCCATTGATGCCTTTAATGATTGGCTCATAGCCACCTTCCCTTCCTTGGGCAGCGACTTCGATGTGACGGCCTTACTGCTGACCAAACTGAGGGAACTGGTCAGTTTCACTCAGGTGAGCAATATTGTCGGATCGGTAGCCTCGGTGGTTTCAAGTGCCTTTGTCGGTCTGTTTTCTGTTGTGTTCATCTCGTTCTTCTTCATCAAGGACGACACCTTGTTCGAGAAAATCGTCTGCGCCCTTGTCCCCGATCGTCACGAAAAAGAAGTAAGCAAGACCTTGAACGACATCAAGCATCTGCTGTCGCGCTATTTCTTGGGTCTGCTTATCGAAATGCTGGGGGTGGCCATTATCGACTTTTTGGCCTTATGGCTTATTGCTCGACTTCCCGTAAGTTATGCCCTCGGTATTGCCTTCATCGCCGGTGTACTCAATGTAATTCCTTACGTCGGTCCCCTCATGGGCGAGGTCATTGGTGTCGTTATCGGCGTAGTGTTGAAGTTCAGTCTCGGTGTAGGATTGGGTGTCAACATCTGGATTTTTGCCTTAGTCATTTTTGCACTCATGTTTGGAGCACAGCTCATTGACAACTTCATCTACCAGCCTCTCATTTACTCCACCAGCATCAAGGCGCATCCCTTGGAAATCTTCATCGTGCTCCTTATCGCCGGTCATCTCGGCGGTGCAACGGGTATGCTCGTCGCCATTCCTGCTTATACTGTGGTGCGTGTCATAGCCATCCGGTTTTTCCACCACTTCAAGCCCATACAAAGGCTTATCCCCGACTTGAGCGAGGAAGATAAAATCATCGAAAACATTGACTAAAACAGGAAACGGCTATCAACGCTCAACGGCGATACGGCGAACCACAATCCCCTCAGACGTTGCCACACGCAACATATAAAGACCTGAAGCCGTCTGCTGCATATCGAGCACCACTTGACTACCTTCGACAGCTTGCTGCATGATGCATTGTCCCAATGTGTTGTAGACCGAGACGTGGCTCATGCCTTCGGCTGCAACGGTAAGATGGTCTTTCGCTGGGTTGGGATAGACCTTCACCGAGGATTCACCTTCGTCGATGCCTGTAGGCGAATAATAGACATGCAGTTCAAAGACGTTGGGGTAATAGTGCCTATTGGCGGGTGCCGAAGTGCAGTCCCACTCACCATAATAGGCGTAGAGACGATAATAGTAGTCACCTTCTAACGAAAGGGAATTATCCTTATAGGAAGTAGCTGCTGGACCCAACAGCTTGATACGCTCATAGTTGCCGTCTTCGCCTGTCTTACGGAAGAGGTAGTACCCCGAAAGCCCGTCGTTGGGCTGAGGTGCCTCCCATTGCAGTTGAGGCTTGTAGTTGCTGGTGTATTCAAAATCAAGATTGCGGGGCGGATAGCAGGGACCTACCGAAGCACATGATTCGTTGGTGAATTCACCACTCTCGCCACCATCGCACAACACGCTGATGCGATAGCAATGACCACCCAAGCCCGCATCAGCATCCATAAACGTAGTAGCGGTACCGGCAGGAATCAAGCGATAAAGCAACCCGTCGCGATAGAGATTATAGCCATAGCCCTCATCCTCGACAGCATCCCACGAAAGCAGGACACCTTCATCGGCTACAGTAGCGACCAATTCATTCGGAGTACCACAAGCGAGGCTGCCACCACAACTGTTGTTGGTCTCAAAGAAGATGCCTTCCGTCAGGTCGTTAGAAGAGCCTGAGAACGAATAGACCGTATTGCCCTCAGCGTCTTTGATGACGAAACCCATTTGGGTGACTTCATTCTCGGGAGCCGTCCAGCCAAAGCTCAGCCGTCCTAGAGGCAATGAGGGATTAGCCACCACACCCGCCGAAGTCGTCGTGGTGAACTGAGCCAACTCGCAACCCGTAGCGTTGTATACAGAGAGATATCCACCGCGCCATCCCTGGAAAGAGGTAGTGGTCAAGAGGAGCTGCCAATCGCAGGTGGGTCCGACCATCACCTTCATCTCATTGGCGTGTTTACCCACACGACCGTTGGCCTGAGCATAGACCGCATAATGATAGACATCGTAACGCGGCACATCGGCATCCTCAATTTCCATTGTCGCTCCGGGGGTTACATCTGTCAAAATCTGGATGACTACGTTGTCGCGAAGCACTACGACCTGCTCAATGGAAGAGAGATTAATCCCGCCCAAAGTGGTGGTGGGATTGGTCCAGGTGAGGCGCGTCTTGAGTTCCGTATCTGAAACAGGCGTGACGGTGAAATCGGTAGGTGCAGCGGGCGTGTTGTTATATACCGGCTCAGGGACGAAGTTGAACATCGCGTCGGCAGGACTCGTATATGGCGCCTCATCGATGATGTACCATCCGTTGCTGCTGCCGCCCCAACCGAGGTTGAAGTGGAACAAATCATGGTCATCATAGCCGTCACACACGAAAGCGTGACAGCCACCATCTTGACAGCCACCGTAGTACATGGGCCAACCCATATCAAACTGCTCGCGCACCATCGTCTTCCAAGTCTCCAACTCATAGTCGTCACGACGAAGCTGCACGATGGCATCACAATAGTTGAAATAGGTATGCATCACCCCTGGGATGGGGCCAGAGGCACCACCGCTACCATCAGGGCCATAGCCCATGTCGATGGTGACACCGCAATGGAAGCCCAGCGTTCCCGTAGCTATTTTCTCCGCTTCCGTCGAGTTGTTGTTCAGCACGTAGGGCATATTCTCCCAATCGTATTCCGTGTTGCCGAAGTCGGCGCAAATCTGTCCGTAGTCATTATGGTAATAGCAATGGCTATCGTTGCCCTTGACGGGGAAGCACCAGAAACGCATCAGCTGGGCCATAGCAGTCGCAAGGCAACCCACGTAGGTATGTCCGCCCGAGCCAGCTGGGTCTTCAGGACAACAGTAGTTATAAGGATAGTCCTGATTCCACTTGGTCAGGCAAAAGTACTCCGCATCCCTACCGCCAAAGCGGGAGATCAAGCGTCCGTGTTCCATCAACGAAGCCCATTCTGCAGCCACCAAAGGCGTAGCGGTAGCGTTACCCCTGCTACGCAAGCGACTCACACTTTCGGTAATGCCCGTAAAATAGTCCTGCAATGCAGGAGGAATGTTGGAGGCATCAAAAGCCGACTCATCGGAATAGCCGATAACAGGACGATAGGCATCGTCACCCGCGATAATAACGAAGCTGTGGCTGCCCAGATTGAAGATGAAGAAGGCATCATTCTGAGCGGTATAGGCCAGTTCAGGCATAGCCCTCTCAAGAGCCAACTGTGAGGTGGCGAACTTTTGCGCCGCCGTAAGTGCCGTATGGCGGTCTATGGGTTTAGCTTGCAGGACAGACAGCCCCATCAGCAATGCCGAAAGCAGTAATTCAGTTCTTTTCATGGTTATTCTTATTTTTCATTGGTTTGCAATACATCAGGAAGGATAACAACCTTCATGCCGACAAAAGCGTAATTGGCTTTCAACAGGTCGAGGTCGGCGTTGCGGAGGCGGATGCAGCCCTCGCTGCCGCGACCGGGAACCGAAGCTTCATTATTAGTGCTTCCGTGGATGCCGATACCCGAGAAACCGGGTGTGGCAAGTCGCATGAACCAGTTGCCATACGCCAAAATCTCGCCCCTGCCGTCGCCGAAGTCGTGTGTCCACTTCGAAGCATCGGTAATTCGGGTGATGGTGAAAGGCTTCTCGAAAGAGCTCTCAGGGGTGCGCATATCGCCTACCCGCTGTTTATGTCCAGTGTTGCGTCCGACGCAGACGGGATAGCAGGCGCGGCACAATGTGTCACCCTCCACCGCCTCGCATACATAGAGCCGGTACTCAGGTTTCGCGATGACGATAAAGCAGTTTTCCTTGACCAAAACCTCTGGGTCAATATTCAAAGTGTCATAAAGCGGACCGCTCATTATCGTGTCAGCCACTATGGTGACTGGCTCTTCAACGGTTGAAGTGCTGTTGTTGTGGCAAGCAGGCATAGCCCACAAGACCGAAAGAAGAAGTATGAATATCATTTTTTTCATGGTTGTCGTTTATGAGGCACAAAAATAGGGAAAATATCCATTGGAATGTAAATCATTTCACATCTTACATCTGCATCAGACATCACCTTCTTGATTCCATTTGATATTACGTTTATTTTTCAATCACCACCCACGGACTTCTGTTGTCTTTTGTCTCTTTCTCAATAAAGCCGTTCTTTCTAAGAAAAGAGAATTCCCTATCAACCGTGCGTTTCGAAATACCGAACAGTTTCGCCAATTTAGTAGCAGTAGTGTCGCCATCAACCCTCAGAAAAGCAAGAATATCTTGTTGTCTTTCTGTTAATTGAATTTCGCCATCAGTATCGCCATTATTATCGTCAATCATGGCGTTATCTCTCTTCTCAATTGTTAGCACCAATTTAACCTGCATCAGTTCCCGCTGCTCTATCAATTCTGGCTTCAACCAATGTTTTTCGTTCCAAGCGCTTAGGATAAGTGGAAATCCCGAACCGAGGTTCTCGCCCAAGCCAATCATACGGAACATATTTTGTATGCGTTGGTTGCGAGCCCTGGTCTCGTTGCCGGCATAGATTTGCTCCACAGGCAACCGCAGCAAGCCCGGATTCGTAAACACAAACTTATCATCGTATTTCTCAACCTTCAGCACGCCGTTCAGCATCAAGTCAGCATGGATGATGGCATTGGTCATTGCCTCGCGCACCGCCTTGTGTTGCGGAGTATCGTCGTCGCGCTCCGTCCCCGTCATTTTGAAAGGACGCGGCAATTCCTTTGTTAGTTTTGGGAGCACCGTGGTAACGAAGTTAAAAAGGTTGTTCTCCCAGGAGCCATCATAAGTCAGGCGGTCGCTGTACCGCTGGTCGCCTACCAACCCTGACTTGTCGATATAATCCAGTCGCAGGTTATCGAAACGGTCGCGGATGGGCAACCCTTTGCCGAACATCAGTAATCCGGCCATATTCAGGCATTCCATCCCGCTCTCGCGATCTTTCGTGAACCCTCCCATCTGACGCAGGAATTCCTGATGGTCAAGGCTGTTGAAGGTATGGTCGGCATACCTGTTTTGGAACCGCTGGCGATAGCGTTCCAAAGTCGGGATGTCGATGTCATCCATCGTGTAGTGCTTCAGAAACAGGCGGTCGTTTCCGTCGTGGTTGGCATCGCGCATCATCATCGTGACCAACTCCCAGGGGCAGTGGTAGTCGCCTTCGTGGTTACGGATGAACGTCCCTCGCAACGGATTGTTGTTGATGAATACGGGACGAGTGTTATAATCGGCTTGTGGTACCTTGATGGCCACTACTTGCTTGCCGTTCATTTCAATCGTCTCCACGTCTTCGTCTCGCAGCAGGTTCACGTTCACCTTCTCGGGATTGTTCACGACGTTCCAGAAATCCTTGCGGATTTTGCTCGCGTCGTTCACTCCGGTGATTGTGAAGCGTTTGCTGAGGTTCTTCTCCTTCAAGTCCTCGTTGACCCCCAGCAGGATAAGTCCGCCGTATGTAGGGGTTATCGTAGATTTTAGAAAATAATATAATAAATTGATTGTCAATTGGATAATATTTTGTATCTTTGTCGTCGGTAAGAAAAAAATCCCCCGAAAGCCGTGAGAAAGCAAAATTCGGGGGAATGAAGTTTACAAAGAGATGGCAAAAGTACAGAATTTATCCGAATTAAGCCAAAGTTTACCGTTCACGGAGTACGATTTTTATGATTTTTACCGCCGGTCGTTCGAGAGCACCGTCCTTGGAAGGATGAGGAGGCTCCTGCCGCTGCACGAGATGGCGGACGTTTTCGGTCTGGTGAACAAGAAGCAGGTTCCGAAGCGGGGCAAGAAACCATACTTCACGCCCGAGGGGAAGGTGGCGCTGATGGTACTGAAGATGTACACCCAAACGAGCGCCCCCAAGCTGCTGGAGCAGCTGAACGGGAACATCCACTACCAGATTTTCTGCGGCATCCGCATCGACCCCGAGCGGCCGCTGACGAACTACAAGCTGATAGACGACATTGCCGGCGAGATGGCGGGGGAGATGAAGATACAGCGGCTTCAGGACGTGCTGGCCGAGGCATGGAAGCCGTACATGAAGGGCCTCGACACGATGTACACGGACGCGACGTGCTACGAGAGCGACATGCGCTACCCGACCGACCAGAAGCTCCTGTGGGAGTGCGTTGAGAAGGCGTACCCGATCATGTGCGAGGCGAGCGGACGGCTGGGCGTCCTCCGCCCGAGGACGAAGTTCATCGACGTGGAGAAAGCCAACCTCGCGTACCGCAAGCAGCGCAAGCACAGCAAGTCGCAGACCAGGAAGATGACGCGGCGCCTGCTGAAGCTGCTGGGGAAACTGCTGAAGGAGATCCGCAAGATGGAGCGCGAGCCTGCCGGCGCCGACGTGCTGACAGACAAGGAAAAGGCGACACTCGAGGTTGTCACCAGGGTTTACCGCCAGCAGCGCAACCACTTCGAGAGCGGCGACCCGAGGGAGAGCATCCCCGACAGGATAGTGAGCGTGTCGAAGCCGTACGTGAGGCCGATAGTCAGGGGCAAGGAGTCGAAGAACGTAGAGTTCGGCGCGAAGTGCAACAACATCATGGTGGACGGGCTGTCGTTCATCGAGAAGCTGTCGTTCAACGCCTTCAACGAGGGGACGCGCCTGAAGCACTGCGTCAAGATGCACAGGCGCCTGTTCGGGGTGGACGTGAAGAAGATAGGCGGCGACACGGGCTATGCAGGAAAGGACAACCGCGACTTCTGCAAGGAGAACGGGATAGAGACCTCCTTCGTGAAGAGAGGCCGTCCGTCGCGGACGCCGAAGGAGAAAGACTTCGTGCGCCAGGAACTGGCCAGGGTGAGGGCCACGGCGATGGAAGGCTCGTTCGGGACGCAGAAGCAGCACTATTCGATGAGCCGGATCAAAGCCAGAAAGAAGGAGACCGAGATCCTGTACATCTTCTTCGGCATCCATACCGCCAATGCAGCTCATCTGGCGGAGCGGCTGATGGAACAGCCACGGGCCGAGGCGGCATAGCATGACGCTTCAAACGATTCCGGGAAGGAGTCCCCGAAAGGGAACTCCCGGCTGGACGTGCGAAAATCAAACGGTTGTCAACAAAAACAGGCCGTTATTAACAATGTCTGCCCGGAAAAACGGAGCAAATCCCGTCACTTGTTGTAAAAACTATATCACAATCGACCGTTTAGGTCAGGAAATTAGAATTAGACGACAATCCCTATGTATTGGCAAATGCCGAATAGCTTCTCCAAACATCATTTGGCACATTCGATTGCGCCAACTTGCACTCCAGCGTCACCCGCTCGCCTTTCAGCAAAGTTTCCAGTATGTTCTCTTTGGTTATCATATCTTGTTCCAATTCTCTTTGCAAAAATACTCAAATCAGTTCACATCCCCACCTGTTTTCGTTTTCGTTATCGTTTTCGTTTCCTCACATCTTCCTTCTTCCATCATTCATCTTCCATCTCTATCTCCCATCAATCTTCTCCAGCTTATTTATCACCTCATTATTTTGCATAAAAGTTCCTGTCCCTCTGATTCTGATTCATGCACCTTTAGCATGGGACAGGAACCTGTCCCCTTATTCCCTTATTCCCTTTCATTATTATTACCTTGTTTATTATAAAAGTTTATGCGAGCATCAAGAATATCACGAAAATCCGCCTGGCATTCTTTAGAAAAGACAATTCTAGTCCAATGTGAGAGGACACGATCATTTAATTGATTTATTCCTAACAATTCACCAGTAATCTGTCTTAAGGAAAGAATTATGGTCACCCTTCCTGCAAAAGGGAATCTCAATACTTCCTCGCAATAATATTGGGCGTTGGAAAAAGCTTGTAAGATTGTGTTGTGAACAGTTTGAAGATACTTATTATTCAATTCTTCCAAATTGTCAAAAACAAAAACCAATGGCCTATCTTCATATAAATGATTAGCTGTAAAAACTAAAAAATGAAGGGTCAAAAGTTCTATTGTATTAAAACCAATTCTTTCTAGTTCAACAATAAGATTCAGCTTCAACTCATCTCTTGTAATCAGATTGCATAATACAATAAACTCCAATAGTTTATTACCATCCCCAAAGAAATGCCAATGAGTGTCTTTTAAACTATTAGATTTCCAATTGCAATATGTTTGATATAGAAAACTAGCGGTGTCTTTGTCAAAAGAACGTGCTAACAAATCCATAACGGTGTTGCGAAAGCAATGTTCATTCTCAAGAATTAATGGCTTTTCGCATAAATTGAGATAAGAGCAAACACTTTGATTATTTTCCCTAAAAAAACTCTTTAAAAAAGTAGTTTTACCACATCTACCAGGTCCGACAAAATTTATCACATTTATCCACTCTTCTTCAATAGCACATTGCAAATTAATCATTAATTTTTTTGTTGCTTCTGGATATTCCACGAAAAAATTCTCGAAAAAAAAATCTTCAGCCACCTCTTTTGTATCTATACCATAGGGGAGCGGAACTTTGACATCATAGGGCGAATAGTTTAATACTGTTTCAAAAAACATATTGTTCATAATTGTTATGATTGACTAAAAATTAATTTCTTTGATTACTTGATTCAACATTTTATGGTATTTTTCACCTTCGCTAATAAAAGAATCAATTTGGTCATCCATTTTCATTAAATCAGGATGAAAGAGTAGGTCATTTACGGCCTTAAAATAAGCTTCTTCACTCGGTATCTTATCAGATGAATTATAATAATTCATTATAGATTTGATTTTTGAAACGCTGTGACCAATATCCAAAAACAGGTTTTCGTATTTAGAATCGACATCTGTATTGTTTACAAAATGGGAATAATCTGAAGTGATTCTACGTTTTATTTCTTCATAAATACTTTCCATCCGAGAAACAACATCTAAAGCATTCGTCATGTCTTGATGTGTCAAATATCTTCTTTCAAAATGCTTGATTGAATCATTTATTTCATGAGTGTACTTCTCTACGTTTACTCCTAGTATTTTTTGCTTTTTTGACAAAAACATCGTAATAATAGAAATAGAAATCACCACGAGAATATTAATGACAGAAAGAACATCACCTGTATTATCATTATTTTTTTGATTCAATTGATCAGTTATCGTATTCATTTCTGCTCTAATAGAATCAATTATAAAAACGTACTTATTCAAGTCCATGCGCAGAGAATCAATATCATTTCGAATAATGGCTACATCTTCATAATGGGACACAACACAGCTATTCGTTATTGTATTTGTAGGCATCTGAACTTTTGTGGCTCTGGCAGAAAGACACAAAAGCGTAACAACCAAAATCAGAATAACTTCATTTCTCATATTACAATTTGTCAATATATGTTACTATTGATGTATACTCAAAAACAAATAACACTATTCTTCAAATCTAATCTCAATATAATTTTGCGTGTCATATTCAAGAGAAATCAGCACATTTTCATATTGTTTCTTCCAATAAATCGTAATCCATTGATAGTTTGAGTCTTTAACATCCCTTCCTTTATAAAATTCTATATAATCGAGAATTTGTTTGGCAATAATTCTCTGAATAATAATATCGTCATCGGAGCGTCCTTTATCTCCATTTTTAAACCAAAAATATCTTCTATAATGTTCTAGATAGCGAATATGAGCAGAAATAATTCGAGTGGCAAGGAGAGTCTTATTAATACAAAAACCCTCTTCTCTGTATTTCTCAATAAAAGATGCACAATCTTTAGTACATAATTTATTATTCGCTAGTTTGCATTTTTTACAGAAATGCCGATCGGCATTCTCAATTATTTTCTTTACAGTTTCAAAAGTGTACGATAAACATAATCTAATATTTTGACTATCACGAGTTGCATTATCAAACTGGAATAGGGGCCTAGGGTCATGTTTGTATTCCGTGCCCATGTTTGCGGTTATTTGAGCAGTATTGTCCCATTGGGTTGAGATGAGATTAAAATACTCAAAATGAATAAAAACACGCTCTACGTATGCAATACACAGCGGATTAACTTGGATGTTAACAGTTGATAATCCATTAAGGTTCTCAACAAAGTCATGAATTACACTACTTGCTAATCTTGAGATAGAAAAGTCTTTTCCAAGTTTTCTGATTTGGTCATCAATAGTGCTACCTAGCAAGGTAATGGGACACTCGTAACTTCTTGCCGTGGTACCAATAAGTCCTTCTAACACCTTGCTAATATCTTCAGGATACCATCTCTTTATTATTTGCATAAAGGTAGCAAGGTTAACTTGTTTTGTTTTCTCATTAAAATCAGTTTCATTTTCCAACAATCCAAGAATATCATCTTTTTGGTGCGTCCACCCACATAGGTTACTCAGCAATGAAAAACTCATTCGGTATACATTACAGGTGTCATCAGAAAACTCTTCTTTGACATAGGAATAGAACCGAGACTTTTCATCAATTATCATCCCCATTAATGAGTAGAATAATAGTACGCCCCGACTTCCCTGCTGCGTGTCTTTTTTTGTTTTATTCAAATGGGTTTTTGCTAAATGATCGGGGAAATTAACACGACTATTCCCTAGCGCTTCCTTTATTACAAAATGGGTAAACATTCGATAATCATACGAAAACAGAGGCTTTATAAACCTACCAAAGAAACTATTTTCAGTGTTTATTAATAATCTAAATTTGTCATATTTATCTTTTTTTTCAATCTCTTTTCCTCCATTATTCTCATAATATCTGATGCGAACATTCAATATTTCCTCATAATTTACTTGACATTCTTGGGTAAATTCAAGAGGAACACTATGAAGCACTTTATATCTTTCACTCGCCTCGCTGCTTTTAAAAAATTTCTCGTTTTCTATCCGAAACGACATAAGAAATGTCACATATTTGACAAAATCATAATGCAATACTGACACGCAAAAGTTTTGAGAAACGGAGAACGCATCAAGTATTATTTCATTTAATTCTGTACTAAGATACTGCTTATCCATCTCATCTAAATTATCAAAAACAAAGACCAGAGGAACACTTTTATTCATTTGATTAATCACATTGGTCAGTATATAAAGGGATAATAATTGCATTATAGTAAGATTCATTGCCTTTATTTCTGTATAAAAGTTCATCCTCGACACATCCCGTGAGAACAAATTACAAAAGGCAAGGAAATCCAACAACTTTTCACTGCCGCCCAACAAAGAAATATCACTTTCATTATTGTCTTCTTTAATAAAAGATTGGTACTTATAATAAAAAGCCTTGGCGGTTTCCTTTTTAAACGAAGCCCCAAGACCATTCAAGATGGAAGTACGAATACATTGTTCGCTATTAATTTCCGTCGGTCTGTCTAAGAGGTTGATATAATAACATTTACATTTATTTTCTCTTTCCTGTTCTCGAAAGTGATTTTTCAAGAAAGTTGTTTTCCCAGAACCGCTTGCACCAGAAAACACAATGGCATGAGTGTTTTCATCATTATTTGTATAGTTTTCAATCGTTCTTTGCAATTGCTTTCCATAGGGGGGGTATTCTACAAAAAGCTTGTTTTCGTAAAATAAATCTTCCTCTACTTTTTCTTTATCCCTGTTGCCAAAAGGAGAAGGGCACTTATTGTCATATGGGGTGTATTCTAGGATCGTGTTTAATGAAATGTTTTCCATGACCTAAATCTAATTTATTTGTTATTGAATACAGTTTGGAGGACGGTTTTTAAGGCCTGATGATACTTCTCCCCCTCTCTCATTAAACTGTCTATTTGCTCATCCATCAATTCAAAATTAGGATATAAAGTAATTTGTCTAATGGACTCAATATATGGTTCTTCATCAGGAATAACATCAGGAGATTGGACATGCCGGCTTAATAATTCTCGGATATTATCTATTCCACTACGGATTTCAAAAAACATAGTCTCGTAATAATCTGATCCAATTGCTTTATTCTTTGATTGATTGTTAAAATGCGAATAGTCGGATAATATTTTAATTTTGAGAGTTTCATAGTTTTTCTCCACAGTTGAAATGGAATGTAATAAACCATCTTGGTCTTTGTTAACTAAATACTTTAATTCAAATTGTTTCACAGAATCCCTTATTTCCGAGGTAGATACATTGATATTTTCCCCCAAAGAATTTAATGTGTTTATTTTTTCAATAGATTGAGTTCGCATCTCATCTATTTGTTGTTGCGTAAGGTTTCGCTGCTCGTTTATTTGTTTTTGTGTCTGATCCTTCATCGCATCAATTTGTTGTTGTGTCAGGGCTCGCTGCTCATCTATTTGCTTTTGTGTTTGATTCTTCATCTCGTCTATTTGCTTTTGTGTTTGATTCTTCATCTCGTCTATTTGTTGTTGTGTCAGGGTTCGCTGCTCATCTATTTGCTTTTGTGTTTGATCCTTCATCGCATCAATTTGTTGTTGTGTCAAGGCTCGCTGCTCATCTATTTGCTTTTGTGTTTGAAATTCTTGTCCTTTTATTTGTTTTTTTGTCAAGCAATAGGTAATTATAAAGACAACTATCATTACAACAATGCTAACAAAGGACAACCAAATGCTGGTTTTGTCACCAGTATAGTCGGATAAATCGTTAGCAACATTCATCACTTCATCCTTTAGGGATGAGCACCTGGTACAAAGTGTATCGACACCGGCTCTTACTGATTCCAAATGTTGACAATGAGCAATAGTTATGCTGTCCAAACGTATCTTGTATTGTTCTTGTTCTTTTGCAAAGACGGAGAAAGTGCAAAAGAAAGAAAGTGCTAATAGAAATAATTTTTTTACCATGGCAATAAAAAATGATTGTTTAATAATTATTCTGAATTTCGTGTTTTGACCGTTTTTTCTTATTGTTACGATTATTAAAGTCAACTTTTTGATGATGCAAATTTACAAAAATGAACAAATTTGAATACTTATGATTATATTTTTCCTTTAATACCATCACATCCCCCTCCTACATAATTTTCACCGATTCATTATCTGCTCTCAATCCATCATAACTGAAACCGAGGTTAAATGCCACATCGTGATTCAAACAACTCTCCGTCAATCCATTAACTGATGGTTTAAAAAAGACCTCTAAACCGCAGTCCATTTCTATCACTGCGTGTCCAGGGTGGAAGTAGTCTTTTACATATCCTTTTACTTCAATTAGATTATAATTACCCAATTTGTTACGTCTCTCGGCATTGCTAACAAGACCTTGCGGAGCATTGCCATACCATTCTTTCACAACAATATGATTACTACCTCCCATTGCTCGGCACTCTTTTATGTATTTTTCTGCCAGAGCAACAGCCTCTGAACTTCCCTCAATTGCCTTAATCGTATTAAAGACATAACTATAAAAGGTCAAATCAATAGCAGGACTAACAGCCTTCCACTGAATAAGTTTTGATAGTATTTCATCTGTTGAAAGATTAGAGTATCGCGCAGCCTTGAACCACAGAAGGAAATTATTGATGTTCTTCAATTCGTTCTTCATGTTCTCATCCATAAGCTTCAAGATACGTTCATTCGCCTTGGTTGATGTTTTGAAATCATCGTCCCTTATTAAATAAATATGAGCCAGTTGCCGCCTGACCACAGCAGGTTGAGAGGTTTTCAATAATTGATTAGTCAATTTCTCAATTAAGTAGCTGTAGTCCTCATACTCAGACCAAATGCTAGTTTCACACTCAATAAAATGAGAGCTCTCTTCTCCTTCCTCATGTAGTCTACGCACATTGCCCAATAATGAATGCGCCCGGTCTAACCATGTTATATAAGGTTCTTTGGCTTGCGCTATCACGTCTTTCTTCTTCAATCCATTTACAAGCACATAGAAGTCAAATACATGCAACAACAATTTGATATTGGGTATATAACCATATTCATCTTCATGATGCGTTTGCTGCTGTATCTCCCTATACTTCATAAACTCTCTTTCCGCTTGCGACAACAATGTATCTGTTACTTCTGAGACCTCGTCTTGTATTGGGGGTATCCCATGATTAATCTTCATCTTCAGGTTGTCGATACGATCACGAATAATATAGAACAGACACATCCCCTTTATATGATGCAATAACGGGTCGGGCACTTCGGACAATCTGATGGCTCTGTCAGCAAATTCCAACGCTTTCTCCCTGTTTTTTTCCCGCATAGCATAATATCTTGCCAAATGGGAACAGAAATGAGGATTATCAGGATATTGTTCGTATAAAGTGACAAATATGTTAATCCGTTCTTCCTCCCTGATGGTCTCCACCAGTTCGGTGAACTTTTCGCCCTCCCTTTCTCTCGAAGATCCGATGAACAAAGGCTGAAGTACATCGTCCTGTAATTTTGTCGCTAACGGGCTGTTCGCTGCATCCTTAATAAGCTCTTTACAATAAATACCAAGATTCTCTTTCCATCCCATATCTTCTGGCGAACTCTCCTTTTGCAATAGTTTCTGCAAAAACAGTTTCGAAAAGAACGAATACTTGGGTCTCAAATATTTTAGATTACCAGAACTATCTCTCTGTATCAAACTATCGATTATTCCTTCTTCTGCTTCAAAATAGTCATCAATTTTGAAAATAGACCTTTTTTCAACATCAAAGACTGTCTTAAAAAAGACCTCTGGCAATGGCTTACCTGCATAATAGTCACACAACATTATGTAAATGAGACTTTTTTTCTGAAGTTCATTCCCTTCTACTGCTTTGGCGAATTTCTCAAAGAATCCATTGGCTGCCACAAAGTCTCGTTCGTATGAAAGTAGTCCGAAATAGAAAGGAGTACGGGTGTATGAATCTGTACTTAACGATATTATCTTCTGAATTGCATCAAGCTTTTCTTTCTTTCTCTCTCCGTCGTATCTTGACTCTATTACAGGAATATAGCGGTCTGCAAGTTGAACACAATCATTACCCCACTCTGTGACAGTTATGTCTTTTGTATTCTCTTTTCCTCTTTTTATTCCAACAAACACATAAGGGCGACTTTGGTTCGTGGTTTTAAATAAGTAGTCAAAATCGTCCGCAGAAATGACAGTGGGCATTTCCATAAACACTACGATGGTCTTCTTTGTTCGATCATGTAACCAATCCAATTTCTGAATAACAGCTTTGTTGTGGTATTCTTTCAGGAAGAGTACGGGATAACTCTCATGAATAGCATAAGCTAACTGCCGAGCCACTGTCGATCCACCATAACCAGGTTCATGTACTATGAACACTTTTGTTCGACCTTTCTTTATCTCAGTCAGCAAAGGATTTTCATACATCTTTTGAAAACGAGTTCTTTTAGCAGCAAAGCCACGTTTTGCACCCTGCCATGTCAGGGGCTTTTCGCCCTGAAGAAACGTCTCTTTGAGTTCATCATTCCCATCCCCTATTCCTATATACACTACCTCAAAACACTCCTCCAATCCTTGCAATTCAGCTTTTGTCAATATTCCATTACCCTCTTCTGCTAAATACGGAACGGAAAATGATTCTGGAGCAATCGAGCCACTATCTCTTTTTTGCAGATATTCAATCAGACATCTATTTATTTGCTCAATAGAGGTATTTATATGCTCATATATCCCCTTCTTCCTTATTGACATGCGCAAAAGGTAGTCGTGAGTGTCATTTGCAATAACAAACTTAACATTGGCAAAATAACGGCTAATCATCGTTCGAAGATTGTCTATAAAATCCTCATCTTTAAGCAATGAAACCACAATGGTTTTTTGTGATGCTAAACTCTTTGAAATGGCTTGGAGAAACCTATCCGTTTTCCTATAGTACATCTGATTCCATTGATCAAAATCTGTACAAACACGCTCGTTTTTGTATCCATTGGCAAAGAAATACACTGGTTTAAGCGTATTCATTGAGAAATCATCCTCGGTAACAGGATCACCAGCTTTATATATGTGTGCGATATCGCTTCCCCCATGATATGCTGAGAAGCCAAATCCTGACTCCATCGAATTCCTATCGAAATCCAAAACAAGATCCCATGGAGCGAAAGAAAAGTTCTGATAGTATCTACTATCCAACCCTATTTCTTTTTCAGTCAACAAAATATAGATACGTTCCTCTCTTTGAAAGTGTTCACAAGCAACATAAAATTGTTGTATTCCGTCTTGCTGTGGAGTCATGAAATAAGAATAATCTCTAAGATTGGCTGTATTGTCAAGATATTGAGTTATAAACAGCTTACACTGTTTTATGTATTCTAGCAATACTGTAGGATCCACTTCCCCACCATGATGTTTGGATTTATTCGTGAGCTTATCCTTATTGTCTCTAATGAATGCAAAGTCAACGCTCGTACGTTTATCAACTAATGTACATTCGAACAGATCCATTTCGTTGCCATTTCTATCGAGATACAATTCTTCCACTATCTTTGGCAATTGACATCTCTTGCTGTAGAATGGATATCGTTTAGAATCGGTTTTTGAAATGTGGAGCAGTAATGATAATTCTATTACTTGCGAAAGAGTTTCTCCTGAATTACGTAAGTATTTCTCTTGCTTATCCACATCGCCCTCGTTCACAGCAACCAAATACGCTGCGTAATCGGAAACCCCATCATTATATCTCTTAATTATCTCGTCTATCTTATTCATTTTCATTATTTTTCTTTCTGATTAAACTATTACTTACCATCTAATACGCTTATAATATGCTATTTTTCTTGTTTACAATACCTTTCTAAACACTCCCACCGTGCAGTCATTTTCAGCGTCGGCTGGGGTGATTTCAATTGTTGGATATTGGGTGTTGATTGATTTCAGACGAATCCATTCATGCTCCCATGAGCCATCTTCGTGTTCTATTTTCTTGCTATGATATTCCTTGATTGTGAAGCTACAGTCATATTCGGAATCCTTGTTTCTGCACTTGGTCAGGACAATCTTCCCTTCTCGTGAACCAGCATTCTCTGAACCATATAGTTCAAACACACATAGGTCACCGTCGTGAATCTTGGGTTGCATGGAGTCACCGATGGCGTGGACAACAAACATCTTGTCGTTGGGGCGGAAACCTGCGCCTGATACATCTACCCAGCCTTCTGCCTCATCTTCGGGAATCCGGTTGTAGTCATTGAAAGAACCGCAGGCGGCACGGACGGAATAGACAGGAAGTAACTGGGTATGTTTTCCCTCAATAGAAATATTTTCATTTGAAACAATTGTGAAAGCAGTTAGACTTCTTTTTTTATTGTATATATCCTCTATCGTTTTTGCTTCCCCATCATACTCCAAATATTTCTTGCTCTCACGTTCAAAATCGTAAAGCAATTTCACCATAAGGTACTCTTTGTTTAAACACATAAAGTAATTGTCGGCCACCAAAGCTAACACATCATTCTCTGGCCATGGCCAATTTACAAGTTCTTCGAACCCCATGTCCAGAGCTTCTTTAGGTTGGGTTTCACGCCATCCTTTACTGTTGGCCAAAGACTCAAGTTTCTTGGCTGTGTCTGCCTCCACCAAATCAATCAGGCTCATCCATTCCTGATACATTCCACCAGCTGGAATCTTTATTTTAGTCTCATTCATAATCATTTCACAAAGGCTTTCTATCATGGGCTTTCCACATTCGTTGCAGACACGTAAACAATCCAACTGCTCAGACAACGAATCCCAAAAGTCCGTATCTGTGGTGCGTGACAAAATGCCTGCCCCAAATTTTTTCCACAGAGCTTCATCGTGTTGGCATTCTCTTTCAAGAAAGTCGTAAACATCTGCGTTTGTGTATTCTTTCTTCATAATGAACCAACTATAAGGGACTTCTTTTTCGGAATTATTGCCATATTCCTCGAATTTTACTTACAACCCGCAAAGATAGCAACTTTTCTTTATGCCACAAAACAAAATGGTCATCCCCTTGCAGAATCCTTTTCTGCTGGTTTCAGTTACCGTTTTTCCCGCTCGCGATGGATTCCGTTACCCCCTCCAATCTCAAATCTCAGTCTCAGTTAGAAAAGAAAGTCACAATCCGACTCGAAACCCCTTTTTAAAACACTTATAACTATATAATAATCAATAATATAAATATAGAATATAGGATAAAAAGCGGGATAAGGGATGCCTTTTAAATCAACTGAGACTCTGAGATTGAGATTGCGGGCACATCGAAAAATAACTGAAACAACTGTAACTGAAACGCTTGACCAATTGTTTTTTCGTCTAAAAAGCAACAGGACAATGAGATACGATATCAGCAAATCATCGGTTACCATGATGCCGACCCTTAGAAAAGACAGAAATCGTCTCAAAATTCTCCTCTAAAAGGCCTAAAAACGTATAAAAGCCCCTCTTTCCAATGCTTTTCCCCTTCCGATCGTGCATGAAAGCGTTTCAAAAAACCATCACTCATACTTCATTTAGAGAGTGCTTTGCGGCAAAAAGGCCAACTTGATTGCTGAAAATGGGGTAACGGAGGCGCTTTTTGGAACAACTAAGACGATAAGATTGAGACTATGGCCAACACCTTTTGAGAGAAACGGCGTATCGCTGATAGAGAAACGGCCTTTCTCTGGCAGAGAAACGGCATATTGCTTGAAAAGACTTTCTTTAGTTAGGGAGAAGATGGTCCCCAATTATGGAAGTCGCGGGTCTGGGCTCGTGATGTGGATAGGAACCAGCTTAGATTCTCTTCTTACCCTCGGTCTGTTTTCAAGCCGTTTTGCCACCTGTTCCTCACCTACCATTCGCTTATACTTCATTCCATCAGCCGTTTCATCTCATCCTCCGGTGGGAGCAGTTCTTTCAGGCGGCTCTGCATCTGCTGATAAGTGGCAACACCCATAGGCTTCACATAATCCTGCAACACATATTCTACGTATGCTTTGTCCGCCTTCTTGCAGAGAATGATGCCGACGGAAGGATTCTCGTCAGGCAGTTTTTCCTCATCGTCGAGGATACGCAAATATGCTGCCAATTGACCAAGATACGACGGCTTGAACTGGCCTTTCTACAACTCGACTACCACCAAAGACTTCAGTTCTCGATTGTAGAACAAAAGGTCTATCCAATGGTCATGACCAAACTTGTCATAATGTACCTGATGTCCTTTGTAGGTGAATGACTTGCCGAAGGTCATGATGAAGTTTTTGATGTTCATCACTATCTTGCTTTCTATCACACTTTCATCAACATCAAGGGGGTCGGATGCGTCAATGTCTTCCACATTGATGTAATCTAAAAGGTACGAGTCCTTGAACATCTGTATCGTCCGCATCGCCAACGCCTTGTCTGGAATCGTCTTGAAGAAATTGTTGGGCAAAGATTCACGATGGTTGTATACATGGGCCTTGATCATCTCTTCCAAGTCTTCCACCTTCAGCCGTTGATTGTACGTCAACTGGATATAGTATTTCCGTTCGTCATATTGTTCTGCATATCGGAAAATGGCTACATGATGCGTGAAAGAGATATTCAGGAATGCGGTGATGGGAAAACTATCATCACTGGTGAGTTGTAACTGACGCACGGAATCCTTCTCAGAATCAGTCTTTTGTAATTCGGTAGTTTCGACTACCGAATTTGCCGACAGTTTTGGAGTGGTGGCTTGGGGAATTTCGGTAGTTTCGACTACCGATTTAGTTTCGATGTCTTTCCAGACCTCATAGAAACAGCGCATCAGCTTGATATTCTCTTCCGAAAAACCTTTCAAGCCAGGTAGTTCGGCTTTCAGTTGCTTGCTAATTCTCGCAATGGCACCAGTCCCCCAATAGCCCTCACGCGAGTGTTCCGAAATATAGCGACCGATACCATAATATAACGACAGCTGCTCATGGTTGATCATCTGTGCTGCCCTAGCCTGTTTTTCACAATGAACTCCACACGATAAAAGATGTATTCAGGGACTTCCTCACTTATACTAAACAATCAGGCAATACCATCCCCAAAAAAACGATTAGGTTATGCACTTATGACTTATGCACTTCGGACATTAAGGTTTTTCGATTTGTAATTTCACGGTAGGTAAACATAAAAATTACAATTTTATTATTATAATAATTAATTATTATAATAATAAGTTTTCTTTTTATCAAGTTTCAAGAAACCTTCCTGTCTAAAGTTATAACTGCATAACTGCATAAGTTCAAGCAAAAGACACCCCCGAATCGGACATTTTAGAACCTCGTGAGTTTGGTGCCGCCAAACTAGGAGTTTGCCACAAGCAAACTGGGGAGGGGGTTGTACGCTTCCCAATGGGATATCTTGGAGGTTCTCAAAATAATAAAAACAATCGCAATCTATTCCCCATTTTTTCCCTACTTTTGCGGCAATAATTCTAAAATTCAAATCATCATGAAATTAGACGGACGCAGAGAAAGTATCCATGTAGAAGACCGCAGAGGAAAGACTGCCGCCAAAACAGCAGGCGGAATAGGTATCGGAGGCATCATTATTGCCTTGATTGTCATGTTTATGGGTGGCGACCCCAAACAAGTAATGGAACAGATGGGAGGCATGCAGACCCAAACCGAATACGTCGACGATGGTAGGGGCTATAGTCAGGTTGACGTTGAACTGATGACTTTCTGCAAACAAATCCTGGCCGGCACCGAAGACGTTTGGACGGCAGAGTTCGAGAAGATGGGACGCACCTACCAGCCCCCCAAGATGGTCATCTTCAGCGATGCGGTCAATTCGGGTTGCGGTAACGCCACTTCAGCCAGCGGACCTTTCTATTGCTCAGCCGACGAGACGGTGTATCTCGACCTTGAGTTCTTCAAAAACATGAAGAAACAACTGGGTGCCGATGGCGACTTTGCCTACGCCTACGTCATCGCCCACGAGGTGGGACACCACGTGCAGAACCAACTCGGCATTCTCGGTCAGGCCCACCAACAGATGGCGCAATATGGACGCGACACGAAACAATCCAATGAAATCAGCGTCCGACTCGAGTTGCAGGCCGACTTCTTTGCCGGGATATGGGGCTACCATGACAATAAGATGTTCGGCTCGTTGGAGGACGGCGATATTGAGGAAGCCCTCAATGCAGCATCCAAGATTGGTGACGACTACCTGCAGAAACAGGCCTACGGACGCACCATGCCTGAGACCTTCAATCACGGCACCTCGGCACAACGCTCACGCTGGCTGAAGAAGGGACTCTACACGGGCGACGTCTCACAAGGCGACACCTTCTCCCCTGCCTACAGCTCGCTGTAATAGTACTCAGCAGACGGGCTTATTCAATCCAATAGACGTAGTTCTCCTTGCGGGGACGGGCTTCGGGATAGTCACCATCGACGTAACCGAGGATGCAGTTGCCGATACCCACATACTTGGTGTCATCAATGCCGAGTTCACGGAGGATGGCTTTGCCTTCTTCGGTCTCAAACACTTCCTTGGCGCGGTGTATCCAGCAGGAGCCCAAGCCCTTGGCATGAGCAGCATTCAACAGGTTGCCCATCACAAGCGAACCGTCTTCTTTCCAAGTGAAAGCGGCGGTGGTATCAGCCAACACCACCAGCACCACAGGAGCGCCATAGAACGGATCCATGTCATTATCCGTACCGAAAACGGCAGCGTTGAGGCGGCTCAGTTGGTCGCGCACCTCACGGTTGGTGACGGCAACGATAATGGGGGCTTGTCTGTTCATACCCGTAGGGGCATAAGTGCCAGCCTGGCAGATTTCTTCGATGACCTCCTTGGGAGGAATCTGGTCGGTGTAGCTGCGGATGCTGCGACGCGTCAGCAGGTCTTGCATTGTTGTGTTCATAGTGGTTTGTTCTTTTGTGTTCTCGTTTGAACAGTTTTCTTTGTTGCAGCAACCGCAAAGGATTACGGCCAATGCTGCGATGATAAGGGTGTACTTCTTCATAATTAGGTTATTGAGCTTGTCGAAATATTGTGTTTAGGACGGCAAAGGTACGGATAATTTTCGCAATTTTGCAGCCCCAAATTGAAATTGGATGCAAAAGATAAAAAGTTACGTCCTTCCTATCGCCATCGTCTTGGGTTTACTGTTGCACGATTCCTGTGCGGCCTTCAGCGTTGTGGTGCCTTACATCATCTTCACCATCCTGCTGCTGACCTTCTCAGCCGTCGACATCACCAAGTTGCGATTCAAGCCCTTGTTCATCTGGATTATCCTGTTTCAAGTGGTGGCGAGTGTGGGGCTTTATGCCATATTAAAGCTGCTAAACGTCAATGAAATCATCGCAGAAGGCATCCTGATTGGCATCCTGTGTCCCGTAGCGGCTTCGGTAGCGGTAGTCAGCACCATGTTGGGTGCTGACCGCAACACCGTGACTTCCTATACGGTTATAGGCAACCTCGTTGTCTCCATCGTCGCCCCTGTGTATTTCTCCTTTATCGGAGTCAACCAGGATATGCCTTTCTGGGCTTCGTTCCTGCAAATCTTGAGGCGTATCGGCACCGTGATTGGGCTGCCGTTTTTCATCGCTTTGGCTTTGCAACTCTTTCTGCCCAAAGCCAATACATTTCTGAGCCGCTACAAAGGTCTGGCTTTCTATTTATGGGCCATTGCCTTGTTTCTCACCTTGGGGCAGACGATACACTTCATCTTCCTCAACGGAGAGGGCAACTGGAACAGCATCCTTTGGCTCGGTCTTTCGGCTTTACTGTTCTGTATCATCCAGTTCGGGTTGGGCAAATGGATTGGACACAAATACGGCGATACCATAGCGGGCGGACAACTGCTCGGACAGAAAAACTCGGCTATGGGCATCTGGATGGCCAACCATTACCTGCATCCCTTGGCTTCGGTATATTTGGCCTTCTATTCCGTACTCCAAAACCTGTTCAACAGTTTACAGCTTTGGAGACACGACAACAAAAAAGGCCGCCCGTAAGCGACCTTTTTTCTTTGGGTTTGTTCTGAAGCTTATTCCTTCACGAACCTGTGCACCTGTGTTCCTTCTCCCATTGTCAAGCGGAGGAAGTAGATGCCTAAAGGCAGGTTGTCCACAGCGATTTCCGTCTTGTTGGAGCAGTCGCTTTGGCTGTAGACCAAGGCACCCATGAGGTTGTAGATTTCCAACTTGTCAAAGGACTCTTGTGTCTCAACAATCAGCTTGTCGTTGACAGGGTTAGGATATACCATGAAGTTGCCATTCTGCTCAGCAATGCCTTCTGTGGTGATGACGACTGTCAGTATGAGGTTTTCAGTAGCGGTAAAGACATAGGTCAGTTCTTCGCAAACAGTAATGCCATTCTCATCCAACCAGACCACATTATCGTAGTCTCCGAAAGGAGTCACTATCAAGGTGACTTCGTCGCCATAGCTGTAAATGCCCTCGCCTGAGACCTCGCCAGCATTAGAAGGGCTAACGTTGACCTTGATATCGTAGGTTTGCCGTTCGAAGTTGGCCACAATGTTATGGTCGCTCTTCACGTCGACAATATAATCCGGGTCGTTTGAAATCACCTCTCCGTCCTCCGTCCAGTTGACGAAATTGTAGCCTGTGTTGGGCGTAGCATGAATCTGGATAATTTGTCCATAGCTGAAAGAGCCGCCACCCGTAAGGGTACCGCCTTCTTCTGGATTGGCAGTAAGAGTGACGGTGAAGGTCTGTATACGGAATTGCGCCACGTAGGTAGCCGATTCCGTCACCGTGAAGGTGTAAGAGGCATTGGTAGAGACCTGCTGTCCGTTCTTCGACCAACTAATAAATTCATAACCTTCGGCGGGCGTAGCCACCAAAGCGCAGCTTTGTCCATAGTTGAAGGTACCGCCGCCGCTCACCGTACCGCCCGTAGTCGGGCTGGCTGTAGCCGTGATGGTATAGCTCTGGGCTTGGAACTGGGCCACCAAGGTGCGGTTGCCTGTAACGGTGAAGCTATAGCTCGCATTGGTGGAAACTTGGTTGCCATTCTCCGTCCATCTCAGGAAGGTGTAACCATTGGCATGAGTAGCTATCACCGTGCAGTTATCACCATAATGGTAGCCTCCACCGCCTGCAACTGTACCTCCGTTGGTCGGGTTGGCCGACAGGCTGATGGTGTAGTTCTGTTGCTGGAACTGGGCCACAAGGGTGCGGTTGCCCGTTACAGTAAAGGTATAGTTGGCGTTAGTCGAGACTTGCTGGCCGTTCTCCGTCCATCTCAGGAAGGTATAGCCGTTGGCAGGTGTGGCTGTGACGGTGCAGGATTGTCCTTGCTGATAGGTACCGCCGCCATTAACTGTACCACCATTGGTCGGGTTGGCTGATACGCTGATGGTGTAGTTCTGAGGCTGAGCTTGGAAGTTGGCCACCAAAGTACGGTTGCCCGTGACGGTGAAGGTATAGTTGGCTTGAGTGGAGACCACCGTGCCGTTTTCCGTCCAGTTGGTAAAGGTGTAGCCCGTGTTGGCTGATGCTGTTACGGTACAACTGGCACCTTGGTTGTAGGAGCCACCTCCTCCAACAGTACCGCCATTGGTCGGGTTAGCCGACACATTAATAGTATAGGACTGGGAAGAACCGCCCACGTTGATGTCCTGAATATAAGGCTGGCGTTGCGGCTTGGTCACCACGATACGCACCTGGCCTGAGGTAATACCCGATTCAACCTGCACATTGACCGTGCCTGCAGCAGGCACCAAAGCCACACCCTTCAGGACATTGTTTTGAGAGATAGCCACGTATGAGCCTTCCTGGGCACCCACTTGGAAGGAAGTCGCTCCAGCGGGGAAAGTGCTGGCGTGAGTGACGTTGTTGGGCGTAGGATTCACGCGGAAAGGCATGATGGAACCATCGCCTAAAACGTGATAAGCCTGCCAATAGTATGTGGGGCTGGAACTCGTTTGATAGCCTCCTGTATGGGAATAGCACACAGCCAAGTTGCCCAAAAAGAGGATAGACGAAACGGTGTGGTAGGTATCATCCATCCAGATACCATCGTAGCAGCCGGTGGCGGTGTTATTAATGTTCGGAGTGGTGTTGAAAGTGTTGGTTGCACCAACGGCAAAATAATAGTCCTCATACCAATAGGTGTTGGGGCAGGAGCCGATGTAGGAATAGGCGGCCTTGTTCTCAGCACGAATCATGGCTTCACCAAAGCAGGGCTGGTTGTAGCCGAAGTTGCCCGACAGACAGCAGTTGCCCATCGCCAAGAAGTATTTGTTGGTATTGGTCAGCTGGTTGACACCGCTGTTGGTCAATTGAGGTTGATACCACATCTGGTTATCACCGTGGGCGGTATAGTTGACGAAACCGATACCCGTACTCAAAGAATTGTAGCAACCGCTGTACTGGCTTTGGTTCACGTGCGAGTTAACTTGGGTAAAACCGTGAGCTGTATTATAATAATAAGTAGTGGCATAGTTGATGGTGGGCGCACCGACACGTGCAGTCCATTGACTGTCCCAACCTGCAATAAGCGTCACGTTGTTCAGGTAGGTTGGGTCAGGCATAGTGTATTGCTCGTATTGCAGAATCTTGTTGATGATGGCGGTGAGCTGGGTGGTGTTCTCTGCCGACATACGGCTGTAGAACATATCCGGGAAATAGTCGCCGTCGACGGAACCGTAATACAGGTCAGTCACCTTGCCCGTGGAAGTGCCACTGGTTTTTCCAGGAATTTGCCCTGTATCGCCCACCAGAACGAGGAAGGTAGGCGTAGCCCCTTGGTTGACACCCGTGTTGTACAGGTTCTGCACATAGCTTTGAATGGCGTTGTAGTTGCCGCCAGCCTGTGAAGTGGTCACCACGTTCATATAGAAACCCTTCTGGGTTTTCCAGTTAATCCAAGGTTCAAGAGCTGTGAGATAGTTTTCGGGAGCAACCACAATCATGTGGACGGGATAGGCCATCAGGTCGGGATGGTCAGTATAGACATCGAGAATCTGGCGGTAGTTGAACATCTGCTTGTAGACGATGTCGAAATAGGGGCTGTAGGTGCTCAGCAGCATACGCTCGGTTTCGGCATAATCGGCACCATCGAAACTGACCTCCACCTCGATATTGTTGAACACACGCAAGGTGTTGGAAGCGGGGTTGTAGCTCACGGGGTTGATGACCAGCGAGCCAACACGAATACCACGCATCGTGCCTTGCATCTCGATAGTGGCTTCAGGCATCGAAGCGAGACTGCGGGTCTGATAGGCGGCTGCATTATACACAAACTCCACCTCCTCAAGGTTCTGGTCCTTGCGGACAGAAGGCTGGTGAGGGATGAGGGTGTTGATGCCATAGTCCGACAGGTTGTAGTCCGTCGTTGTGAAATTCGTCACGCTGACGCGAGGCGTAGCCCCGAAAGGCACAGCCAACAGCTGATGCGAGGCAGGCAATTCAGGCGTACCGATTTCGCCAGAGGCATAGGTGCCTTCGATGGCGATTTCAGAGAAGGTACCTCTCTCTGTGGACACCTCGATGCTCTCAATAGAGCCATAACTAAAAGTGGCGCGAAGCGAGTTAAAGTCGCTGTGCGTGATTTCTGCGCTCGAAGTGCTGCGCAGGTCGATACGGCCACTCTGGGCTTGGGCGAACATCACGCCGAAAGCCATCAAAATGAGTAAGGATAACTTTTTCATCTTACAATTGATCTTAATAATGTCGGCACAAAAGTAGTTAAAATTGTGGAAATCTGGCCTCTTGGCGATAGAATTGGAAAAAAATTCCACAAAAAACATCCGTTGTTTGTGAGACAATTCTTACTTTTGCGGCAAAATATGAAAATTCACACTAATCGAAAAACTCAATCATTATGGAAGCAGGTAATGGAAAATACGTATTTGGTGTAGTGAAAGTGGGCGAACGGGGACAAATCGTCATCCCTAAGGAAGCCCGTGAACAATACGGTATCAAGGCGGGCGACAGCCTGATGGTATTAGGCGACCAGCGAGGCATAGCGATGCTCAAAACAGAAGTCTTTCAAAGTATTATCGAGCAAGCGATGGGAGGCACTACCAAATGAGAAAACATTGGATTGACAACCTGCGCTGGGTGACAGTACTCTTAGTGTTGTTCTATCACGTCATCTATTTCTACAACAACAAAGGCGTCTTCGGAGGCATAGGTGGTTTTGGCAATTATCCGGAGTGTAAGCAATATCAGGATATTGTGATGTATATCCTTTACCCTTGGTTCATGCCGCTATTGTTCATCTTGGCAGGCATCGGTTCGCGTTATGCGCTACAGAAGCAATCCTCCAAAGCGTGGTTCAAGGCCCGTACCCGCAAACTATTAGTGCCTGGTACGATAGGTCTCTTTGTATTCCATTGGATGGTGGGTTATTTCAATACCGCTGTAGCCGCAAGGACAGGCGTGTTCGACGGTATGCCCGTTTTAGCCAAGTATGCCATGATGGCCGTCAGCGGCACAGGACCGCTGTGGTTCATCCAAGTCCTGTGGCTGTTGTGTATCGTGCTACTCTTAGTGCGGGCGATAGACAAGAAAGACCAACTTTGGAACCTATGCGGAAAGGCCAACCTGGTCTGGATGATCCTGTTGGGTGTGCTGTTTTGGGCTGGTGAGCAGACACTGGTCAAGCATCCCCGTCCGGAATCACTTGACGGCCTCTATAACTTATACAAGCCCCTCTTCTATCTGATTCCCTTCCTGCTGGGCTATTTCGTGTTCTCGCATGATGAGGTGCAAGAGCAGTTAGGAAAAGCCTGGATACCGCTGACGGCTTGTGCCGTATTGTCAGGCATAGTGCTGATTGTCACCACCTTCGGACAGGACAACACTTCGCCGCAGTATCTCGGCAGTCCGCTCAACTGCCTCTATGGCTGGCTGATGTGCCTCGCGATGATGGCTTGGTTCAAAGCCCGCTTCGACCGCACAGGAGCCTTTGCCAACTATATGACCCGCAACAGCTTCGGTCTTTATATCCTTCATTATTTGGTTGTCGCCTCCTTGGGCTATATGATGAAAGTTCACACCACCATAGCCCCGTGGTTGCAGTATGTCATTCTCTTTGTGGCGGTGATGACGATACCGTTTGCCTTGAATGAAATCATCAAAAGAATACCTTTCGTCCGTTGGTGCGTGTTGGGGATCAAAAAAGAAGTGAAGGTAGACGCAAAGTAGAAGTTAGGTAGGACTTACAAAAGTTATTTATATATAAGCCACTTTGTGCTATATTGCTGATAGGCATCCATATACTTTCTGTTTTTCTCTGATTTCAGAGAGAATCAGATACATTTCAGGGAGAATCAGAAAGCATTCAGAAAGGGAGCAGGAAGCAGGCAGAAAGAATCAGGGAGGAATCAGAGAGGCGAAGAATGGTTGATTTTGGTTGATTGTCGACCTTTCGGGAGTAAAATGGGGCTTCCGCAATCACTGGGTCAAAATCGATTTCGCATCCGATGGACGTGTTACAGTTGTTACAGTTGCTACAGATAAAATCATACAGAGAGCGATGCCAAACATGCCCCAAATACAGTTTTGAGGTTGACTCTTTGAAACAACTTGCATTTTCTATAAAGTCCAACGAACAGTGTTGTGAATTGCTTTCAAATAACTTGTACCTTTGCTCTTTGAAACAACCCACAAAAAATATTTCAGCCGACTAATGAGTTGTGAATTGCTTTCAAATAACTTGTACCTTTGCTCTTTGAAACAACCGGGGATGCTTTCAACCGCTTTCAAGGCTTGGTTGTGAATTGCTTTCAAATAACTTGTACCTTTGCTCTTTGAAACAACCGAAAACGCTCAAAGAGCGTTACGAAGCCGGTTGTGAATTGCTTTCAAATAACTTGTACCTTTGCTCTTTGAAACAACTGTCCTTCACCATAATGCCTTTGTGTTTTCGTTGTGAATTGCTTTCAAATAACTTGTACCTTTGCTCTTTGAAACAACCGAAAACGCTCAAAGAGCGTTACGAAGCCGGTTGTGAATTGCTTTCAAATAACTTGTACCTTTGCTCTTTGAAACAACCCACAAAAAATATTTCAGCCGACTAATGAGTTGTGAATTGCTTTCAAATAACTTGTACCTTTGCTCTTTGAAACAACCTCGAACTCTTTAGCAATCCTTTCACGTTCGTTGTGAATTGCTTTCAAATAACTTGTACCTTTGCTCTTTGAAACAACTAGAATCGGCTTTTGGTACATCTAAACTTGGTTGTGAATTGCTTTCAAATAACTTGTACCTTTGCTCTTTGAAACAACTTTGCGACTACGCATCTGCAAGGCGATATAGTTGTGAATTGCTTTCAAATAACTTGTACCTTTGCTCTTTGAAACAACGAACGGAAAAAGCCCGAAGCCGCCAAACCGTTGTGAATTGCTTTCAAATAACTTGTACCTTTGCTCTTTGAAACAACTTGCGCTCATGCTTGAATTGTTGACGACTAGTTGTGAATTGCTTTCAAATAACTTGTACCTTTGCTCTTTGAAACAACTGCAGGTGCAGACGCATGGCACATGTTCCGGTTGTGAATTGCTTTCAAATAACTTGTACCTTTGCTCTTTGAAACAACAACAATCCGAAAATCCAACAATCCGAAACAGTTGTGAATTGCTTTCAAATAACTTGTACCTTTGCTCTTTGAAACAACAACAATCCGAAAATCCAACAATCCGAAACAGTTGTGAATTGCTTTCAAATAACTTGTACCTTTGCTCTTTGAAACAACCAAATTCGCTTTGCTGTTGATGTTCTGAAAGTTGTGAATTGCTTTCAAATAACTTGTACCTTTGCTCTTTGAAACAACAGTTATTGTCGGGACAATAACCACAATTGAGTTGTGAATTGCTTTCAAATAACTTGTACCTTTGCTCTTTGAAACAACAAAAGTTGAAAAAAACACTTGACAAATGAAGTTGTGAATTGCTTTCAAATAACTTGTACCTTTGCTCTTTGAAACAACGTCCCAACACTCACGGCCTCGTCGCCGGACGTTGTGAATTGCTTTCAAATAACTTGTACCTTTGCTCTTTGAAACAACACGATATGTATAAAACAAAGATCCACAACACTTTATAAGTTGTTTCAGAAAAGAAAAATCCCGCTCGAAAAGGCGGGATTTTTCTTTGTTTCTCTCACTTTTCCCGATTCAAAACAGCTCCAACTGCTGACATGGTGTATCAACAGCCTTAGGCTTACAATTGCTGAAAATCTCCATCTCTCCAAACTGCTTGTCGGTGATACAAATGATGCCGATATCACCAAACTCAGGCATAAACGATTTCACCCGCTTGATATGCACTTCTGCATTTTCCCGACTGGGGCAATGGCGAAGATAGATGGAAAACTGAAACATAGTGAAACCGTCAGCCATGATACGCTTGCGGAAATCAGCATAGGCTTTGCGCTCCTTCTTGGTCTCCGTCGGCAAATCGAAAAGCACCAGCACCCACATAATTCGGTATTCGCTAAACCTATCCATCACAATTCCATAGTTGGATAAACCACTTTCCGCAACTCCCCGCTGAAACACTTAGCCAGCGAAGCCGAAGTCTGGGTGACCGCCACCATCAACGGACTGCGCTGTCCGCCGATGATGACTTCCTTTACAGGCAAACCTAACAATTGCCGTTTCAAGTCGGTGGTCAGTTCGCCGCAATCCACACCACTTCTAAGAATCTCTATCACTAATTCATCCACGTAGGGACGATAGGGTTCCATGATATCGTCAGCCAAGCAGAAAGCATTGTACCGATTATGGTGGTGGATGCCGAAAGTGGGCAACAATCCACTGGCCACCAAAGCCCGTGCCACCACAGCTCTCACAATGGCATAGCCGTAGTTAAGCAGGTTGTTGGGCGCATCGCCCTCACGGTCTCGCACAAAACGCTCTATCTCAGGAAAGACCGATTTCCAATAATAAGCCGCAGCCCGACCTTCAAGGTTATCGCTGTCGCCGCTTTTCACATCATTGGCCCAAGCCACCATACAGCCTGTCTCAACACCACTCAACCGTTTCAGCACTGAAGCCTGGTTGCGGATTTTGGCTTGCACAGTTTGCTGCCATAACTGTTTCTTCAAGGGCAAGGAGGCCTCAATCTGCATGCGGAAACGTTCGCTCTGAACCGTATGTCCCTCCAAAGGTAGCAGCATTCCTGCCGGCATGTGCTTCTCGTCGCAGGTAATCACGGCGCAATTGTTTTGAAGCAAGGCATCCATTGCTCCATTAGTAATGGTAATCTGCCGATCTTCGAGTACCACGACACCGATATCCTCGATAGGAACCGTCTTGGTCACTTCTTCTTGAGTCCGAATATCTGTCAATCGGATGACCAACTGCGCGTTTTTCAACGACAGGTAGGCGGGGTTGCCGAAAAAGAGGGTTCGTTTGATCATGGCTGCTTGCCGTTTAGTTCTATGATGTTTCCTAATCTGTCAACTTTGAGAGGAATACATATCTCTTTTATCATTTCGCCCGTCCATGCCCTTTGAGCTTTATTATTACTACCAAGTTCTGTGGTTTGCAATATTGGATTAGCGATGATTGCAGGAACAAAATGCCCTTCATTACCTGTACAACTCACCATTTTATAAATTCGTTCCTTATCCACCTCCTTTATCCCTTCTTTCAGTTCTTCTTTTGTCGGCAGATACACCAAATCATTCGGCGAGAGTATAAAGAGTAGCTTTGAAACATTAGCCGATAAACCTTCTTCCTTCAAATATATTTCAATGTTGTTCCGCCATTGTTTACCATACATTTTCTGACAGTCAATCATCACGTTCAAAGAAATAGTCAAACATGAACGAACGAGTTCCATTTCTTTTGTTTCTTTGTTTTCCGTTTCCGTTGCGAACACAGCGAAAAATAGATTGGTACCTTTGGCTGCCTCAACAAATTTGGAAGATTTATTTCCTGTTTGTCCCACTGCAAACTTATCAGCTTTCTCATAAACACGAACTTTAAGAATAGGTTTGTGATGTTGTCCGCCATTGAGAGTGGTAATATTGCGGTTCATTTCGTCAATACCATCAGGCGAAAACGCCAATTCAGTATTTCCTTCTTTTGATGCAAGATGCGCCAAAAGTATCTTCTGAATCCCTGTGTCTGTGACACTAGTCTCTATCTTCTTTTTATCGAATGTTGTATCAAGTGACTTACGTGTGGCAAAATAACGATCATTAGTCTCATTGGTGAAATAGTAAACCTCTATTTTGTAGGGGTTAATATCCGACCAAACGTCTTTGTTTTCCTCTATATATTTTTTAATGTATTTCGCATCTCGGCCTTCTCGAAGTAATTCTTTCACTTTGACTTTAAAATCTTTGTTCACAATACGTTCAGGATTCTTGATGGCTTCGTTCAGTGGCACGGTCTTTTTCATCCTAAGATTCACTTCTCCAAAGACTGTATCTTTATGCATCGACTTACGGATAGCCCAACTGTCGCCTTTCTGTTGAGGTAGAAGCACTCTCTTACCATTCTCATCGTAATGCTGGTAATAATTGGTGGTCTTATTAATGACTCGCAGATTTTGTTTGAAACTGACAATAATGTTCTCCAAAGCTTGTTTTGTATCTGTGGTGAACGAATCCCACGGCTTGATGAACTCTTTGGCAATTTCACATTCTTTGCCGTCAATCACCACTTTCTCAAACCTACGCAGTTTACGTTGCAGTTGATAGCGGTTGGCATTGTGCTTGGAATGGGCGGCTTCGTTGTTGAGCAAGTTCACGTGGTCGCGTGTGGCGCAAGCTATCACTATGGCATCCATTGCATGATGACGATGATCGATACGTTTTTTGTTGAAGCCTTTCTGCAATTCAAGCGGCATTTGAGGAATCACATGACCTTCGGCATTTGTGGTTGTAAAACAATCCTTGCCCATTATTTCATTCAGCCGCTGGAAGCGAGGCAATATGATGCTATTCCACACCTCATTCATCCCCCAGTCTTTTTTCAAACGGTCAGTAATCGATCCGTTGCACGAAATCAAGTTCTTCGAAACAGCTTCCTGTTCGTATTCACCATTGTCAAGCTTTTCGCGCACAATGTTGGAAAGCAACCCCTTCACAACCTTGCTGATGTATCGGCTGTCGTTCATCTGACGCTCAATGAAACCGTCTGGGATGTCATCCATCAACAACTTCTTCATTTTAATACTGTTGTTGGAATAGTGGTCTTTCACAAACTTCTCGTAAGCCTCAACCGAAAGGATTTCAACCACTTTTCCCTGGCTCAACTGCACTTTTTCCCCGTGATGCGCTTTGATGAATTCGTAGCCAAGCAACCTGTCTTTCAATTTATTCACTTCAGCTTCACAAATCACCTTGTTGCTAAAAGAGTCATCGAAATAGCGCGATTGAGGAATCACATGCTCAATCTCATAAGTCGAGGTGAACAATTTGGCAAGCGGAATCATTTCACCCGTATATGGCGAACGATATTTCTGCTCCAACCAACACTTATATCTGATAATGTCAGCTTTTGAAGGCTGTGCCATTTTGGATATCTTGCTGACAAAATCATAATCCTTATCATCTTTAGAAAGATTATCTAATGCATTTTCCTCATAAATCCGCAATATATCCTGCTGACTTGGCGAATACGGACGCACATTCTCAATTTTCATTTCGGGATTCATGAACTCCATCAGCATTGCCTTGATGCGCAGGTTGGTGTTCTCGTTTTCCAATATGCGCTCCGTCATTTTCTTCCGCTTGTCGGCCGGATTCCTCATCTCACGACCAAGTTCCACATGAATCTCGTCAATCCGTCCCTCTTGTTTCCAAATATCACGAACGGTTCGCAGTGTTTCGGTAATCACTTGTTCCACAATGGGATTGCGCAGCGAATGCTGTTTAAATGCTTTCAAATAATCATCAATAGCTTCAGGCGAATCCCATTTCTCAATCTCTTTAGCTTCAGAATGACGGTTGTAAACAATATAACAGGCAAGCCAAATGGGCAACCCGTTGAAATGTGTGATGTCACTTAAGTTGATCGCTTTTTCACGAACACGGTTTTTGATATTCTCGTCATATTCGCCAGTTATGATTTTTTCAATGCGCTGTTGAGTTTTAGCATCAATATTATCTATCGCCCAATACTTGCCCATTCGCATCAATGGCAATAACTTTTTGATAGCTTTTTCGGAATACGAACCATAATCTTTCTTGAATGGCTTGATTTTACTGAACACTTCAACGAAGCTATTGTTCAATCCATACTTTTCAGCAAACGTTTTCAATGCCCTAGAAATCTCAACCTTGTCTTCAACTGAATAAAGAATATGCCAGAGAAGCATTTCTGATTCTTTTGTAAGAAAATCTGCACCTATGCCGCATTTCGTCAGTCCAGAAAGTATGGATGCTCTAGTTTCATTACATGGGTATTCTTTGTCTTCCACATAGTTCCATCGGTAAGGGTATTGTTCTTTGCCTTTTTCTTTCTTGATTTTGAAGTACAAATTGAGCAAGGTATCCTGCTTAATTTCTGCTCTGTCGTTCAGCCAATCAAACAGATTGACATAGTCATCTTCGGTTTTCAGAAACTCGTTGGTAACATCAACATCGGTTTGAAGCCTGCCTGTAGAAACATTTCCAAACAAATCCAATTGCCCATCATTTATAGTTCTCTCTCTTTGGAATAATCTCAAATTTTGAACAAACTGCCACAAACGAAATTCCTGAAACAAAGGATTTGATTTAGCAACACATTTTACAGGATGCTCATTGCCATCTTTATCATAACGTATTTCATATGGGCAATCACTAATCAATGATTTTTTGCTTTTTAGCGGACGTTGGTAAAAGAGAATGTCGTTGATGAACAAATAAGTAAAATCTGGTTTTACGATACTTTGGCGATGTGCTTCATTGTTGGGATAGAGTTCTTCAATGCAAGCATTATACAATGCTTCATCTTTTAATTCCGGAATCATAGATTCCTGCATTTCAAGAATCTGTCTCAATTCATCTTTGTAGTACTTGCGTTCAACGGTACGAACAAGTTTTCCGATAATCTTTTGATTCGGCTTTTGAAGTAATGAATCATAAATATAACAGCCAACGGTATTATGGCTATTGTCAATATCGTATTCTGTCTTCTTTTTCAACAATGTCCAATCATCTTCTTTTGGTGCACGGAAAGAACGTTTAATATTTCCTTCTTTATCTTTCTTGGGCGTACCATCTTTTTCAAGATCCGTAGTAACAATAAATTCCTTTGTTTTACCTACCCAGTCTAAGGGGATGCGACTAGTACGACGATATATCATCCCATTTTCCAAATACACATTGTACCAAATTTCGTCACCTTTCTTATCATTTGTCGCCTCAACTTTCACAACTCTTTGGGCCAGAAATTCAACCAATTTATTTTGTGGTTCTTCCTCCTCTTCTCCACGAAGTTGATAATATCCGCGCTTTTGATTGAATTGCAGTAGAATCCACGCAAGCTCTTCTTTGGTAATTCGCTGTGTCAAAGCTTTTTTACGCAAATAGTATATAGTCCAGTCATATGGCACCTTCCTTCCATCCGATACAAGTTGTGGCTGATTCAAAGCAAAATCCGTCAACATCTCGTTAAAAGAGTCTTTAAACACAAATTCGTATTTTCCATTTGCATCCTTTTTCCAAGCTAACTTCGGCTCCAAATAATTGGTAAACTTTCCTCTATTATCAATTTGATTATCAAAATGTTCTGGAAGGAATTTCATTATTTTTAGAACACGTAAGAGACGTTCACGACGCAAGAGATTGCGCTCCAATAACCGACGTGTTCCCCTATGCCCTGTTCGTTCTGCGGTTTGAGATACCGAATTTCCTTTATCAAAATCACCTAATATGTCTGCGGACATTGGGATTATTCTACTTCCCGCAACACTTATTCCTATTGGCTTTAAATAGGTTGTTCCGTTTTCGCGGTTGATTTCATCCGCATTCACCACAGCCCAACCAATACTATTGGTGCCCAAGTCAAGTCCTAATATTTTCTTCATAGTATCACTCTATTTTGACCATTAAACAAAAAACAGTCGTCAAAGGTACTGAAAAAAACAGAACAAACACTTGTATAATTGAAAAAATCCCTATTTTTGCAGCACAAGTTATGAAGCAATTCACAATAAGGATTATTCCGTTGTGAAAACATCAAGTTCGGGGCGATTTCGGTCGCCTCGTCTTTTTGTTTCCTCGCGACTAATGTCTCTATTTCTGAAGTCATACTTATTCTTCAATCACTATGGCTTTTGTCAAAATCTTTTTCCTATCTTTGAAGCCTCAAACAAATTATACCACCATGAAAAAATTCTCACACGCATGGATTGCCTTCATGGCTATCAAACGATTGGAAGTCATAGCCACTACCGACGACCCAAACGTCATCAAAGGCGTCAGCGAGGAGGTCCGCAAAGAAGCCAAAGCCTTGGTCAAATGGTTCAAGGACTACCGCGACTTCGTCATCCAAGGCGCCTGGTATCCCGATGATGTGTTCAAGGACATGAGCACCAGCCACATCGTGAAATACCTGCCTGCTGATGACGGCTCCTACACCACCTTCGGCAAACTGCCCACCACCCATACCATTTACGAGATGATGAAAAAGCCCTCGCCCATGCGCGACAGACCTTACAAACACGAAGAAGGCAACTGTGCCGACCGTTGCGAGTCGATTTCACACAGCATCGTCGACAACTTCAAGATGCTCCATAAGGAGGACAAAGGCTGTCCCATCGCCACCACAGCCAACCATATCGCCATGCGGTTCTTCATCCTCAGCCATTATATCGCCGACTGCCACATGCCGCTGCATTGTGACGCACGCCCCTTCTCAGACGGGAAAAACATCCACGGGGCCATCGAAAAGAAATGGGAGGACCAAGTCAGCAAGTCCTATAAGATTGACAAGGACAACAACCGCTTCTTCTACGACCCAGACGGCTACCCGCTGCAACTCAGCCCCACAGACTTTGTCAAAGCCGTGGAGGACGATGTGACCACAAGGAAATATACCCACGGATGGGGTGGCAACAACGAGAACACCTGGGATTTCATGAGTGCCGTTTCGCAATACTCCTATCTCTTCTCCTACTACCTCATCCCTGAGACTTTCGAGAACACCCAGCCTATGAAAGACTTCATGGAACAGACTGAATGGGGACGCGATTTCGACCGATACAGCACGATGATTTTTGGTGATGCCATCGACTCTATCGCCCGTATCTGGCTCCGTGTGTGGATTAAATACAGGAAATGGGCCAAATAAAGACGCACATCACAGGAATGGAAACGAACACCTTATTTAATGAAATTCTCGCCAAGCAAGACCCCTCGCAGGTGGAAGGGCTGTCCCGCTTCTTCAAGACGGGCAAAGGACAATATGGCGAAGGAGACAAGTTCTTGGGCATCAAGGTACCCGTCATCAGGGAAGTGGTGAAAGACTGCTGGAAAGAGACCTCCTTTGAAGACTTGGAAACCTGCATCACCTCCGAATACCACGAGATGCGGCTGGCTGCTCTGCTTACCGTGGTGCAGATCTTCAAGCATGCCAAGAGAGACAAGGAGGTGCAACAACAATGCATCGATTTCTACCTCAGTCACACCCCATACATTAATAACTGGGACTTGGTCGACCTCTCCTGCTACGAACTGCTCGGCACCTGGCTCTTAGACAAAGACCGCAGCCTGCTCTATGACCTCGCCCGTGACGGGAAGACGATTTGGGAACAACGCATCGGAATGGTAAGCACGATGCAGTTCATTCGTCACAATGAGTTGGACGACACCTACGCCATTGCCGATATTTTCTTGGCGAAGCCCCTACCCTTGCACGACCTCTTGCAAAAGGCTGTAGGATGGCTTCTTCGTGAGGCAGGCAAGCGCGACGAGCAACGGCTGAAAGACTGGCTTGAGACACGCCATACTACCATGCCCAGAACGATGCTGCGTTATGCGATTGAGAAGTTCCCCGAAGAAGACAGAAAAAGATTGATGTGATTATGGACATCCAACTTCACTACATAGAACAAGGCTCAGGCCTTCCGCTCATCCTCCTGCACGGCAACGGCGAAGACAGCAACTACTTCGTGCATCAAATTGATTATTTCTCAAGGGTGTATCGTATCATCGCCTTAGACACTCGTGGTCACGGACAATCGCCAAGGGGCGAGAAACCTTTCACCATCCAGCAGTTTGCCGAAGACCTGCACGACTTCATGGTGGAAAAAGGCATCGATAAGGCCATTCTGCTCGGTTTCTCCGACGGGGGCAACATAGCCCTTACCTTTGCCCTGAAATATCCCGAACGGGTGGAAAAGCTTATCCTTAACGGGGCTAACCTTTTCCCCAGCGGCGTGAAACCCCTTTACCAATGGCCCATCGAAATCGGCTACCGTATCGCGAAAACATTCGCAAAAAAAGACGAAAAAGCCCAAAAAAACACCGAGATGCTCGGCCTGATGGTCAACGAACCGCATATTGAGCCTTCTGAACTGTCGCGACTCACGATGCCAGTCTTGGTTATTGCCGGTACAAAAGATATGATTAAAGAGTCGCACACCAAGCTCATTTACAACAACCTGCCCAATGCAAAATTAGAGATTATCGAAGGAGACCACTTTGTGGCGAACAAGAATCATGAGGCGTTTAATGCTGCTGTATCGAGTTTCCTGCAAGGGTTGCATTGATTTTCTCTCAAAAATTGCGCATAGGATTGATTATTTTGTACATTTGCGGGGTCAATCGGTATTGACATCAAAACGCATCATAACAAAATTAATTCAATAACTCAACTAATTTCAAAGCGTTATGAAAGTTTGTAACAAATTCTTCGCCGAATTGTTCGGCACCTTCGTCCTGGTCTTTGGCGGCTGCGGTACCGCCCTCTTCGGACATGTAGGTTTCTTGGGCGTCTCTATCGCCTTTGGTCTCACCGTGGTGGCTATGGCCTACGGCATTGGTCACATCTCGGGTGCTCACCTCAATCCTGCCGTCAGCTTCGGCGTCTTCGTCAACGGACGCATGAGCTTTAAGGAAATGCTGACCTACTGGGCAGCTCAATTCATTGGCGGTATCATCGCCGGCGCTTTGCTGCTCGTTATCTTCAAGGCCATCGGTGGTGAAGCTACTGGCGTCTTTGCTGCCAACGGTTATGGTGAAGCTTTCATGAAAGCTACCGGAAACCACGACTACCAAGCCATTTCATGCGGCGGTGCATTCCTCGTTGAGGCTCTGCTGACCTTCGTGTTTCTGATGGTCATTCTCGGTGTTACCGACAGCAGTCACGCCAACGGCAAGTTTGGTGGTCTGGCCATCGGTCTCACCCTGGTGCTCATCCACCTCATCAGCATCCCGCTGACCAACACTTCGGTCAACCCTGCCCGTTCACTGGGCGTCGCCCTGTTCTCCAACTGCGACAACTGGTGCGCCATGGGTCAGGTGTGGCTCTTCATCGTGGCCCCGCTGGTAGGTGCCTGCCTCGCTGGACTGGCCTACAAGTGCCTCGCCGGTTGCGAAAAGTGCAAAAAGAACTAATCTGTAGTCAAAAAACATGGGAAGTCCTGCGTCGTTGACGTGGGACTTTTCTTATTTTTGCAGCATGGCAGGCATCTATATCCATATTCCTTTCTGCAAGTCGAAGTGCGGCTACTGCGGGTTTTATTCGCTTCCTTCCTTGAAGCTGAAAGACCGTTTCTTGGAAGCGTTGAAGGAAGAAATCGTCTTGCGGAAAAACTACCTCAAGCACGAAGGATTGCGGGCACAGCCCGAAATGAGGCCTCCGTATCATAGTCGGTATGAAGGACCATCTAATTATATTGACACTATTTACTTCGGAGGCGGCACACCTTCCCTGCTCAGCATAGCGGAAATAGAAGACCTGCTGCAATTAATTCACGACACTTACCCTGTCAATCCCGAAGCCGAAATCACGCTTGAAGCCAACCCTGACACACTTACCCAAGAATACCTTGAAGGTTTATTCAATATTGGCATCAACCGCCTGAGTATCGGCATACAGAGCTTTTTCGACAACGATTTGCAATACTTAAGCCGCAAGCACGATTCCCAACACGCCCGTCTGTGTCTCGATTGGGCCAAGCAAGCAGGTTTTAGCAATATCAGCATCGACTTGATTTACGGCCTGCCCACCTCCAATGCCGAACAATGGAACCGTAATTTGGACCTCTTTTTTACTTACGACCTACCTCACCTCTCGGCCTATGCCCTTACTTTGGAGCCCAATTCCATCCTGACCAAACAAATCGAACTGGGCAGAGTCTTGCCTATCAACGAGGAGGATGCCTTGCGGGATTACAACACCTTATGCCATCGCGCCAAGGATAACGGCTATCTGCATTACGAAATCTCCAATTTCTGTCGTCGAGGAATGCACTCCAAGCATAATGCCTCGTATTGGTTTGGGACACCTTACCTCGGTTTCGGACCTTCGGCGCATTCGTTTGATGGTGCTTCTCGGCAATGGAATGTCTCTAGTATCGAGAAATATTGCGACGCTTTGTCTGCTGTTCAAGAAAAAGAACAGCTCTCTCCCGAACAGCAATATGACGAATACGTGATGCTCCGCCTCCGCACCCATTGGGGCATTGACCTGAAATACATGAAACGCGAAATGGGCGAGCAATTTTCCACTTATTGCGAGCAGCATGCCCAGTCCCTTATCGCCCAAGGCCGCCTCTCACAAACGAGGGAATTCCTCTACCTCACCGATAAACAAATGCTCTTCGCCGACGGTGCGGCAGAGGAATTGTTTTGGGAATAAGGTCTGATTGTCCTATGTTTCCACAAAAATAATCCATGTTTTTTCCAAACGAATTGTTTTCTTTCCTATTTTTGGACTCCCAAATAATATTACAATTTAAGGTTCCTGAGCCTGTCGAAGGACCGAACCATCGCATCAAATCTAAAACATCATTAATATGCTAAAATTCAAATCATTACTCTTATCAGCCCTGCTGCTCATCGGCTATAATGCCATAGCTCAGGAAGAACAGGAAATGCTCGTTGGTGCCAACTGCACCAGCATCATGGTGGGCAAGAAAGCCTCCACCGATGGCTCTGTCATCACCTCACACACCTGCGACGGTCGCTACCGCACCTGGATGCGCTGGGAACCTGCCGCCGACTATGAAAAAGGCGAAATGCACAAAGTCTACAAAGGCACCATGCACACCGAAGACCCCTTCGACAACCGCAAGGTGGAACTCGCTGGCGAGATTCCTCAGGTGGAACACACCTACGCATACCTCAACACGGCTTATCCTTGCCTCAACGAGAAACAACTCGCCATCGGCGAGACGACTTTCTCAGGTCCCGACACCTTAGTTAATAAGAACGGAATGTTCTTGATTGAGGAACTGGAACGTGTGGCTTTGATGCGTTGCGACAATGCTCGTGATGCTATCCAACTCATCGGTAAGCTGGTCAAGGAATATGGCTACGGTGACGGAGGCGAGTGCATCACCATTGCCGACAAGAACGAAGTGTGGCAGATGGAAATCCTCGGCGAGGGTCCCGACAAAATCGGTGGTGTATGGGCCGCCAAACGCATTCCCGACGACGAGGTTGGTGTCAGCGCCAATATCGCCCGCATCGGCAAGCTGGAACGCAAGAGCAAGGACTTCTACTGCTCCGACAACTGCGAGAAGGTAGCCAAGAAATATGGTCTCTGGGATGGTGAAGGCGAATTCGTCTTTTGGAAAGCCTTCCGCGCCGAATATGGTGGGGGCAAGAACTACAGCGACCGCGAGTTCTTCATCCTCAGCCAACTGGCTCCCTCGTTGAATCTCAACCGCGATATGCCTGAACTGCCTTTCTCGGTAAAGCCCGACGAGAATGTGGACGTCCGCAAAGTGATGGAGCTCTTCCGCAGCACCTACGAAGGCACCGATATGGATATGACCCGCAACATCAAGATGGTGAGCAAAAAACGCCAAGAAGATGGCAGCGTTATTGAAGACACCATTATCAGTCCTATTGCCAACCCCTGGATGAACGGCACCATGCAAAATACCTTGAACTTCATCGCTCCTGAGACCGTGAAGTTCCAGCGCACAGTGGCAGTAGCATGGAGCAGTTATCATCACATCATCCAATGCCGCAGCTGGGTGCCCGATGAAATCGGAGCTATCTGCTGGATGGCCTGCGACAACCCGGGACAAAGTCCGCGCATCCCTATTTTCTCTGGCTCAACCACCCTACCCGAAGGCTTCGACAAATGTGGTCAACTGCGTTATCGTGAAGAGGCTTGGATTTGGCACTATCGCAAAGCTAACAAACTGGCTACCGTGATGTGGGGCCGCACCAAACCCGTCCTGATGGCCAACGCCGACCGCCTCGAAGAGAAAGCCTTTGAAGAGATTCCCGTGATGGAACAGAAAGCCCAAAAGCTTCTCAACGAAGGCAAGAAAGACGAAGTCACCAAAGTGGTCAACCAATACACCAAGGACTTTGCCGCCGTTGCTCGCCAAACCTGGAAGGAAATGGAAGGGCAATTCTGGTATTGGTTCAGTATGGGGTTCTGATATTAGGTATCTCTACGATAGTGTCAGCCATACGACAAACGAGATTGCTATGGCTAATAAAAATGAGGGTTTTCTTACCAGCGCAGTATTGTTTTAGTCTTTCTAACAAAAGGCGTTCTGTCTCTTGATCCAATGAGGCAGTGGCTTCATCAAGGATGATGATACTACCTCCGTGAAGCAAAGCACAGGCAATGCTGATGCGACGGGCTTGACCCCCACTGATGCCGTTCCCATATTCGTAACAAGGGGTATCAAGACCTTGTGGAAGATCAAAAACAAAGTCGGCCATAGCAACTTGAAGGGCTTCTCGCATCTCGTCTTCTGTTGCTGTAGGTTTCACTAAAAGTAGGTTATCGCGTATCGTTCCGCTGAAAAGTCCATTGCTTTGCGGAACAAACATGAAGTTACACCTTGTATCAACCCCTGCAAACTCACCGCCAATGGTAATGCGTCCCTCCAAAGGATCCAACAGAGCCAGCATCAATCTCACAAGAGTCGTCTTACCCACACCTGTTTCACCCATTATAGCCGTCATCTGTCCTGCTGGAAACACAGCTGAAAAATGGTTAAGTATCCTCTGCCGTTGTCCAGGATAGACGAAACTGACATCTTCAATTCGGATTTCCGGAGCTATTGCTATCCTTTTTTCAGGCATATCTTTTTCTTCATCACAAGCAGCAATTTCCTCAAGTCTTTCTTTCGAGGCCACAAAACGAATCACACTGGGAAATAATTGAACCAAGTTGGATAACGGTCGCTGAACCTGACCCACTAACTGTAGCAATGCCGTCATCATACCAAAGGTAACGAACCCATTTTCAATACCTTTCACACCGAAAATAAATGCCGTAGTATAGCCCGAAAAGAAACCGAAACGCATACACAACTGGGCGAAACTGTTGTAATTCAAACGTCGCATCATGTCAGAATACTGCTTGTCTTGCAGACCATCGAAACGCTCCATTATACGCTTCACACCAAAAAGCACACGCACAGTAATGCGATTTTGTATACCTTCCTGTAAATGGGACTGTATCAAACCTTCCTGCTGGCGGATAGTCCGTGTAAGGCTTCGTACGGGACGGTAAAGGAAATACCCCAACACTGCTGCTATGACCATAAGTGCCACAAGAACAAGCAACAATTTGGGTGACATCATGTAGACCAACACCGATGCAAAAAGCAACTGCATACCCGCCAACACAAAACCAGGCAACTTAAATACAACAAAATCCACAACCACACGTACATCATCTTCAATACGATTAACGGCATCACCACTATGGAAAAGCTCTGTTCCATCCCATTGCAAACACATCACTTTTTCAAAAAAGCTCCTTCTTAATGCCATGAGTGCATACGCCTCATTGCGTCCTCCAATATAGCCATACAGTACCGAAGCAAGCAGCCTAACCACAACCAATACACACATGATAATAATCCCTGATCTTATCGAATGACTCGAAACACCAGTAACCGTGTCAATGAGTTGTTTCGATACTACAATGAAACTCAAAGACGATATCATGTTAATCATACCTACCACCACATTGACCACAGAACGGAATAATATTGAACGGTATGATGAAGTCATCCCACTAAGGTTGCATTTCCTGTTTTTCATTTGATGAACCCTCCTTTCATTTTGGATTTCCAAAGCGACCAACCCTTATCCGGAAATAACGTAAAAATACGCCAAGAGCGAACCTGAATACTAACTAATGTAGTCAAACTTCGACTGAAACCTCGTTGGTGATTATGGAGTCGATTTAGATTCATAGATGTACCAAAGTTACCTTCCTTTAATATAATATGTAGCAGTCGTTTCGCTTTGTGCATATAGCCCGAGTCATAAAAGGGCATCTCTTCAGAAGGCAATCCGAGATAATGCACCACCATGCAACCAAATAATTGCCAAGGACGCTGAATTCCAAGAGTTTCCAACTGCTCATGCAATAGGTTTAGGTCGATTTGCCCATGACGCCTATGCAATAGCATCGCCCAATCGCATACCTGACGTAAGCCGATACCACACTCAATAAAATGTTCCCATAAATGTACAAAGACATAAAATGCATTGAACGTAGGAGATAGTCTGTGAATACGCTTCCCCTCAAGGATGAAGTCATCTGTGGGTTCTTTCAAGCCACGCTCTTCCAATGCCTCGTACTTGATGTTAGTCTCATGAGCATCAAAGACCATACAACTCCAATGCAACTCAACCGAAATGCCTTTGATGATAATATGGTAATGCTTTGATGTAGTGTAAGCCTTGCTCAAGGTTCGCGACGTGGCCATGCGATTAAGAACTTCCACAGCTTTGACATAGTCAGTTGAACTGACAAGCAAGTCAATGTCACCGCATTGCCTTAATTCAGGATTGGGATAAAACGCTGCCAGCCCTTGTCCTTTCAACAAGATTACCTCAATACCTTCCCTCGACAAGGCCATGATCAATTGGCAAATCAAACTGTTGGCTTGTTTTGCAGCAATAGTCATATCGTCAATCTGTTGCTGCAAAAGTTGATGACTTTCTGTTGCCAGTTGGCTTACTGCCTCCGTTTGCAAGGCGGCATGAACCACCAACCCAAACACCGTTTGCCTTTGCGCCATTCTGACAATACCATTCCAATCATCAAGGTAAGGCAACTCGGGATGGGTTTCCCAAAGAGCACAGTTAAGGAGATAGAGAAAATCATTCATGAGACAAAAATAAAAATCAAAAGAAGGCTATCCTCCAAAGTCTTCCGATTGATGGATAGCCTTCCTCTGAAAGTTACAAGAGATGCCACGAAGTATAAAACAAGAGTAGTTATACTTCGCTCGCGAATACCATATCCAAAGTCTGATGTTTATTATGGTATGATTTCCGTGTTATCAACATCATCAAGCTGTATACCGAAAGCATTGGGGTTGTCACCTGTAGCAGCATCTTTACTCGAACTTGAGGTGGCCAAGATTGAAGATACTGCTTCAAGTTCAATTACAATTCCAGACGGTACGACATAATTACGATTGTGTTTTTTGCGTTGTATTATTCTCATTGCTTTTGTATTTAATGATACATTCATCGTGACCTAAAACTTCGTTTTGCGGATGCAAAGTTACAAAAAAAACCAAAACTATACGAGAAATCTTTCTTTTCCCATTAAATTACAAGAAATAGCATCACAATACTAATCATGTTGGTTCACGGTCACAACTATCATCGCTTCCGTTGAGCCGACTATTTTGATATGCCCTGTTCTAGGTCTAGGGCTGGGCAAAGGATCAACACTGACAACGATAGCACAATCACTGAGGCCACCCTCGGGCGTGCATCTTATCCAATCCACGTCGCTGTTCAATGTCCATGACTGGTTAGCCAACAATTGGATGGTATAGTCGCCGCCTTCGCTGGATACCTCTAATTCGGTGAGATTTGTTTCAAAGATATTGGGTTTGCCTTCTTGCACAACCACAAGTCTGCACACCAGTTGCCCATCATGCATAACATTCAAATAACCAATACGCGGGTCAGGACTGCTATTCAGGTCGACAATGATGTCAAACGAAGCGTTCCCTTCTCCAGAAGTATTCAACAAGGTAATCCAATCAACAGTAGATTCAAGCTGCCACGAGATGTTCGCAATCAGGTCGACATGCTGGAAGCCTCCATTATAGGAGGGATAAACCGTATCCACCTCGAAATAAGCCACCACGGGGTCGTCGCCAGCCTCCTGACTAACAGAAAGGACGCGGGAAAGGTATCCTGAATTGATTCTGAAGTCTAAGGTGCGAGTTGAAGACAAGGTATTGGCCGACACGGTAAGTATAATTGTGCCATTGCCCGTGCCTCCTTGAGCCGACAAAGATGCCCAGTCAGACTGTAATTGCGTTTCCCATTCCGTATCGCAGCTAATGGCTATCTCGGCACTGCCCCCCTCTTTGCTGAAGAAAAACTCAGTCGGGCTAACTTCCAGAAAATGTGGGTCGGGAGCTCCTTCCTGTTTAACCATGAGCAAAGCCATTTCCCCCGTCTCGGTGAGAAATTGGATTTCAGCTGTCCGCGCTTCAAATGCTAAGGGGTTTTCCATTGCTGTAACCGAAATATTGGCATCGCCGCTGCCAGAGATTTCGCTCAGCGTAATCCACTCAGCATCACAAGCAACCGTCCATTCACTATTGCTGAAAACATTTGCATAATCAGTGCCTCCCACATACTCAAACGCAATGATATCGGGGGCCACACTAATGAAGACAGACTCTGGAGAGGATTGGGTCACGTGAACCGGCACCAAGGTGTTTTCAGCTCCAGAGAAGATGATATCGGTTTCACGATTGCTGACATCACCCTCAATAGGGTCGATACTTACTATAACTGTTCCGTTTTCATTACCACTTGCAGGTTCGCAGTGTATCCAACTGACATTACCGTTCACCGTCCACTCGCAGTTGGCTGTCACGGTCACTTCATACACTCCACCGTTTTCATCCACCTCGATAGCGGTAGGATTCACGGTGATGAAATAACTGATTATGGGACGAGGCTCTTGCGTCACCGCAAGGGACGCAGCATTGTCTTTTGTCGTCACGCGAACTTCTCCTGAGCGCATTTCTTCACCCTCGTTAACAGGAGCTGTAAGGGTTAGCGTAGCATCACCTTTACCCGAGACAGGATTGACGGTAAGCCATTCCGGATAGGCATCGACACTCCAATCGCCGTTGGAAGTCAAAGCCACTTCAACAGTAGCACCTTCAGGAGCAAAGGACACACTGGACTCAGAGAGAGCAACATCCACTTTCTTGCCACAGCCCACCAAGACGGCAAGCATGATGATAACGGTCAATACGTGTTTTGTTCTATTCATAGCAGTATCATTAAATATTCAATATATGGTTAACGGAAAAATCGTGGTTTTATTGCCTAAAAAAAGTGTGCCGTTACAATGAACGGCACACTCAAACAATGTTTATGAAAAAACCTTTACAAATCTCCAAATCAATAGAATGTCAGACGGTTGTCCTCAATCTTGGCGTTATTCTTCAAGGCGTTGTAGATGGAGCCACCCAACACTCTGTTGTTGAACTGGCTGGTCTTTTCACGCCTGATATCGCTATAATCGGTGATAGGTTCAGGATTATTGAACTTCACGTTCTTGATAATGAAAGCGCTGCTATTGCCAGCCTTGGGGCCAACTTCCTCGCCTTCCTTCATACCCAGAAGCGTACCCACAATGTCGGCTTCAACACCGAAGTTGCCCAACACACGCGACTCGATGGCGATATCGGAAACCGTAGTCGATTCGGCACCCAGTTCAGTCACCATACGGTTGGTATCGGTACCACAGGCTTTCATCTTGTCGACAGCAACTTCACCTTTTTTCTTGTTCAAGATCTGGTATTTGGCTTGCTCAGCCACAACGCTCAGCGGGGCGTAGCCTTCAGGGACAATGTTGGTCAGAGCAGCCACCACAAACATATTGTCAAGGTCGAAGATGGTGGACACGTCACCCACTTTAGTCTTGTCATCGAAAGCCCAACGCACGATTTGGCGCGGGTTTTCGATGCCCGTGATTTGGTAGGTAGCGGCATTCATACGAGGCATAGTGCGCTTGGTGAGGCCTTGGGCTTCAATGGCAGCGTTAAATGCATCGTAGGTCTTGTTCTCGGTGACGAATTTATTGGCTTCGGCAAAGGTATTCTGATAGGTCTTGGTGCTTGAGGTGATTTCATGCGTCAAGTAGGCCAGACGGGCTTTGGGTTTGGCTTCCGTCTTGTCGGTGACCTTGATGATATGATAGCCGAAAGGAGTTTCCACAATACCCAGAGTACCTACGGGATTATTCACCACAAACTCATTGAACTGAGGTACCATTCTGCCGTCGGTGAACCAGTCGAGGTCTCCGCCCTTTTCTTTCGAACCGGGGTCGCTGCTGTTGGCAGTGGCTAACTCGGCAAACAACTCGTCGTTGTTCTTGGCAGCCTGCAGTTGGGCAAGAAGCTCGTTAGCTTTGGTTTCGGCTTCTTCCTTGGTGATGGTATCCTGGCTGTTGTAAGCACCCTTATAGGCAATCAAAATGTGGCTGGCGCGAAGTGAGTCAGGACGGTTTTGCAGATCGACGATGCGGACGAGGTTAAAGGTGCCTTCGTCTTCGTAGGGACCATACACATCACCAACTTCATTACCCTTGTCAAACACAGCGGCTTCAATGACCTGCGGCACATTGGTACGACCCATCCATGTGCTGTCGTAGCGTTTGTCGGAATTGGCGTTCACGAAATTAATCACGTTATCGGTAGCGGCAAAGTCAGCTTTCATACCCTGCACATACTTCAAGGCATCTTGACGGTCTTCAGCCGACGGTTTGACGTCGAACACCACATACTCAATATCGCGGCGTTCGTCAGTCTCATAACGGTATTTGTTTTCCTCGTAGAAAGCCTTGTTGTCCTTGTCAGTGACCACGACAGTAGAGTCAGCTATAGTCGAGTAGCGCAGAGCAATGACATCGGCAGAGGCTTTGGTGTTTTTATTTTGGTAGTACTTCTCGGCAAGAGCGGCGGGAACCATATAGGAAGCCTTCACAAGGTTATTGAACTTGTTTTCCAAGCGGTTTTCCTTGACGGCTCTCTCAAAGTCCATCCAACGCATTTGGGCATCAGCGGGAAAGTCACTCAGGTTCTGAAGGTAGTATTCCACCATTTCCTTGTTGAACGAGCCATCCTGATTGCTGAAGCTCTGCACAACCCACTGGTGGGGATTCTCGCCCATAAACTGGTCATAAAGCTCATCGCTGCTGACATTCATACCCACTGCATCATATTCCTTGGTCATGATGTTTTTCTTAATCATCTCGTCAAGGGTGCTGTTGTAGATGCTATAAGTCTCGGCTGAGGTGAGGTTGCCGTTGTTGCTTGAGCTTCTCCTGTTTTCAAGGTTTTTCTCCTTCTGAGTTTCGAAATCCTGATAGGGGATTTTCTCACCATCAACTACCGCGATGTTGTACTCACGGTTGCGACCTTGACTTTGGAAAAGGTCCTGTAACACAAATGCTAACAATGCGATACCGATGATTGCTATCAACAATCCGGAATGCTTTCTGATTTTTTCAATTGCTGCCATAATTCTATTAACTATTTTCTTATTTAACTTCAAATTTGAGCCTGCAAATTTAGGAAACTTTTTGACGCAAAGGCGCAATCACCTTATTTTTATTTTTCCCTCACAGGAATGCCCCTCAAGATAGTTTTTCAAATTGTTATAAATCAACTAATTGCCTATAATTCTCAATTCTACTTCATCCAGTTTCATGTCTGAAGCTTTGAGGATTCTTATGCTATAGCGACCTATTTCAAGCACTTCCCCTTGTTCAGGAATATTCTCACAATAGTGCAGAATCATGCCCGCGAGCGTCTCATAGTCATCGCTGACGGGTAAATCAAGGTGATAGATTTTATTCAAGTAGTCTATTTCGAGACGTGCTGAAAAAATGTAGGTGTTGTCATCGACCACTTTCTCCACCTCGTCTTCCACATCGTACTCGTCGTCAATCTCGCCGAAAATCTCCTCCACCACGTCTTCCATTGTGACTATGCCTGCCGTTCCGCCAAACTCGTCAACCACTGCGGCAACACCTTGATGTGTGGCAATAAAATGTTTCAGCAGTCGGTCAGCGGTATACGTTTCAGGGAAAAAATCTATTCTACGCACAATTTCCTTCAGTTCCACTTGCCTCCTGTCGGCGATAACGCGCACCACATCGTTCAGATGAACATAGCCCACAATATCATCAATGCTCTCGCCGCAGACAATCAGTTTTGAATGTTTGGTTTCCTCGAATCTTTGCTTAACCTCTGCGATGCTGTCAGTGAGCCGCACGCTTTCGATTTCGTTGCGCGGGCCCATACATTCGCGAAGCTTTACCGAGCGGAACTCCATCACGTTCTGAAACAATTGTATCTCCTGTTGCATATCTTCATCGGCTTCTTTGGTGTCGGCATATTCAGCAATATAGTCGCTCAAGTCGACTGTACTGAACTTGTATTCTTCCTTGTCAACACGTAGACGCAAAATGTAACGGATGATGAATTCCGAAATGCCCGTGTAGATGATAATCAGAGGATAAAAAAGACAATAGACCACAAAGGTCGGGAAGGCAAAGAAAGATAAAATGGCATTGGGATTAATGCGGAACAGAGTTTTCGGGATGAACTCACCCACAAACAGAATGAGCAGGGTGGAAAGTATGGTCTGCACCAACAGAATGGTGAAATCGTTGCACAGCGAAACGGCCTGAAGCCAATGCGTGACCGGCATTTCAAGCAGTCGTGCCATACTCATACCATATATGATCAAGGCAATGTTGTTTCCCAAAAGCAAGGAGGTGATGAATCGCGACTGATCCTTGAGGAAGATGCGGATTAATCGGGCGGAGAAGGTATTCTTGGTCAGTTCCACCTCAAGCTGGAGGCGATTGATGCTGTTGAAAGCAATCTCCAAACCCGAACAAAGCGAAGAGAAAAACAGGGTGATGGCAACAACAATCCAAACGTTCATGACTCAATCCTCCTCATCAATACTCAACAAAGCGCTGCCCGAATAGATGGTATACTCCGAGAAGTCCTCTGTGGCTACCAAACTATCGCCTTCCACTTCCTTATCGGGGCTGACAATACGGACATGGGAACGGGTGTATATCATTTTCTGATCCTGATACCAGAACAGCTTGTCGGAATACATCACCTGCCCATCTTCGTTGCGTCGCACCACTACACTGTCGCGGGCTTCTATCAGTTTTCCATTAATGGTCTTTCCATAGCCAGCGGTCAGTTGTGTGACGGGCTGATGGAGTTTGTCGAACATGATGACTTCAAAGCCGAGTGGGAACTCCATCATGTCCTTCTGGTCGTCCATGCGTACAAGCCTCGGAGCACGCATCTCCAAATTGACCACACCCGAGTCACTACGGAAAAAAGTAATGCTGTCGGCGATAATGCCCGACAATGTATCGTCGCTCGCCATCTCGCTGATGACAGCATCGGGGTTGGCACACGAAAACAACATCACAGCCACAAGGGCCGTGATGTTGCTTAGTATTCCTATTTTCAGAACAGGTTTCAATTACTTCCTTGCTCTGATGGTAGTGGTCTCGCCAATCCATCCGCCTACGTTGAAGCTCTGTCCCTCGCTGTAGTCGTTGAAGAAGATGGTCTCCATTGAAGGATAGGCGGCAGCGTATGCACGAATCAGACTGTTGGCTTTTTCAGCGCACGAGGGGTCGATGGTCTTGGCCCTATTGCACTTGTCAACAGCGGCTGCATAGACAGCACCTCTTTCAATCTCGTCGGTGAACTGCTTGGCACTTTCGGCGTAGAGCATACCGATGAGGAGGTAAGGCTCACCGTTGGTCGGGTCAACCTGAGCGGCTCTTCTGAAGGTTTCGCGAGCACGAGACATATTGCCCGTGTTCTGATAGCACATACCCAAGTTACGGTAGGCACGATACTTACGGTCGTTGTTTTCCGTATTGGTCGCCTGCTCAAAGAACGTGGCAGCGTCGCTATATTTCTTGTCCTTGAAGAACTTGATACCCAAGCTGTAGGAAGCCTCCGGGCTGGGCTCCAACTCGTTGAGACGGACAGCGGCATCGAGGAAGAGCTTGTTCTCGGTGCAGTCCTTCTTATCGAGGATGGTGGTGATGCGCTTCAGCAAGGCTACATCGTCGGGGGTCTCAGCCATCTTAGCACTGAACACCTTGATCAGGTCTTCGCAAGAGGCGAAGGGCTGGAACAGGTTGTCGAGGTTGCTCTTCACACCCTTATTGATGGTGATGGACTTGGTACTCTTGGCAAAACGTTTTCCAATCTCATTGTTGGCATCGAGGAAAGTTTCTACACGACCGTTCACAATGCCGACAACTATGGTTCCGTATGACAGACTCTTGGTGTTAATTCCATCGGTTTCATTCTCCTCCACATTGTCGGGCTTGCCCCAGGCATCAACCAGTTCTTCTTCTGTCAGACCGATGGGATCCGAAACCTCTTGTGAAGCGGCCTCGGCCAATGCTTCGATATTGTTATCAACCACTTCGGAAAGTTCCTGATAGACGTTGATGACCGCCATCTTTTCGGCTTTTCCGTTGTTCACCATATCGATGGTGGCCTTGAAGTAAGCGTCAATATAGGCACCCTGAAGCTGCGAGGGGTCGAGGGCGACAGCCTCTCTCAGCACGTTGTAGGCTTCTTCATAGCGGTTCTTGTTGTAGGTGTAGATGAGCAGACCTTTACGCCCCATAATGTTGGCGACCTGTGAGGCACCCGTCTTGGGGTCGTTCGGGAACGACTCGATGCGCTTGTCCATCAGCATATTCAGCGTGTCGATGTAGGCATCCCTTTTGTTCGGGTTGGTGCGGATGTAGTAGTCCATAATCTTTTCACCGTTGGTGTAGGTCAGCTGACTGGCACGCGGGCAGTTGAGAAACACCTCACGCCACGCGGTGACCATCTCGGGGCTGAAAGACTCGGGAGCATACTTGGCAGCCTCCCACTGCTTAAAGTACTCGCGATACATCGACATGTTGGTGACGCAAGCCACGCTGTCGGCTCCGTACTTCGACTCGCTTTGTGCGCTTACACTCATTGCCATTCCAATCAAAACGGCAATCATCATTAATCTGTTGGTTTTCATCTCTGAACTATTTTAATGGTTTGACTTGTCTTTCTCTATTCAAATATCGTTCCAAAACGAAATCACTTATATCTTCGCTTCATAAACCAGCGTTCGAACACCGATACGCCCACATCGAACTTCAGGTAACGTTCCTGGATGAGTCCGTCCTGCTTGGTGCCGTATTGCCCCACTTCGACAGCCAAGTTAACCTTCGAAAGTGATCTAGGCAAAGGCAACGAAACACCTGCCGTGATGCCCACCTTATTAATATGGTGTTCGTTAAGGTAGAGACAACCGTTTTCATAGTAGCCCCCCACGCGGTAATGCACTCTGCGGAAATAATTCGAGACCGAAGAGTAAGTCGGTATATACTCAAATCCTGCCGCCACGCGCCATGAGTCTTTCAAAGCCTCAGTGTATCCCTCACGCGAGAAACGCGACCATTGGGTCCAGTTGAAATCGGCACCCAGAGTCCATTTGGAGTTTTTCTGCAAGGCAAAACCGAAACCGAAACCTTGCGGCATGGTCAACTTGGCGTGATCGTTAATGGAATAATAGACCGTATCGATGAGATATTCAATTTCTGTATCCATGGTCTCCATGATGCTGCGGATAAAGAGCGTCTGCTTGCCGTTAAGCTTGATACTTTGATCGTAGGTGAGACCGACGCTGAGGTGCATATCCGATCCCAGCTTGGTGTCGTACATCAAGCCGTAGTCGAACATGAAGGAACTCACCATAATGTCGACACCACGTCTTGTTCCTAAAATATAGGTCGAGTCCGGATAGATAGTAGTGGTATTTCTCGTGTCACCAAAGACGTAATAGGCGTTGACACCAAGGCTGAAATGCTTGCCGATGCGGAAAGCATTAGTCCAAAAGACTTGGTTGAGGCCTCCTGAGCCCTTGAAAACAGTATGATAGTTGCCCATTCCTGTATCGTAATCCTCTACGACCATCTTATAGCCCGAAGTGCTATAGGGTTGCACCCCCAATGCCGTCTTCCACCAGTCAGCAAAACCGAATGCCAAAGCCACATAGTCGAAGGAGGCATTGGCACCTTGCTCTGCTCTGTTGGAAGTACTGAAGGAGGACGTTTTGAAGTACACTCCCGCGTCGAAAAGGAAAGCGAGGGAGTCCATCTTAGCCAAGGTGGCGGGGTTACCTATATTAATCAGACCAGAAGCGTGAAAGGCATTGCCTACGCCACCCATGCCTTTCAACCTAACGTTCATGGAGCCGCCAGTTAATTGCCCCACGCCGAACATGGAATAGGGAGACTCCACATCAGCCTGTGCCCAGACCCCTGTTGCCGCAAAGGCTACGAGGAGTGTCAAAAGTATGTTTTTCAAAGGTGTTCTTTTCATTATTCCCATTTGAGCCTGCAAATATCCGATTTTTTAACTCTTTGCGCAAATTTTTATTGCACAGCTTGATGACACAAATTTATATGTCGCTGATTTTCAAAACGAAATATTTCGAAAAATAAAAAAGAACGATTTTTTTGAAGAAAATTTCTTGTTCGTAAAGAAAAATGTCTTATCTTTGCGGCCTCAAACGGAGGTACCGTAGCTCAGTTGGTAGAGCAGAGGACTGAAAATCCTCGTGTCACTGGTTCGATTCCCGTCGGTACCACCATCCAAAAAAGCCGAACTGAAAAGTTCGGCTTTTTTTGTTGCCTTAGTGATTGGATGTACTTGGAAGAATCATTGAACCCACCCTCCACAGGACACAAAAAAAAGCGCCTCCGATTAGGGAAGCGCTTTTTTGAAAGTCTTAAATAGGATATCTACCCATTAAGGAACAAGGGCCGTGTTCGTATTCGTCATCTTAAGAGGACTGATGTTACGAATCATAGCAGGAGCAATTGTGCAATCAACATTAGTATCCTTCTGATAGTGATAAGTGCTACCATTGCCATCATTCATATAAACATCGATAACCATACCCTTAGCAAGACCCAAAGGACGCACACCCAACACAAACTGTGTGGCAGTCTCCTTTGTCTTTCCAAGTTTCACGGAGGGGCAATTGAGGGTGATGGTATTGCTCAGATTGGTATTGCCTTCATCCAAACCAGGAACACGATAGCCAACATACTCAATATAGTTAGCCAATTCTCTCATATAGCTCTGGCTCTCAGGATTGTAAAGCTTGAACAATCTTGCCAAATGGGCAGGATCCACTCTATCAATACGCATCCAAACATCGCCAGTTAAGAAACGATCCTTGTCTCTAACTGTGATTTGATCTACAAACAACGAATCAACGCTCGTGTTGTTGTAGAACTTCAGGGTCAACACGCCACCAATAAGGTCAAAGGTAAAATCAGCACCATTAATGTTGGCAGCACTCTCATTCTTAGCAGCAGCATACAAAGCTCTTTCAGGAATAGCAATAGCATCTTCGGCACCGACGGTGCGATAGGTCTGCGTATTTTCCAGAGTAAACTTTACATAGTTCGGAACTTGATGACCTTGTCCATATTGCCCGTAAATCTCGCCACTATTATCCATAAATGGACTAACCATTTGTGATTCACCTGGGAAATAGGCAAAGAAAACGTCCTTTCTGTTGACATCCATGTCTGTTTCACTGCCAACAGGAACAAAATCGGTCGTCAGACCCTCAGCGTTAGCTTCAAATAAGCCCATACTTGATTGACCAAAAACCTCTTTCTGGACATTGAACATTCTCACTTGGTCACCAGCTTGGAACCAGAATTTCTTACCAACAAGGTAAAGCTTGTCTTCAGATTCAAATTCAAGTTCTCCCAAAGTGGCCTTGAACGAGATTCTTTCTTCTTGTTTCTTACATGAAGTGCCTACCAAAGCCACGAGAGCCAATAAGCACATCATTTTTGCGATTCTCTTCATTTTTTTCGTTTTTAATTGTGCTGTTAGTAATTTCTAGTTTTTTTCCTGATGCCATCAAATAGTGGTATTCACATTTGAACCTGACGTCACAGAGCTCATGATTTCGCCTTCAGCAAAAAGCTCAACCAATTCAGCTTTGGGAGCTTCGTAAACATTGTTTAATTTCTTCATTTTGTTTGTGTTTTTAATGATTAATTATTTGTTTATTTGTAATTTGTGTTTCTTAACCACACTTTTCACGCTGCAAAAATAGACAATTAATTCATACGAGGCGAAAAAAAATCACTTTTTTTGAAAATTTTTCGAAAAGCTCTCCTTAAAAGTTGCAAACATCAAACGGAACGCTTGCTTAGGGAATATGGGAATCAACTCAAAAAAGTCTATAAAGACACCTATGAAAGCATAGACTTTTTTGGCTAGAAAGCCTTTGGGCCTGTATTGTTTGTATCGCCTGAACCGTCTGAAATTGCCTTCAGCCATAATACGGTCATAAAGTCGACTGGCCCTGCGGTGATGGGTGGCTTTGTAGAAAGGCATCTCGTCCACAGAAAGTCTAAGACAATCGACCATCAGATCACCGAACACCTGCCAGGGATCCATAAGATGCATAGAGTCCAGCCAAGAGCGCAACTTTTCCGCGTCAAACTGTCCTTTATATGCATGCAACGTCATAGCCACATCAGAAAGTTGCCTCCAGCCCACACCAGTAATCAGGAAATGCTCCCATACATGAAAGAAGGTGAAAAATACCATAAACTCCTTGGAGGGTAGCGACAGATAACAACCTTCAAAATCGACAGTCTGCCTATGCTCCTCCAAGCCATCTTGTTCGATAGTGGCATAAACAGCTTGTTCCTTCGCATCAGTCACATCGGCACTCACACGATGCACTTCCATTGGATAATGTCCAAACTCGATGTTATAATGTCGTCCAACGTCTATCTCATCGCCCCAATTGTATCCTCCAGAAAGACCGCGCAATACCGTGCAAGCCTGATGGTACTGTTTCTGACCCACGAACAAGTCAATATCGCCAAACTGCCGCAGGTTGGAATTAGGATAGAGACGGGCAAGGCCAAAACCTTTGAGCAGTACAGGATCGATGCCTTGGGCCTGCAAAGCCTTCAAGGCCTGAATGAGTATCCGTTTCAGTTCCAGCTGATTCAAAAGATTGCCATACATAGCCTGCTTCATCTGGCGAAGCATTTCAACAGAGGGTCTGACATCGCCTGTCAAACGCGATGCCACGTCGGCCACAAGGGCTTCAGTGGCATGATGCTTAGCGATGCTCATGATATTCTCCCAATCCGGCTTTCCTTCAAGGATTACAGGTTGCTGCCACAAGGCGGCTCGCATTAAGGCAAAATATTGTGATTCAACGGGACTCATATTCTATCTATTCTTCAATAACCCCTGCGTTTTTCCACGACCGAAGCAAAGCTTCTGCATCTTTTTCTGCGGACTCATGGCTTATGCCATAGTTGTCCACCAAAAAATCGACAACGAGACCCAAGTCAAAATCCTTGTCCTCCACTTCTTGCCAAATGAGAGCAGCACTCTCGTTCATTGATATCATACGTCCTACCTGATAGACATCAGCCCCTTCAGCAACGAGGATAAATTCATTGCCCAATGGCCGAAGGTTGAAACCTTTTTTTGTTTTCATATATCGTTATGTTTTAACTTATTCCATTTTCTATATGCCTTCAATAAATACTTGCGGCCATCCAAAGTGTTGCGCCAAAGCCAAGCTCTTCCTGGTTTGCGGCTACGTCCGTCAGCAGTGATGATTTCCGTCACGACGGCTTTTATATCCGCTTTCGTACAATGCTCTTTCACCTGTAAGTTACCGTCTCCCATCAAGGTGACCTGATCTCCATCGATGGCATAGACACGATGCAGAAGATACCTGTCATTGAAATAGGCCAACACTATGTCGCCTATCCTCAGGTTCTCCAAACGACCCAAACGCACCTTAGCTTCCCCTTCACGAATGAACGGCAACATACTCTTACCTTTTGGACGAAGAATCATCCCATTATCACTTTTGTCAAGAAGGCTTAATAACGCTTCGGGTGACAACTCTTCAAGCACGGCATATTGCATCATTGCGCCACAGTATTAAAACAAAGCCAAGCGGCTTCGGCATCCGGCAAACAATCCAATGAATAGAACGGCACAGTGGTCACGATGCGTTCATTGGTGGCATGAAAACCATCGGCACATTCTTTGATAAACCTAAAACCTGAAAACGATTTGAAAACCGATCCATAGGCTTCGTAAATCTTCTGTCGCCAAATAGCGTTCTTGGGAGCTTGATGTAAGTCGACCACAGCACCTACGGGTGCGCTAAAGTTACGGTAGCAAGGTGTCTTGCCGCTCCAAGGTGATCCATATACATATACTGTACCATCGTTTTCCACTTTCAAGACAGGATGGTCGTCATTGAGCAACTCACAACCTTCAATATTTTTAATCCACAATTGGCTATGGGTACTTTTCCCTGTGCCACTCTTCCCCAAAAAGAGATAACCCTTTCCTCCGTGAAGCGTCACTGATGAATGAATCATCAGTGTGTTCCTGTTCGCCGTTGAGGCCGCAAACATAAATGAAAGCATATTATGCAAAAACGCTCTTGACTTACCCACAAAACACAACCGTGCTTTCGAAAATGCCTTATCACACATCAAATAAGATTTCGCTTCAAGATCATCTTCCTGCGATAGCGTCCATAACCAACCCTCGTTGCTCTCATAAAATTCAAAGACAGGGAAAAAGCGTTCCTTTTCCTCTGTTACTTTATTCCAACCCTCCATACTAGGCACTTCGTCAACCAAAGTCACCTCAAACACATGCTCACCCGACTCATCGGAGAGAAACGGCTCATACTGTCCCATTTCATTCCACATCGAACTGCCATCGGGCATCGTGACGGAGAACTTATGTCCTGCAACTTGATATGATTTTTTCATTACACCAAATTTTTCGCAAAAATAAGAATTATATCGATAAAGCAGTACCTTTGCACAAAATTTTGGATATATGATGGCAAAGAAAAAAGGACACAAGACACAACCTGACGGCAAAAGCCGTAGAATCTTGTTGGCTTTGTTGAGCGCTGGATTGTTGACGGCAGCTTGGCCTACATGGGGCATAGCGTCACTGATATTCATCGGATGGGTTCCCTTGCTACTGCTTGAAGACCGTATCGCCCAAGGTGAAAAAGGCAAACTGTTTTGGCTGTCGTTTCTGGCCTTTTTGGTATGGAACGTGGCCACCACGTGGTGGGTGTGGAATGCCACCCCTGCGGCCATCGCTGCCTGGATATTGAACGCATTGTTTATGACTATCGTGTTCAACGTGTTCCACCTTACTAAGAAAAAGGTATGCAACCAACCTTGGGGTAACCTCTTCCTTATTCCCTATTGGATGGCCTTCGAATTGCTTACCTACCTCTGGGCTGCCAAGTGGCCTTGGCTCAACATGGGCAACGTGTTCAGCTTACGTCCTGAATGGATACAATGGTATGAATACACGGGAGTGGCTGGCGGAACGCTTTGGGTTCTTTTGGTCAACATACTCATAGCTAATACCATTCTTCATTTCAAGTCGAGAGAGACGAAACACCTATTAATTAATATAGGTATGGGATTAATCGTACTTTTCCTGCCCATTCTGGTGAGCAAAAACGTTTATACACACTACGAAGACCAAGGCAAAGATACCGAGGTAGTTGTGGTACAGCAGAACTGCGATCCGTGGAACGAGCAGTTCGACAGCCAATTCTACGACCAAGTCATCCAAAACAACATTGCACTTTCGTTGCCTTTGGTGACGGAAAACACCCGATTTGTGGTCAGCAGCGAGTCGGCTATCCAGGAAGGCATTTGGCTGCATGAGACCGACAAGGTACAAGCCCTCAAAACCCTGCATGACTATATCCAAAAACATCCTCAGATGGCTTTTGTCATTGGTGGCACCACCTACGAATGGGTACCACGTGGTATGGAAAACGACTTCCCCGCCCGCCAGATAGGCGACAGCGACCATTATTATTACTGCCACAACTCAGCCTTGCTCATTGACACCGTCAAGATGCAACACCGCAACAAATCGCAGCTTACCCCAGGTGTAGAAGCCATTCCCGAGTGGATGGGCTTTCTGAAAAACTACAGCATCACCATGGGTATCGCTCGAGGTACCCTGAAAACCGACACCGAGGCGAAGGTAATGTCGTTTGGCAAACACAAAATAGGCGCGGCCATTTGTTACGAGAGCGCTTTCGGCGAATATGTCAGCTCGTTCTGCAAGAAAGGAGCCGACCTGATTTTCGTCATTACCAACGACGGCTGGTGGGGACATACGCCAGGTTACCGCCAGCATTTCGAGTTCTCGAAGCTGAGAGCCATTGAGAACCGCCGTTGCATAGCACGCTCAGCCAACACAGGTCGCTCGGGATTCATCAATCAAAGGGGTGACGTGTTGCAACGCACCCATTATTGGGAACCTGATGCCATACGTGCCACCTTGAAGGCCAATACCAAGGTCACCTTCTATGCTCAACATGGAGACTATCTAAGCCGTACTGCGGTGTATCTCACTTTTGTATTGCTCCTCACTTGGGGAGCCGTGAGTCTCATCAAATGGAACCGCTCCGAGAGCCAACCTGTCAAAAAAGCCACTAAAAAGAAGAAATGAGTAAGCCATTCCTATCGTTGGGACCCTTTCAAGGCATCACCGATGCGCCTTTCCGCAATGTCTTCAAGCGGCACTTCGGGGGCATCGACAAGTTCTATACACCTTTCTTCATGGGCATTCATAAAGAGGAACACGCCAAGAACCTGCAAGGGGAAGAGATTGACCCACGTTGCAACGATGTGGAAACTTTAACGCCACAGATTCTGAGTACAGATGCAGAAGAAATCCTGCGTTTTGCCAAGCAGTGCAAGGAACTGGGCTATAAAGAGATTAATCTCAATATGGGCTGTCCCTTCCCACGAGTGGCCAACAAGAAGCGCGGCTGCGGACTATTGCCCTATCCCGATAAAGTGGAACAAATGTTTGAGACTGTTTTCGAACATTTTGACGATATGAATTTCAGCGTGAAATGCCGCTTAGGATATTACAATCCAGAGGAGATTGAAGCGATTCTTCCGATTTTCAATCGATTTCCATTGAGTGAATTAATCATTCATCCGCGCATAGGAAAGCAGTTGTACAAAGGCGAAGCTGATGTGAAACGGTTCAAGGCATTGACACCTTATATTAATATACCACTAGTTTATAATGGGGATATTGTTTCCGTCGAAAGTTTTAGGTGCATCCAGGAAACAATAAACGACAACCCTTCGATAGGCTTAGAAACCTTCAACCGCCAACTTGTAAACCAGTTTATGTTGGGACGGGGGATTTTGGCCAATCCGTTTTTGGCGGAGGAAATAAAAGGCCATAACGCACCCGACAACAAGACCAATAGATTACACGCCTACGTCCTCGACCTTTACGAAGAGCGTCTGCGCCATGCAGGAGACAGTCCGAAAGTGTTGGGACGAATGAAGGAGCTTTGGTCCTATTTGATGAATAGTTTTGAGGAACCACAAATGGTTTGGCGAAAAATCAAGAAGATTAATGCGCTGAGGGAATATGAGGAAGCGGTGGAAGAAGTTTTCAGAGATGTCGCAATAATATAAAAAGAGCCTCTCGATTGAGAGGCTCTTTTTCTTTTGATTCATCATTCAAACGAGGCAATCGCCTTCTTGATGATTTCGATGGCTTCGCGGAGTTCGGCCTCAGTAATGACCAAAGGTGGAGCGAAGCGGATGATGTGCTGGTGGGTGGGCTTGGCCAGCAGGCCAAGGTCGCGCATCTTGAGGCACACGTCCCATGCTTCCTTGCCGTCTTTGGGTTTGATGATCACGGCGTTGAGCAAGCCCTTACCACGGACCTTCTCAATCATCGGGCTCTTGATCTTGCCAATTTCCTCGCGGAAGATCTTACCGAGACGCTCGGCGTTCTCCATCAAGTGCTCTTCCTTAATAACTTCAAGGGCAGCAATAGAAACTTTGGCAGCGATGGGGTTGCCGCCGAAGGTTGAGCCGTGCTCACCGGGTTTGATGTTCAGCATGATGTCGTCATCGGCTAGGACGCAGCTCACCGGCACCACACCGCCACCGAGGGCCTTGCCCAGGATGAGGATGTCAGGACGTACGCCTTCGTGGTCGCAGGCCAGCATCTTACCTGTACGGGCAATACCGCACTGCACTTCATCGGCCATAAACAGCACATTGTACTTCTTGCAGATATCGTAACATTTCTTCAGGTAGCCATCATCGGGCACATATACACCAGCCTCACCTTGGATGGGCTCCAGCAGGAAACCAGCAATCTCCTTGCCTTCCTTAGCAAGCACTTGCTCCAATGCATCGGGGTCGTTGTAAGGGATACGGATGAAACCGGGAGTCATCGGGCCGTAGTTGGCGTAACTCTCGGGGTCGTTACTCATCGTGATGATGGTAATGGTACGTCCGTGGAAGTTGCCTTCGCAGCACACAATCTTCACCTTATCGTTCGGGATACCCTTCTTAACAACACCCCAACGGCGGGCAAGCTTCAGACCCGTCTCGTCGGCTTCAGCACCCGAGTTCATGGGCAGAACCTTGTCGTAGCCGAAGTATTCGGTCACATATTTCTCCCACACGCCGAGTGCATCGTTATAGAAAGCACGGCTGCTGAGTGTGAGGCGTTCGGCCTGATCGGTCATAGCCTTGATGATTTTCGGGTGGCAGTGGCCTTGGTTAACAGCAGAATAGGCCGACAGGAAGTCGAAATACTCTTTGCCTTCGACATCCCATACCTTGGCGCCCTTACCTTTGGCAAGGACGACCGGCAGCGGGTGATAGTTATGGGCACCGTACTTGGCTTCCAGGTCCATAGCTTGCTGCGATGATGTGATTTTTTCGATCATGATTGTTGTTATTATTGAATTGTTGATTGTTGAATTGTTGAATTCATTCGCGGTGCAAAGGTAGGCTTTTTTCCGAACCTTTTCAGTTTTGTGGCGTTTTTTTGACAAAGATATTATCCCAGATACATATTATACCTCTGCTCATCGAAGATGGTGGTGCTTTCGCCGTGACCGGAGTAGACGGTGGTGTCGTCGGGCAAGTGGAACAGACGTTCCTTGATACTCTTGATGAGGGTCGGATAGCTGCCCCCGGCGAAGTCGGTGCGACCTATGCTGCGACAGAAGAGTGCATCGCCAGTGAAGACCCAGCCTTCGATTTGGGCATAAAGGCTGATGCTGCCCTCTGCGTGGCCCGGGGTACAGATGACCTCCAAGGTGCTCTCCCCTATTTTGATGATTTCTTCGTCCTTCAAGTTGCGGTCAGGTAGTTCGCTCTCACCATTGAAATGCATTCCGAACATCACAGCATGCTGGCGCGAACGAATGAAATCGTCTTTCACATCAGGATGCGCCGCCACAGAGATACCATAACGCCGCTTGACAGCAGGATTGCCGACGATGTGGTCGATATGGCCGTGGGTACTGATGACCATCAACGGCTTCAGCCGATGGCTGTCGATAAAGCCGAACAGCTGGTTCTCCTCCCCCGGAGTTGAGCAGCCTGGGTCTATGATGACACAGTCTTTACTGTTTTCGTCATAGAGAACGTATGTGTTTTCGGAAAAAGGATTAAAGACGAAAGAATCGAGTTTGAGCATACGTGGTTATTTTTGATGCAAAGATAGATATTTTTTGTAGACCCTTATCGAGATTTTTTCTACTTTTGTAAGCCAAAAACTAAACGTAGCAATGCCGTCGAAAAAAACATACGCGATATTCCTCCTGCTGCTGTTGACCTTACTGCCAGCGGCACAGGCTCAGTTCTACAACGGCATGAATATGCCCTTCGGGAAGAACCGCGTGCAGTGGACCGACTTCCACTGGTCGTATTATATGAACGACAACTTCGACGTGTATTTCTATCAAGGTGGCAACGATTTAGCCAAATACACACAAGCCTACGCCAAGGACCAAATCCCTCGCCTCGAGATACGACTCAACAGCCGCTTCAGCAAGAAAATTCAGTTCATCGTCTTCAACAGCAAGGGCGACTTCAAGCAAAGCAATATCGGCCTTGAGGAAGAAGAGAACGGCAACACAGGCGGCATCACCCGTATCATCGGCTCGAAGGTCATCCTTTACTTCGACGGCGACTATACCCACTTCGAAGCGCAAATCCGCGAGGGCATCACGAGGCTGCTGTTCAGCCAAGTGATGAACGGCGTCTCGATAGGTTCGCAAATCCGCAGCTCGTTCCGTTACGATATTCCACAATGGTTCCGCGACGGCTTGGTGGCCTACATCGCAGACAATTGGGACAGCCACAAGGAGAGCCTACTGCAACAAGGTATCACTTCAGGCAACTACAAAAAAATCAACCACCTGCGCGACGACGATGCCTTGATTGCAGGCTACTCGTTCTGGAACTTCATCGATGAGAAATATGGCAGTAAGGCATTCACCGACATCCTCACCCTCGCCCAAAGCTCCAAAAACGTCCGTAAAGCCCTGCTTTATGTAACTAGTAAGGAATACAAGGACCTGGTAGACGAATGGTACGCTTTCTACAAAGCCCGCTACGAGACCCTGTTGAACCACCAGCCCACCGACCTGATGAAGCTGAGATACAAGAAATACCGCACCTTCACCCAACCCAGCATCAGTCCGGACGGGAGTCACATCGCCTACGTCAGCAACGACGAAGGGAAGATTAGACTGTGGCTCGAAGACCTTCAGACGGGCAAGCGGCAACAACTATTCAAGGCAGGCTACCATTCAGACGAGAACATCGACACCTCCTTCCCCCTACTCGCCTGGCATCCCAACGGACAGATTCTCTCTTTCATCCTCGAAGAAGAAGGCAAGATACAACTCTACAACCTCGACATCAACAGCTGCAAGAAAGCCAACCTCTACCTCTTCGACTTTCAGAAAGTCAGCTCGTTCTCCTACGCCCATAAGAGCCGTAAGATTGTACTGGCCGCCACCCGCATGGGTAAGCCCGACATCTATGTCTACAATCTGTTCTCGAACACTTTGGAACAAATCACCAACGACTGGCACACCGACCTTGACCCCGTGTTCACCTACGACGACCGCCAGATTGTGTTCAGTTCGAACCGCGACAACGACACCCTGAAGACCGATACGGAAATCGGCTTCCAGAACAAGCAGTTCGACCTCTATGCTTACAACTACACCCAAAAAGAACCTGTTCTTCAAAACCTCACCCGCCAACGCATCAGCAACAGCATAAAACCAGAACCCCTGAAAGACGGCAGCCTGCTCTACCTGAACGATACCAGTGGCTACTATAACCTCCACCGCATTCGTTTCGACAGCGCCATCAGCCATATCGACACTATCGTGCATTACCGCTACTTCGGCAAACGCGAACAGTTGACCGACTATTCCTCCAACATCATCGACTACAGCTACCAGCCCCGCGACCATAAAGCCGCAATGCTGATAGGCGACCGAACTGGCGAGCGATTCTACAGATCCAACATTCTGAACGGACAAGAGACAGTTCTCAGCCAACTGAACCCCTACGCACAAAAACGCCTCTATGAAGCGTTTGTAGCCAAAGAGAAAGACACTGTCGTGGAACCTGTCACGAAGCATCGCTTCAGAGCCAGTTACCGCTACTCCAGACGAAAGAAACCCGTCGGAGGCCCAATGAACGACAGCACCCAGATCCTTGTCAAAGATGCTCCTGCCCCACCGCAGCCACCGAAAAGAGACACCTTTGAACGACCCAACAACTACTACGTGGAACTCTACGCCGACCAGCTGATGACCCAAATCGACTTCTCCAGCATGAACTACAGCTACCAGCCTTTTTCGGGCGGCTACTCTCCCATCTATCTCAACTCGGGCTTCAACATCTTCCTCGGCACCAAGTTGAAAGACCTGATGGAAGACTACAAAATCGACTTTGGCGTGAAGCTCAACACCAGCTTCGTCAACAACGAATATATGCTGCGCTTTAGCGACCTCAGCAAGCGCTTGGACAAAAGCCTCACCCTGCACCGCTACGTAACTGATCAGGCAGCAGGCTACTACTATCGCACCTATACCAATGAAGGGTTCTATACCTTGAGCTATCCCTTCAGTGAGATTCTGAGTCTGCGCGGTACCGCCATCTACCGCAACGACCAGCGAGTCAACCTTGCCATCGACGACTACAGCCTCAACGACCGCGACGTGTTTGAGCACTGGGGCGGACTGCGTGCCGAACTGGTCTACGACAACTCGAAACGCATCGGAACCAACCTCTTGGTGGGAGCGAGAGGCAAAATCTTCGCCGAATACTACCAACGCATCGCAAAGAATACCGCCAACATGATTGTGGCCGGCTTCGACTATCGCCACTACACCCGCATCAGCCGCAACTTCATCTGGGCCAACCGCATCGCCGGCAGCACCTCCTTCGGGCAGCAGAAACTGATGTACTACATGGGAGGCGTCGACAACTGGATTTGGGCCTCGTTCGACACGGGTACTCCCGTCGACTACACACAGAACTACGCCTACCAGACCCTCGCCACCAATATGCGCGGCTTTCAGCAGAACATCCGCAGCGGTAACAACTTCTTCGTCATCAACAGCGAACTGCGCTTCCCCGTGTTCAGCTACTTCATGAATCGCCCCATCAACTACCGCTTCATCCGCGACTTTCAGATTGTGGCTTTCGGAGACTTGGGTACTGCATGGACGGGTTGGAACCCCTACGCGCCTACCAATTCGCTCTACAACACCTACATCACCGACGGCAACCTCGACATCCTCGTCACCGAGATGAAGGAACCCCTTGTGGGCGGCATCGGCGTGGGACTGCGCACCACCCTTTTCGGCTATTTCATCCGAGGCGACGTAGCCTGGGGCATCGAGGAAGGACACCTCAACAACAAGCCGAGGTTCTACCTTTCGTTTAATTTGGATTTCTGACGATTGTTTTCGCGGAACTGAAGCCTCCCCTTCACAGCAACTATATCAGCCAATCCAGGTAATTGTCGGGCGTGACGACGGCTGTTTCCTTCACATCATAGGCTTCAAGAAAAGCTTTAGGGAAAATGGCGTTGCCTTTCTTGGGATTCCATTTCATTTCAAAAGCTGTCATCATGCCGTCACATTCCTCAATGTAGTCCACCTCCTGTTGGGTTTTGGTGCGCCAGAAATAAGTGTTGCAATAATGACCCGTGTAATGATTATGTTTGATGCGCTCGGAGATAAAGAAGTTTTCCCATAAAGCGCCAACATCATTGCGCATATCCAACGGAGCAAACTGCTGAATAACCGCGTTGCGTATGCCATTGTCGTAGAAATAAATCTTCTTGGCTTTTTTCAGCTCGTTGCGCAGATTGCGACTCAAGCCGTTCAAGCGGAAGATGATGTAGCATTTTTCAAGCAAATCGACATATTTTTCAACGGTTTTGTTATCCGTGCCTATGGTTTGCGCCAATTCGCTGTACGACACCTCGCTACCTACCTGCAATGCCAAGGCAACCAAAAGTTTCTCTAACAAGACAGGCTTGCGCACGCCCTCCAACGACAGCAAATCTTGATACATGTAACTGCCCGAAAGATTCATCAACAGGTCACGCGGATTGCCCACGCTTGTGACCACATCGGGATAGGATCCGTAAATCAGGCGCGATTCAAAGGTTTGCCGAATGCGTAAAAGACCTCCATCGTCAAATAGCTCTTTCGTCGAAAGCGGATAAAGATGATACTCGAATTTTCTCCCCGTAAGAGGCTCGTTCAGTTTGCCTTGTAGCATAAACGAGGATGATCCCGTAACCAACAGTTGCACATCCTTGAAATGGTCGGTAATCAGTTTCAATGTCAAGCCCACGCCTTGGATGCGCTGGGCTTCGTCCACCATCACCAAACGCTTGCCTGCAAGTTGTTGGCGCAAATCGGTAAGGCTGACGTTCTCAAGCAGCCTGCGACTTTCAGCATCGTCGCAATAGATGGTAAGAATTTGGTCGTTGCTGATGCCTAATCGCGGGTCGCCAAGTATTTGCTCAAAGAGCGTGGACTTGCCGACTTGCCTCGCACCAACCAAGATAATTGCCTTGTCGCAAAACATGCGGTCTTGAATCACTGTTTGCAGTTGCCGTTTGATGAGTGTCATAGAAAGTTCTGTTTGTGAATTTTGCGGCAAAGATACAAAAAACATCCACAAAACCTAAAAAGTATATTGATTTTTGGGATTATAAACCTAAAAAGTATATTGATTTTTGGGATAATGCCCCGCCCATCCCCCGGCCCCCTTTGATGGGTAAAACAACAAAAGGCGACCCTCAAAAATGAAGGCCGCCTTTCGTATTAGGGGTTAGACGATTGTCGTTGGATTATTCCGCATCGCACACAAGACGCACTGAAAAATCGCAGCCGTATTCGTCGTCATTTATAAAACTCTGGGTTGGGCTTAGAGTATAGAATCTCACGTAGTACGCGTATTCATCTTCATCGGGCGTAGAAGTCCAATACTTGCCATAGTTTCCAAATGCAGCTGGAAGGAACACGGCGCCAGCATTCTCCATGGCAGCCCAATGGTCAACATCATACACGTTATCAGTAGCGCTATAAGGATTGAAAGAGCAACCCTCTGGTATCGTCCAATTGTCAGGCAAAATGAGCAATCCTTTGACAGAATTAACGGTGGCTATACCCCATTTTCCCCGATCACGAGTCGAAAGCAAATAATTCCATTCGTCTTTGCTCAATATGTAATAGCCGTTCGGTCCACTATAGTTATTAAATGTAAAGGTTCCACCCAAGTCGTATTGGTTGGTGGCAAATGTGCCATTGTTCTGCAAATTACCCTTTGAGAACCACACCTGTTTGGTAGTGCTCACCG
>Ga0265301_10000286_pt1 | contig 77743 bp, 62 predicted proteins | sample AusTroGonzalo_MG_2_FD_193488 | JGI IMG/M metagenome (GOLD analysis project Ga0265301, IMG submission 193488) | Bovine rumen microbial communities from tropical cattle in Woodstock, Queensland, Australia - Gonzalo_04 | ecosystem: Host-associated > Mammals > Digestive system > Stomach > Rumen ... | reverse complement strand
CGAGGGCGGTGTAGTCCTTCCATTTGTTCGGGTAGCCGATCTTCACGTTGAAGCAGTCAAGTTTATAGAGGGCTTTAGCCTTGGTCTCTTCGCTCATCCAGTCGAGGGCCTTGATGCGTTCGCCCAGGGCGAGGCGGAGGTTACCGACGAGTTCGAGCATACGCTCTTTGGCTTCAGCCGGGAAGTGTTTCTCGACGTAAATCTGACCGACGGCTTCGCCTAAGCAGTCAGAGGTGGCACCCAGGATGCGGCGCCAGCGGGGCTGCTGCACTTCCTGACCGTAGAGGTAGTTGCCGTAGAAATTGAAGTTCTCGTTGTCGAGGTCGCTGCTCAGCAGAGAGGCGCTGCCGTGGATGACTTTCCAGCGCAGATAGTCCTTGATGGTGTTCAAATCGGTGTTGGCCACCACCTTGTCGAGGGCGGCGATGAAGTCGGGCATACCCACGTTGAGGTTCTCAAAGCTGGGGCAACCGGCCTTGGTGAAGTAGTCGTCCCACTTAAAGTTGGGCGTCGACTTCTGCAATTCCTCGACGCTGCGCATGTTGTAGGTCTTGTCGGGGTCGCGGCGTTCCACGCGGCTCATCGAGTTTTCAGCCAGCTGCGTTTCGAGGGCGAGGATGCCTTGGGCTTTCTGTGCAGCCTCTTCGGCGGGAGTGCCGGTCAGTTCAAACATCTTGGCGACGTGCTCGACATATTTGTCGCGCATCTCCTGTGTTTCAGGAACGAGGTAGTCATCGCGGTCGGTCAGGCTGAGGCCGCCTTGATAGAGGTGCATGATGTAATGTTCAGCATCTTTAGGATCGAGGCTGGGACCGGCGTAGAAGAAGCCGCCGAAGCCGTTCTTGTGGAGGTCGCCGAGCAACGAGGGCAGCTGGGCCTTGTCGTTGAGGGCGTCAATCAGCTCAAAATAGGGCTTCAGTTCGCTGTAGCCGCGTGCGTCGATGGCGACGGTGTCCATACCGGCGTTGTAGAAGTCGCGGATCTTCTGCGCGACACTGCCTTGGGCGGCACTGGCGTCTTTCGAGACCTCGTCGATGATTTCGCGGATGAGCTCGTCGTTGTTCAGGTCAATCTCGGTGAAAGCACCGTAGGTGGAGAACTCTTCCGGAATCGGGTTGTTCTTCATCCAGTTGTTGTTGCAATAACGGAAGAAGTCGTCGGCGGGATTGATTGAGGGGTCCATGTTGCTCAGCTCGATGGCCGGCACTACCGTTTTTTCCGTTGTTTCTGTTGTCTCAGCTGCTTTTTGTGCGCAGCCTGCTGCCACAGTACATAATGTCATCATGGCGATAAGGTGTTTTTTCTTCATTGATTATTATTTAATTATGATTGATTGTTTAGATTGCTTCGTCGTTCCGCCTCGCGATGACGCAAAGCGTGTAGGGTTATAAATCGCCCTCCAGTTTCAGTTCGGTCTGTAGGGTTCTCAGATAAGGTCTTTCCTCCACCATCTTCTCAAACTTGTCCTTGTCGGTATATGCCTCGATTTCGGCGGGGCGTTCCATCACTTTGGGGATAAGTTTGAATTGGTTGTTGTGGAGCGTGTTTTTCAGATGGGTGCGCAGGAAGCCCATGCCTTCGGTTTCCTGCTCAAAGAGCATGTTGTCCACGTCGAAATGGATTTCGAAGTTGGGGCCGACTTTAGGCGTGTATTTGCTCAATGCAGCCACGAAGCTGGGTGAGTGTTTCTCATATTTCTTGTATCGGTTGATGAACTCGGCCCAGGCGTCGGTCAGTTGCGCTTGGGTGAAGGGGTTGTCCCAAGTCTCTTCTTTTTCTTCTATTTTCTGCTCGGCTTGCTGCATGGCCTTGTTGACGCTCAGGCTGCTGGTGGTGCCGCGTGGCCTCACCACAGGCGTGGCGGGTGTTGGACTTGTCGAAACGGGAGCAGCTTGTTGGGGGATGTTCGGCTTAGGCGCCGACCCTTCGACAGTCTCAGGGGCTTTGGTTGTTGCGGGCTCAGAAGCCTTTGCTCCATCCGTCCTCATTGCAGGCTGCGACCCGCGATCTCCCGTTCCACTTGGACTCGTTGCGACGGCGGGCTGCGTCTGCTGTTGCGCGACAGTAGGCCTACTCTGAGTGGGCTGCTGTCCAGCGGGCCGGTTTTGTGCCATCGGGACGACCTGCGTCTCGGGTCTCGCTTCAGTCAAATTCAACGCTTGGCTGCAGAGGGCGCACATTTTCATCAGGGCAATCTCGAGATGCAGCCGCTTGTTGTTGGCGGCGCGATAGTCGATGTCGCACTTGTTGTTAATCTCCAAAGCTCTGATGAGGAAGGGCAGGGGAGTTACCTGTGCCTGCGTCAGATAGCGTTGCCTGAGCTGCTCGCTGACTTCCAGGAGCTGTACCGTCGCCTCGTCTTTGCACACCATAAGGCTCCTCATGTGGTTGCCCATGCCGCTGATGAAGTGCTGCGGCTCGAATCCTTTGGCAATGATGTCGTTCAGAATAAGGAGAATGTCGCTGGTGTCGCCTCTCAGGATATGGTCGATGATTTGGAAATAGTAATCGTAGTCGAGGACGTTCAGGTTGTCGATGACGTCCTTATAGGTGATGTTTTTCCCGCTGAAGCTCACCATCTGGTCGAAGATGGAGAGTGCGTCGCGCAAGGCGCCGTCGGCTTTCTGGGCGATGATGTTCAGCGCTTCGGGCTCGGCATTAACCCCCTCGCTCTGTGCGACGAAGGCTAAATGCTTGGCGATGTCGTCGACGGTGATGCGCTTGAAGTCGAATATCTGGCAGCGCGACAGGATGGTGGGGATGATTTTGTGCTTCTCGGTGGTGGCCAGGATGAACTTGGCGTACGCCGGTGGCTCCTCCAAGGTCTTCAAGAAAGCGTTGAAGGCGGCTGCCGACAGCATGTGTACCTCGTCTATGATGTACACCTTATATTGTCCTATCTGGGGCGGAATCCTCACCTGATCCACCAGACTGCGGATGTCTTCTACCGAGTTGTTGGACGCGGCATCCAGCTCATAGATGTTGAAGGAAGCGTTGTTGTTGAAGGCGCGGCACGACTCACATTCGTTGCAGGCCTCAAGGTTCTCGGTAGGGTGTAGGCAGTTGATGGTCTTGGCCATGATACGGGCGCAGGTTGTCTTGCCCACGCCTCGCGGACCGCAAAACAAGAAGGCTTGTGCCAGCGTGTTGTTGCGGATGGCGTTCTTCAGGGTATTGGTGATGGAGCCTTGACCCACGACGGTGTCGAAGGTGACAGGCCTGTATTTTCTTGCGGATACGACGAAATTCTCCATATCGGGTATGCGTTGGATTTAAACGGACAAAGATACAACATTTTCGTGTTCTATCAGCCAAGCGACAACATTTTTCGCTTTTTTGCCTTTCGTATCAAAATTCCTACTATTTTTGTGCCTATGAAAATGCTGGTTCTCGTTCCCAAGGTTACAGGACGCGTGATGTACGTCTTCGATTTGATGCTCGGCCAACTGCTGGGCGTCGAATACGACGTGACTGCCGACGCCGAACGCTTCAAGGCTTACGAAGGGCCTAAGCTTCATTATGGCACGCAGCGTCTTGGCGACGAGCCTTTCATTAAGGCTGTTGACTTGCTTTTCGAGCGCCACATCCACGAGCAGAGTTTCCGCACGGTGGAGTTTGAAGGCACCGTTGCGCCTTATGTGACCTATGGTCAGGGCAACCTTTTGCCTTTCGATGTGTTTGCTGCCACGTTCTTTTTGGTGTCGCGCTACGAGGAGTATCTCCCTCAGGTGCGCGACCAGTACGGACGCTTCAAGGCCGATTCGTCGTGGATGTTTGAGAACGGAATGTTGCACAAGCCCCTTGTTGACCTTTGGACTCTTGCCTTGGGAAAACGCCTAAAGGCTCTTTATCCTGATTTGCCGCTGAAGCAGCGCAAGTTCGAGTTTGTCCCCACCTACGATATTGATGCCGCCTGGGCCTACAAGCACAAGGGCTTTTACCGTACGGTGGGTGCCTTTGTTCGCGACCTCGTGGCGGGCAACCGTGATGAGATAAAACACAGGCACGAAGTGCTGCGAGGCAAGCGCACCGACCCTTTCGACTCGTTCGAGTTCCAGTTTGGACTACAGAAGGAGTTCAATCTTAAGCCTATCTATTTCATCCTCTGCGGCGAATACGACACCAACGACAAAAACATCTCCATCCGTAATGAGTCCTTCAGGTCGCTCATCAAGACCCTCGGCGACTATGCCGATGTGGGCATACATCCCTCGTTCTCTTCCTATCTCGACATCGACAAGATGCAGAAAGAGATTGAGGGCCTTTCGGAGGTGTTGCATCGCCCGCTGACCAAGAGCCGCCAGCACTTCTTGCGCATGAACCTGCCGCGCAGCTACCAGAAACTCATCGAGCTCGACATCAGCGACGACTACACCATGGGCTTCGCCTCACAGGCGGGCTTCCGTGCCGGCATCGCTGACACTTTCCGTTTTTACGACCTCGAAAACGATATGGTCACCAACCTGCGCGTACACCCCTTTGCCTTGATGGACGGCACCATGCGCGACTACCTCAACCTCGACTTGGAGGCTTCGCTCACTTTGGCCCGCCAGCTTGTTGACGAGGTGAAAGCCGTGGGCGGCACCTTTATTTATCTTACCCATAACGAGACGCTCGGCGGCGAGAAACGCTGGCAAGGCTGGCCCGAGATGTATCGCAATTTACTTGAATACATTACACAATGATACACTATTACCAACATAGAAACATAGACAAGAAGAAATGGGACGCCACCATAGCTGAATGCGGCAATATCTACGCCTATTCATGGTACCTTGATATCGTTCATTCCAACTGGGAGGCATTGGTGGAAGACGACTATCAAGCCGTGATGCCCCTTACGGGAGGCCGAAAGTTTGGCGTCAATTACCTGTTTCAACCCTACTTCGTGCAGCAACTCGGCGTGTTTTCCAAAACGCCCCTGACCCCCGAAAAGACCCAGGCATTCCTGCAAGCCATTCCTGACCGTTACCGCTTTGCCGAAATCCGCCTCAACGAGGGCAATGTCTTCGAGGAAGACACACAGGGCATTGAATACCACCGCAATGTGTTGCTCGACCTTAACCGCGACTACGAGACGATACGTTCCAACTACCATCAGAACACCAAGCGCAACCTCACCAAGGCAGAGGCCAACAACCTGCAGATTGTCACCACCGTGATACCCTATCATGTGGTGGCCCTCTTTACCGACAACCGAGGTGCCTTGCTCAACAAATGGGGCGACGCCGAATACGCACGCCTCACCTGGCTGGGAAAGGAAGCCCAACGGCGCAACGCCGCTTTCTTCCTGGGCGTGACCGAGAAAGGGGTGGGGCAGCTCATCTGCGCCGCCATCTTCATGAAAACCGCCAACCGCATCACCTTCTTGTTCTCAGGTCTTACCGAGGAAGGCAAACAGCGTCAGGCGATGACCTATCTCCTTGACCAAGTGATACGTAAATATGCCAACCAGCCTTTCATCTTCGACTTTGAAGGCTCCGACGACGACAATTTGGCGCGCTTCTATCTCGGCTTCGGAGGCGACGAGGTCAAATACCCATCCTACACCTTCAACCGGCTCTCGCCCATAGGCAAAGCTCTGCTGAAGACTTGGAAGAAACGGAAATAACGAAATCCATAAAACTCTACCGCTATGATAAAAGTAAACAACCTTGAGAAAACCGACAGCGTGTTCAACCAGTTCATGGCCGAGCTGCGCGACGCCACCATCCAGCAGGATCGCCTGCGCTTCCGCCGCAATCTGGAACGCATCGGCGAAGTCATCGCCTACGAAATCAGCAAGACCCTCGAATACGAAGAAGAAGAGGTGACCACTCCGCTGGGCATCAAGGAAATCAGGACGCTGAAGGAACAACCCGTCATCGCCACCATCCTGCGTGCGGGACTGCCTTTCCATAACGGAATGCTTAATATGTTCGACCACGCCGACAATGCCTTCATTGCCGCCTATCGCAAATACGACAAGAACGAGGACTTTGAGATTAAGGTGGAGTACTACTCTTCTGCCAACATCGACGACAAGGTGCTGATTCTCTGCGACCCCATGCTGGCCACGGGCGAGTCTATCGTCAAGACCTTGAAGGGACTTATGGAAGATATGGTACCCAAGCAAATCCACATTGCGGTGGCGGTAGCCAGTCAGGAGGGCCTCGACTATGTAATGAACGCCCTCTCGCGCAAGCCTGTTACCATTTGGGTAGGTAGCATCGACGAGGAACTTACGGCCCGTGCCTACATCGTCCCCGGCATCGGCGACGCAGGCGATTTGGCCTATGGAGAAAAGAGATAAGCTATGGATATAAAGAAAAAACGCGATAGTTTCGGCTCGAAGATAGGCATCATTGCTGCCGCTGCCGGTTCAGCCATTGGCTTAGGCAACATCTACCGCTTCCCCTGCGAGCTGGGCGAGAATGGAGGAGCAGCCTTCCTGTTGGTCTACTTGGCTGTTATCATCTTTCTTGGCATCCCTGTGATGCTCTCAGAATTGGTCATAGGCCGCCGCTCACAGTGCAACTCTGTGGGTGCGTTCCGAAAGCTGGCACCCAATACCAAGTGGCCTATCGTAGGCTATTTGGGCGTTTTGTGCGGCTTTCTCATCTTCGCCTTTTATTCCACCATCTCAGGCTGGACACTCGAGTATATCCTTAAGGCAGCCACCAACTCGTTTAAAGACAAGGATCTAGCCACTATTGAGCAGGAGTTTGCCACCTTCCATAACTTAGGTTGGCGAAATGTGATGTGGCAAGCCGTCTTCATCTTCCTGACAGGTTTCGTGGTCTTCAAGGGTGTGCAGAACGGCATCGAGAAATATGCCAAAGTGTTGATGCCCATGCTGCTGATCATCCTGATCGTATTAGGTATCCGCTCGATGACCCTTCCCGGTGCCAAAGAAGGACTGACTTTCCTCTTTCGCCCCGACTTCTCTAAGATTACAGGTGATGTACTCATCGATGCCTTGGGGCAAGGCTTCTTCTCTTTGAGCCTCGGTATGGGTGTTTTGATTACCTATGGGTCGTATGTAAAAAAAGAGGACAACCTGACCAGTACCGCCTTCTCGGTGGTGTTGGCCGATACCGCCATTGCCATTTTGGCTGGCTTGGTTATTTTCCCTGCTGCCTTCTCGTTCGGCGTCAAGCCCGAGGCGGGAATGGGGTTGGTGTTCAACACCCTGCCCATGCTGTTCAACCAGATGACGGGCGGCTATTGGTTCTGCCTCTTTTTCTTTATACTGCTCGCTATCGCAGCCCTGACCTCCACCATCTCGCTGCTCGAAGTGGTGGTGGCCTATATCTCGGAGGAACTTCACGTGAACCGCAAATGGTCGACGGTGATTGCCTGCGCAGCTACGATGCTGATTGGTGCTTTTGCCTCACTGAGTCTTGTCGAGGGGACGCCCTTTGTCGTAGCCGGACTTACCTTCATCGATTTCCTCGATTTCGTCTCGGCCAATGTGATGCTGCCTCTCGGCGGTCTCCTCATCGTGATTTTCGTGGGCTGGCGTTTAGGCAAGTCCCACTTCTTCGAAGAAGTGACTAACGATGGCAAGTTGTCCTCATTCCTTTGCAAGGTTATCTTTTTCATCATTCGCTATCTGGCCCCCCTCGCCATCGCTGTGGTCTTCGTCAGCGGGTTGATAAAATAACCTATGGAGGAACTTCGTAAATTCCTGACCTTCAATAAAGGCGAACGTGTCGCTGTCATCTCGTTGATGGCAGCGATACTGATAATGGTGCTGGCCTGCCTGTTTCATAAGCCAAAAGCCAGCAGGGATGAAGTCGTACTCCACAACCTTGACTCTCTTTTGGCCTTGCGTCAAGCGGCTCTTGATGAACAACGGCAGAATGACAGTGTGGTATTGTTTCCTTTCGATCCCAACACGATGACGGAGGAAGAGGGAAGGAGGCTGGGACTTACTGAAAGTCAGGTGCGCAACATCCTCAACTATCGCGACAAAGGAGGATGGTTCAGGATACGAAGCGACTTCGGCAGACTTTACACCATCGGCGAGGAGGATTATGCCCGTTTGGAGCCTTATATAGACTTGCCTGTTTCGGTACCAAAGAAAGAGAACAACTACCAAAACAAGTATGAGGAAACCAAGCCGGAGCCAAAGGAAATACCTCTTGTTGAATTGAACACGGTGGATTCGGCCACTTTGGTGGAGTTGCCGCAGATAGGGCCTTATATCGCTATGCGCATTTTGGAATATCGTGACAAACTGGGCGGCTATGTTGACATAGAACAGCTTCGCGAGGTGCGTGGCGTGGACTCTACACGGTTTGAGGTCATCAGTCCATATATCCATATTGATGGCTCTGAACCCCGCAAGATAGACGTGAACCGAGATGATTTCCGCACCCTTGTGCGCCATCCTTATCTCACTTACGAGCAGGTAAAGCGCATCTTCAACCAGCGCGAACAGCGGGGTATGATCAAGAACTGGGCGCAGCTGGAAGCCCTGCTTCAAGAAGAGGGCGAAGTGAATCCATGGCTGAAAAGCTATGTGAGGTATTGATTCTTGCCATAGTGTCTTTTCCTGATAGGGTTGTCTTGGAGGCCGATGTTAGGGCCGAGCTTTTGTGTTTGACCACAAAATTTCACCGGAAATTACTGCTGTTATCAAAAAATAATGTACTTTTGCGACAAAATAGCAACGTATATGATGAACGAGGAAGACAGACTGGTAAAAATTCTGCAGTTGAGCCACAGTCAAGTGATGGAAGGCCATAGTTACTCGCAAGAGGAAGCCGATCGTTTTTTAGACCAAAGACTATATGAGTTTAGAAATAAGGTGGTCGAAGCCTGCGTTGCTGAGTCTTGCTGAGATTTTAGATTACACACTGGCAGAATTTGGCGAACTGCAGTACCATAAACTGCGCAAGCAGATAAAGGATGCAGTTGGTAAAATATCTGCTTCCCCATACATTGCTGCCATAGAGCCCTATTCCGACAAAGTTGGTGTAGAGTTGCGTGGATATCTTCTCATCCCTCGAATAAAAATTATCTATTCGGTTGTTGACAACGTCCTTTACGTTGAATACATCAAGAACACATGGTTGTCAGAAGCGACTATGCTGGAAAGAATGGGCTATTATTTCGACGACTAACATTTACCCTTGGCGGAATTAAATAGCCCACACGCTGCTAACAAGGAGGAATCACGGAGTTATCTCAGAGCTACCTCAGAGTTACCTTAGAGTTACCTTAGAGTTACCTACTAGTGCCTATAGGCATACTATAGCCTTAGTATAGCGTTGGTATAGCGTTGGTATCGTTTTTCGTACTTTAATGGATTGTAAATGAGAGTGTTATGGGAGAAATCATGTAATCAAGTCTATCTGCATAGTGTATCACACAGAGAAACAGATAGTTACAAAGATTTATCTATCTCATTCGGGCTTTGTGTTTGCGGTTGCAAAGTTAGGCAAAATATCCGGATTTGGCAAGTGGATATGTAAAAAAAATTCCTTCGAGGTGTGAACCCGTGAACCGTGAATTTTAGAATTTTTTATTATCTTTGCACCCTCTTATTAATGCGACTCTTACTATGCGTAAAATCATACTCTTAATCTTCGCTTTGTTGTTGTTGGCTCTCCCTTCAAAGGCGGCCTACCTCCTAGTTCCTATGGACAATACTCAGACTAACCATCTGAAAGCCTATGGTGTGGCCTTCTGGGTGTTGCAGCGCGAGGTGGAAATCAGCTGGCTGCTGAACTATAGAGGAGGGAGCTACCTGATTCCCTACCACGAGATGTTTGAGCGCGAATGTAAGATGCGCAACGTGTCGTATAACGTCATCGCTGATGCGCAGGCCGATGCCATACTGGCCGAAATAGCTGACCCTGGGGTGAATATGGACGAGATGAAGTTGCAGAAGGCTCCGCGAGTGGCGGTGTATGCCCCTAAGAACAACCTGCCTTGGGACGATGCCGTCACCCTTGTGCTGACTTACGCTGAGATTCCCTACGATGTCATCTACGACGACGAGGTGCTGCAAGGGGTGTTGCCCACCTACGACTGGTTGCACCTGCATCACGAGGACTTCACAGGTCAGTACGGCAAGTTTTGGGCACGCTACCGCAACTACCCCTGGTATCAGGAGGACGTTCGCACACAGGAGGCTACGGCACAACGTTGGGGCTTCAGCAAGGTGTCGCAGTTGAAGCTGGCGGTGGTGAAGAAAATACGCGAGTTTGTGGCCGGCGGCGGCTATATGTTCTCGATGTGCTCAGCACCCGATAGCTTTGATGTAGCCCTCGCCGCCGACGGACTCGACATCTGTGACTATATGTTTGACGGCGACCCCATCCGCAACGGCGACCCGCAACGACTGAACTACGACAACTGCTTCGCTTTTACAGACTTTGCGGTGTCGACCAATCCGCAGGAGTATGAAATCTCAAACATCGACGTCACCCAAGGACGTTCCAGACTGGTGAACGAGCATAACGACTACTTCCTGCTGTTTGACTTCTCGGCCAAATGGGACCCTGTGCCGACGATGCTGACACAATGCCACGAACGATTGGTGAAAGGCTTTATGGGACAGACCACAGCCTTCAACAAGAACTACGTGAAGCCCTCGGTCACCGTGTTGGGCGACAACGCTTCGTTGAATGAGGTCCGCTATATACACGGCAACTTCGGCAATGGCTTTTGGACGTTCCTCGGCGGACACGACCCCGAAGACTACCAGCACATTGTGGGTGACCCGCCCACCGAGCTGGACATGTACCCCAACTCGCCTGGCTATCGACTCATCCTGAACAATATTTTATTCCCCGCTGCAAAGAAAAAAGAACAGAAAACATGAAAATGTTTATATTTGCAGCCTTAAAGTGATTCAATTATAATAACACATAATGACTATGAAAAGAAATCTACTTGTTATCCTTGCCCTGCTTCTAAGCGTCACCATGCTTCAAGCCAAGCCCGTCGACGCTAATCGCGCTATGCGTTTGGGCCAGGCATTCCTTGAACAAAAACAAGCGAAGAACGCCAGTACACTTGTGCTGAGTTACGTTCAATACGGCAACTCAGGTCAACCTACGGCCTACGTGTTCAATGCCGATGAGGGCTTCGTCATCGTCAGCGCTGACGACAGCTATCACCCCATTTTGGGTTATGCCGATCGGGGTCGCTTCGACTATGAGACCGCTCCCGATGGAATGCTCTTCATGTTGGGCGAGATTTGCAACGAAGTGGACCGCTGCATCAGCGAGGGCATCGCCGCCACTGCCGATGTGGTCACCGAATGGAAGAACATAGAGGCATCTGGCTGTATGCACGCCGAGAAGAACCTGCCTGTGATTGATATGCTGGTGCAGCAACGCTGGGACCAGATGGCTCCATACAACATGTACGTGCCAAACGACTGCCCTACGGGTTGCGTAGCCACTGCGATGGCCCAGTTGATGAAGTATTGGGAATGGCCCGTTACAGGAACGGGAAGCCACAGCTACCAATGGATGGGACAGACTTTGAGTGCCGACTTTGGCGCCACCACCTACCAATGGGACTTGATGCTTGACAGCTATTCAAACGGTACCATCACGCCTGAAAACAAGGCCGCTGTTGCCACCTTGATGTATCATTGCGGCATCTCGGTCAATATGATGTACGAACCTGATGGCTCAGGTGCTTACTCACCCGATGTGCCGATAGCCATCCATGAATATTTCTCGTATTCCGACCAAGCCACGCATATCGCCAAAGCGGGTTATAGCTACGACGAGTGGATTGACCTGCTGAAGACTAACATCGACCAGCACATCCCGATTTATTATTCCGGACAGAGCCCGGACGGCGGTCACGCCTTCATCTGCGATGGATACGACACCGACGGCCTGTTCCACTTCAACTGGGGCTGGGGTGGTTCCAGCAACAATTACTTCCTTATCGATGGCAACAAGTTCGAGTATTCCGGCAGCCAAGCCATCGTCTATGACTTCATCCCCAACTACGTCTACGAACAGATGCCCCAGGCGGTCACTGGTCTTAGCGTCAGTATCGACAGCGACATCTCGCGCATCGGTCACCTTGTGTGGACCAATCCCACCACCACAATGACGGGTGAGCCGCTGACCACCATCGACAAGGTCATCATCAAGCGCAACGATATGCCCGTTCAAGAGATTACGGGTACCGCTCCCGGCCAGACCGTCACCATTGACGACGAGGTGCCTTTCTTCGACCAGTTTGACTATACGGTTCACGTGTTAGTGGGCGATAATTACGGACGCACCGCAAAGACCAAGGCGGTCTTCGGTCCCTATTGCGACTGGAAAGTCATCATGACCTCGGCCAGCTTCCAAGGTTGGGACGGCGGCGGCATCACCGTACAGAATGCTGCTGGTTCGTATATCGACTTCCTGACTACCACCCAGGCCACTGCCACGATTCAGACCTTCCAGATGGCTTTGGGCAACAACAACCTGTATTGGGTGGCACCTAACTCGACCATCTCAAACCTGTCGTTCAAGATTAAGGATTCACAGAACCAGCTCATCTATGAATACGAAGGCTCTTCTACGGGCTTGGAAGCTGGACTGTTGCGTACCTTGAACAACAGCTGTGGTAACGAGAACACCTGCGAGGCTCCCTATAACCTGGTGGCTGCCGTCGACCCCGACAATGTGGAGAACGTGATTCTCACCTGGGAGAGCAACCACGAGCCTGAGTTTGGCTACTGCATCTATCGCGACGGCATCTTGTTCAACATGGCGCACGAGACACGATATGTTGACGAACATACCAACATCGGTGGCCACTGCTACTATGTGACCGCTTTATGCACTGGTGGCGAGACGGCCAAATCGAACGACTTCTGCGTCACTTCCGGCACAGGCTGCAACGAGCCTAAAGATATGTATTATGAGTTCACCACCAACAAGAAGATACAGCTCAACTGGTCGGCGCCCGAAGGCACTTGGCCTACTGGCTACATCGTCTACCGCAAGACAGACGATATGGCTTCCTATAAGGAAATCAAGCGTTTGAAGCAGACCACCTTGAAGGACACCTCCGCGCAACAAGGCACAACCTACCAGTATGCCGTGGTGGCCTATTACGACACGATTGACTGCACTTCGACCTACGCCAACGACATCCTGAATCCGCAGCAGTACTACGTCCGTGTGGATTGGAGTAATGCTCCCAGAGACTTGAGAGCCGAACTGGTGGAAGGGGAGACGATGCACGTGAACCTGAGATGGCATCCTGCTTTCATGGCCGCGGGCTATTCCATTATGCGTAACGGAGTCGTGATAGGCGAGGTTACCGATGCGACGTTCACGGACGAGCAGCTTGAGGTAGAGGAGACCTACTGCTACACGGTGATTGCCCGTGGAGAAGGCTTTGAGGAAAGCTCCAACGAGGCTTGCGTCACCACACCTGCAACTCCCGAACCTCCCGTATTGCCTTGCACAGCTCCTACGGATTTTGCAGGACAAATCCTTGCCCCGGATTCCGAGACCCGTATCATTCGTCTGGAATGGCAGGCTCCTGCCGACAGAGTTCCTGAATCCTATACCTTGATGGTGGGAGATTCAGAAGAGCAGGGGGTTACTGACACCTTCTATGAACTCGAAATCCCTGTTGACATCGTCGTTGACTATACCTTTATGTTGTATGCGGTTTATCCGGAATGCCAGTCAGAGCCAGCTTTGACTGCTGAAGGCGACAACTTTATCCATCTCACTAACCTTGCGGTGGACGAGCAGTCGCTCCTCAACGTGAAGCTTTATCCCAATCCTACTACGGGTCAACTGAGCATCGAGGCTGATGGCACGACTTTTGTCAATGTGTACAACCTCGTAGGCCAATGCGTGATGCAGATGCCTAATGAGAACGGCAAGCTGACGCTTGACATGAGCCAACTTCCCAATGGAATGTACCTCGTCAAGGTGAGCTCGGCTGAAGGTGCTGTGATGCAGCGCGTTGTGAAAATGTAAATAGTTAAAATTAATAATTAAATATCCACTACAATGAAAAAAACATTATTCCTTATGATGACCTTGGCGCTCTTCGTGAGCCAGATCATCGCTTCGCCTGTCGATGTGGACTATGCCCGTCAGATGGGTTTGAAGTATGCGCAGAGCCATTCTGCCAAAAACGTCACTGAGCTTAACTTGGCCTATACCCAGATGACCGAGAGCGGCGCTCCTGCTGTCTACGTGTTCAACTTCAATGGCGGCAGCGTTTTCGTCTCAGCCGACGATGTGGCACGTCCCATCCTTGGCTTTACCGACGAGCCTTTCGACCTGGCCATTGTGCCTGACGGACTGGCCTACTATCTGCGTTTCTATGCCCGTCAGATTGAATATGCCCAAATGAACAACTTTGAGCCTGATATGGAAGTGGCATCGGAATGGAGACATGTGGCAAAGGACGGTTATGAAAATGACAACCGCAGCACCCGTGGCGACATTGCCCCGTTGATTTCCACCAACTGGAACCAGGACTATCCTTACAACGCCTACTGCCCAACGGGTCACGGTGGCCCCCAAGGTCATGCCTACGCTGGTTGCGTGGCTACGGCTATGTCGATGGTGATGAAGAAGTGGAACTGGCCTGATCATGGACAAGGCACGCACAGCTACACTCCCGATACCTATCCGACACAGACCGTCGACTTTGAGAACACCTACTACGATTGGAACAACATGCCTAACACCTGCAATACCTCCAACTATCAAGCGGTGGCCACTTTGATGTATCATTGCGGTGTGTCTGTCGACATGATGTATGGAGGAGGTTCTTCAGGCGCCTATTCACAAGACGTCCCTGGTGCCATTGCCAACTATTTCCGTTATACCGAGCAAGCCAGCCGCCTCGAACGTGACCTCTATACCAAGACCGAATGGGAAGAAATGCTCATCCGTAGCCTTGAATATGGATTCCCGCTCTATTATTCAGGTAGCGACACCGACGGCGGTCACGCCTTCGTCTGCTGCGGCTATCGTGAGAATGACCGTAAGTTCTTCTTCAACTGGGGCTGGAGCGGTTCATTGAACAATTATTTTGCTATTGATGCCCTCAATACCTATAATGGTCATTTCAATAATGGTCAAGCTGCCATCTTCGATTTCCTCCCCAACTATATCTACGATGATCTGCTGCCGATGGTTGAAGACCTCGGTGTTACAGCCGAGAATGCCCATTCAAAGACGGGCGTTATTTCATGGACTAACCCCACCACTTCATTGGGTGGAAATTCCATTGAGAATATCGAGAAAGTCGTGTTGCTTCGTAACGGCGTCGAGATTTTCTCGCAAAACAACGTCACCCCTGGCGAGGTGATGACCTTTGAGGACAACGTGCCCGATTTTGACTGCTACTCCTATCGTCTTTACTATCTCTCAAACGGCACCAAGGGTCGTTTCTCCGATATTAATTACCAGTATGGTCCCACATGCACTTGGAAGGTCGTCGGTCAGACCACCAACTTCCAAGGTTGGAACGGCGGCAAGATTCAGGTGAAGAACTCCTTCGGCACTGTGATTCAGGAAATCACGATGACTGGTTCGACTCCATCAGCCAGCAGCTCCGTATGCCCCAGGGCAACGTGACCTTTAGCTGGGTGGCTCCCTCATCGGCAGTGACCAGCCTGACCATCAATATCAAGAACTCGAACAACCAGTCGGTTTACACCTTCACGGGCAACTCCAACCAGGTGCCTGCCACGCTCTATACGGGCGACAATGACTGTGGCGGCTGCCTGCCTCCCACCAACTTCAATGGTGAATACAAGTGGTCGGGCGAGGGATTTGGTACCTTGCTGACTTGGGACTATGAGGGAGAACCTCAGTCGTTCAAAGTCTATCGCAGTGAGGACGGCATCAGCTATGCTGAAATTGCCACCGTCGATAAGACTTTGCGCGAGTATTTCGACATTGTGGATGCTGGCGACTATTACTATCAGGTGACAGCCTATCGCAGCTATTGCGAGTCAACTCCGGCCTGGGTGGACGACAATACGGATTACGTACAGGTGCAAGTGACCTCGGTGAGCGAAGATGCTGAAGAGGGCTTCAAGGTGTATCCTAACCCCGCCAACGCTTTGATGAGTGTTGAGGCCGACGGCCTGCAGCAAATCACCATCTGCAATACGATGGGTCAAGTGGTGATGATGCAGCGTTGCAGCGAAAACGGCGTGGTGATCAGCACCTCTGATTTGGCTTCCGGCGTCTACACCATCAGCATCAAGGCCGCCAACGGTACGGTGACGAAACGCTTTGCTGTGATGCATTAATTAATAAGGTGATGAAAAAGCATATCATATTGGTATTGGCATTCGCCGTGATGGCAGTTACGGCGAATGCCCGTCCAGTCAGCTTGGAAAAGGCGAGACAACTGGGCCAATCCTTTGTGGCTGCCAATTTTGAGTTTACGCGTCAGAGCTCAGAGTTGAACTTGGTGTATACAGCCACCTCGGACAGGGGAGAGGCCTGCTATTATGTCTTCAACGTGGGCGAGACGGGTTTCATCATCCTCTCTGCTGACGACCATCATCGCCCCATCATCGCCTATTCCGACAAAGGCATCTTCAACCCCGATGATATCGCACCTGCTATGGTTGACCGTCTGGAGAACGTTCGTCAGGGCGTGATGGCGGCTGCCCAATCCAGCTCGGCTCCGGTGGCTGTTTCAGCCGACTGGGACATGCTTGAAAAGACGGGACGTTTGGTATCGCGTCACGGGGGTAGGGAAGACTCGTTTTTGGTGCAGACCACCTGGAACCAGAACTATCCTTACAACTATTTCTGCCCCGAAGGTGAAGGCGGACCTGGTGGCCACTGCTACGCAGGTTGTGTGGCAACGGCTGCTGCCCAGCTGATGAAATACTGGAACCATCCGGTCCAGGGACAAGGCAGTCACACCTATACCCCTGAAGACCATCCTGAATATGGCCCGCTGACGGTGAATTTCGGTGCGACAACCTATGACTGGGACAACATGCCTAATTCCATTAATGAAAACTCACCCATCGAGCAAATCGAAGCGGTGGCTCAACTGATTTATCATGTGGGTGTTAGCGTGGATATGAACTATCGTCCCACCAGCAGTGGAGCGGTCACGGGCAAACTGTGCCAGACGATGCCTCAGTATTTCTTCTACACCGACCGGATGGACAACCTCTATCGTGAGGACTATACCCACGAGAGCTACATGGAATTGCTTATCGACGCCGTCGATATGAACTGGCCTATGGTGCATCGCGGCGGCGGCCACGCCTATGTGGTGGACGGTTACAATGACAATGATATGGTGCATATTAACTGGGGCTGGGGCGGTAGTAGCGACAATTGGTTCAATATCGACGACCACGGCTATACGGAAGGCGAGAGCGTCATCTACAACTATGTGCCAGCCGAAGTGTATTCAGCCACACCCAATGCACCTACTGCGATGACGGTATCTCCTGCCAACGACGGCTCACTTTCAGCCAACCTCTCATGGATTAACCCCACGATTACTTTGACCAATGCCGCTCTGCAGACCATCGACCAGATTGTTGTAGAACGTAACGGGCAAGTGGTCTATACCGAGGAGAATGTAACCCCAGGCGCCGAAATGAGCATCGTGGACGAAACGGTTCCGTATTACGACTGCTTCGACTACGCCGTTTATGCCGTCACTGGCGGACAGCGTGGCGCCTCGGCCAAGGTGAAGCAAGTGCTGGTGTCGCCCACCTGCGAATGGAAGATTGTCATGCAGTCGTCAGGATTCCAAGGTTGGAATGGCGGTTATATTGCCTTGTATAGTGTTACTGGAAGAGAAATACAACGCTTCACCATCACCGGCTCAGTGCCTTCCACACTTACCTTCCCTGTACCTGTGGGCACTTGCAGCTTCGGCTGGACGGCTCCCAACAATGCGGTGAGCAATATGTCGGTAATCATCAAGGATTCGGAAAGCAACACGGTGTTCACCTATCAAGGCAACTCCAACGGTTTGGCAGAAGGCACTATCCTTGAGGTCAACAATGGATGCGGCAATGAGATGACCTATTCAGAGCCTTACGGCCTGACCGCTGAGGTGGTCGACGGCAATGCCGTCCTGACTTGGGAAATGAGCGGTGTCGAGCCCGACTACGGCTACCTCATCTATCGCGATGAACAGCTCTATGCTATGGCCAATACTCCTGAGGCGCGCACTTTCGTTGACGAAGACCTCACCGTGGGTCATTGCTATACCGTTACGGGAATCGGTTTGGGCGGCGTGACACCACATTCTAACGAGACCTGCGCTTCGGATGGCGATTGCCTGGCAGCAAACGATTTCTGGTATGAATACACGGGCAACACTTACAAGATTAAGCTGACTTGGAACAGACCCGATGCTGAGGGATTGTCAGGATACTACCTCTATCGCAAACGTGGTGAAGACGGCACATACGAACGCATCAAGCTTCTCGGAGCCAACGCCACATCCTATACCGATAACTCTGCCAATGTGCAAGGCGACTATTACTATCGCCTGTATGCTTACTATTCAAACAGCGACTGCACCTCTTCGCCGGCTTCGGTAAAGTATAATCCCAATCTGTTCTACCTCCACGTCTACTATTCGCCCACTGCCGTTGACGAGAATAATCAGCCGGAGGTCAAGTTGTACCCCAACCCCGTTGACCAGAGGCTCAACATCGAGGTGGAAGGCCAGGCACACATTGTGGTTTGCAACACATTAGGACAGGTGGTGCTGGAACGCGAGACGGAAGGAAACAATATGTCAATCAGCACAGCGGACTGGAGCGAAGGCTTATATGTTGTAACCATTCGTAACGGCTATGGCACAGCTGTGAAGCGTGTCTCCGTGGTGCATTGAGACATTTTTAATTGAATTGTGGGCTGAAAAGTTGGCGTTTTCAGGAAAATTGCTAACTTTGCGGCCAAAATCTGAAAAATTGAATCTTAAACAACAACTAATTCAAACAAAATGAAAAAACATCTCTTGAGTCTGCTTGCCTTGATACTCGGCGTCGGAATGGTTCAAGCCAATCCTGTCAGCGTGAGCCAGGCCAAGCTCGTCGGACAACAGTTTGTACAAGCCAACTTTGACTTCACTCGTCAAGGTGGTGAGTTGTCCCTTGTTTACACAGGTGTCTCCACTCGTGGCGAAGCCTGTTTTTATGTCTTCAATTCGGGCAACGAGGGTTTCGTCATGGTTTCTGCCGATGACGTGTATCGCCCCATCATCGGTTATTCGGATGAAGGCGCTTTTGATGCCAACAACATCAACCCCGAACTGAACTACATGCTCAACGAGTTGATTTCCTACCGCAGCGGTAGATTCACCGGCCTAGCCACGACTCAGGTGGCTGCCGAATGGAGACAAGTCACTTATAACGGCACGCTGCCTTCGCGTAACGGCGGACGTCCTTCTACCCATCTCTGCTCCACCAAGTGGGACCAAGGCTCACCTTACAACTATTTCTGCCCTGAGGCCGCTGGCGGTCCTGGCGGACGTGTGTATGCCGGTTGCGTGGCAACTGCTATGGGTCAGGTGATGAAGTATTGGGACTATCCGGAGAAGGGTACGGGCTCGCATACTAACTACAACTCTGGCTTTGGTGCATTGACTGCCAACTTCGGTCAAACCACCTATGATTGGGCCAATATGCCTAACTCCATCAACAACAACTCGCCCCAAGAGCAGATTGACGCTATCGCCCTGTTGTTGTATCACTGCGGTATCGCCGTTGATATGCACTATGCCATCGACGGTAGTGGTGCTTATTCACAAGACGTTCCCCAGAGAATTGCCCAGTATTTCAGCTACTCCAACCAGGCTTCGCTGAAGAGCAGAGACAGCTTCTCCTACGATGCTTGGGCTAATATGATGAAGGAGTCCTTCGATATGGGCTGGCCGCTCTATTATTCAGGTCAGAGCCCTGACGGAGGTCACGCTTTCGTGTGCGACGGTTATGATGATGCCAATATGTTCCACTACAACTGGGGTTGGAGCGGCAGCGGTGACGGCTGGTTTGATTTCGATCAGATTGACTACAACTCCAGCGACGGAGCCATCTTTAACTTCGTTCCTGCCCACGTCTACAATATGACGGCAAAAGCTCCCACCAACCTGAACGTTACTCCTGCACCCAACAACGAACTGTCGGCTACTGTGACCTGGACCAATCCTACCCAGACCCTCAACAGCAATACGCTGACGAGCATCGACATGATCGTTGTCGCCCGTGACGGCGAAGTCATCTACACCGAAGAAAACGTTACTCCCGGTGCCAATATGACCATCACCGACAACAGCGTGCCGCGTTTCGACGGCTTCGTTTATACCGTCTATGCCGTTACGAGCGGTAACCACGGTAAGCTGGCCTATTCCGATATGATTAGCTTCGGCCCCACTTGCGGTTGGACGATCAATGTCACCCAAGCCTCCTTCACCGGTTTCCGTGGCGGCGCCATCCATATCTACAATGCTGCCGGCACCGAGTGCGCTACGGTGACCACCACCACTTCGAGCGTCCAAAGCTTCTCGGTGGATGTGCCTCTGGGTCGTGTTTCGTTCGGCTGGTCTGCTCCTACCAATGGTGGTGCATTCGATATGGCATTCACCATCAAGGATTCACAGAACACTACGGTCTACACTTACTCGGGCTCTTCGTCCGATATGCCTGAAGGCATCTTCCATCAAGCCAACAACGGTTGCGGCAATACTCCTGGTACGGGTGTCCCGAGCAACCTCTTCGCTGTTCGCGATGAAGAAGATCCTACTTTGATTCACGTAACATGGGACGGCGTCAATGAGTCTGGCTATGGCTACATCGTCTATCGTGACGAGCTGCTGTATCGTCTCATCCCCGAGGGCACTTCCTTCGATGACGTGAACGCCCCTGCTGGTGGTCACTGCTATCGCGTTGGCTTCCTGAGCGACGGTGGCGAGAATCCTGAATATTCCAACGAGTCGTGCGCCACTTCGGGTGCCTGCTACGCTCCCACCAACATCGATTATGAGACCACGGGTTCCACCAATAAGATTAAGGTGAAATGGGAGAAGCCCGTTCCGGCTGACGGTCTTTCGGGTTACTACCTGTTCCGTGCAACTGACCCCAACGGTCCTTACGAGCGTATCAAGCTGCTGGGCGCCAATGCCACTTCACATACCGACAATAGCGCCAACCAGGAAGGTCAACACTACTACTACAAGCTCTATGCTGCCTTTCCTGACGACTGCGTGTCAGCTCCTGCCTACTGGAAATATGACCACAACCAGTTCTATCTGCACGTCATCTATTCAGCGGATGGTGTTGAAGAGCTGGAAGCCGGCGAGGTCTCTGTCTATCCTAACCCCACTACGGCCAATTTCACCGTGGAGGCTGCCGAGATGAACCACGTCAGCGTGTTCAATACCCTGGGTCAGATGGTCTACGAGGCCAACTGCGAGGGCAATAAGACGGAAATCAACCTTGAAAACGTGGAGACGGGCATCTACGTGGTGCGTATCGACACGAATAACGGTATGATTACCAGACGTATTACTGTCATCAAGTAAGTTTTACTATAAGCATTTGTTATTGGTGTGCCCACCTCATTTATGGGGTGGGCTTTTTTTCTTATCTTCGCGCCGCAATGAAGAAGAGAGTTGTCATAGTGTTTTTGATGCTGTTGTCCAGTTTGGCATTATGGGCGCAGGGCGTCTACCGTCCTGGCGACGTGGTGCCTGAGCCCTTTCTCAAAGTCTTCGGCTATGAGCGTTTCTTCAAGGTGCAGCCTCTCAGCGACGACCTGCAGGCTTTGATGAAGACCTGTTCGTCAAAAGAAGGTAACTTCCCGATGGAAGACCTTCGTTACCTCCTCGTCCTGCATCGCGACAAGGACGGTAATGCCATCGTGGGTGAATTGGTTTGTGCCCAAACTATCGCCAATGATTTGCTGGACATCTTCAGGGAACTCTTTCGGGCTTCCTATCCTATTGAGCGGATGCGGCTTGTCGATTACTATAACGGGGACGACGAGGCCTCGATGCAGGACAACAACAGTTCCTGCTTCAACCACCGATTGATTACGGCAGGTGGTCGCACCTCCTTGCACAGCTTCGGCTTGGCCATTGATATCAACCCGAAATACAATCCCTATTACAAGATAAAGGAATCGGGACGAACTGTCGTCCGTCCCGAAGGTAGCGAGGAATACTTGGACAGGAATGCCGTATTCCCGTATAAGATCATGAAAAACGACCTGTGCTATCGTCTATTCAGGCAGCACGGTTTTCAATGGGGCGGCGACTGGGCCAGCGGCAAGGACTACCAGCATTTCGAAAAGCTTATCCTTTCCGTTCCCAAACCTCAAAGCGATAGCTGTAGTCAACCTGCGGGTCGTCGTCGATAACCTGAAGGTCAACCAAATCCCACTCTTCGAAGTTGATGTAGGGGAAATACGTGTCGGCTTCAAACTCCTTGTCCAGACGGGTCAGGTAGAGCTTGTCGGCTTTTGGCAGGAATTGCTCGTAGATGCTTCCACCGCCCATGATGAACACCTCGTCCTCGTTTTTCGCCAATTCGAGGGCCTCGGGAATAGAGGTGGCCAGCTCGTAACCCTCAGGAGCCTTGTCCAAACGGTCGGAGATGACGATGTTGCGGCGGTTGGGTAATGCCTTTTGTCCAGGCAATGAGAGCCAGGTGTTGTGTCCCATGATGACACAGTGTCCCGAGGTCACGCTCTTGAAGTGTTTCAGGTCGTTGCTGTTGTGCCAGATGAGTTGGTTGTTGATGCCTATGGCGCGGTTGGCGGCCATTGCGACGATGATGGAAATGGTCATATTGATACTTCTCCTTTTATGGTTGGATATGGGTCGTAATTCTCTAAGGTGAAATCCTCAAATTTGAAGCCAAAGATGTCTTTGACGTCAGGATTCAGTTTCATGGTGGGCAGTGGGCGAGGGGTGCGTGACAGCTGCAGCTTCACTTGCTCGATGAGGTTGTTGTAGATATGCACGTCGCCGAAGGTGTGGACGAAGTCGCCGGGCTGCAATCCGCACACCTGCGCCATCATCATGGTGAGAAGGGCGTAGGAGGCGATGTTGAAAGGCACCCCGAGAAACACGTCGGCGCTGCGTTGGTAGAGCTGGCACGACAGCTTGCCGTCCGCCACATAGAACTGGAAGAATGCGTGACAGGGTGGGAGCGCCGCCTTGCCTGCCGCCACGTTGGCGGCAAAGTTCTTCTCGTGCTCGTCAGGCAGAACGCTGGGGTTCCAGGCTGTGACGATATGTCGGCGGCTGTTGGGGTTCTCCTTGATGCTTTTCACCACCTCGGCAATCTGGTCGATGCCCTCGTTGTTCCAGTTGCGCCACTGGGCGCCGTAGACGGGACCAAGGTCGCCGTTGGGGTCGGCCCACTCGTCCCAGATTGTGACCTTATGGTCGTGCAGGTACTGGATGTTGGTGTCGCCCTTCAGTAGCCACAGCAGCTCATAGATGATGGATTTCAGGTGCACCTTCTTCGTCGTGACCAAAGGGAATCCTTCGGAGAGGTCGAAGCGCATCTGGTAGCCGAACACGCTGATGGTGCCCGTGCCGGTGCGGTCGCCCTTCTGGTGGCCGTGGTCGAGGATGTATTGAAGTAAATCGAGATATTGCTTCATGAGTTCGCTTCAGGGTTGTGCTTGTACTTGAACAGTATCGCAAACAAGATTCCGACTACCAAGGCGAAAGCTGCAAAGATGTACCACGCTGTGGGCCAATTGCCAATGGTGAACCATACTTCCTTGCCATTGATGATTTTGCTGGCGGGGTAGGTGTAATGGTTGACGATCGCCTGTGCGCAGAGCGAGCCGACAGTGGCGCCGAAACCGTTGGTCATCATCATGAACACGCCTTGTGCGCTGCTGCGGATGCTGATATCGGTGTTTTGGTCCACATAAAGAGAGCCGCTGATATTAAAGAAGTCGAAGGCGACACCATAGACAATCATCGACAAGATGAAGAGCACCAGGCCAAATCCTGTAGGATTGCCAGCGCCGAGGAAGAAGAAGCGCAAGGCCCAGGCCACAAAGGCAATAATCATTACCTTTTTGATGCCGAACTTCTTCAAGAAGAAGGGAATCAACAGGATGCACAACGTCTCCGACACCTGCGAGATGGAAGAGAGGAACACGCTGTGTTTCACGGCAAAGGCATTGGCAAACTCCTCATAATAGCCGAAAGACTCAAGGAACGGGGTGGCGAAGCCGTTGGTCACTTGCAGGCACATGCCCAGGAGGAACGAGAAAATGAAGAACACGCACATCTTTGCGTCCTTGAACAGCGAGAAAGCCCGCAGTCCGAAAGTGTCGACAAACGACTTGCTCTCCACGTTTTTGTTGACGGGGCAGTTGGGCAGGGTGAAGGCATAGACCGCCAGTATCAAACCCCAAGCCGCCGAGACGAACAACTGTTGGTAGCCGTTTTTGAATCCTGTGAAGTTGACAATCCACATGGAGAGGATGAATCCGATGGTGCCGAACACCCTGATGGGCGGGAAGGCCTTCACGGTATCCATTCCGGCTTGCGTCAGGGCGTTGTATGAAACGGAGTTGCCCAAGGCGATGGTCGGCATGAAGAAAGCCACGCTGATGGCATAGTAGGGGAACAGTTGCCCGAACGTCACCGCATTACCGTATCTCATGCCTATATAGCCTGCAATAGCCATAAAGACAGCCGCGAGGAAATGGCAGATGCCGAGCAGCTTTTGTGCCGGAATCCAACGGTCGGCGACGATACCCATCAAGGCAGGCATGAAGAGGGAGACGATGCCTTGGATGGCGAAAAACTTTCCGATGTTGGCACCCATGCCGATACTGCCGAGATAGATACCCAAGGAACAGAGATAAGCTCCCCACACCGCAAAGATGAGGAAGTTCATCACGATAAGTCTTAGTTTGATTGATTTCATATTTGTAGATTTAAAGATTTCTTCCTTTGATTTCGTCGCGTATTTGTGCGGCCATCATATAGTCTTCGTTGTCGATGGCCTCTTGCAGCAGCTCTTCCAGCTCGGGCACCGTCAGTCCGGCCAGGTCGTCTCCGCTTTCCACCTTATTAATATTAGTGGTTTCGTCGTTGTCGTTTTCCACTTGTTCCTCCTGCTCCAGGTCTTCCATGATGACGCCGGCTTCCTCCATCACGTTCTCGTAGGCACTGATGTTGCATCCGCAGCGCACGGCGATGGCGATGGCGTCCGACGGACGGGCGTCAACCATAATCAGCTCGCTGCCTTGCTGACACACCAGCATGGCGTAGTAGACCCCCTCGCGGAAACGGTTGATGACCACCTCTTGAATCTCCACTCCCAGCTCTTTGGCGAAACGCAGAAAGAGGTCGTGGGTGAGGGGTCGTCCGCCTTGTTGCCTGTCGATGCCGACGGCGATGGACTCGGCCTCAGCGCTGCCGATGACGATGGGCAGCTTGCGCCGCGAGTTCTTGTCGCCCAAAATCAGAACGTAGGCTCCCGTCGAGGATTCGCTGTATGACAAACCGATGATTTCCAAACTAACCTTGTTCATTTTCGTCTGTTTTCTAAATCCGTGAAAGGCTTCGGCTTTTTAAGAAACTGATAATGAAACCCTTGTTTCGTTGCAAAGCCTTTTCCCTTCAATCGTCAAAAATAGTGATTATTTCCAAATGGGACAAAAAAAGTTGCATTTGGGTGTTTTTCCACGAAAAAAAATTTCATTTCAATTTGATTTGTTTTTATTTTTGTACCCTCAAAAGTGTTCAAACAATACGAAAGAAAGTCTAACTAAATCTATAACTTTATGAGTAACAGTGTTGTTTACATCGTGTTGGCTGCCTCTATTCTGGCGCTGACATTCGCTTACATCTTCTTCAAACAGATGATGAAGGAAGATGAAGGCACGGACTTAATGAAGAAAATCGCTGCGCATGTCCGTAAGGGAGCTATGGCTTACCTGAAGCAGCAGTACAAAGTGGTGACTATCGTGTTCGTCGTTTTGGCTGTGATTTTCTTAGTGATGAGTCTGTTCGACTTGCAGAACGGCATCGTGTGGTTTGCATTCCTCACGGGCGGTTTCTTCTCGGGCTTGGCGGGCTTCTTCGGCATGAAGACGGCCACCTATGCCTCGGCGCGTACAGCCAACGCAGCCCGCAAGTCGCTCAACAGCGGTCTTCAAGTGGCTTTCCGTTCGGGTGCCGTTATGGGTCTCGTTGTGGTGGGTCTCGCCCTGCTCGACGTTTCCGTGTGGTTCCTTGTGCTGAATGGCACCGGTTTGCTTGCCGCTGTCGGAGCTGACAACGACCTCATCACCATCACCACCACCATGCTGACCTTCGGTATGGGTGCTTCCACCCAGGCTCTGTTTGCCCGTGTGGGTGGCGGTATCTACACCAAGGCTGCTGACGTGGGTGCCGACCTCGTTGGTAAGACTGAGTACAACATCCCTGAAGACGACCCGCGCAACCCAGCCACCATCGCCGACAATGTGGGTGACAATGTGGGTGACGTCGCCGGTATGGGTGCTGACCTATATGAATCCTACGCTGGTTCCATCCTGGCCACTATGGCTCTGGGTGCCTCCGCTTTTGCCACTGCCGCCGTCGAAGGCTTGCAGTTCAAGGCTGTGATGGCTCCTATGCTGATTGCCGCTGTGGGCGTGCTGCTGTCCATCATCGGTATCTTCCTCGTGAAGACCAAGGAAGACGCTGGCATGAAAGAGCTTCTCGGCGCTTTGAGCCGTGGTACCAATGCCGCCGCTGTGCTCATCGCTGTGGCCACTTTCGGCATCATGTATCTCCTCTTCGGTCAGGAGACGGGCGACATGGCCAACATGTGGTGGCAAACCTCACTCTCAGTGGTGGTCGGTTTGCTGGCTGGCGTGATTATCGGAAAAGCTACTGAATTCTATACCTCGCAGAGCTACAAGCCCACGCAGAAGGTGGCTGAAAGCTCGAAGACCGGTCCCGCCACGGTGATTATCTCCGGCTTGGGTCTCGGTATGCTCTCTACGGCTATCCCTGTTGTCACTGTGGGCTTCGCCATCGTTTTGGCTTACCTCTGCGCCAACGGTTTCAACATCGAGTTTACGGCTGCCAACCTCTCAAGAGGCCTCTATGGTATCGGTATCGCTGCCGTGGGTATGCTCTCCACCTTGGGTATCACCCTGGCCACCGACGCCTATGGCCCCATCGCCGACAATGCTGGCGGTAACGCCGAAATGAGCGGCCTCGAGCCCGAAGTGCGTAAGCGCACCGACGCTCTCGATGCTCTGGGCAACACCACTGCCGCCACGGGTAAGGGCTTCGCCATCGGTTCTGCCGCTCTGACCGCCCTCGCGCTGTTGGCCTCCTATGTTGAGGAAATCAAGATTGCCTTGATCCGTATCGGACAAGACCTGCCGAATGGCGTTGAAGCTGCCAAAGCCACTTTGGTCGACTTCATGGAAGCCTACAATGTCAACCTGATGAACCCCGTCGTTCTGGTCGGTGTGTTTATCGGCGCCATGATGGCCTTCGTGTTCTGCGGTATGACGATGAACGCTGTGGGTCGCGCTGCCCAGAAGATGGTGGAGGAAGTACGCCGTCAGTTCAGCACCATCAAGGGTATCCTCGAAGGCAAGGCTGAGCCCGACTACGAGCGTTGTGTGGCTATCTCCACCAAGGGTGCCCAGCAGGAGATGTTGGTGCCTTCCATCCTCGCCATCCTCGTCCCGATTCTGACGGGTGTCATCCTGGGTGTTCCTGGTGTCCTCGGTCTGTTGATCGGTGGTCTGAGCACGGGCTTCGTCCTCGCAGTCTTCATGGCCAACTCGGGCGGTGCCTGGGACAATGCCAAGAAGTATGTCGAGGAAGGCAACTTCGGCGGCAAGGGTTCTGAGAACCACAAGGCTACTGTCGTGGGCGACACCGTCGGTGACCCGTTCAAAGACACGTCAGGTCCTTCGCTGAACATCCTCATCAAGCTGATGAGCATGGTGAGCATCGTGATGGCCGGTCTGACCGTTACTTGCCATCTGCTGTAAGGATTTGGTAAAATAATAGAAACGAAAAAGCCCCGCGCAAGCAGGGCTTTTTTTAACTTCGTTTCTACTTGCCAGATTCAGATAATTTGCTTATCTTTGCAACCGCAAACACAAAGCCCGAATGAGATAGATAAATCTTTGTAACTATCTGTTTCTCTGAATGATATACTATGCAGATAGACTTGCTTACTTGATTTATTTCATAACTCATTCATTCACAATCCATTAAAGTACGGAAATCGATAGCAATGCTATACCAACTCTATACTAAGGCTATAGCAAGCCTATGGGCGCTAGTAGGTAACTCCAAGGTAACTCTGAGGTAACCTCGAGGTAGCTCCATGATTCCTCCCTGTTGGCAGCCTTAATGACACTTGACACCCATGACACTGGTTCGTGAGAAAATCCACAAAATTTCACTTTTTTTTCAACACTTTGTGAAAATCACTATATTTGCGGTGCAAATTGCTTGAATACTAACTCAAAAATTACCTTATAGTATGTTCGAAATTATTCACAAAGAAACCTTCGCAGCCGAGACTTACCTCATGGATGTCTACGCGCCGCGTATCGCCCATTCGGCCCTTCCGGGTCAGTTTCTCATCGTCAAGATGGAGGAAAACTCTGAGCGTATTCCTTTGACCATCAGCGACTATCATCGCGTCAGGGGGACGGTGACCATCGTCTTCAAGGCCATTGGTGAGTCGACCAAGAAGATGGCCGAGTTCAAGGAAGGTGACCGCTTTGCCGACATCGTCGGTCCTTTGGGCAAGCCCTCTGAGTTTTCCACGATGACCGCCGAGGAACTGCGCAAACGTTCCTTCGTCTTCATCGGCGGTGGTGTGGGTATCGCCCCCATCTATCCCCAGGTGAAGTGGTTGAACGACCACGGTGCCACAGCCGACTGTATCATCGGCGCCCGTACCAAGGACCTGCTTATCTTCGAAAAGGAACTGGCAGAGGTCAGCAACCTGTACGTCACCTCCGACGACGGCTCCACGGGCCGCAAGGGCTTGGTGACCGATGTGCTGCGTCAGTTGGTGGCCAGCGGCAAAGTCTATGACGAGGCTGTCGCCATCGGACCGATGATCATGATGAAGTTCGCCACGAAGACCTGCGAGGAGCTGGGTATCCGCTGCACGGTGTCGCTCAACTCGATTATGGTCGACGGCACGGGTATGTGCGGCGCCTGCCGCGTGAGCATCGGTGGAAAGACCAAGTTCACCTGCATCGACGGTCCCGAGTTCCTGGGTAAAGACGTTGATTTCGACGGCGCCATGAAGCGTCAGGCCATGTATAATAATGTGGAGACCCGCAAGCAGCTCGAAGCCGAGGAGAAGGCCGAAGGCCACAAATGCCACATCGGCGGCATCTCGGAAGAGACCTTTGACAAGAAAAAGCGTGTGCCTTGCCCGGAACAGAAGCCTGAAATCCGCGCCCACAACTTCGACGAGGTCTGCTTGGGCTATTCGGCAGATATGGCCATCATGGAGGCCCAGCGTTGCCTCAACTGCAAGAACCCGCAATGCGTGGCCCATTGCCCCGTCAACGTGAACATCCCGGGCTTCATTGCCCGTGTCGCCCAAGGCGACTTTGAGGGTGCTGCCGGCGTCATCAGCTGCGACTCGGCACTGCCTGCCGTTTGCGGTCGTGTGTGCCCGCAGGAGAGCCAGTGCGAGGGTAGCTGCGTGATGGGCAAGAAGTTTGAGCCTATCGCCATCGGTAAGCTGGAGCGCTTTGTGGGCGACTATGCCATCGAGCACGACCTGCACTTCAACAGCCAGAGCATCCCGAACGGTCACAAGGTGGCCATCATCGGTAGCGGTCCTTCAGGCCTGACCTGCGCCAAAGACCTGCTCTCGATGGGCTATGACGTCACCATCTTCGAGGCTTTGCACGAGATGGGCGGCGTGTTGGTGTATGGTATCCCGTCGTTCCGTCTGCCTAAGGACACCGTCGTGAAGAAAGAGGTGGAGAGCGTCCGCCGCTTGGGTGCCAAGTTTGAGAAAGACGTTGTGGTGGGTCGCACCATCACCATCGACGAGCTGATGCACCGCGAGGGCTTCGAGGCGGTCTTCGTAGGCTCGGGTGCCGGTTTCCCGATGATGCTCAACGTGCCGGGCGAGAACCTCTGCGGCGTGGTTTCGGCCAACGAGTTCCTGACCCGCAACAACCTGCTCTTCGCCTACAAGAAAGGCTATGAGACCCCAAACTTCGTCGGTAAGAAAGTCGCTGTGGTCGGTGGCGGTAATGTGGCTATGGATGCCGCACGTACTGCATTGCGTCTTGGTGCCGAGGTGCATATCGTCTACCGCCGCTCGGAGGCTGAGTTGCCTGCCCGTGTGGAGGAGGTGCATCACGCCAAGGAAGAAGGCGTCATCTTCGACCTGCTGACGGCTCCTGTCGAGGTGCTGGGCGACGAAAATGGCTGGGTGAAAGGCTTCAAGTGCGTGAAATGCGAGCTGGGCGAGCCCGATGCCTCGGGTCGTAGAAGCCCCGTTCCGGTGGAAGGCTCGGAGTTCATCCTCGATGTCGACATGATTATCATGGCTCTGGGTACCTCACCCAACCCGCTGATTGGCAGCACGACGCGCAACCTCGACCTTAACCGTAAGGGTTGCATCGTGGCCGACGAGGTGGGTACCACTTCACGTCCTGGTATCTTCGCCGGCGGCGACGCTGTGAGCGGTGCCGCTACCGTCATCCTCGCTATGGGTGCCGGTAAGAAAGCCGCCAAGGCCATTGACGAGTATATCAAGAGCCTGCACTAAGCAGTGGCTTGCATCAAAAAAAGGAGGGGTCGTGCGGCCCCTCTTTTTTTATTCCTTTATCTCCACATAGAACACGATGGGGTCGTCGTCCTCGCAGAAGGATTCGTCCGTGCAATACTGTCCGGGCTTGTCGTCTTCCTGGAAAAGATACAAGGAGACTTTCTTGAAGGGGATGGGCTGTCCCTGCTGGCTATAGCGCACGATGTCGGCTTCGGTGAGTCCTTCCATCTTCATCATCTTCAGCATCAAGGCCAGGTCGAGGTTGACGTTCAGCAGGTCGCCTTTCCATTCGATGCAGATAACGGCTGTGGTGTAGAGCCTGAAATTCTTGACTTCTATTTTCTTCATGACGTTGTGTTTTCGAGACCCCAAAATTGCGAAAAAAATCTGGATTTGGAAGAATTTGCACGAAAATTGATATAGATTGCCTTGTTTTTTATAATTTTGCCCATCATCTAAAAAGCTATAGAAATGAAGAAAACTTTGATTGTCATTATTTTGGCACTGTTTGCGATGCCTCTTTTCGCACAAAACATCGAATCGGTTGACGCGAAGAAATTGCCGGATGGCCCCTATAAAGGTAAGGGCGGCGACTGCTCCATCGAGGGCATGGTGAAGAACGGACAGAAAACGGGTGCCTGGATTGAGTACTACCTCAGCAACGAGTATCTGCCCAAAAGGATTGTCAACTACGAGAACGGCAAACGCAACGGCGTGTACGTGGAAATCGACAAGACCGGCTCGATCACCAAGAAAGCGGAGTATAAAAACGACCTGTTGGACGGCCAAGCCAGCGAATGGTATCGCGGCGGACGCCTGTCGAAGCTGAACACCTACAAGGAAGGACAGATGGACGGCAGACAGATACTTTGCTACGAGAAGGGCGGCAACCTTGAAGTGTCGGAATACAAAAACGGCAAACGCGACGGCCTGACCACCTGGTATTATGAGAACGGTGCGAGAAAGATGACCATCGAATACACCCAAGGCCAGTTCAACGGCAAGCAGGAGAGCTTCTATCCCGACGGCTCCCTGAAGAGCGAAGCCACCTATAAGAACGGCAAGCTGCAAGGCAAGAAAAAGACCTACGAAGAGAAGGCCAAATTCAGCGAGGAGAAGAAGAAAGTTGTCGAAGACACCAAGAACGTGAAGAAACAGTAAAGGCATTGCCTCAGTTTGTTCGTCATAGTATCCTTTTCCTGTTTCTTCTCGCAACGTTCGGACTACAAGCACAAGACACCATCACCCTGAAGACGGTGGAGGTGACGGCGGAGCGCGATAGGGTGGAGGTGGTCAAGCCTTTGGTGTCGCGCAAGATTGACACCATCATCCTGAAGTCGAAGAGCACCGCCTCGCTGTCGGAGCTGCTGATACAGCACAGTCCTGTGTTTATCAAGACCTACGGTCCGGGAGGCGTGTCGACGGCCTCGTTCCGTGGGACGACCGCGAGCCACACCTTGGTGCTGTGGAACGGCTTCCAGCTGAATGCGCCCACCCTCGGACAGGTGGATTTCAGCACCATCCCCGTTTTCCTCATCGACGACATCAGCCTCAACTGGGGCAGCGGCACCTCGTCCAACAGCGGTGGACTGGGGGGCTCGGTCAACATCGACAACAACAACCATTTCGGTGACGGCCTGCTCGTCGACCTGAAACAAACCTACGGCAGCTTCAACACCCTCGGCAGCTTTGTCACCGTGGGCAACTACGGCAAGAAGTTCTCCTTCCGTGTGAAAGCCTACCGCAACTCGTCGGACAACGACTTTGAATACAACAACACGGGCGTGTTTCCAGCCGAGCGCATGAAGCAGCGCAACGCCGACTTTGTCGACTACGGCGTAATGCCCGAGGTCAGCCTGCTGCTGAAAAACTGCGTCATCAGCGCCTCGTCGTGGAACCAATGGAACGACCGCAACCTGCCGCCCATCATGACCAACGTCAGCAACAAGAACTTCGAAGAGTGGACCAAGGACAACTTTTCGCGCAACTTTGTCTCGTTCAAGTACTTTTGGAATACAGGCAGCCTACAGCTGAAATCGGCGGCCTTTGTGGAAAACCAACGCTATTTCCTCGAGGTGCGCAACCCCGACACCTATCAGGTGGTGACGGGCATCAACTCCATCAACAAGGCTTTGGTGCTGCACCAGATTGCCAACCTCGAGCAACATCTCTATAAGAGCTGGAACCTGAAAGCCAAGCTGCAATGGGACAACGAGCGGGTATGGTCGAACAACTATGTGGGCATGAAATTGCGCAACGTGGTCTCGGCCTATGCTGCAGTCAACGGCGAGCCGTTCAAGTGCGCCAACCTGAATCTGACGGCGCGTTACGACTTTACGGACGGCAAGCCCATGGGACTGTTTCCCACCGTCACCTTCTCGTATCAGCTGCCCTTCTTCAAGGCTATGGACTTCACGCTGGGCTACAGCCACAACTACCGTAACCCCTCATTGAACGACCTGTATTGGTACCCAGGCGGCAATCCCGACCTGCTGCCTGAGGACGGACGCACCGTCGACCTGGCGCTGAAATACAAGCTGCAAACCGGCCCCTTCAGTTTCGACCTGCGTACGGGAGGCTACCTCTCGCGGGTGCACAACTGGATACAATGGAAGCCCAGCTTCTATCGTTATTGGGTGCCTGAGAACGTGGCTTTGGTGTTCGCCCGAGGTATTGAGACCCACCTTGACGCCTCCTTCGTGAAAGGCGACTGGAAGGTGAACCTCTCGGGCAACTACGTCTACACCGTCACCACTGACGAGAGCGAATCGGCCCATGTGCAAGGCATCAGCGGCAAGCAGCTCATCTACATCCCACGCCATCATGGCAACCTCTTCCTCAACGCACTGTGGAAACAATGGAACGCGAACTATACGGCAGAGTTCACCGGACGGCGCAGTACCTCCTACAACGACGAGGAGTCGTTCCCTCTGAATCCCTATTCGCTGCATCACATCGCCCTTGGCAGACGCATCTGGAAGTTCCACATCGAGCTGCGCTGCCACAACCTCTTCAACACCGACTACCAAAACGTCATCTGGCGCGCGATGCCCGGGAGGAGTTTCGAGGTGATGGTGAATTACAAATACTGAATGAAATAATTTGACTATCTTTGCAACCCTAAAAACAACCCTGAAAACAACCCTAACAATGAAGAAACCACGAGTTTTGAAGGCATGGGGCCTTTTGATGCTTATCGTCTTGGCCGTTCTGAATGTAGAAGCCCAACCCCCAGGGGGCGGTCCACCTCCCGGTGGCAGATTCCCTGGTGGCAGACCACCAGGACGTCCGCCAGGGGGCAATCCTGAATGGAACCGCGAACAGAACACCTCTACCGTGCGACAGAAGAAACGTGTCCGCGAAGGCGACACCTTCCTCGTTGTGGGTTATCTGATTGACTCCGTCACACGCGAGCCGTTGCCCTACGTCAACGTGGCTGTTCTCGACTCAGTCGACCAAGAGTTTGTGAAAGGCACCGCCACCAACATCGACGGACGCTTTGAACTCAACGGGATACCGCAAGGCGCTATGGTGCTGCGTATCTCGGCTATCGGTTACGGCAACCGCTCTGTGCCCTTCCACGTGAGCAACAACACCGACCTGGGCGTCATCAAAATGGTGGAGAGCTCGACGGCCCTCAACGAGGTGACCATCACCGCCGAACGACCCCTCTATGCGATGGAAGGCGAGAAACTCATCTATAACGTCAGCGAAGACCCGTCCATTCAGACCGGTACCACCGAAGATGCCCTGCAGAACGCTCCGGGAGTGGAGGTCGATGTGGAAGGCAACATCACCTTAAGAGGCGTCACCAGCGTAGAGATTTGGATCAACGACAAACCCTCGAAACTCACCGAGGAGAACCTGAAGACCTATCTGCAGACCCTGCCCGCCAACGCCATTGCCCGCATCGAGACCATCACCAACCCCTCGGCCAAATACGCCACCGACGCTGAGGCCGTCATCAACATCGTCACCTCAGCCCACATCAAGAGCAACCAGTTTGTCAGCTTCGGCGTCAATGGCTCCAACCAGCCTTTCATCTCGCCTTGGGTGAGCTATATGTGGAAGAAAGAGAAACTCAGCATCAACCTCTTTGCCTCTGGCCGTTACAGCAACCGCCTCAACACCTCCGACTCGTGGGCGCTGCAACGCCGCGATGACGAGGAAAACGAAGGTGAGTATATCAACACCTGGTCGGACACTACCTCGCAGACCAGCTCCAACCGCCGCTATTCCGCCAACGTCTTCATGGGCATCAACTACGAAATCGACTCCACCAGCGAGATTTCATTCGATGGCGGAGGCTTCTACAACCGTGGTTTCAACGACGTCCTGCGTGCGCAACAGCAGACCTATTATTATTACCCCGAGGACGCCGACCCCTATTCAACCTCGTTCGCAGACCTCACCACGAGCGACTCGCGCGACAGGTCCATCTTCAGCCATGTGGGTGCCGACTACACCAAGAAGTTCGACAACAACGGCCACAACCTTCGCATCGGCTTGAACACCACCCTCTCCAACAACGCCAGCGAGCAGTGGTACAACCGTGTGTATGACGTCTACACCGACCTCGACGAACACCGTTACCTGCTGTCGAAGGCCCAGAGCTACGGCGGAAGCCTCGATGTGCGCTACAACCGTCCTTACAGCGAAGACGGAGAACTGAGCTACGGCTTGCGTGGCGACCATCGCATCACCGACAATGCCTACAACCGCTTCTACGACACCATCGGCCTGATTGTGGACACCCTGCGTACCTATCAGCTGAAAGAAATGGAGTCGAGCATCGATGCCGACGTCAACTGGACGCACCGCTGGGGCGGCTTCACCCTCAGCACTGGCTTGGGTGTGGAGACCGAACGCACCTCCTTTGATTTCATCAGCGCTATGCCCTTTGCTGACGACAGCGCTTATTGGCACGTACACCTGCGTCCCTCCATCCACCTGACCTACCGCACCGAGAGCATGCACAACTGGAAACTCAACTACTCGTTGCGCACCTCAGCCCCAGGTTACAGCCAGGTTACCCGTTTTCGTAGCTACGGCGACGACAGCTACAGCGTGGGTAACCCCAACGGACTGAAGGACTCGTACACCCATAACATGGAAGCCGGATGGCAGAAATACTTCGACCGCTTCGGCAACATCGGCCTGGAGGCCTACGGACGCTGGAGCACCAACGAGATCAGCTCGCTGACCGACTCGGAATACGACGACTACCTTGACCGTGTGGTGAGCTACACTATGCCTTATAACATGGGTAGCTCGTGGCGTTATGGTGCCTCGCTCAATATGACCTACCGTCCCACAGGCTTCTTCAATGTGAGACTCTATGCCAACCTGTACGACTACGGTTATCACATGGAGTACGACCGCAACGGTGTGCATCAAATCGACGAGCGCGACAAGTGGTCGTGGAGTGTGCGCGTCAATGCCTGGGCCAAGATCTTCGACCAGCTGCAAGTGACCGCCTCGGCCAACTACAACTCACCCACCTTGGGACTAATGAGCACACGCGGCGCGCGCTATTTCCTCAATATGGGTTTGCGCAGCGACTTCTTCAAGCGTAAGGTATCGGTGTTTGTCAACGTGCAGGACCTCTTCAACTGGGGTGCACGTTACGGCTCCACCAGCGAGAACTACAACCCGTACTACCTTACCAACAGCACCAACAAGATGCTTAACAGCCGCTATATCTCGGCAGGTATCACCTTCCGTTTCGGTAAGCTCGAGCTGGAGCAGCAAGCCAAGGAGGGTGCCGACGAAGCCGGCGACTCGCTGTAAAGCCTTTTCGGGTTGGTCCTCAGCGGCTTAACCCCGAGACCTTCTTTCTATAGAACAGCCCCTGTGTGTCCCACAGGGGTTTTTCTTTGGTGCCGATGATGCCCAAGAAGTGAAGAAAAGCGCTGTCGGCAGCTTGTGGTGTAGGCCATTCGGGATAGGCGTTCCAGGCGCGTTCCACCACACCGAGTGCTTTGGGTAGCATCTGATAGGTGGCATCGTCGAAGCTGCGGAGTTGCGACGACCACAGCTGCGCCTCCACGCCGATAAGTTCGCCTAGGTAGTCGGCAGGCTGCCACTCGAAGGTGGCGCGTTCGTCGACATAACCCGCCCACGAGAGACCGATCTCGTCGGGAGAGTCGTTATAAGCCAAGTCAAGATAAGTGTGCGAAGCCGGCGAGAGCACCACGGGGAACCCTTCGATCCCCTCGGTGCTCCAGACGTTGAGGTAATACAAGGAGTGTTTCAGTCGCTGCTTGGTGGCAGGCTCCAGCCCACGGGCGATATCTTCCCATCCTGCCAGCTTCAGGCCACGTTGCTCGGCCAAGTCGAGCATACCGTTGGTGAACAGCTCCTTCATTTCGTGGCGGTCGCGTCCCGACCAAGCGCCTTGTGGCACCTCGTCGCCGCCGATATGAATGGCCCTCAGCGGTACACCAGCCTCTTCATACAGACGGACGACCTCATCGAAGACGATGCCGTAGAAGCGATAGACTGAAGGCAGGTAGACACTCAGCACGTTGTCGGTGAAATCCTGCGCCGACCAGTAGTGTGAGGTGTCGGCGGGGTCTTGCAGCCGCAGGCTGCTGTCGCCGGTTCGCCGCTCGTAGGCTTGCATAGCTTTGATGGAGGCACGTGAGTGGCCTGGGGTATCAAACTCGGGAATTACGCCGATGCGACGTTCCCAAGCATAGCGCAGGATGCGTTGGTATTCCTCTGCGGTATAATAAGTCGTTTGTCCGATGCGCCCATTGGCGGTGGGCTTCAGGGCTTCGGTCTCTTGCAGGTTCCAGTCGGGCAGGGAATGATGTGCGCCATAATCGGTGAGGTCGAGCAGAGGCTTGATTTCAAGGCACCACGACTCGTCGTCAGCCAGATGGAAATGCAAGGTGTTCAGCTTCCATGATGCCATCAGGTCGAGGATGTGAAGCACCTCGTCGACGCTGCGGAAGTCGCGCACCACATCCAGCATGAAACCGCGATAGGGGAGGTCGGGCCAATCTTCTATAGTCAATGGGGCTTTAGAGGAGGAAAGCTGCTGCAAGGTGGTCTGGGCGTAATAGGCACCGTCCTCATCATCGGCTTCGATGGTGGCTTGACCGTTTGTGTCCATTATAATGCGATACCATCCGGCTGGGTGCTGATGGGTTTCCCCAACTTGTGTGGACACCACTCCATACCGGGCTTGTTTCACTTGAGGGATAAGGTCGGCGAGGCCTTCAGTATAGAGAAGCTCTGGGGTCTCTTGTGCGTCATCAGGGAGGGTGAGATAATGATACACAGTCTCAAGTGGTTGGTCGGGTCGGCCTTTCTGTTGCAGCACGAAAGCCTCGGGCGCCCAAGTACGACGGGGTAGGGGGCGACCATAGTAGCGTAGCGTGACGGTGCCGCCTTTCTCGATATCGATATACCAAGAGGTGCCTTGGTAATGCTGTATGGCGGGACCTTCCACAAGGGTCTTGCCATCGAAGAGTTCCTGAAACCACACCCGCGAGCCCGCAGGCATCTCGTGCAGCACCAAGGTGTGCAAAGCCCGCCCGTCGGCGTCGGCAGCGCCTTCGGTCCATTCCGCCGAAGGCATTGGGGCGCAAGAAGCCATGAAGAAAAGGATAAGGATGAAAAGGAGGTTACGCATGAGGGTTCAAAAATTTCAGCAGATAAAAAAGGCGTTTACAGTATTTCTCTCGCAATCCAAGCACAAGCCTCTGCGTCGGCTAAAGCATGATGGTGGTTGACTAGATTAAAGCCGCAGGCGGCGGCCACAGTATGAAGTTGGTGATTGGGCAGCTGACGCCCGAAATGACGGCGCGAGGCCCGACAGGTGCAGAAGAACTGATAGTCGGGATAGTCCATCTGGTAGCAGCGCATCACAGCTTTCAGGCAACCCTCGTCGAAGGGACTGTTGTGGGCCACCAGGGGCAAACCCTCAATGAGGGGCTCAATCTTTTCCCAAACGTAAGGAAATACGGGCGCGTCCTCGGTATCGGCTTGGGTGATACCATGCACCATCGTGTTCCAATAGAGGTAATAGTTCGGCTCAGGCTGGATTAGGGAATAGAACGAATCGACAAACTCGCCCTCTTTAACGATAACAATACCGACGCTGCAAACGCTGGTACGTTCGTTGTTGGCAGTCTCAAAGTCTATGGCAGCGAAGTTGTTCACTCGGCGTCGGATTCCGAAACGAAGCCGTTATAGGAAACGTTCTCGGGTTTCCATTTGTCTTTGGGTTGGGGGTTCTCGGCGGGATAACCCATCACGATGACGGAGAGCGGGATGATGTGTTCGGGCAGGTTCAGCACCTGGCTGACCATCGCCATGCGTTCTTCTATGGGATAGCAGCCCGTCCAGACGGCTCCCAGACCTAAGGCGTGGGCAGCCAAGAGGATGTTTTCGGTGGCTGCCGAGCAATCCTGTATCCAGAAGGCTTGTCCAGGTCCCTGCATGGCTTTGTTCATATCGCCGCAGACGACGATGGCCAAGGGCGACTCTTGCAGCATCTTGCTCTGACGTCCGTTGCCCGCCAGCTCGTCCAACTTGGCGCGGTCGTTGACGACGACGTAATGCCAGGGTTGCAGGTTGACGGCGGTAGGAGCGGCCATACCGGCGCGAAGCAGCATCTCGATAGTGTCGGCGGAAACCGCACGGTCGGTGAACGAACGGATGCTCGTGCGGGTCATGATGGTTTCAATGGCGTTGTTCATGGTGTCGGAATTTGTGATTACGGTGGTGTTGCTGTTGGAGCAACTTGTCATAAGGGTGGCTACCCATAAGGACAGGGTGAGTACCCCGATAGATTTGATGTGTTTCATAGTTGAAGTGTTGATGATGATACGATTAACACGCAAAAATAGAGATTTTTCGGAATGAAAACCCAAAAAAACGTATTTTTGTCCCATGAATACAATAGGACATCACTTCAGACTTACCACCTTCGGCGAGTCGCACTGCGTAGCCATTGGCGGCGTCATTGACGGCTGCCCCTCGCAGCTTCAACTGGATTTCAGCTTCATCGACAGCGAGCTTCAGCGACGCAAGACGGCGCAATCATCCGCAGCCTCACAACGCAAGGAATCTGACCGCATTGAATGGCTCTCGGGCTTGTTGGACGGCGTCACTTTAGGCACACCGATAGCCTTCATGGTGCGCAACAAAGACGGAAGGACGGCAGACTACGAAGCCTTGAAGGATGTCTATCGTCCCTCGCACGCCGACTTCACCTACGAGCAGAAATACGGCATCCGCGACTGGCGCGGCGGCGGTAGGGCTTCTGCACGGACTACCTTACCCATCGTGGTGGCTGGTGCTATTGCCAAGCAGATTCTCAAAGAGAAAGGCATCAAGGTGGTTGCCGAAGTGGTGGCGATGGGCGATGCACAAGAGGCACGACGCGAAGGCGACACCGTAGGCGGTATCGCTGAATGCCGCATCAGCGGTGCACCTGCGGGCTTGGGTGAGCCTATGTTTGGCAAGTTTTCGGCTGAGTTGGCTCACGCGATGTTCAGTCTGCCTGCCGTGAAAGGATTTGAGGTGGGCGACGGATTCGCTTTGGCTCAGATGAAAGGCTCTGAGGCCAACGACCCCTTTATAAATAAGGAGGGTCGTATCACCACATCGAGCAACCATTCAGGCGGCATACAAGGTGGCATCAGCAACGGCAACGATATCGTGTTTCGCGTGGCATTCAAGCCCATACCCAGCATCGCGAAGCCACAACAGACGGTCAACAGGGCAGGGGAGACTTGTGAAATCGCCATTGAAGGAAGACATGATGCCTGTGCGCTCCCACGGGCATTGGTGCTCGTGGAGGCATTGGCGGCGATGGTGACGGTGGATATGATGGATTAAAACGCAAAGAACCCTACCACTCCGGATAGCACGATCAAAAGTATCGGGTTGGCCTTGAAGAAATAGGAGGCCACAAAGGCCAGCACACAGATGATGACGCTGATATTGTATTGTCCGCGTCCGAAATCGGGGAAGTTCTCCAAAGTCATCATAGACAGACCAGCGGCGAAGATGAGGCCGGCGATAGCGGGTTTCAAGCCTTTCAGGGTATTGTTCATCAAAGTGTTGTTCTTCTTGTTCATGAATAGCTTGAGGATGAAATACACCATGATGATGGAGGGCAGACATAGGGCAAACGAAGCCAGTAGCGAGCCTCCGAGGCCTGCGGTGGTATAGCCTACGTAGGTCGCCAGGTTGATGGAGATGGGACCTGGGGTCATCTGTGAGATAGCCACCATATCGGCAAACTCGGTGGTAGTCATCCAGGCATAGTGATCCACCACCTCGTGCTGGATGAGCGACAGCATCGCATAGCCCCCTCCGAAGCCCAAGACGCCTATCTTGACGAAAACCCAAAGCAGTTGCAGGTAAATCATGATTCAGCCTCCTTGTCTTTGGTTTTCTTATTGATGATAAGCGCATAAATCAGGCTGCCGGCAATCGCGGCGAGGATGATGTAGGCGGGCGAAATCTTGCACCACCAGATGAGAAACACCGTGGCGATGGGGATGATGGCCGTTTTCCAAGTCACCTTGGCCGACTTGATCATCCGAAGGGAAGGGGCAAGGATAAGCGCCACCACGCAGGGACGGATGCCCTTGAAGATGCGCTCAACCACGGGCAGGTCGCGATACTCGCGGAACACCGTCGCCAATAGCAGGATGATGACGATGGAGGGGATGATGGCACCCAACATGGCGGCAAAGGCGCCTTTTGTGCCAGCAACGCGATGACCGACATACAAAGCAGTATTGACGGCAAACACGCCCGGAAGCGACTGAACCACAGCTATCATGTCCCAAAACTCGTTGTTGGGAATCCACTTTTTTTGGTCGACGACGGCTTTCTCCACCATCGAGAGCATGGCATAGCCGCCACCAAGGGTGAATGCCCCGATTTTGGAGAAAGTCAGAAACAGTTCAAACGCTTTTTTCATGCCGCAAAATTACAGGTTTTTGCTCATGGAATCAAAAATATAGTATCTTTGCGGGCAAATTTAAGATTTTATGACGCTATTAGATTCATTACAAGTAATGACCTTTGACCGGCCCGAGGCTTGGCAATGGTTGGTGCAATTCTGTATTCTCGCCACAGCTCTTCTTTTGGGCAACGTGTTGCGAACCAAAATCCCCTTCCTCAACAAGAGCCTGCTGCCCTCAGCTTTGTTGGGCGGCTTGCTGCTTCTTGTTTTTAAGGCTTTCCCCAGCTGCCGCGACATCATCAACAAGCCGATGATGGAAATCGTGACCTATCATGCTTTAGGTCTGGGCTTTGTGGCTTTGGCCTTGAAGAACAACAAGATTGAATCGAAATCCACACCGATGAAGGTGATTGAGACGGGTGCTTTGACGGCCTCGACTTATGTCATCCAAGGTATTGTGGGTCTTATCGTCTCCATCCTGTTCTTCCATTTCGGCAAGCGTTTCTTCTACGCCGCTGGCTTGCTGTTGCCTATGGGCTATGGTCAGGGACCGGGACAGGCTTTGAACTTTGGTAAAATCTTCACAGGCTGGGCCACCCAGCAGGGCATCGACTTCCCAGGTGCCGACTTCGGTTTGTCTATCGCGGCAACCGGTTTCATTGTCGGTAGTGTGGTTGGTGTCATCTATATGAACATCCTGCGCCGCAAGGGTGTGCTCTCACGCAAAAAGATTGCCGATGCTCAGGTGAACACTTTGGAAGATTACGAGAGCAAGGGCGAGATTCCGGATGCTGAGTCCATCGACAAGCTCTCGGTGCAGATTTGCATGGTGCTGTTCGTCTATTTCCTGGTTTATCTGTTCACCAACTGGATTCAGAACATGGAGTTGGGTAACTTTGGCACCAATACGCTGAAGCCTATGTTGTGGGGCTTCAACTTCTTGATAGGTACGCTGTTCGGCATCCTGTTCAAGTGGATTCTGGGCCGTTTCAAGAAGGCCAAGCTGATGAGTCGCGAGTACATCAACAACTATATGCTGAACCGTATCAGCGGCTTCTGTTTCGACATTATGATTGTGGCAGGCACAGCGGCCATCAACTTCAACGAGTTCGGTAAGTTTGTACTGCCTTTCATCATCATTGTTACCTTGGGTGCTGTGGTCACCTTTATCTATGTGTTGATCATCTCGAAGCACCTCTATCCGAACTATAAATATGAGGGCTTCTTCTCGATGTTCGGTATGCTGACGGGTACAGCTTCCAATGGTATGATTCTGTTGCGTGAGATTGACCCGAAGTTTGAGACGCCTGCCGCCAACAACTTGGTGTTGCAAACCCTTTCGGCCATCGTGTTGGGCTTCCCCGTGTTGCTGTTGGTGGGTTACGCTCCGCAGAGCCTGAATGCGACCTATATCACCTTAGGTATTCTTGTCGTCTTCTGGGCCATCCTGACGGTCTTTATGCTGCGGACGAAGATCTTTAAAGGCAAGAAGAAAGAATCTTAATACATCAGATATTTGGTGCGGATTGCCTTGAAGGCTTCCAAGCCGACGTTCCATGAAGCGCGGATTTCGTCCGCGCTTTTTCCGTTTTCTATATCGCGCTGCATTTGTTGGTCACCCGACAGTTTGACGAAATAGCTGTTGAAGAACCCTTTGTCTTTCAGCTGTTGGTAGGCCTCGATGACCCATTCGATTTGCAGCCTCATGCTGTTCACCTCATAGTAATGGGCATAGTCCACAAGGTTCTCACCGCGGCAGCGCTGGCCTTCATGCAGAGGCTTGGAGGCTCCTGTGGTGCTTCTGGGCGTGAAGGTGTATTCGCCTCGGATGTCGGGGTGTCCGTATATCTGAAAAGGCAGCTCGGTGCCGCGACCCACGCTGACGTTGGTGCCCTCGAAGAAGCAGAGAGTGGGGTAGAGGTATACCGACTCCCAGTTGGGCAGATTGGGCGATGGGCGCACGGGCAACTCATAGATAGCGTTGCGGTTGTAGTTATTAATAGGTATCACGGTGAGGTCGCAGACGATGCCACCTTTCAGCCAGCCTTCGCCGTTCACCATCTTGGCATATTCGCCTATCGTCATCCCATAGACTACTGGAACGGAATGCAACCCGACAAAAGACTTGTTTTCAGGTTTTAAAATGGGGCCGTCCACGTAGAATCCATTGGGATTGGGTCGGTCGAGGACGATGACGGGAATGCCGTTTTCGGTAGCGGCCTCCATCACGTAGCTCATCGTTGAGATGTAGGTGTAGAACCGCACGCCGACGTCCTGCAGGTCAAAAAGGATGACATCGATGTCTTGCAGCATCTCGGCTGTGGGCTTCTTGTTTTTGCCGTAAAGCGAGACGATGGGAATTCCTGTTTTTTCGTCCTTGCCGCTGTTCACTTTAGCACCAGCATCGGCAGTACCGCGAAAGCCGTGCTCGGGGGTATAGATTTTTCTGATGTCGACGCCCAGGGCCAACAGGGTGTCCACCAGATGTGTCTGACCCACAATGCTGGTTTGGTTGCCCACAACGCCTACGCTTTTACCTTCTAATAAAGGCAGATAATCATCAAGTTGCATGGCGGCGGATACATAATGCGATTTGTCGACAAAGGCTAGACGTGGTGCTTCGTCCATCTTGAAGATTTGAGCATTTGCCCACGGCATCAGTGCCAGTAACAATAAAGCTAAAGAAAAGAATTGTCGTTTCATTTGAGTATTTGTTTTTCAGCGCAAAGATATTGAAAAAGATACAAATTTAAGGCCAAGAAAAACCACAAACGGAAATTTTATTATTTTTGCACAAAAATACAACGATGCCACAAATTAGCTTTTTCTACGGAATTGTTATTTTTATGAATTTTACGGACCATGCTCCAGCACATTTTCATGCTTGGTATGGTGATTATAAGGTTACGGTAGGCATCCGCGATGGTGTTGTTACAGGCAAAATGCCAGGTCGAGCTTTGCGCATGATTTTGGAATGGCTTGAGTTGCACCGTGAAGAACTACTTGCTGACTGGGAGAAGGCACAGCAAGGAGTTCCACTTGATAAGATAGAACCCTTAAATTGATAGAATATGTTCTTGGAAATCAATAAAGCAGAATATCTTGGTGATTATCGAATTCGTCTATGGTTCAACAACGACGAAGTGCGTGATGTTGACTTAGCCAATTCTTTAAAAGGTGAAGCATTCTCGCCGTTATACGACAAGGATTATTTCAAGCGTTTTTGCATTCGTTTCAACACCATCGAATGGGAAAACGGTGCTGATTTTGCTCCCGAGTATTTGTATGAGATAGGGGCAACTGCATGATTTTCTGCTAAATGTTGGGCCCAAAATTCATAGCAGACCGAATTTTTTCGCTTTCGAAGGAAAATCTTTCTTCGACGGTGATGCGTTTGGCTGTCACCAGCGTGGCTTTGGCCATCATTGTGATGCTGATTGCCTGGGCGGTTGTGGTGGGCTTCAAGAACCAGATTCGCGACAAGGTGATTGGCTTTGTGGCCCCGATTCACATTCAGGCTTTGGACAAGAACGAATCGGTGGAGGAGACGCCTTTCGTGCTGAACCAGCAACTCACAGGTCTACTGAATTCGGTGGATGGCATAAGCCATTACCAGATGGTGGCCAACAAGGCAGGGATGATTAAGACGGAGGACGAGATACAGGGTGTGGTGCTGAAGGGTGTGGACGAAAATTACGACTGGACCTATTTCAGCAGCAATATCGTTGAAGGTCGTATTCCTGAATACCATCCAGGCGAACGCTCCACGGAAGTGCTGATATCGAAAGCTATAGCCGACAAGATGCTGCTCAACGTAGCCGACGAGGTGCGTGTATGGTTTATCGACAAGGATATGCAGGCCCGTGGACGCAAGTTCACGGTGACGGGCATTTTCGAGACGGGATTGACCGAGTTTGACGAGCGTTTCGTCATCGCCGACCTTAACCAGATACGCAAGCTGAACGGATGGGATGACAATGAAGCGGGACTGCTTGAAATCGCGCTGGATGAAAACGCCGATGCAGAGTTGGTGAACGAGCGGCTGTATTACATGCTGCCATCAACCCTTGCCTCCTATACGGCTCGCGACAGCAATCCCCAGATTTTCGACTGGCTCGACCTACTTGATACCAACGTCTGGCTCATCATGGCCCTGATGCTCCTTGTAGCTGGCATCACGGTGGTCAGTATGCTGCTGATCATCATTATCGAGCGCACCTCCACCATAGGCCTGCTGAAAGCGATGGGCGCCAGCAACCGATTTGTCCGCGAGGTGTTTCTGCGTCGTTCGTTGCGTATCCTTCTGCTCGGTATGCTGATAGGCAACGTGGTAGGCTTGGGCTTTTGTATTTTGCAGCAATACACGGGCTTCATCAAGCTGGATGCCGCTACCTATTATCTCACTGCCGTACCCATCGAGCTGCATCCTACAACGGTTTTGCTCATCAATCTGGGCACTTTCCTGCTTTGGGTCCTGATGCTGCTGATTCCGACTTCGGTCATCAACCGCACCAGCCCGACGAAATCCATACGATTTGAATAACTTAAATGAAAATATAATGAAAGACTTCAACATCAAACCATTGAAAGGCTACGGGGAAATCCCCTTCGGAATGACCCTCGACGAAACAGTACAGATTCTGAACATGCCCAACTTCTATGAGGAGTTAAACGACATGGAGGAGACGGGCAACCGTTCCATCTATTATGAGTACGAAGAACTTGAAACCAATATCTACTTCGAGGGTATCACTAAGTCGGTGGTCGCCTGCTTCGAGACAGAGAACGAAGAGGCCACGCTTTACGGCGAAAAGGTGTTCCAGCTCACGAAAGAAGAAATCATTGACCTGATGAAGCAAAACGGCTTCAAAGAGATGGAAGAGGAGGTCGAGGACGGCGAGCTGCGCGTGTCGTTTGAAGAAGCCATGATGGACTTCTTCTTCGACGAGGACGGGCTTTCGGCTGTGAGCTGGGGCGTATTGGTCGACGATCAGGGAAATATCATCTGATGAGAAAGACTAAAACACAGCAGAAATACGACGCCTTTGTGGCTTATTTCGAGGAGCACATGCCTGTGGCTGAGTCGGAGTTGCAGTACGCCAATCCCTATCAGCTGCTGGTGGCGGTTATCCTCTCTGCCCAATGCACCGACAAGCGGGTCAACATGACCACACCGGCTTTGTTCCAACGTTTTCCGACGCCGCAGGATATGGCGACGGCTTCGGTGGAGGAGATTTACGACTACATCAAGTCGATTTCCTACCCCAACAACAAATCCAAGAACCTGTCGGGAATGGCCCAAACCCTTGTGCGCGACTTCAACGGTGTTGTCCCCGACAATCTGGAAGACCTGCAGAAGCTGCCTGGCGTAGGACGCAAGACCGCCAACGTAATGATGGCTGTGGCCTTCGACCAACCCGCGATGCCGGTCGACACCCACGTTTTCCGAGTGGCCAATCGCATCGGCCTGACCAAAAACTCAAAGAATGTGTTGGAAACCGAGAAGACGCTGGTGGCCCACTTGCCGAAAGAGGTTGTCTCGAAAGCCCACCACTGGCTCATCCTGCACGGACGCTATGTGTGCCAGGCTCGTAAGCCAAAATGCGCCGAGTGCGGCATCACAGATCTTTGCGACTGGTATAAAACAAAACAATCATCATGTCAAACAACAGATTAGGCTCGTTAGCAAAACAAACCGCCATCTATGGTGTGAGCAGCATCGTCGGCAGGTTTCTGAACTACCTGCTGGTGCCTATCCACACCCATAGGATGGCTGCCGAGTCGGGAGGATACGGCATCGTGACCAACTTGTATGCCTACACGGCCTTGCTGCTCGTCATCCTGACTTTCGGCATGGAGACTACCTTCTTCCGTTTCGCCAACAAGGAAGATGTCAATCCCGATAAGGCTTTCTCGACGGCAGGCCTGTCGGTCGGCTTTGTTTCGATGCTATTCCTCATACTGGTCTCTGTGTTCCTGAGGCCTATCGCCGGCGCTTTGGATTATGCCTCGCATCCCGAGTTTGTGGAAATCATGGCCATCATCGTGGCCTTCGATGCTTTCCAGTCCATTCTCTTTGCTCGTCTCCGTTATGAGAACCGCCCGCTCAAGTTCATGACGCTCAAGCTCTCTTTCATCGTCCTGAGTCTGTTGCTGAACTTGTTCATCTTCTATCTGGCACCTTACCTCAAAGAGCTCTATCCCTCCATGATGGAATGGTATCATACCAGCTATCAGGTGGGCTATATCTTCATTGCCAACTTGATATGCACGACCCTGGTCAATTTAGGCTTTATCAAGGAAATCAAGAAACTGCGCTTTGGCATCGACCGCGACATGCTGAAAAAGATGCTGGTGTACACCTGGCCCATTCTGCTTATGGGCTTGGCCGGCATACTCAATCAGGTAGCGGACAAGATTGTGTTCAAGAAAATTGTCCCTGGCATAGAAGGAGAGAGGCAGTTAGGCATCTATGGCGCTTGTGTCAAGATAGCGATGATTATGGCGATGATTACCCAGGCGTTCCGCTATGCTTATGAGCCTTTCGTCTTTGGTGGCAAGCGGGATAATGCCGACAAGCAAAGCCAAGCTACGGTGATGAAATACTTCATCATCTTCACGCTGCTGGCTTTCCTTGCTGTGGTGATGTATATGCCTTTGCTGCAATACCTCGTGGGAGCCGACTATCGTGAGGGCTTGCGTGTGGTGCCTATCGTGATGATGGCCGAAGTCTTCATGGGTATCTATTTCAACCTCTCGTTCTGGTATAAACTCAACGACCGTACTTGGTGGGGAGCGGTCTTTTCCGGCATCGGCTGTGTGGTGCTGCTCGCCATCAATTTCATTTTCGTACCCAAATACAGCTATATGGCTTGCGCCTGGGGCGGCTTTGCCGGCTACGGTACTTGTATGGTGCTTTCTTACTTTGTCGGACAGAAAATGGCCCCGATACCCTACGACTTGAAATCGGCTTTCATGTATTTTGCCCTCGCTGTGGCGCTGTTTTTCATACAGAAGCAAATCCATATCGAAAGCACCGTTTGGACCTTGGTGGTCAACACGGGGCTGCTGTTGGTATTCTTTGCCTTTGTGTGCTGGAGAGAGAAAGATTTGGTGAAATACATCGTGGATTGGGTCGGTAACAGAATCAAACGAAAACAAAACGCATAACCAAGATATGAAAGAACAACCCAAATTTGTCATCAGCGGTGGTGGTACCGGCGGACATATCTTTCCCGCCATTGCCATTGCCAACGCTTTAAAAAACAGATTCCCTAATGCGGACATTCTTTTCATCGGAGCCAAAGGCCGCATGGAGATGGAGAAAGTGCCTAAGGCAGGCTACCCCATCGAAGGCCTGTGGATCAGTGGCCTGACGAAAGACTATCGTGTGCTGACCCTGCCGCTGAAACTCGTCAGCAGTTTCACCAAGGCACGTCGTATATTGAAACGCTTCAAGCCTGATGTCGTCATCGGCGTGGGCGGTTTTGCCAGCGGACCTACGCTGAAGGTCGCCAATTGGCTCGGGATTCCCACTATGTTGCAGGAACAGAACTCCATCCCCGGCAAAACCAACCGTAACCTGGGGCAGAAGGCTAAAGCCATCTGTGTGGCCTATCCCAATATGGAGAAATGGTTCCCCGCCGAGAAGATACACCTCACCGGCAACCCATTGAGAAGCATTGCCGTCTCTAATGTGTCACGAACCGAAGCTGCTGAGTTCTTCCACCTCAATCCCGAGCAGCCTATCGCTTTGCTGGTAGGCGGTAGTCAGGGCTCGCGCGACATGAATCACGGCATCAGCGCCAAGTTGTCGATGTTCAAGGATAAGGATATACAGTTTATCTGGCAAACGGGTACGACCTATATCACTCAAGCCCAAGCGGAAGTGAAGGCCTTGGGTCTGGAAGACAAGGTGAAGCCAGTTGCTTTCATCGAACGCATGGATATGGCGTATTCAGCTGCCGATGTGGTCATCTCACGTGCTGGCGCCATGTCGATTTCCGAGTTGGCTTTGGTGAAGAAGCCGGTCATTTTCGTGCCGCTGCCCTCAGCAGCCGAAGACCATCAGACGAAAAACGCCATGCAACTCGTCAACGCCGGAGCCGCCCTTATAGTGAGAAACGACAAAGTCAAGGAGGAACTTGTGCCGACCTTATTCGACCTTTGCGCTGACCAGGAGAAACAGGAATCGATGAAAACCAACATCGTCCAGTTTGCCCGTCCCAATGCCGCAGTGGACATTGTGGAACAAATTGTCAAGATTATGTCAAAGCAATAGGATTGGTTTCAATAATATGTGTATTTTTGCCTTTTCTTAATTCAACGATAAACTATTTTATAAATCAATGGATAACAGATTATTAGATAACAAACTGAACTATCTGGTGGCCGACATGGGTCAGGCTGCATGGGGTAGAAAAGAAATTGAAGTATCGGAACACGAGATGCCCGGCCTGATGTCGCTGCGCAAGAAATATGGCGACACCAAACCGCTGAAAGGTGCCAAAATCATGGGCTCGCTCCACATGACCATCCAAACGGCCTGCCTTATTGAGACCTTGGTGGAATTGGGCGCCCAGGTGCGTTGGTGCAGCTGCAATATTTTCTCAACTCAGGATCACGCCGCTGCCGCCATTGCTGAGACGGGTACCGCCGTCTTTGCCTGGAAAGGTGAGTCGTTGGAGGATTACTGGTGGTGTACCAAACGCGCCATCACCTTCCCCGATGGCACAGGCCCCGATTTGATTGTGGACGACGGTGGTGACGCCACCCTGTTGATTCACAAGGGCTATGCCTGCGAGAACGACCCCAAACTGCTTGACGTACCTACTGCTAGCGCTGAAGAGACAGCTCTGATGAGTGTCATCAAAGCCACCTATAAGGAGAATCCTACTTTCTGGCATACGGTAGTAGCGGGTTGGAAGGGTGTCTCGGAAGAGACCACCACTGGTGTCCACCGTTTGTATCAGATGCACGAGCGCGGCGAACTGTTGGTGCCTGCCATCAACGTGAATGACTCGGTGACCAAGTCGAAGTTCGACAACCTGTATGGCTGCCGCGAGTCGTTGGCCGACGGCATCAAGCGCGCTACCGATGTGATGATTGCCGGTAAGGTGGTTGTGGTGTGTGGTTACGGTGAAGTGGGCAAGGGCTGCTCACATTCGATGAAGAGCTATGGTGCCCGCGTCCTGGTGACTGAAATTGACCCCATCTGCGCTCTGCAGGCCGCTATGGAAGGCTTTGAGGTGACCACGATGGAAGAGGCCGTCAAGGAAGGCAATATCTTTGTTACTACCACGGGTAACTGCGACGTCATCACGCTGGAGCACATCCTTCAAATGAAAGACCAGGCCATCGTGTGCAACATCGGACACTTCGACAACGAAATCCAGGTAGACCGTCTCGAAAAGACCGAGCATCTGAAAGAGAAAATCAACATCAAGCCGCAAGTCGACAAGTACGTCTTCGACGACGGACATTGCATCTTCCTGCTGGCCTCGGGCCGTTTGGTCAACTTGGGTTGCGCCACGGGTCACGCCAGCTTTGTGATGAGTAACTCGTTCACCAACCAGACGCTGGCTCAGATGGACCTCTGGGAGAAGCGTGGACAATACAAAGTGGGCGTGTACTGCCTGCCCAAGTATTTGGACGAGGAAGTCGCCCGTCTGCATCTGGAGAAGATTGGCGTGAAGCTGACCAAGCTCACGCAGAAGCAAGCCGACTATATCGGCGTTCCCGTTGAGGGGCCTTACAAGTCGGACATCTATCGCTATTGATGGTGCCGACATGAAAATCGCTGTCAACACACGCTTGTTGCTGAAAGGCAAGCTGGAAGGCATCGGGTGGGTGGCGTATGAGACCTTGCGTCGCATGGTGAAAGACCACCCTGAAGTGGAATTCTATTTCCTCTTCGACCGCCAGCCCGACCCGATGTTTATCTTTGGCGACAACGTGAAGCCTGTTGTCCTGTTTCCTCAAGCGAGGCATCCTTTCCTGTTCATCTGGTTTTTCGAGTTCTCGGTGAAGAAGGCATTGCAGCGCATCCAGCCTGATTTGTTCTTCTCGCCCGACGGATACTTGAGTCTTCGCTCCAAAGTGCCGCAGGTGGCACAGTTCCACGACCTTAACTTTGAGCATTTCCCGAAGGATATGCCCAAGATTCACTTGTGGCACTACAAAACCTTTTTCCCAAGGTTTGCCAGCAAGGCCAAGCGCATCGTGACGGTTTCGGAGTTCTCGAAGCAGGATATTGTGGATTGCTACCATATCGATCCGCAAAAGATAGATGTGGCCTATAACGGCGTGAACGAGATCTTTGTGCCGCTTTCGGATGAGGAACAGGACGCCATTCGTGCGAAATATACGGATGGGAATCCCTATTTCATGTTTGTTGGGTCGCTGCATCCCCGTAAGAACTTGGCCAGGTTGTTCACGGCTTTCGACTTGTTCAAGAGCCAGACGCCGTCCAATGTCAAGCTGTTGATTGTAGGGGAGAAGCGTTGGTGGTCCGAGCCTATCGAGAAAGCCTATAGCCAGATGCGTTTCAAGGACGAAGTCGTCTTTGCCGGACGCTTGAGTGCCGAGGATTTGCATTTGGTGACGGCAGCGGCATTGGCATCGGTATATGTGTCGTATTTCGAGGGCTTCGGCATACCGATTCTGGAAGCTTTCCGTTGTGATACTCCTGTCATCACCTCCAACGTGACCTCTATGCCCGAGGTGGCCGACGATGCGGCTTTCCTTGTGGACCCCTTCAGCGAGGCCTCGATTGCAGAAGGAATGACGGAGATGCTTGACGAGAACGTGCGCGAGGCGCTGATAGAAAAGGGTAGGGAGCGGGCCAAAGACTTCTCGTGGGATAAAGCCGCTGAAGCGATTTGGGATTGTTTAATGAAAGCAACGAAAAAAGAATAATATGGAAGAAATCATTATGTATCCTGGCGAAGCCAGACAGGAAGCCGTAAACTGGAAAGCAGTCCAAGGTCAACATATCACAGCTGTGAGACGCAATATATTGGTGCTCGGCTCAGGTGGCCGCGAACACGCTTTGGCGTGGAAGCTGGCCCAGAGCGAAGGAGCACATGTCTTCATCGCACCTGGTAATGCCGGAACGGCACAGGTGGGTGTCAACGTGGATGTCAAACCCTCTGATTTTGAAGCAGTAAAAGACTTCTGCCTCAAGCAGGAGATTAATCTCGTTGTTGTCGGTCCCGAGCAGCCCTTGGTGGACGGCATCGTGGATTACTTCAAGCAACAGGAGGCCTTGAAATCGGTGAGAATCATCGGTCCCGACAAACGCGGCGCCCAATTGGAAGGCAGCAAGGCCTTTGCCAAGGACTTTATGGAGAAACATGGTGTGCCGACCGCGAAATGTTTCAAGGTCAATAAAAACAACCTTGAGGAGGGATACAGGTTTCTCGAAAGCGTCAAAGCCCCTTACGTGCTGAAGGCCGACGGTCTGGCGGCAGGAAAAGGTGTTTTGATTCTCAACGACTTGCAGGAGGCTAAGGACGAACTGGGCAAGATGCTGGACGGCAAATTCGGTGCGGCATCGGCCACCGTGGTTATCGAGGAGTTCCTTAAAGGCATCGAGGTGTCGGTCTTTGTCTTGACGGATGGCGAGCATTATGTGCTGTTGCCTGAAGCCAAGGACTACAAGCGCATCGGTGACGGTGACACAGGTCTGAACACAGGCGGCATGGGTGCCGTTTCGCCTGTTCCTTTCTGCACTCCTGACTTCCTAGGCCGTGTTGAAGAACGCATCGTGAAGCCTACCTTGAAAGGACTCAAGGCAGAAGGCATCGACTATAAAGGCTTTATCTTCTTGGGACTGATGAACGACGAAGGCAACCCTTACGTCATCGAGTATAACGTCCGCATGGGCGACCCGGAGACTGAGGCTGTGATGACCCGCATCGAGGGCGACTTTGCCGACTTATTCTGGGCTTGTGCGGAAGGCCGTTTAAACGAGGTGCATTATGCCAAATGCAACAAGACCGCAGTCACGGTGATGATGGTCTCGGGCGGCTATCCGGAGGCTTACAAGAAAGGTATGACCATGAGCGGATTGGAAAACTTGAAGGACGTTGTGGCTTTCCATGCAGGTACCGCCTTGAATAATGGTCAGGTAGTGACCTCGGGAGGTCGCGTCATCGCGGTGACAGCTCACGGCGACAGCATAGAAGACGCCCGAAAGACCGCCTACCGTGAGGTGGAGAAAATCAGTTTTGAAGGGGCCAACTATCGTCACGATATCGGACTTGATTTGATGAGAATGAAATGATAAAGTTTTTCAGACAGAGTTATGCCATTCAGTATGTGGTGTTGGCCCTGCTGGCCATCGCTTTGTGGCTGCCGTCTTTCCGTCCAGGAGGGGGTGTCACGGGGATGGAGAGTGCGGTGACGCCCATCTACAACTTTGTCGCACGACTTCTCAGAGGCTCCATTGCCCAACATATCGTGGCCTTGGTGTTGCTTCTTGGTGAAGCTTTATTGTTCAACATCATCCTGACGGAAAACCAGGTTACTGGAAAGGTGGGGACTATGGGTGCCTTTGTCTTTATTGTGTTGATGAGTCTTACCCGCACCCAAATTGCCTTGTATCCCTTTGCCTTGTCGGTTCCCTTTATCTTGCTGGTATTGGGTAAGCTGTATGGCGTTTACCTTGCGCAGAAACCAGAGTTTGACCTGTTTAAAGCGGGAATCTACATCGCCTTTGCCTCCATGTGCTATTTCCCGTCCATCATCCTGGTTCTGTGGGCGATGATTGCGCTGAGTATAGCCAAAAAAGGCTCTCTGCGCCTGCTGTTGCTGCCGATTACAGGTTTTCTGTTTGTCTACTTCTTCTATTTCAGCTACGTTTTCCTGTTCGGCGACTTCTTGCCACTCATTCAAGGCTATGGCGACTGGTTTGACGAACTGTCGTTTACTGTTAGGGGTTTCAATTTACGAATCGTTATACTCTTTTCGTTCTTGACCCTGGTACCTGTTCTGATGTTTTTCGGGAGCGGAAGCTCTGGTTTCGACAAGACCATTGCGGTACGCACCAAGCTGACCATGAGCATTATAATGTGGATCTTCTCCTTCGTTCTGCTGTTCTTGGGAGGTAATGTGCTGTTTCATGGACTGATCTTCGTGGCCTTGACGGTAGTGATTGCCTACGTGTTGTCCTATTTAAGCAACACAGGCTGGGCCGATTTGTTTCTGGCTGTTTTCATGCTGTTGGTTTTTGCCAATCAATACTACTTCAACTGGCTGTAAATCATGGGACTGTTGCCTTGTTATAGCACATTGTTGGAGGCAGGATGCGATGAGGCCGGACGTGGATGTCTGGCGGGTCCTGTGGTAGCTGCCGCCGTCGTACTGAAACACGACTCGGACTATCCTGAACTCAACGACTCCAAACAGCTCACCGAAAAGAAAAGGATGCGGCTTCGCGAATTGGTGATGCGTGAGGCGCTATCGTATGGCATCGGGATAGTCACAGCCCAAGAGATTGATGAAATCAACATCCTGAATGCCTCGTTTCTGGCGATGCACCGAGCTTTGGACCAGTTGACCGTGCAACCCGAGTTGCTGCTCATCGACGGCAACCGCTTCAATCCCTACAAGAAAATCAAGCACGTCTGTGTTGTGGGGGGCGACGCCAAGTACCAGTCGATTGCGGCGGCGTCCATCCTTGCCAAGACCACCAGGGATTTGATGATGGAACAATACGGCGAGGAATATCCCGTTTACAACTGGAAGAAGAACAAGGGCTATCCGACCAAGGAACACAAACAAGCTATTGCGGATTATGGAACGACACCTCTTCACAGGATGACCTTCAACATGGCGATTCAGTTGAAGCTTGACTTTTAATAAGATGATTTAAAACAAAGGTTTTGAGGAAAATAAGGAAGTACATAGTATTGCTGCTCATTTTGTTGCCTTGGTCTGGACTGAGGGCACAGGATTCCTTGCCGGAGTTCAGCGACACCGCTATGGTTGACTTTCTTTATCAATATACCTGTTGCGACGAAAAGCATTTCGACAGTCTGACTATCTCGGGTGTGGGCCTACTGCTCGAAAAGGCGAAATCCGACATGAAAACCTACGAGTATGTCCTGAGCTTTTTGCTGAACGGCTATACCAATATGGGTAAGAGTCAAGTGGTTGATTATCTGCTGACTTATCCTAAGTTATTTGAAGGAGACATTTCAGTGGAAGAAGGCTTGCGGTTAGACTCTATCACCGAGCCTTACCAAAAGGTGAAAGTGGGTGCAAAAGCCCCCGATGTCGAAGGTGTGACCATTGACGGCAAGAACTATCACCTCTATGCGTCGGAAGCAAAGAAGATCCTGCTGGTCTTCTGGTCAACGGACTGTGAGTATTGCCACGAGTTCCTTACAGACATTCGCAAGCATCTGAACCTGAAATCTGAGTATGAACTGGTTACCTTTGCCTTGGCCGACCATCAGGACGAAGTGACTGAGGCAGTGAAGCACCTGCGCCTACGCGGGTATCATTTCTATGACCCCTTGCGATGGGAGAGCCAAGCGTTCTTGGATTATCACATCACCTCAACGCCCACGGTGTTCCTCTTGGATGCTGAAAAGACCATCGTCTGCAAGCCTTACGATTGGATTGAACTAAAACATTATATAAATACGGATAAATAATTAGTTACTATATTGTTATGAAATTGAAGATGCATTTATTATTGGCCTTCACGGCTCTGGTTTCCATTCCTGTTTTCGCTCAGGATGCCGAAAGCCGTTGGGTGGACTCGGTGTACAACAGCCTGACCCTGGAGCAGCGTGTGGCCCAACTCATCTGCATGAGAGCCAACCAGCCCGACCAACCCTACATCACCGATGTGGCGAAGTATATCAAGCAGTATAACATCGGAGGCGTGTGTTTCTTCCGTGCCGATGCCGAAGCACAGGTGAAGCAAACCAACGAATGGCAAGCCTTGGCGCAGACGCCTCTCATGGTTTCCATCGATGCGGAATGGGGCTTGGGAATGCGTGTGAATAATACCATCTCCTATCCCTACCAGATGACGCTGGGTGCCCTCAGCGACAACGAGCTGATTTACAACATGGGCCAACAGATTGCGGAGCAATGCCTGCGTATGGGCATCCACGTGAACTTTGCTCCCGTGGTGGACGTCAACTCCAATTCGGCCAATCCTATCATAGGTATGCGCAGTTTTGGTGAACGACCCGACAAAGTGGGTGAAAAAGGCGCGGCCTACGCCCAAGGGATGCAGAGCAAGGGATTAATCACCAGCATGAAGCATTTCCCTGGTCACGGCAACACGGCTACCGACTCGCACATGACCCTGCCTACCGTAACCCGCACAATGGATGAGGTGCGCGACATCGAATTGGCTCCCTTCCGCTATATGATTGAACATGGTGTGAACGGCGCAATGGTGGGGCATCTGTATTTCCCAGCCATCGAGAAGGTCAAGAACACCTCGTCGTCGCTTTCCTACGGGGTGGTCACCGAGCTGCTGAAAGAGAACATGGGCTTTGAGGGACTGATTTTCACCGATGGTCTCGATATGAAAGGTGTGGCCGAGAAGGTGCAGCAGGACAGCGTGCCTTATCTGGCCTTTATGGCGGGCAATGATGTGCTGATTCTGCCCACCAACGTGCCTTTTGCCATCAGCACCATCAAGGCGGAAGTGGAACGCAATCCCAAAGCCGCCAGCCAGTTGGAAGAAAGCTGCAAGAAGATCCTCCGTTACAAATACCGTTCGGGTCTGAACCATTACAGACCCGTTCCGACGGCCAATCTGATGAACGACCTGAAGAAGCAGGAATACAAAGACCTGAGGAAGCAACTCTACACCGAGGCGGTGACCATGTTGCGCAACGAGTCTGTGATTCCTTTGGATAAGAGCAAGAAGATTGCCGTTGTCACCATAGGAAACACCAAGAACGATGTGTACAACGGTTTGGCCGACAAGGGGCTGAATCTGCAATCCTTTGTAGTGACCAAAGAGAGTATGGCCTCCAAGTCGGCGGAATGGCTGAAAGCCTTGGAGCGCTTTGACCTGGTGGTGGTGAGCATTGAAAAGACCACGATGTTTGCTAGCAAGAACTACGGCATCAACGATGCCACCATCAACTTCTTCAACCGACTCGTCGCACAGAACGATGTCGTGCTGAATCTGCTCGCCTGTCCCTATGCCTTGGATCTGTTCCGCATCAACAACAGCGTCAAAGGCATTCTGGTAGGCTATCAGGACGAAGTGCCTGCCGTGAAAGCCATTGCCGACATCCTTGCCGGTGAAGCGACGGCACACGGCACCTTGCCAGTCTCAACCAACAAGTTCAGCTGCGGCGACGGCATTGTCGGTGAAGTGCCTGTGCGGACCGACCCTGTCCTTCCCTCCAAGGATGTGTCTCCCACAACGGCTCCTTCCCCAAGCGGTCAGATGTCCACTCAGCTGAAGGAGAAATATGCTTTCAAATTGGACTCGGTGGCGCGCTTGGGCATCAAGAACGGCAGCTATCCGGGATGTCAGATTGTGGTGATGAAAGACGGACAGATGGTGTACGACAAGTGCTTCGGCACCTTCACTTACGGTGGCGGCCATCAGGTGCAGCCCGACGATTTGTATGACATCGCCTCCTGTACAAAAATCTTCGCCTCGACGTTGGCCATCATGAAGCTGTATGACGACGGCCTGATTGACCTCAACAAGACCCTTGCCGACTTCTTCCCCTATCTGAAAGACAACCCGCACGGCAAGCTGAAGATTATTGAACTGATGACCCATCAGGCTGGATTGAAGGCCTGGGTTCCTTTCTACATCCCGACCATCGACGAGAACGGCCCGATGGATGCCTTCTATTCCAACCACATCGACGAAAGCCACTCTGTGCGTGTGGCCGAAAACCTGTTTCTCATCAACGACTACAGCGACCGCATCTTCGACTCGGTGTCAAAGACCCCTTTGGGAAGGAAGAAATACCTCTACAGCGACATGGGCTTCTATTACATCCCGAAGATTGTCAAGCAGCTGACCAACAAGAGCATAGAAGACTATCTTAACGAGAAGTTCTACTATCCCATGAACTTGTCGCATATCTGCTATAAGCCGCTCAATCATTTCACAAGGGATCAAATCGCTCCGACAGAAAACGACACCATCTTCCGCCGTCAACTGATTTGGGGCGATGTGCACGATCAGGCGGCGGCCATGTTTGGCGGAGTGGCGGGTCATGCGGGACTGTTTTCCAATGCCCGCGACCTGTCGGCCATCATGCAGATGTTGCTGAACGAGGGCGTCTACAACGGCACCCGCTACCTGAAGTCTGAGACTGTGCGCTATTTCACCTCTGCACCTTTCGCTTCAAGCAACAGCAACCGTCGCGGTATCGGCTTCGACAAACTGCCGCTCGAGAAGAAAGGCTCCTGCACGGCTTCCAAGTCAGGCTCGATGAGAGGGTATGGGCATACGGGATTCACAGGCACTTTCGTCTGGGCCGACCCGGCCAACAATACCGTCATCGTGTTTCTCTCCAACCGCGTCTATCCCAATGCCGAGCCCAACAAACTGGTCAAAAGCGGCATCCGGACGGTGCTGCATGATATCGTTTACGAGGCGTACCCCGTACATTAGTTGTCTTCGAAGTTCCTCGGAAACCGTTTCCACATCGAATAGGCCTCGCCCTGTTGGCTGACAAAGTATTGCCACATCTTTTCGGGCGGGGTCTTCAGGTATTGCTCTGCCGTGATATTACCCACCAGCCAGGAGTTGCGCACCAGCTCCGTCACCAGTTGTCCCGCGTCCCAACCTGAATACCCCAGATAGAAGCGGGTGTTGTCCTCGTTGGCTATGCCCGTGGCAATCAAGGTGCGCAGCGTGTTGGCATCGCCGCCCCAGTACAGGCCGTCGATGATGGGAGAGGAGTCGGGAATCATATCGCCCAAGGTATGCATGAAAAACAGCTGGTTGTCGGCCACAGGACCGCCTAGAAACACAGGCGCGTCAAATTCCGGGAAATCGTCCACGATATGGTTCACGTTGGCATTGAGCTTCTTGTTGATGATGACTCCAAAAGTGCCTTCCGATTCAGCGTGGTCAACGAGCAGGACGACCGACCTCCCGAAATGAAAGTCGTTCATCAAAGGCTCGGAAATCAAGATGTTACCCGTCTTTGGCGACAATGAATTGCTGTGTATTTTGAATAGTTCTCCCAAATCCATACTGCAAAAATAGGATTTTTGAACGATAATCGCTGTGGTTTTCGTAATTTTGTGGCATTAAACACGCAGATATCTTGAAAAGAACTGACAATCAACCCAAATTCGATGCCTTGCGCAAGGAGTTTTCGACGTTCACCTATGAACGACAAACGGTGAAGCTCAAAGACGGCATCCTGTCGCTGGCCTTCGACTTCGACCTGGACAACCGTTACCATTTCCGTCCCACCCTGGAGATTCCCGCAAGGCCCTTCTTCCATTGGGACAGCATCCCCGAGGAACAGCTCCAAGCCTTGGCCTTCCAAATCGGGATGACCGAACTGGTAAGCTATTGGAAAATCGCCTGCCCGAAGAAGGTGCTGGTGAAGCCTTTTGCCCTCACAGAACCGCAGAAAGCTTTTTGGAAGAAGTTGTATTACAACGGACTGGGCGAGTTCCTTTATCTGAATGGCATCACGGTCAAGGAGGAGGAATTGATGGAGTTTGAGGCCCAGGGGGAGAAAGCGTTTCCAAAAGTGGAAGTCCCCTTGGAAGAAAAGACCCTGGTCCCCGTCGGTGGCGGCAAGGATTCGGTGGTCACTTTGGAGTGTCTGCGCAACGAGATGCCCGTCATCCCGATGATTGTGAATCCTCGTGGCGCAACCTTAAACTGTGTGAAGACTGCCGGCTACAAAGAGGAGGAATATATCGTTGTGAACCGCACCCTCGACCCCACCATGCTGAAGCTCAATGCTGAGGGTTATCTGAATGGGCACACTCCGTTCTCCGCTTTGTTGGCCTTTGTCAATCTCCTGGTGGCTTTCGGAAGCCAGTCCAGATATATCGCCTTGTCGAACGAGAACAGCGCCAATGAGTCGACGGTGCCAGGGACCAACATCAACCACCAGTACAGCAAGTCTATTGAGTTTGAAAGCGATTTCCGCCATTACGTGGCTGAACATCTGAACCAGGAGGTTCAGTATTTCAGCTTTTTGCGCCCTTTGAGCGAGTTGCAGATTGCCAGTTTGTTTGCGAAATGCAAAGCCTATCACCCCGTGTTTCGTAGCTGCAACGTGGGTAGCAAGACCGACTCATGGTGCGGCCATTGCCCCAAGTGCCTGTTTACTTGGATTATCCTGTCGCCCTTCCTCACAAGAGCCGAACTGGTGTCCATCTTCGGCAAAGACCTGATGGCCGACGAGAGCCTGCGCCCCATTCTTGAGGAGCTGGATGGAACGGCTGCCGTCAAGCCTTTCGAATGTGTGGGGACCGTGGAAGAGGTGAGGGCTTGTTTGTTGGCGATGCAGAATAACAGATTGGAAATAGACGAAATCCTTCGCCGTTTCAATGCCAACCATTTCCTGCCAGAGAAGTTCGAACGAATCCTAAAATCCCGTCTCCATGTTTGACTTGATACTGAATAGGTTACACAACAAACGCATCCTCATCCTCGGCTTTGGCCGTGAGGGGAAATCCACCTTGCGTTTCCTGAACAAATACCTGCCAGAGGCCGTTGTCGCCGTTGCCGATAAAAACCCGATGGAAGGCGTGACCCATTCTGGCGACGCGTATCTTGAAGCGATGTACGATTACGACATCGTCATCAAGACGCCGGGCATTTCGTTGAAGAACTTCGACACCAGAGGCGTGGAGATTACCTCGCAGACTGACCTGTTTCTCAGTCAGTTTCACAGCCAGACCATAGGGATTACCGGCACCAAGGGCAAAAGCACCACCACAAGCTTAATCTATCATCTGCTGAAGTCGGCGGGGCGCGACGCCATCCTGACGGGTAATATCGGCATTCCCTGCTTCGACATTATGGAAGATATCAAGCCCTCCACCATCGTGGTGTATGAGCTCTCGGCCCATCAGCTGGAGTATGTACACAACAGTCCGCGTGTGGGCGTGCTGCTGAATGTCTTTGAGGAGCATCTCGACCATTTCGGTTCCATGAGGCGCTACAAGGAGGCTAAGCTTAACATCATGCGCTTTATGGGCGAGGAGGAAATCGCCGTCATCCATGAGGCTTTGATGGACGATGCCTGGCGGCTGTTTGTGAACAACATCGTGTTCTCTCTATTCGACGTCAGCGAGTTTGTTGACGAGACCGCCTTGCCCCTCAAAGGCGAGCACAACCTTTTGAATGTCAAAGCTGCGCTGCTGGCCTGCTATGCCTACGACGAGACGGATTATCGTGAGTATATACCTTATTTATATACCTTTAAGCCCCTTGAGCACCGTTTGGAGCCTGTGGGCACCTTCGACGGGGTGACGTTCTTCAACGACAGCATCTCCACCATCCCGCAGGCTACTATTGAAGCCTGTAAAGCCTTGGGGCACGTGGATTTCCTATTTTTGGGCGGCTTTGACCGCGGCATCGATTACCAGCCTTTGGCGGATTACCTCAAGGAGCATCCAGTGCAGCATCTGCTGTTTACCGGCAAGGCAGGGGAGAGGATGATGGCTTTGTTTGACGGTGCTTCTACTGGCACAGCAACCTACACCTGTATGGAAGAAGCCTTCGCCTACATAGCGCAGCAGGCGAAACCAGGTGATGTCTGCCTGCTCTCGCCTGCCGCTGCAAGTTACGATCAATACAAAAACTTCGAGGAACGGGGGAGGAAATTCAAGACCCTCGCCGAAGCCTTTGCAAGAAAGGATTAGCCTTTCTTGATGGTGATGGTCTTTCCGCCACCGCCGTTGTTGTTCCCTCCGTTATTGTTACCGTTGGTGTTGGTGGGCTTGGGTTTGTTGGTGGTTCCCGAGGGCTTCGAGCCTGTGCTGTTCATCTTGTAGCCAGCGGCCTCAGCCATTTCCTTGATACGGGTGGCGCGCTTGGCGCTGTCGGGGTGGGTGGAAAACATCTGGGCCACCGCACCTTGGGTGCTGCTGTTGCCATTGAGGCTGATAAGCACATTCAAAGCCCTGTACATGGCGAAGGCATCCACGCCATTGGTGATGCAATACTGGAACGATGCCTCGTCGGCTTCATACTCCTGTTTGCGCGAATAGGCATTCTGGGCCAGTTGCTGTCCAAGGTCGCCAAGGAAACCCGTTGAGATGGCTCCGGCGGTCTCATTGAAAGCGCCGATGCCATAGCGGGCCGCCACAATCAGATAGGCAGTGCGATAGGCATCACGAACATCCTTGTTCTTCAGGTGACCCAGCTCGTGACCAATGACGGCAAACAACTCGTCGTCGTCCATCACGTCCATCAGACCGCTATACACGCGCACGCTGCCGTCGCCGCTGGCAAAGGCATTCACCGTGCTCGACTGATACACCTTGTAATTCAGGTTCAAGTCGCTGATGTTATGGAACTTGGCCATGATGCGGTTGAGACGCTGAGTGTAGCTGTTGTCGGCAGGCAGGATGGTGTTCTGTCCGTCGGTCTCCACCATATACTGGCTACACAATTGTGCCACTTGGGCATCGCTGATGGTCAGGGCCTGCAAGGCGGCAGCGCCGGCATTGGCGGCTGCATTCTGGTCCACTACTTTCAAGGAGGTGCAACTTGCCATCGTTATGGCCATCGCACAGATTAATGCTAACTTCTTCATATTGATAGTGTTTTGTATGATTCTTCCTTTTATCCCTGCAAAAATACGGCTTAATGAGGAATTTTTTTCAAAAAAAATCACTTTTTTCTTGCACAATTCAAAATTAATGTATCTTTGCAGCATCAAAATAATATCAAAATAATATCAACTATGGAAACAAAAGAATTTGAATTCAAGGGTCTTGCGATGAATGGATTCGTCGCGTTGTTTATTGAAATTGCCATTATTGCCTTGAGCATTTTTGGCTTGGTGTCATTTGCAAACGGGGATATCGCTACGCCGATTTTCTCCGTCATCGGCTTCTTATTGGCTTGCATCCTGCCTATCGGCTTCCGCAAGCTGGAGCCAAACGAAGCGATGGTGATGTTGTTCTTTGGCAAGTACAAAGGCACGTTCACCAAGACGGGCTTCCACTGGGTCAACTTCCTGATGACCTCCAAGAAGGTCTCGCTGCGTGCCCGTAACCTGAATCCCGATAATATCAAGGTGAACGACAAGACGGGTAACCCGATTATGATTGGACAAATCCTCGTTTGGAAACTGAAGGACACCTACAAGGCCATGTTCGAGATTGACTCGCAGACGATGGCGGGTGGCGGCTCGGGTACGGCTCCCGTGACGGTCTCCAACCGTATGCGGGCTTTCGAGAGCTTCATCCAGGTGCAGAGCGATGCCGCCTTGCGTGAAGTGGCCGGAATGTATGCCTACGACGAGAATGAGGCTGAAAGCGGCGAACTGACACTCCGCTCGGGCGGCAAGGAAATCAACGATGTGCTGCTGTCGAAACTGAATGAGCGTCTCACGATGTCCGGACTGGAAGTGCTTGAAGCCCGCATCAACTATCTGGCTTATTCGCCTGAGATTGCCGCTGTGATGCTGCGCCGTCAGCAGGCTGCCGCCATCATCTCGGCCCGCGAGAAGATTGTGGAAGGTGCTGTTTCGATGGTCAGGATGGCTTTGGACAAGCTGAAGGCTGAAGGCGTCGTCGAGTTGGACGAGGAACGCAAGGCCGCTATGGTGAGCAACCTCATGGTGGTGCTTTGCGCCGACGAGTCCGCCCAGCCTGTGGTGAATACTGGGAGCCTCTATTGAATAAAACAAGAAAAAAATGGATAACGGTATAACAGCATTTATCATCATTGTTATTTGATAGTAAAATAGATGAAAAACTGATAGTTATGTTTTGGATAGATTTAATAACGGGTGTCATCTTGATGCTTTCTGCTTGGGCGGTGTATTGTAACCCGATGCTGATTTCGGGTGTGAACACGATGTCAAAGAAGCGGCTGGCCAAAGTAGACTTGGACGGCCTGAAGCAACTCTATCGCAATGTGTTCCTCATCAGTGGCGGAGCGATAACGCTTCTTGGCGGCATTTTCACGCTCACGCATCTGCCCATGGGCTTTCATTTGGTGATGCAACTATTGGTGATTCTTGCTGCTGTTGTCGCCGTTGCGGTACTCGGTAAGAGATACGATGCCGGCCTGGAAGGCGAGGAAGGCAAGAAGGAAAGGAGGAAAAACCGGGCAGCCATCATCGTTACCGTCGTGTCTTTTGTGATAATTCTGTTTTTCTTCTTCAAGGGTAGTAAACCTGCAACAGTGGAAGTGTCAGGGGATTACATTACGGCTAAGGGTAGCGGATACAGTGCTTCCATTCCCTTGAGCGACATCACCGAGGCTAACCTTTTGACGGAGTGGCCCAGTTTCCCCATCCGCACCAACGGCATCGCCACTGAGGATGTCGCTATAGGGCATTTCCGGACGAAAGGGGGCGAAAAATGCATGTTGTTTATCTGCACTGATGGCGGACCCTTGCTTGAGGTGCGCACCGTCAATGGTGGGTTGTATTACCTCAATTGTGCCACGGAAGAAGAGACTATGGAAATGATTTCAAAAGTAAAGCAAATAATAAATGACAAAACATCTGCCGTTTTACGTCATTGCGAGGAACGAAGCAATCTAGACATCAAACTTATTCCCTGGATTGCTTCGTCGTGCCTCCTCGCAATGACGCAAAGCGAGTCTGAAAAAACAACAATCCTATGAAAAAAGCAATAAGATTTTCAATAGCCGTCTGCCTGTTCAGCTGGGCGATGGTCGCAGTGGCCCACTGGGGCTTCGGCATGGGTCCTGACACCCCTATGTGGCTCACGGGTTTTTCCTTGGCGTATATGTTTTTCCCGATGCTTACTGCCTTGGTGTTTCAGGCCATCGACAAGGAGAAGTTCAACCACACGGGGCTGGTCAACTTCAAGGTGTCGTGGCCTTGGGTGCTTGCCTGGCTGCTGCCAGTGGTGTTGGCATTGGTCTGCATCCCTGTCAACAGCTGGCTGCCTGGCGTTGAGCTGCAATACAACTCCGAGCAGCTTATCAACCAGTATCATGTGCCGGAAGAGCAACAAGACATGGTGCGCGAGCAGTTGGGCATGTTTCCGCCTGTTGTGTTGATCATCTCCACCGTCTTCAGCGCCATGTTGGCGGGCATCACCGTCAATGCTGTTGCCGCCTTTGGCGAGGAATACGGCTGGCGCAACTATCTTGTGGGCACCTTGCGTGAGGTGAAGTTCTGGAAAGCCGCCCTGTTCATCGGCTTCGTGTGGGGCATCTGGCACGCCCCGCTGATTCTGATGGGCCACAACTACCCGAACGAGCCACGATGGGGTGTGTTGCTGATGGTGGTGTTTTGCATCCTGATGGGCGTCATCGAGCTGTATATTGTCCTTAAGTCCAAGTCGATGATTCCGGCAGCCATCCTCCACGGCACCTGCAACGGAGTCTCTGGCTTGGTCGTCTATTACATCATCGGAGGCAACGACTTCATCAACGGCATGACGGGTCTGGCGGGCTTCATCGTGATGGCTGTGGCCATCCTGTGCCTCTATGTGTTCGACAAACACGTCGCCAAGGAGCATCTCTTTGACATGACCTTGGGCGAAGCATTGGAGAGATAAGGGTATGGCAAAGGAGAAAGACAATAGTACGAGCAACAAGACCTTCCTGCTCCGCGTCGACTCAGAGACGATGGAGGCGGTGGAGCAATGGGCTGCCGACGAGTTCCGTTCCGTCAACGGACAGCTGCAGTGGATCATCGCGGAGGCCTTGAAAAAATCTGGGAGGAAAAAGAAATGAGCGAAGAATTAATCATCTTGCTGGTGGTAGCAGCCTATGTGCTGCAAGCCGTCATCGGTGGCTTGGTGGCGCGCAGGCGCGGCAAGTCGTTCTGGTTTTGGTTTGCCGTGTGTTTCTTAATCATACCCCCCATGGGCTGGATTTGGATGCTCACCAAGACCCGAGACGAATGGATGCCTTGAAAGGGAGGGTAGATGGGTCTCCCCAGCCATGTTGGATAAGCGAAAATGTTTTTTGTAAAAAACAAAATTATTTCAAAAATGTTTCTTGCAAAAAACAAAATTACTTCAAGGCGCATCCTGTACTGTCCAGTCAGAGGGAATGCCGTTGGCGCTATTTGTTTTCCAATACTGACCACTAGTACCAGTACTACCAGTTGGGGTGGATGCGTTTTTTGTAAACGTACCCGAAGAGGCCACGTTGTATAACCAGTAGTATGTGCTTCTGTTCGAATTGATTCCAGAAGTGGCAAGGCAGGTCACATAGTTTAAATTGGAGCAATCTCTGAACATTTCATAATAGCAATATGATGCCAGTGTCGTGGCGGGCAGCGTGGGTGCTTTGGTCAAGCTCGTGCAGCCCTTAAACATAGTGTTATAACAATTTGTTACCAGCGTTGTGGCGGGCAGTGCAGGTGCCTCTTCCAAACTCGTACAAAAGGAGAACATATACATATAGCAATTTTCAGCAAGGTTTGTGGCGGGCAGTTCGGGTGCTGTTTTTAAACCTGTGCAGCTCTCGAACATGCTTTGGTAGCAACTATTGGCCAACGTCGTGGCGGGCAATTCAGCGGGAGCGGTTGTCAAGCCTGAACATTTGTAGAACATGTGTTCGTAGCAATATACGGCAAGCGTCGTGGCGGGCAGGTCTGGAGCTGTTTCCAAGCTCGTGCAAGAGGAGAACATATGCATATAGCAATTTTCAGCAAGGTTTGTGGCGGGCAATGCGGGTGCTGTTTTCAAACCTGTGCAGTTCCCGAACATCCTGTAGTAGCACCATGGGGTGAGTGTTGTCGCGGGCAGCACCAGCGTTTTGGAGGAATGATTCACAATGTGTGTGTTGTTGTAGAATAATTCTCTTAACGCATGGTTCTGTGTTAATACTTTGGTATTAGCATAATCTGTCGAATTGATGAGACTCATGACGTTGCCATAGATATAGCAGTCCTCGTTGCAGGAAAAATAGCTGTATTTGTCGGCTGTAGCATATCGGGCATTGTTGCCACGGAAGGAGACCTTGTCGCCAACGTTGGTGAGTGGGATGGCTGTACCGGAGGTGTAGGCACTCCAATTTTCGCCGTCGGTGCTGATGTACACGGGGTTCGTGGCAGCACTTGTGCAAATGTCAAACGTCACCGTGGCACCAGCCTCCTTTGCCTCAAAGGTGAGGGGAATTTCGACGGGGGTGGTGTTCACGGTCATGGAAATGCCTATGTTGAGAAACTGGTTGGCAGCGATTCCGCCTGGAATGGCAGGATACGCACCAAAGTACATGCCATCGGCCGTATAGGCATCCCCTGCGGGCACCGAGGCCTGTGGCAGCAGGATGGCCCAAGTGACATTGCTGGCGTCTTTGGGAGCCATTTTTATCAGCCCGCCATTGACTTGGTCAAAGATAAACCTCTCGTCCTCATTACTGGCGTTCAGGTTAACCGACACTCGGTTGTTCATGCCCGTGATGCAAATCGCGGCGGTGGAGGGCGTGGTCACGATGAACTTCACCAAGGCGCATTGGTTGTCGAGTATGCAGGTGTAGGTGGCGGGGCCGTTGTTGAACTTCCTGTCGGAGTGTCCGTATGAAATCACGGGCAGGGTGCTGCTTTGGTCGCTGATGACTGCGGTTAACGAGGCAGTCGTTCCAACTTCCAGACCGTCAGGGTTGGGGCCTTTTCCGCCCAAGAAATAGAAGTGCAGGTAGTCGCTTTCGCTGCAATAGGCTCTGGCAATGTCGCCGCTGAAGACACCGCCTCCGTAGTTCAAATAGCCAACATACTTGCCGTTGTTGGCCACATACATGATGTCGCCGTCCGAGTAGGTTACGGCTCCCGTGCTTGTGAAGACGTTGTGCTTGCTGTTGTCGGCGACTTTCAGGGTGATGTGAACATAGTCGAAGTCGTCTTCTTGTTTCTTGCATTGGCCCAGCACGAGCAGCAGTGCCGTTGCCATGAGGAGGAATATGAGATGCTTTTTCATTGTCGTCGTGGTGGTTTTTATTTGGCTTCATTTATTGTCCAGCCAGAGGGGTATTTCCCATTCCAGAAATCATCAGTCACATCAGGGCTTCTATAGAATGTGCCCGAAGAGGCCACGCCAGAAAGCCAACCAGAAAGGCAACTTGATGCGGAAATGTTAGTGGCAAGGCAGGTGACTTTATTTAGGTTGGTACAGCCAAGGAACATATATAAATAACATTGATTGGCTAACGTTGTGGCGGGCAACGTGGGAGCTGTCGTCAAACTTGTGCAGCCCCGGAACATTTGATGATAACATTGATCGGTTAACGTTGTGGCGGGCAACATAGTAGGTGCTGTCGTCAAGCTTGTACAGCCGTAGAACATACTAACATAACATTGCATTGCCAGCGTTGTGGAGGGCAGTGCGGGTGCTGTTGTCAAGCTTGTGCAGTTTTGGAACATCCTAGCATAGCATTGTTGGGCATTCGTCATTATGTCTACGGCAAATGTCGTGGCGGGCAGCGAGGGGGCTGATGTCAATCTTGTGCAGCCATTGAACATCCCATAATAGCATAGTGGGGCTAACGTTGTGGCAGGCAGTTCAGGGGCTGCTGTCAAGTTAGAGCACTTCCAAAACATGCTGTTGTAGCAAAATGAGGCAAGCGTCGTGGCGGGCAGCAATGTGGATGGAACTGTTGTTATGTTGGTGCAATTCTGGAACATACTAGCATAGCAGTATGCGGCTAATGTGGTGGCGGGCAATGTCAGTGCTTTGGTTGGATGACAATCAATCTTACTGTTGCCTTTGAACAAGCCATAGAATGTATAGTCGCCAGACAATATCGTCACAGTGGGATAGTCGTTGGCATTAATTAGGCTCATAATGTTGCCGTAAACATAGCAGTCGTTGCTGCAGGAGAAATTGCTGTAGTTACCAGAGTCATCCGTGGCATACGTGGCATTGTCGCCTCGGAAGGAGACCTTGTCGCCAACGTTGGCGAGGGTAATTGGCCCTGTATAGGGAGTCCATGTGGTTCCGTCTGTGCTGTAGTCCACTGATAGCGAAGGTAATGACGATGCTTTCGTAAATGTTACCGTGGCGCCAGCCGTCTTTGCCTCAAAGGTGAGGGGCGTGGCGAGAGAGGAGAAGTTGGCTACCAAGGTACGGTTGCCCGTAACGTCAAAGGTATAAGTGGCATCCGTGGAGACCACGTTTTCCCCTTCTGTCCAACTGGAGAAAACATAACCCTCGGCGGGAGTGGCTGTCAAGGTGCATGACGGTGACCATGCCGAATAGTAGGTGCCGCCGCCTGCTACCGTTCCGCCTGCGTCGGGGTTGGCCGTGGCTTCAATCGTGTATGCATGAATATTGTTGAGACTCAACGAATGAATCCAATAGTCATTCTTGCTAATGGCAGGAAAATCGGCTATCGTTCCTCCAATAGTATCAGTAGTCCCGAAATGCACAACATGCACATTCGTCTTGGCCTCTTGCGGCAGCAGGATGGCCCAAAAGTCACCGTCATTATTCTTGTAGCCCGTCTTGATGGTGTCGGTATCATCTTGGCTGAAGCTAAAGCTGTTGGAACCCAGGTTGACCGACACTTGGTTGTTCATTTCCAAGAGGCAGAGGTTGCTGACACTGACATTATTCTCAATTTGGAACTTCACCAAGGCGCATTGGTTGTAGAGGAAGCAGTTGTATGTTGTGCTGCTGGTTGAGAACTTCTTGTCCGTGGGTCCGTAGGCGATCACTGGCAGGGTGTCATTGATTTGGTCGCTGATGTTCACGGTGAATGCGTCTGTTTCGTAGGTCAGTGTGGTGGTGTCGGGGCCACAACCGCCCATGAAATAGAGGTGCAGGTAGTCTTCGGTGCTGCAGGTGTTAGGGATGTTGCCGCTGAAGGTGCCGTCTTTGTATTTCAGACAGCCGACATACTTGCCGTCGTTGCCCACATACAGGAGGTCGTTTTTCTCAAAGACGTAGGCGGCTGAATCGGGATAGACGGTGTGCTTGCTGCCGTCGTTCACCTTCACGGTGATATGCACCCATTCAAGGTCGGTGATGTCTTCTTTCTTGCATTGGCTCAAAGTGAGCAGCAAGGCCAAGGCTATGATGATGGTGTTGAGCTTTTTCATTTTCATGGAGTTTTAGTCTTTCTTTCTGCGTTTGACGAGGGCATAGCCCGCGCCGGCTGCCACCAGGATGAGCCAGCCGCTGCCCAAGGGGGAATAAAGCACCGTGCCGAATTCCTGGCTCTGCACATTGAAGCCGTTGCCTTCACCGCTGCCGGAGCCAAAGGCATTGTTGCCGAGCACGTAGCTGTCGCCATAAGAGCCTGAGCGTAACTGGGAGCTGGCGAGCGCAAGGCCGCTTGACAGACCAAGGGTGGAGTATCCGTTCAACTGGCCGGTGGAGCCTGACGTACCGCCGCCGCCTGCGGATTGGCCAAAGGCTCCCAAACCGCTATACTCGAAGTTCAGCGGGATGGAGAGTTGGGAGGCATCGGAGAAGATGCCGCCCGAAGTGCCTCCGATGGCGTAATCGTGGTATGAGTAGTAGTTGTCGCTACCGCCCAAGTTGCTTTCCACATCGATTGCTTCGGCAAAGAGCGGTTGTTCGTGCATGGTTTGGTCTTCCGTACAAGCATTCAAAAGGACGAGCATTGCAAATGCAAGAAAAACCAAGAAAATCTTCATATTTTGTTGTATATGTTTTAATTAATCAAAGATACTGTTGAAAAAGAGGCTGCAAACGTAAAAAAAAAAAAACACGACGAGCGGATTTTTTGAAAAATTTGAGGAGGATAGAATGGAGTTGTCCCCATTTATTGAAAAATACAAAATTATCTCAACACAAATTTTGTTAAGCTTCAGCCCTGTTTATATAATTCCGTGCTCGATGGCGAAGCGTACCATCTCGACTGAGGAGACTACTACCTAAAACTCGCATTTTTCCCTAGCGAATCATAGATTTCCGTTGCAGAAATCGATGAAATTGGTTTTGCTGACAGAAGTGAAAGGCACATTTGGGTAGTTGTCCTTGAATGAACTGGGCACCTTTGGCACCTTATCGCCCCACTTGAATTCAAAGGCTTTTAGTTCGCCATTGCGCTCCTCTATCAGGTCGATTTCTTGTCCTGAGTAGCTGCGCCAAAAATAATATGCCGCACGATGGTTGTGGTTGTCGTTCAGTTTGATGCGTTCCGATATGAGGAAACTTTCCCACAATGCGCCGACATCCTGTCGCATAGACAAAGGTCGGAAGTCGCCGATAACGGCATTGCGGATACCGTTGTCGTAGAAATACCATTTTCCCGACTTGCTGATCTCTTTCCGGGGATTACGCGAAAAGGAAGGAAGGCGGTAGATGACAAAGGTCTTGGATAGTAGGTCGAGATACTTCTCCACCGTGTTGCGGCTCAACGCCAGTTGTCGTCCTAACTCATCGTATGACACTTCGCTCCCCATTTGAAATGCCACCAAGCGAAGCAGGTTGAACATCTTGCCAGAGTTCTTGATGCCATCGAGCATTAGGATGTCCTTTAACAAATAGGATTGCGATAATTCGCTGAGGTAGGTTTGTTTGCGCTCAAAGTCCGCGATGGAGAACAATTCGGGATAGGAACCGTAAACCAACAGTTCTTCCAATTCCTGATACAGCTGGGCGGCAGGGACTTGCGTCAGCAGCTCGCCGACCGAGAAAGGGGAGAGCCGGAAGGTATAGGAACGTCCCACCAAGGGCTCACCTGTCTGGTTGCGCAAGTCGAACGAGGAAGACCCAGATGACACTACCTGAATGCCTTCCACTTCATCCACGATGAGTTTCAGTATCTTGCCGATTTCAGGAAGGTTTTGCGCCTCATCGATGACCAACAAGTCCGTTCCGTCAAGCAACTGGCGGTAATTTGCTGCTGTTCTCGTGCTGAACATGGCTTCCGTTGAGGCATCTTCTCCATTCAGAAACAGCACCTTTCCGTTGAAATCTTTGGCCAATTGCTTGATGAGCACCGTTTTGCCTACCCTTCGTGCTCCATATATCAGCACGACTTTATTGGGTTGCATGACTGCTTTGATGGCTTGGTTCAATGTCCTTTGTATCATGGTTTGTAGATTTAAACGCTGCAAAAATACAAAAATCTTCATTCTATTGAAGAATTTCGTACAAATTTCTTCATTTCATTGAAGAATTTCAAAGATTTCTCGCATCCTGCCGTAAACTTTTTCCAGAGGCCTCGACAAAAAATGGAAAAAGCCCCGCGCAAGCAGGGCTTTTTCAGTTTAGATGAAGATGGGGCCGTGGCCCATGCAGCTCGTGGTGGTGATGGCGGTGATGAAGGCCGTCAGGGCAGCCACGATGACTTTCACCGCGATTTCAAGGATACGTTTCTTTTTCTCGTCCATGGTTTACCTCCTTTCTTTACTCGCCTTCAGGGCCTTCGTTGCCGCTGCCGCTGCTCTTGGTGAAGAGCTTGGTGCTGACCGAGCTGCTCACCTCGTCCTTGATGGCGATGGCCTTCACGGTGGTGGTCGCGCTCAGGGAGAAGGGCTGGGTGTAGAGCGTGCTGGCGATGGTGGGCGTGCTGCCGTCGGTGGTGTAGTAGACGCGGGCGTCGTCAGTGGCGCTGATGCTCACCTGGGTCGTCTCAGCGAAGGGCGTGGTGCCGCTGATGGTGGGAGCTGCCACGGTGTCGGAGCCTGCCGAAGAGCCACTGTTGTTGCCGCTACCCGAGTTGCCTCCAGGGGTGTCCGAGCCCGTCGAGGAGCCGTTGCCGTTAGTCCCCGGATTCTCTGCCTTGTATTCGGCCACTGCCGTGGCGATGGGCGTGAGGGTCTGCACCGTGCGGGGCTTGCCGTCGATGGTGACCTCCTTGGTGTCGACGATATTGCGGAACTCCAGGGTGCAGGCGTTCTTGAAGGCTGGGCCGCAGAGGTTGTCGAGCTTGGTGGAGTCGGGCAGGAAGCGGATGTGGATGGCCTTCACCACGTCGTTTGGGCTGAGGCCCACCATTTCGGCGACGCCGCTCACGCCGGCGCCCTTCACCACCTGTGCGGTGGGATAGAAGGTGCCGAGTCCTTCGAGCTGCACCGGCACGCCCTGTGCCACCAGCTCGGGCAGGTGGTCGACAATCTCCTTCAGCACGCCCTCGATGACGTTGCGCTTGTAGACGGAGCCATGCGTGACCATGTGGTCGCAGAAGCCGCGCAGCGAGAGGGTGGCCTGGCGGTCCACCGTGGGGTAATACTTGCCGTAGCCTGCGCTACGTTCGTTCTTGTTCTTTCTGAGGTTGATCCCCATTGCAATCTTTTCAGTTGCCATAATAAATGAAGTTTTAAAGGTTAGTAAATCAATCGTCCTTGAGTCACTTCCTTGAAAACACGTCCTTAAGAATAGCTTGGATTGCGTTGCTGGAAAATGCATCGGTTGGGGACAGTTTCGGAATCGCGCGCGAGCTTCCGTTTACCGGTTTTGCAACAACGTTGCAAAGATACGACTTTTTTTGGAATTGGCAAGAGATTTAGACGAAAAAAAATCAAAAAAAAACGAAAAATTTGATATTCTTCGTAACTTTGCAATGCATATTGACGGAATGGTTATGCATAAGGAGATGAAATATCTGTATTTGGAGAAAACAATGCAAAGAGTGCCGTTGCATGCCGATAATGGATTGTATGTGTGGAAGGTTGGCGAAAACTCATTTGAGATTAGTGCGGCAGCTGAAAAGTTACTCGTTTATGCCTTATTTTCAGGCCTTCCAAATTACAGTTTCTTCGAGTTAGCCAAACAAAACATCCCGAAGAAAAGCGTTGCTGAAATGAATCCCGAACTGCTTTATACTACTTTTAAAGAAGACCATCCGCTACTTGAGTTAATGGAGTATAACTACGACATGATACCGTTGTATGCGGATTCTACAGCAGGTATGTGGCTGTATAACGACGGAAAGGGATGTAGTTTCTGGATAACACTTGAAGAGGAGCAGTGGCTGTTGAATCGACTTCAATATCAACAGCCTTGGTATTGTTGTATTGCATTGCTTCGAGAGATTGCCAGAAAGCATGAGCTGGTACTGAGCCAGCAAGCTTTGTCGGATATATTAGAGAGTTTTCTTATTCAACACGGAGTTGATTCCATTGCATTAAAAGGAAAGGATAACGGGATTGATAACAAAGCGATGGCGACATCAAAGAAGCGTAAAAGTAAGAAAAGTGAGGCTGAAATAGAATCGAGGCTGGCAGTTATTTTTGGTATCGTATGTACACTTATTATCACAACATTTTGGACATTACTGTTTTGTGGCGTAGATATAGACACTATCATTCTTCCGCTTTTTTCGATTATTTTGTATTATGCCTCCTGGCAATACACGCATTATAATGAAAGGCTCGATTGGGTTTACGTTTTTTTCATCATCGCTTTTATTGCTAATTTCATCGCCTCGATTGTTGCTTTTTGCATTGATCCCTCTGGCAGCATGGGTTTTATCGCTTTTCTGAATCTGTTCTTGCCTGCTTTTGTTGCTAACAGGGGACGCGTGCGATAATCAAGGAAATGCAGGAATGAAAACGGGAAATAGTATTCTACTCTATGAAAAGTCATAACAAGAGTAGTATAGTGTTATTCGTGAAATAATACAACAATAGTTAGACTATTGGAGGAATATGGCTTTCTACAAGCGATACTCTTTCAGTTTTTGGATTGTAACCAAAGTTATATGGGACATGTCTAAAAGTGCTTTGATTGTAAACATAGATGGTTATTGAAGTTGAAGTCTTTCGTTTTGGATATGGTTTTTGTAACTGATTCAAAGTGTATAACACTTCAATATCACCCTTGTGAACTACATTTAGGTCATTTATCATAAAAAATATGTTCTCTAAATATGGGTAATCATGAGCAATCGATACAAGGTGATGAGCAAAATCTAGATCCATAAAAGCATAATTGTAAATGGTGATGCCCTTTATGGTTTGTTTTAAATCGTGTAATAAAAACCAAATGCCCTTTTGGCGATAATTGCAATCAATTGTGATATGGTTGAATTCAATAGTTCGTATTAACTTAAGCAAGAACTTAGAATTAGTACTCCGTATGTCGTCGTTTATTGACAAGTCATGATATTCCAAAGACGGGCGTATTATATTTTTTAGATTCTTGGATAGGCCAAGGGTCCAGTTGTTGTAACCTATGGTAGACAATCGAGTTTTGATTAAATCTGTCCAAAAAACAGGAATCATGTCGTATGAAGTACAATCAAGGGAATCAATGTCACATCTGCCATCTTTGTATATGTTTCTTGCCACTAAATATTCCAAAAAAGATTTATGTGCAAATTTATAATCATCATTCGAGTTTCTATTTAATAGAGAACGGCCTTTCAAATTCTTTTCCGAAATACTAATAGCATGTTTGTCAATGATCTCGTTAAACCCTTCTTTGTTATATTCGGTATACCCGAATCGAGCCATATAAACCGCCATATCTGTTGAAAAATCCAGTAGTTTTTGCTTGTATCCTTCTGTGTTTTCATCCGTTGCAAACTTTGCTTCACGCTCCAGCCATTTATCAATAATGATGTTATATATTCCTGAGATAGATTCTTTAGGTATTTCAGCGTTGACCAAATCATCCATATAGGATAGGAGTAACGGCCTGGCCATAATCTTTTTGCAATTCTCCATTATCTTTCCAGCTTTTATTCTTTTCAAGACCCTCAGGAAGTACTTTTTGTTCAGATAATGATTCACTTCCTCTTTGTTAAAAGGAGAAACATAATACTTCTTGAACCGTTTTTGCTGCTTTGTCGTTTCGTCCCTAAAAGGCAAGAGACTTGGTTCGTCGTTTTTTGACTCAAAGAATTGCGTGCGACAGGTAAGGACAACAATCCGAAAGTCCTTGAAGGCTTTCAATAGTTTCGGGAAAAAGTCGCCGAAATTAGTGATGGCTTCATTGTTTTCATCAAGGGCGTCAAGAACAAGTATGGTGTTTTCTTTGTTTTCAATCCTTCTGATGTCATCTATGAGAAGAACTCCTTCGTCTTTTCTGGCGCCACAATACAGCAACTTGATAGGATAAGGAAGCGTTTTTTCTTTGTACTTGTTGATATACTTCCTGACAAGATTCACGGCAAAGGTTGTTTTTCCCATACCCGATCCGCCCAATATGCAATAAAAGGGAGGGTTGTCGTTGTCTTTAGTGAACGCTTTGTCAAGGAAATAATAAATAGAGTGGTTCTTTGTTCGGATGAAATCACTATAGTCACTTTCTGATAGTTCATCGTAATCGTGGGGAGGGTCGGTTTGAAAGTAAGTGTCAATATACAACCATCTCTCCTTTTTTGACAAGTAGGTTTTATGGTTTTTCAGGATAACGTCCAATTGGTCCTTGCGCCATTTCCGATTATTATGTATAGGTTTAATGATATATTTAATAAACGACCAAATAATTGCGATTGCACAAGAGGAAAGAAACACGATGGCAATGTATTTGTCAGGTATGGTCCAACCAAAAACCTCTTCGATAGATCGAGCTATATCTTCAAAAATTTTAATCCCTTTCATGGTATGATAACTGTTTTATCGTGCAAAAATAGTGTTTTTACTGTTATCTGTGTCATGAAATTACTATTTCTAGCCATTGAAAAACAATGTAATGCCAAAACATCCATAAAATCCGCAAGTTCAAACTAACAAAATCACCCCCCCTTGTCATTCGTAGGATTACACTTCACAAAAGCCGACATATCCGACGCCGAAACTAAAAGAAACCCTCCGTCAAAATGGGGCAAAAGTGTAAACTGTAGATTTCCAACCATCTATCCGACAGCAAACGACAACAAACGACTACTGTCGACTACAAACGTTTAATCAACTGTCGAAAAGATACGGGAGAAACAAGGAAAACATCTGGTCTGCTTCCGAATTGCAGAATGAGGAACCGGCTTCCAGTAATACTTCGCAGCCTGCAACAAATGCCGATAAAGAGGCAGGCTCAAACGGTAC
>Ga0265301_10000282_pt1 | contig 78599 bp, 59 predicted proteins | sample AusTroGonzalo_MG_2_FD_193488 | JGI IMG/M metagenome (GOLD analysis project Ga0265301, IMG submission 193488) | Bovine rumen microbial communities from tropical cattle in Woodstock, Queensland, Australia - Gonzalo_04 | ecosystem: Host-associated > Mammals > Digestive system > Stomach > Rumen ... | reverse complement strand
AATATACTGCGGCGGTTATAGCGGTGTGGAACCACCTCTTCCCATCCCGAACAGAGAAGTTAAACGCACCAGCGCCGATGGTACTGCCCCACCAGGTGGGAGAGTAGGCCGCTGCCGCTTTTCGGAATGCCCGACTGACGATGTCAGCCGGGCATTCTTCGTTCAGGGCTGCGCCCTTCACCGAAAAGCAGCAGCGCCCTACGGGTGCTTCATATCCGGGGGAAGGATCCCCCGGACACCCCCTCTGTCGGCTTCGCCTCCGAGTTCAAAATGCTCGATTGCTCCGTTATGCCCGACCTGATAGGGCATCTTAATCTTCTTTATATTTTCGGCAGCGGCAGTCGACACCGGAAGGCGTAGCCACCCTCGGCTCGTCAGAGGGAGGGGCCCGACGGATACGAGTTATCGCGAAGCGATGACGAAGTAGACGTTGGGAGGGATGGAGTGGAGCGAAGCGGAACGGAACCTTCCGGTGGCGAACTGCCGTGCCGCTTATTGCTATGGAAGCCGAGACAACGGCTCTCCAGCTGACGGGCGAAAAGGAAATGTGCGCAAAATGTGGAAAGAAAGGGGAAATTCGGGGTGAAAAGCGTTCGTTAGTATTGAAAATATTTTAGTAACTTCGCGCGCAGAATCATCAACCAAGCCTATGATGCCAGCGATCAAGGGACATATCTCCCAAATTATCGGTCCGGTAGTGGACGTCCATTTCGATTTGAAGAGCCTCCAGCAGGAGAAATCTCTCCCTGCTATCCACGATGCGCTCAAAGTCATCCGCCCGAACGGTCGCGAGCTCATCATCGAGGTCCAGCAGCACATAGGTGAGGACACCGTCCGTTGCGTCGCGATGGACTCGACCGACGGCCTGAAGCGCGGCCTCGAGGCCGAGTGCCTCGGCACCCCGATCACGATGCCGGTCGGCGGCCAGATCCGCGGCCGCGTGATGAACGTGACCGGCGAGACGATCGACGGCCTGGGCGACCTCCAGCGCGAAGGCGCGCTCCCGATCCACCGCGAACCCCCGAAATTCGAAGACCTGACCACCTCCCAGGAGGTGCTCTACACCGGCATCAAAGTCATTGACCTGCTGGAGCCTTACCTCAAAGGCGGCAAGATCGGCCTCTTCGGCGGCGCGGGTGTCGGCAAGACGGTCCTCATCAAGGAACTCATCAACAACATCGCCAAGAAACACAACGGATTCTCCGTTTTCGCCGGCGTCGGCGAGCGTACCCGCGAGGGCAACGACCTGCTGCGCGAAATGATCGAATCCGACGTCATCAAATACGGGGACGAATTCTCCAAATCGATGGAAGAAGGCCACTGGGACCTCTCCAAGGTCGACCGCGACGCCCTCGAGAAGTCGCAGGTCGCGATGGTCTTCGGCCAGATGAACGAACCGCCGGGAGCCCGTAGCTCCGTGGCCCTGAGCGGCCTGACCCTCGCGGAATCCTTCCGCGACAGCGGCAGCGCCGACGGCCCCAAGGACATCCTCTTCTTCATCGACAACATCTTCCGTTTCACGCAGGCGGGCTCCGAAGTCTCCGCCCTGCTGGGCCGTATGCCCTCCGCTGTGGGCTACCAGCCGACGCTGGCCACGGAGATGGGCCAGATGCAGGAACGCATCACCTCCACCAAGAACGGCTCCATCACCTCGGTGCAGGCCGTCTACGTGCCGGCCGACGACCTGACGGACCCGGCCCCGGCCACGACCTTCTCGCACCTCGACGCGACCACGGTCCTCAGCCGCAAGATCGCCACGCTCGGTATCTACCCGGCCGTGGACCCGCTGGAGTCCACTTCCCGCATCCTCGACCCCAACATCGTCGGGCAGGAGCACTATGAGACCGCGCAGCGCGTCAAGCAGATCCTGCAGAAATACAACGAACTCCAGGACATCATCGCCATCCTCGGTATGGACGAACTCTCCGACGAGGACAAGGTGACCGTCAACCGCGCCCGGCGCGTGCAGCGCTTCCTCAGCCAGCCGTTCGCCGTGGCCGCCGCCTTCACCGGCTGCCCGGGCGTGATGGTGGATATCGAAGACACGATCAAAGGCTTCAAGATGATCCTCGACGGCGAGGTGGACTACCTCCCCGAGCAGGCGTTCCTGAACGTCGGCACCATCGAAGACGCCATCAAGAAGGGCGAAGCCCTGCTGGCCCAGGCCAAGCAATAAAATAATGAAAGACAAGACGTTGACCATACGCATCCTGACACCGGAAGGCACCCTCCACGAGGGGGCTGCCACGGCAGTCTTCCTCCCGGGCTCGCTGAGCCCGTTCGAAGTCCTGCCGGGCCACGCCCCCATCATTTCCGCGCTCTGCGCGGGGGACGTCCGCGTCGTGGAAGGCCGGCAGGAGCAGCGCTTCGCGGTGCGCGGCGGCGTGGTCAAGGTCCAGGACAACATCATCACGGTTTGCGCGGAGACGGTATGAGAAAATGGTTGCTCATATTGCTCCTGCTGCTGCCGGTGACGCTCCCGGCCCAGCCTGACGCGCCCGAGGCGGCGCAGGCGGAGAGCCTGGATATGAACGCCTACCTGTTCGGCCACATCGGCGACGCCTACGAGTGGCACATCACCACCATCAACGGCAAGGAGATCGCCCTGATGCTGCCCTGCATCGTCATCGAGGACGGCATCCACGTCTTCACCCTCCACCACGCGGCGGAGCACGGCTACAAACTGAACGAAGACGGCAAGCTCGTGAACGCGCTGACCGGCGTCCGGCCGCTCGACATCTCCATCACCAAGAACGTCCTGGGCCTGATGATCGACAGCGCCCTGCTGGTGCTGCTGATCCTGCTCTGCGCCCGCTGGTACAAGCGCCACGACGTCCTCAAGGAGAAGCCCACGGGCCTCGCGGCCTTGCTGGAGCCCGTCATCGTGATGATCGAGCAGGACGTCATCAAAGACGCCGTCGGCCCGGAATACAAGCGCTTCTCGCCCTACCTGCTGACGGCCTTCTTCTTCATCCTGATCAACAACCTGATGGGCATCCTCCCGGTGTTCCCGGGCGGCGCCAACATCACGGGCAACATCGCCGTGACGGCCGTCCTGGCGATCTTCACCTTCCTGATGGTCAACCTCTTCGGCAGCAAGCACTACTGGAAAGAAATCCTCTGGCCGGACGTGCCGCTCTTCCTGAAGGCCATCCCCATCATGCCGCTCATCGAGATCCTGGGTATGTTCACCAAACCCTTCTCGCTGATGATCCGACTTTTCGCGAACATCCTCGCGGGGCACATCATGCTCCTGAGCGTGATCGCGCTGATCTTCCTCTCGGCCGCCCTCGGGCCCGTACTGAACGGTTCGCTGACCGTCATCGCGGCGCTCTTCGGCGTCTTCCTGGATTGCCTGGAACTGCTGGTCGCGTTCATCCAGGCCTATGTATTCACGATGCTCTCGGCCGTCTTCATCGGCCTGGCGCATCCGCAACCCGAACACGAAACCAACTAAAATATATACAGTCATGTTAGGAACTATTCTTCAAGCTGTTGCGTTCGCCAAGTTCGGCGGCGCCATCGGAGCCGGCATCGTGGCCCTCGCGGCCGCCATCGGCATCGGTAAACTTGCCCAGTCCACGATGGAAGCTTCGGCCCGCCAGCCGGAGATCGCCGGCGGTCTGCGTACCACGGCCATCATCATCGGCGCGCTCATCGAAGGCGTCTGCCTCTTCGGCGTGCTCGTCTGTCTGCTTGCCATCACTTCGGCATAATCGCTTATGTCGCTGATCACACCGGATTTCGGCCTCCTCTTCTGGATGGTCGTGATTTTCGGGCTCGTGTTCTTCCTCCTTGCGAAGTTCGGGTTCCCGGTCATCACGAAAGCCGTCCAGACCCGCTCCGACCATATCGCCGACTCGCTCAAGGCCGCAGATGAGGCCCAGGCGCGCCTGGAAGGCATGGCCGCGGAGCAGGCCAGAATGATCGAGGAGACCCGCCTGGAGCAGAGCCGCATCCTGAAGGAGGCGTCCGAATCGCGCGAGCGCATCATTGCGCAGGCGAAGGAGGAAGCCGCCGCCGAAGCGGCGAAGCTGCTCGACCACGCCAAGGTGGAGATCGCCGCGGAGCGCGAAAGCGCCATCCGCGACATCCGCCGCCAGGTGGCGATGATCTCGGTGGAAGTGGCGGAGAAAATCGTACGGAAAGATCTCGAGGGGGACGAGAACCAGCAGGGCCTGATCGACCGGATGGTCGACGAGGCCGCGAAGGCGCAGATCCCCAACTGAAGGTAGGATGAACACGGGAATTATAGCTACCCGATACGCCACCGCCCTGCTCCGCTACACGGAGGAGACGGGCGGCGGGGAGCGCGTGTGCGCCCAGGTGCGCCAGCTGCTCGCCCGGCCCGGGGAGCGTCCCGGCCGGCTCGAGCCCGAGCTGGAGCGTCTCGTCCGCCTGCTGGTCAAGAACGGCCGCCTCGAAGACGTACGCTTCATCTTCCGTAGTTTCATCGCGATGTACTACCGCTCCCGCGGGATCCGGGTGGCCCGGCTGACCACCGCCGTCCCGTCCGAGGAGCTGGAGCGCAAGCTCCGCACCGTCCTGGAGAAACAGTTTGGCGGTGATGTCCTGATCGAATCGGACGTGAATCCCGACCTGCTCGGCGGCTTCACCCTGGAGGTGGACGACTATATGCTGGACGCCAGCGTCCGCCGCCAGATCGAGACCATCCGCCGGCAATTCGTCATCCAAAACAACAGAATCGTATAATGGCGCAAAATACAATCAAGGCGAGCGAGATCTCGGATATCCTGCTGGACCAGCTCCGGGGGATCGACAACTCGCTCCAGTACGAAGAAGTCGGCCACGTCCTGACCGTCAGCGACGGTGTGGCCCGCATCTACGGCCTCGCAGGTGCCGAGGCCGGCGAACTTCTCGAATTTGACAGCGGCGTGAAAGCCGTGGTGATGAACCTCGAAGAGGACAACGTCGGAGCCGTCCTCCTCGGCCCCACCGACCTGGTGGGCGAGGGGATGAACGTCCGCCGGCTCGGCCGCATCGCCGGCATCCCGGTGGGCGAGGGCCTCGTCGGCCGCGTGGTCGATCCGATCGGTACGCCGCTCGACGGCCTCGGCCCCGTGGAGGGCGAGACCGTCCGGATGCCGCTGGAGCGCAAGGCGCCCGGCGTCATCTTCCGCGAGCCGGTCACCGAGCCGCTCCAGACCGGCCTCAAGGCCATCGACGCGATGATCCCGATCGGCCGCGGCCAGCGCGAGCTGATCATCGGCGACCGCCAGACCGGCAAGACGGCCATTGCGATCGACACCATCATCAACCAGCGTTCCGAGTACCTCAAGGGCAACCCGGTCTATTGCATCTATGTGGCCGTCGGCCAGAAAGGCTCGACCGTCGCCTCCATCGTCCAGACCCTCCGCGCCAAGGGTGCGATGGACTACACGATCGTCGTCGCCGCCACGGCCGCCGACCCCGCCGCGCTGCAGTATTACGCGCCGTTCGCCGGCGCGGCCATCGGCGAATATTTCCGCGACACGGGCCGCCACGCCCTCGTCGTCTACGACGACCTCTCCAAGCAGGCCGTGGCCTACCGCGAGGTGTCGCTGATCCTGCGCCGCCCGTCCGGCCGCGAGGCCTATCCGGGCGACGTCTTCTACCTGCACTCCCGTCTGCTGGAGCGCGCGGCCAAGATCATCAGCCAGCAGGAGGTCGCCGAGCAGATGAACGACCTGCCGGAGAGCCTCAAGGGCAAGGTCAAGGCCGGCGGCTCGCTGACCGCCCTGCCGATCATCGAGACGCAGGCCGGCGACGTGTCCGCCTACATCCCGACCAACGTCATCTCCATCACCGACGGCCAGATCTACCTGGAGTCGTCGCTCTTCAACGCCGGTTTCCGTCCGGCCATCAACGTGGGCATCTCGGTGTCCCGTGTGGGCGGCTCGGCCCAGCGGAAGTCGATGAAGAAGGTGGCCGGTACGCTCAAGATCGACCAGGCCCAGTACAACGAGCTGGAGGCTTTCTCCAAGTTCTCTTCCGATATGGACAAGGTCACGGCGATGACCCTCGACAAGGGCCGCAAGAACAACCAGCTGCTCATCCAGCCGCAGTACAGCCCGATGCCGGTGGGCGAGCAGGTCGCCATCCTCTATTGCGGCACGCACGCGCTGATGGCCGACCTGCGGATCGACCAGGTGATCGAGTTCCAGGGCCTGTTCCTGGATCGGATGCGCGGTGCGCACGCGGACATCCTCGCGGCGCTCTCCGAGGGCAAGATCCCGGACGACGCGCCTGCGGTCATCGAGCAGGAAGCGGCCGATATCTGCCGCCTGTTGACGCATAAAGCATAAGGAGAGCGGACGGTGGCATCACTTCGGGAGATCAAAGACCGGATCGGATCGGTCCGCAGCACGCTGAAGATCACTTCGGCGATGAAGCTCGTCGCGTCCGCGAAGCTGCGCAAGGCGCAGAAAGCCATCGAGGGGATGCGCCCGTACGAGCAGACGCTCGCCGAAATCCTTGCTGCGGTTAATGCAGCCGGGACGGCAGTTGCCCCTGCTTCGCTATCGGGCCCTGGCGCTTCGCTGGTGCCCGACCCTGCCCGGGAGAACGGCTTCGCAGGGGCACTGCCGCTCCCGGCTGCCCCGACTGCTGTCGTGGCGATCGCGTCCAACAGCTCGCTGTGCGGCGGGTTCAACGCCAACGTCACCCGCCTCGCGCTCGAGACCATCCGCGCCTGCGAGGGCGGGGTGGAGGTCTATCCCGTCGGCCGCAAGATCGCCGAGTCCCTGAAGCGCGCCGGCTACACCGCCGCCGCGGACTACAACGACCTCATCGGCCACCCGTCCTACGAGAAATCCGCCGCCCTGGCCCGCTCCCTCGCGGAGCGCTTCGCGGCCGGAGAGCTCGGACGCGTGGTCCTCGTCTACAACCGTTTCCGCTCCGCATCCTCGCAGGAGCCCGTCGCGGAAGACTACCTTCCCTTCGCCGCTCCTGTCGTTCCGGGCGATAGCGAAGCATCTCCTTCCGCTACCAAGTACCTCCTGGAGCCGGACGCGGAGGCACTCGTCGCCCAGCTGCTCCCGCAGGTGATGATGCTCAAGTTCCACGCGGCCATCCTGGACTCCGCCGCAGCAGAACAAGCCGCCCGCACCTTGGCGATGCAGACGGCTACAGACAATGCCGAGGATCTTCTCGGCGAGCTTACGCTCGAATATAACAAGGGGCGTCAGCAGAAGATTACTGCCGAGATCCTCGACCTGCTCGGCGGTGCCGCCGAGTAGGGGATACTTCTACCTTCTGTTCAGCATATAGTTGAAGGCGCCCAGCGCGTCAAGCTTTCCGCCGGCCGCACGGCCCTGGCGGTTGATCGCGTTCGGGTCGGAGCCATTGATCATGGCTTCCTTCAGCATCGTGTTGGTGAATCCCGGGCCGCCGAAGTAGGAAACGAGCAGCGCAGCCACGCCGGAGGCGTGCGGGGTAGCCATCGAGGTGCCGGGCATATAGACGTAACTGTTCGTGGGAACCGTGCTCGGGACCCACTCTTCAGGACGGCTGCTGGAATCCGATCCGCCGGGAGCGAGCAGGTCCACCCAGTCGCCATAGTTGGAGAAGCGGGGCATCTTGGCGTCCGGGCCGAAGGCGCCCACGGCGACGACAGGCTCATAGCTGGCCGGCGTGCCGTAGCGGAAACCATCGTTACCGGAAGCGAAGAAGATGACGCCACCCGCCATCGGGCCGGTCTGACGGCCGCGGGTGTCCATACCGGCGTTCGCGATAAAGTAGTCGATGGCCGAACGCAGCGCGGAGCTGCTGGAGTTGAACTGCTGGGCGGTGCGGCGGGCCTGGCTCTCCGTACGGGCGACATAGCCCCAGCTGCAGTTCATGATCACGGCGCCGTGGTCCGCCGCCCACACGATGGCGGAAGCGTCGTCGCCGTCGTCGCTGTCTCTCGGGCCGAACATCGGCAGGGTCATGATGCGCACGCCGCCCTGGCCGTTGCGGCCGCCGGCGACACCGCAGACGCCGATGCCGTTGTTGTTGACCGCGGCGATGGTGCCGGCCACGTGCGTGCCGTGTTCGTCAGCGAACATCTGGGTGCCCGAGTAGCCATACACGAAACAGTGGCTTCCCTCCGACGGGGAAAGCACGACGCCGGCCAGGTCTTCGTGACTGCGGTCCACGCCGCCGTCAACGACGGCCACGATCACGTTGCTGGTGCCACCGGTGTAGCGGTCCCAGACCTGCTCGACATTGATGTCGGCGCCGGCCACGAACCTCCTCTTCTGGGCGGTGTTGATGTAGTTCCACTGATGATACAGGAAAGGATCGTTGAAGCTGGACATCCGGACCTTCTCGTGCGGGAAGTCCACGGCTTCCACGCCGGGCAGGGTGCTCAGGTCGTCGCCCGCCTTGGTCTGGGGGACCGAAGGATCATAGGAGACGCGGAACCAACGGTGCAGGCCCGCGGCGCGGTGACGCTCTTCGAACTCACCGGCGTCCGGGAAGATACGCTCAATCTGCGCGATGCCGATGGCGTCGAACGCCTTCGTGCGGGGGGCGTCCGCGAAGCTTTCGGCAGCGTCTTCGCTCACAAGCACCACGGCGGTGCCGGGAATGAATTCTGCGCTTTCTTGTGCGTCAGGGGTTTCCTCGACGGTCTTAAGCTCATTGACGGAGCAGCCGGTGAGGATGATCAACAGGGAAGCTAACAAGCTTGAATAAGGTTTTTTGACCATAGTTTAGAAAATTAGAATAACTTAAATGATATACAGCCCGAAGGCTTTTTTTATGGCTTGGTGACGGTGAAATTCTCTCCGTTGACGCGCAGCGTATAGACGCCGCCCGGCATTCCCTGCATATCGATATCCAAAGGTTTGAAAGGACCGGCTTCTACGCTCCCGGACGCATAGACGCGGGCGCCGAGCCGGTTGAACAGCTCCACCTGGAGCTTCTGTTCCGTCGCGGGGCGCACGTGGAGCCAGTCCGTGACGGGATTGGGGAAGATGTCCAGCGCGCGGTATCCGTCGCGCGCGAGAATCTGGAAGGTGGCGGCGCATTTCGCGCCGCGGGCGTCAAGCGCCGTGACCGTCAGGGTCGAGAGGCCGTAGCCGGCAGGCTTGACCGTGAGCAGCTCTTTCTCCGGATCCAGCTCCGTCGTGAGGATCGGGTCGCCGGAGACGTTGAGGTCGAAGGAAAGCACTTCGTCGTCCGGGTCCTGGAAGTATTGTCCGAGATCCAGCGAGAGCGCTGCGGCGGAATTGGCGTTGACGAGGCAATTCTCCAGCGGCCGGATCTGCTGCGGCGCGTGGTTGGGCAGGATGGTGAACGAGAAGGTTTTCTCCTCCCTGTTGCCGACGCGGACGGTGAAGGAATAGTCGCCGGGCTCGGCTTTCAGGGCGTCGAGCGTGACGTCGGCGCGGAAGGCGTTGCAGTGCGCCGAGATGCCGGGGAAGTCGCTCTCCACGCTGACGGGGAGCTTGTCCTTGTTCCCGGTGATCCGGATCCTGAACGTGACCTGCTCGTGGGACTTGACGGTCCGGTCTCCCGCATCGGTCGCGGAGATGGAGATGCCCTTGCTTTCGTGCTCTCCCAGCATATACTGGAAAGCACCGAGCGCGTCCAGCTTCCCGCCGGCCGCATGACCCTGCAGGTCGAGAATGCCGTCGATGGAACCGCCGACCAGCGCCTCTTCGAGCATCTCGTTGGTGAAGCCGGGGCCGCCGAAATGGGAGACAAGCAGCGCGGCCACGCCGGAAACGTGCGGGGCGGCCATGGACGTGCCGGGATAATAGTCATAGGCCTTTCTCGGCACCGAGCTCAGCACGTCCGCCAGTTTGTTGGTGCCGCCGGTTCCTCCGGGAGCCATCAGGTCCACCCAGGAGCCGTAGTTGGAATAGCCGGACATTTTGCCGGACGGGCCGAAGGCGCCCACGGCGACGACCGGATCGTAGCTGGCCGGGTAGCCGAGGTCATTACCTTCATTTCCGGCGGCGAAAACGACCAGGCCGCCGGCCATCGGGCCGACTTGCTTGCCGGAGGCATCCAGGCCGGCATATTCGATGAAATAGTCAATGGCCGACCGGGTCGGATTTTCGCTTTCGATGAAAGCCTGAATCAATTGCCGGAGGACCTCCTCGTTCGCGACGGTGGCCCCCCAGCTGTTGTTGGCGATCACGGCGCCGTGGTCCGCCGCCCACACCAGGGCTGCGGCATCGTCGCCGTCGTCGAAATCGCTGGGACCAAAGATGGCGCAGGACATGATCCGCACGCCGCCCTTGCCGTCGCGTCCGCCGGCCACGCCGCAGACACCGATGCCGTTGTTGTTGATGGCGGCGATGGTGCCGGCCACGTGGGTGCCGTGGTCGTCTTTAAACCGTTTGTCTGCGGAGTAACCGTACACGAAGCACCGGCTTCCTTCCTCGTTGGAGAGGACGACCCCGTCCAGGTCCGGGTGGGTATAATCGACGCCGCCGTCAATGACGGCCACGATGACGTCGCGCGAGCCGGCGGTGTATTGCTCCCAGACCGGCTCGACGTTGATGTCGATGCCGGGCACGAAGTTCTTTTCCTGTCCCTGGTTGATATAATGCCACTGATGATAGAGCTCGGGGTCGTTGAAGACCGACGTCCGGACCTTGCGCGGCGGGAAGGTCACCGCTTCGACACCGGGCAATGTGCCGAGCTCGTCGCCCGCCTTGGTCTGCGGGACGGAAGGGTCGTAGCTGACGCGGTACCAGCGGTGCAGGCCGGCGGTGCGGTGGCGCGCTTCGAATTCGCCGGCGTCCGGGAAGACGCGCTCGATGGAGCGGATGCCGAGCCCGGCGAGCGAAGCCGGCTCCGGAGCGTCCGCAAATTCGTCTGCGGCGGTCTCCGACAGGAGAAGGATGGCCTCGCCGGCCACGGTATTGGTGGCCTTCTGGGGTGCAGGTTCGTCCGTAACAATCTGTAAGTCAGCCGTGCAACCGGCCAGGATCAGGGATATGGAAAGGAGGGGAAGGAATCGTTTAGGGCTCATTTGAAGCGATAATCAGGTTTGTCACACTTATGTTTCCTCGCAAATATAGTGAAAATTGTGATGTACGTACGTGTGTTGGGGGTAAAATTAGTAAACCATTGAGAAACAGCGAATTACAATTGAATAAAATGATTGAAAAATTTTTTAAAATTATAATTTGAAACTTTTTACCCCGATATGCTGCCACTCCGAAATTTAAATTCTTCAAAACTCGCGAAATCATCCTTTTTTGACCCGGAATTCGCTCACAGGCACATTTCTTTGCGAGATTACGAATTTGGATTTGTAAAATTTATTTCCGACCTTGCACCCGTTTGACGACCGAGACTTGCTGCCAAAGAAGAACTTTCCTCTTTGGCAGTCTTGTTTTTTTTAGTGAAAACAACAAGGTTAGTATAGTTTATTGTTTAATTAATGTTAGTGCTTATGAAAAGAGCAAAACTGTTCTTCAGCGCCCTTTTCGTGCTTATTGGCGTGACGCTTTCTGCACAGAATGTCACGGTCAAGGGTACCGTTAAGGATGCTTCCACCGGTGAAGCGATCCCGTTTGCCTCCATCCAGGTCAAAGGGACGAGCACCGGAGCCAACACGGACGTGGACGGTGTCTACAGCATCTCCGTTTCTTCCCGTGCGACGCTTATCTTTTCCTCTATCGGCTATCTGAATGCCGAAATCGACGTCAACGGTCGCGGTGTCATCGATGTGGCCCTGACCCCGGACGCCGAATCCCTTGAAAACGCGATCGTCGTGGGTTATGGTTCCGCCAAGAAGGTGGGCAACCTCGTCGGTTCCGTCGCCACGGTCAGATCCGAGATCGTCAAGAACGCTCCCGCCGCTTCCGCCCTCGACAACCTGCAGGGCCAGGTGGCCGGTCTGAACGTTATGAACACCGGTGGTGTGGCGGGTGACAACTCCGTTTCCATGACCCTGCACGGCGTGGGCTCCCTGGGTTCCTCCAGCGCCCCGCTGTACGTCATCGACGGTGTCCCGTCCTCCAGCCGTACCATCATGGCGATGAACGCGAACGACATTCTGTCCATCTCCGTTCTCAAGGACGCTTCCTCGACTTCCATCTACGGCGCCCGCGCCGCCAACGGCGTCATCTTCGTGACCACCAAGTCTGGCTCCTATAATAGTGACGCGCGCGTGACCATCCGCTCCCAGTACGGTATCTCTACCCTCGCGAACCCGTACATCTACGAGTCGATGATGAGCGGCGACGAGCTGAAGGACTTCTGGATCCGCGCCGGCATCTACACCCCGGCCCAGATCAAGGCCAACTACGACGACAAGGGCTACAACGCCAACACCAAGTGGTATAAGGTGATGCAGCAGATGAACAATCCGCAGTACCAGAACGACGTCACCATCGAAGGCGGCGGCGCCAAGGTCGCCTATATGATCTCCGCTTCCCAGTTCCACCAGAGAGGTACCACCGTCGGCAACTACTATGACCGCTACACGGTCCGTTCCAACGTCCAGGGCCACCCGAAGGATTGGCTCAAGGTCGGCCTCAACCTCAACCTCAATGCCGACGAGCGTCAGCAGAACGGCAACTGGGGCGACTCCGACGATGTCGTCAACTACCTGAGCGGCGGTCTGTCCTTCCTCCTCAACCCGCTCTACCCGGTCTATGACGACAACGGCGAGCTGATCGCCCCGCGCTTCCCGAACAACACCGTCAACCCGTACACGTATATGGAGTCCTATCCTTCCGTGAGCAAGTCCTACGGTCTGAACGGTTCCGCATACGTCGAGATCGAGCCGGTCAAGAACCTCAAGTTCCGTTCCCAGATCGGCACCGACACCCGTTTCTTCTTCGGCAACAGCGCCAGCATTCCTTCCAGCCCGCTCCGTTCCGGCACCGGTTCCAAGTCCAAGAGCGCCCAGATGACCTCCAACAACACGATCACCAACACGCTCGAGTACTCCTTCACCGTCGCCAACGACCACGCCATCAGCGTGCTAGCCGGCCAGGAAGGTATCAGCAACTGGTATGACTTCTTCAGCGCCAGCTCCAGCGGCCAGACGGACGACCGTCTGCTCCGCCTCGACGACGGTACCGCGACTTCCCGTGGTATGGAAGAGAAAATGAGCGCCAGCAAGTTCCTGTCCTTCTTCGGCCACGCCGACTACAGCTATCAGGGCAAGTACATCATCGACGCCACCATCCGTAACGACGCTTCTTCCCGTTTCGGCGCCAACGTCCGCAACGCGACCTTCTGGTCCGTCGGTGCCAAGTGGAACGCCCGCAACGAGAACTTCGTGAAGAATACCCCCTGGCTCAACGACCTGAGCTTCAAGGTCAGCTACGGTACCCAGGGTAATGCCGAGATCGGCAACTACAGCCACCTCGCCCTCATCGGCGCCGGCACCAAGTACAACGACGGCGACGCCTGGGTCATCTCCCAGCCGTCCAACAAGAACCTTACGTGGGAAAAGCAGGCCCTGTTCTCCGTCGGTTTCAACACCCGCCTGTTCAACTTCCTCGATTTCGAGTTCGAGTTCTACAACCGTAAGACCACGGATATGCTCTTGGATGTCCCGTACGCCTACACCACCGGTTTCTCCACGCTGACGGCCAATGTCGGCGGCCTGTCCAACACCGGCGTCGACCTCACCCTCGGTATCGACATCCTCAGGAACCGTGACTACTATCTGCGTTTCAACGCGATCTTCAACTACAACGCCGAGAAGGTGGCCGAACTGTTCGACGCCGCCTGGGACGAGGAGCTTGGCCGCTACCGCTGGGATATGACCAACTACGGTTATTCCTATGTCCAGGGCCAGCGCATCAACATCTACTATCCGATCTTCGCCGGCATCGATCCGGCCGACGGCGCCCCGATGTGGTACGTGCCGGGTGACGATATCGACGTGACCACCAAGAACGAGACCACCAAGAACTTCGACGAGGACGCCCTGATGCAGAACACCGGGCTCGCGCTCCACGCTCCGATCAACGGCGGTTTCGGCCTCGAGGGCGGTTGGAAATTCCTTTCCTTCCGTGCGGACTTCTCCTACGTGCTTGGCAAGACGCTCATCAACAACGATGGTTACTTCTATGCCAACCCGGTCAACTTCGCCGGCTACAACACCTACAAGGGCGTCAGCGACTTCTGGACGCCGGACCACACCAACGCCGCCTGGCCTGACTGGTCCAAGGGCTACACGATGCAGTTCGACACCCACCTCGCCGAGAACGCTTCCTTCCTGCGTCTGAAGAGCCTGCAGATCGGTGTCCAGCTCCCGAACAAGTGGATCGAGTCCCAGAAGCTCTTCCGCTCCGTGCGCCTGACCTTCATCGGCCGCAACCTGTTCACCGTGACGAACTATACGGGTGTCGACCCTGAGGTTGATTCCAACCTGACCTACGGTCGTCCCGGTAACTCCAAGCAGTACCTTGTCGGTCTCGAACTCTCCTTCTAGTCAAGGTGTGTGATTTTAAAAATAGAAGCAATATGAACAAATATATCAAACTCGCTATTGCAACCGTCGCCGGCGCGGCGCTGGTCACCTCCTGCGACCTCAACCTCGTCCCGAACAGTGCAATCGCCTATGAAGAGGGTGGCGTCCTGATCCAGACCAAGGCCAACCTGACTTCCCTGGAGAATGGTTTGCTCTCTTCCTTCCGCGGCCGTCAGAACGGCGACTATGTTGAGGCGGTCGAATTCCAGTTCGACGCGTTCAACGCCACGATCGACTATGGCAACAATTTCGGTGCCCTCCATAAGTCCGACTACAACTTCACTTCTTCCGACTATGATGTCCGTGATATGTGGGCGGCTAACTACAGCTCGATCAAGAACTACAACATCTTCATCGCTGCCGCCGACAACGTCGACGAGTCGCTGAAGGATGCTGTGGCCCTCGTGAAGGGCGAGGCGCACTTCTTCCGCGCCTGGTCTTACCTGCAGCTCGCCCGCCATTTCGGCAAGGCTTATTCCTCCTCCGCTTCCACGGATCTCTGCGTGCCCCTCGTGCTGGTCTATGACCAGGCTGAGCAGCCGGCCCGCGCCACCGTGGCCGAGGTCTATGCCCAGATCAAGAAGGACCTCGACGAGGCCGCCACGCTGCTCGCCGGCGTGAAGGGCGCCGTCCGCTCCCAGAAGCCGACCATCGACGCCGTCAACGCGCTCTATGCCCGCTATTATCTGGACATCGCCGACTATGCCAATGCCGCCGCTTATGCCCACAAGGTGATCGACACCAAGACCTACGCCCTGGCTTCTACCGCCAAGGAGATGGAGGACGAGTATGTCAATGACAGTGGCAAAGAGCCGATCATGCAGCTCGCCATCAGCCTGACCGAGTTCACCGGCAATACGCTGAACGACTGGACGCTCTGTCAGACCGATGCGACGTATGGACAGACTTTCCGCTCCTACTTCATCCCGACCCAGGCCCTGATCGACAGCTATGAGGCGGATGACCTCCGTCTGGCCGCCTGGTACGACAACAAGACGTCCGTGATGCTGTCCGGTAGCTACTACAATGTCGACAAGGCCGACTTCTACACCTTCGTGAAGTTCTGGGGTAACCCTGCCCTGACTTCCACGCCGATCCGCAACGGCCGCACTGCGCCGAAGCCTTTCAAGATCAGCGAGATGTACCTGATCGCCGCCGAGGCTGAGCTGTCCACCGATGCCGCCGCCGCCAAGAAGGACCTTAACGCCCTCCAGGCCGCCCGTGGCGCTTCCCAGACCGAAGCTACCGCCGCGACGGTCCAGAAGGAGTGGTTCCGCGAAACCGTCGGCGAGGGTCAGCGCAAGTTCTGCCTCAAGCGCTGGGGTCTCGGCTTCAACGGCCGTCCGATGCAGCCGGGTGCCGCCAACGTCCTCCAGCAGGGCGACGTGTTCGACGGCAAGGTGTTCGAAGCGAACAGCTACCTCTTCCAGTATCCGGTTCCCGCCTACGAGATGAAGATCAACAAGAACCTGGTCCAGAACCCGGGCTATGACACCCTGTAGTCTTATCTTCCAATGAAATTGCATATGAAGAATATAGTCAAAGCTTTTGCAGTCCTTGCCGGCGTTTCTGCGCTCGCGGCCTGCAACAAGTACGCTGAGTACAACTGGACCCCGTTCGTGTCGCTGGACGTCCGTTCCGCGACCATTACTGAGTCCGATCCCGCTACCGTCTGGACCCTTCCGGTCCACCTCTACAACCACGACGGCGCCTGCACCGTGACCTACACGGTCGAGGCCGTTTCCGCCAAGGAAGGCGTGGATTATACGCTTGCCGATGCTTCCGGCGTGCTGAGCTTCCCCGCCGGCGCCGATACGCAGAATATCGTCGTCAACATTTCCGGCCAGCCCGGCGTATATACTGGCAATGTCAAATTCGCCATCACGCTCAAGAGCGCGTCGGACGATGTTCAGATTGGTAATACCAACACCTGCTCCGTGACCATCAAAGACCTTGATCATCCGCTTACCAACCTGTTCGGGGAGTACACAATCAATGCTGTATCCGTGAATGAAGATGGTGAACTGGACGCCCTCAAGTGGACGATGCACATCTCCCCTGTCGAAGGAAGCACGAACAAGATCCTGATCGATCATATTACTCCGTTTGCCGTTGCGTACAACATCGGTGATCTGACGGTGACCGGTACCGTGTCCGCCGACCAGAAGACGATCACGATTGGCTATCCGCAGGATACGGGCACGCAGGCATCTGCTTTCAAATTGACCGAGAACTTCACGTTCTACGGCCATGAGGGCCCTTCGGGCGGTTATATTGTTGCCGATGGCGTTGTCACGTTTACGCAGGATAGCGATGGCGTCTGGAAAACGACTGACAGCTACGGTTTCTCGACCCCGTCCGATCTCGCGGAGTACGATATGTTCTACTACTACGCGCTTGTATTCTCGAATCTCTCCGACTATCCGACGACTTTCGTCAAGAAATAAGTAGCTTGACCGATTGTTTTTAATGAGCCCGTCCATTTGGACGGGCTTTTTTTGTTATCTTTGTAATTTTATAGAAAAAAACGATTGCTATGAAACGTTTTATCTTTGCTTTTGCGGGCCTGCTGGTGGCATTCCCGCTCCTGGCCCAGGATTTCAAGCCCCGGGCGACCTGGCCTTTCCTGTATGAGAACTTCCAGCCCGGCGCGTCTCGCTCGCTTGACGGGACGCTGACCTCGGACGCCCTTTTCAATGTCGCGGTCGAGGACGGCGCGCTGATGTATATCGGCAAAGACGAAACAATCATGCGCGCGGACATGTCCCGCGTCTATACCGTCAGGATCGGGGACGATTCCTTCGTCAATGCGATGGGACGCCTGTACAAAGTCCTTTCCGAGCAGGAGGACGGCGCGGTCGTGCTGGGCACCACCTTGGATGTGGATGAACTGAACAAGGTCAATATCGGCTACGGCATTTCCTCCTCGACGACTTCCGCGCAGTCGCTGTCCAACACGCTGGCTGGTCGTTTCGACATCGGCGGCACTAAGGTCGCGCAGTCCGAGCGGGACAAGCTCTCCGGCAATGTGCTCCCCGTCAAGGAGACGTTCTATTTCCGGATCGGGATGCAGCTCATCCCGGCCACAAAGAGCGAATTGATCAACACGCTGGGCCTGGACAAGAAGGCGGCGAACGCATTCTTCAAGCAGGAGAAGGTCAAGTGGAGAGACCCGGCGTCCCTGGAAAAGGTCCTGTCGTTCGTCGCGCAGCAACTGAAACAGAATTAATCGAATCATCTATATGCGTAAAGCAATCTTACTCTTTTCCTCGGTGGTCGCCCTGACTTGCGCGTGCACGCGCGTGCCGGAGCAGCCTGTCGAGCCTGTCAAGACCCAGGAAGTCAAGGAGTCTGCTACCGTCCCCGGCGTCGTTATCGTCGAGCTGGACGAGGAGCAGGCGGCCTTGTATGCCTCCGGCATCCCTGCCACCAAATCCGGCCCGCTGTACGGCGCGCTGGACAACCTGGGCGTCGTCTCTGTCGAACGTCTCTATCCCGATGCCGGGGAGTGGGAGCCGCGCCATCGCAAGGCGGGGCTGCACCGCTGGTTCCGGGTGAGGTATAATCCGGACGCAGTGCCTGCGACCAAAGCGGTCGATGACCTTGCTGCCGTGCCCGGCGTCGTTTCCGCCGAGCCGGAGCGCCGGATCCGGCGGGCCGCTTATTTCAACGATCCCTATGCGCCGAAGCAATGGGCGCTCTACAATGACGGTACGTTGAGGAAGAATTATGTGGCCGGACGTGACATCAATGTCGAACCTGTCTGGGTCCGGTATACGGCCGGTACGTCCAATGTGATCGTGGCCGTGGTCGATGGCGGCGTTCAGCTGGATCATCCGGACCTGGCCGCCGTCACCATCCCGGCCGGCCCGGACGGAAGCCGGACTTTTGTCCCGGGATTCAATGATTATGTTGTCCAGCCGGACAACCACGGCACGCACGTGGCGGGAGCTATTGCGGCCGTCAACAACAATGGCGTCGGTATCAGCGGCATTGCCGGTGGTACGGACGGTAAGGGCGGCGTCCGGATCCTCTCCTGTACGGTCGTGAATGATGATCCCAGTGATCCGGATAAGGAGCATTGGGGGGATACGTACAATGCGATTGTCTGGGCTGCGGATCACGGCGCTGTGATAGCCAACAACAGCTGGGGCTACACCTTTGAGTCTGAAGCGGATGCCCTGGCTGGCGGTATTGGCGCCATGGGACCGGCTTTTGATTATTTTATCGAATTCGCCGGATGCGACCAGGATGGCAAACAGCGTCCTGACAGCCCGATGAAGGGCGGTGTCCTGTTCTTTTCCGCCGGCAACGACAGCTGGCAGGCCGGCTGGCCGGCCAAATCCGAGAAGGTGATTGCCGTGGGCGCTATCAGTGCGGCTGGAACCCGGGCCGCGTATTCCAATTATGGTGATTGGGTGGACATCTGTGCTCCGGGAGGAGACTACCTGGTTGATACGCAGATCCTCAGCACGGTGGCCAATGACGGTTACGATTATTATCAAGGGACTTCGATGGCCTGTCCGCAGGTGACGGGCGTGGCGGCCTTGATCGTGTCTTATTTCGGCGGTCCCGGCTTTACCAACGAGATGCTCAAGGAGCGCCTGCTGCTCGGCGCCAGCGAGAGCAAGGCGCCGAAGTACGGCCTGATCGGTCCGCTGGTGGACGCCGCCGGCTCTTTCTCGCTGGGTGGAACCAATCCGCCTGCTCCTGCCAAGGATGTGACTTCGTCCGTGGCGGCAAACAACATCACGCTGACCTGGAAGGTTACTTCCGATCCCGACGATGTCAAGTGCTATGCCTATCTGGCGCTGCTGTCGAAGAATGCTTCCGATTTGCAGGATATCGACCGCAGCAACCTCCCGGCTTCCGTCCTGCAGCAGACAGTCTTGGTCGGGACGACCGAACTGGGTGCGCCCATTTCCACGACTTTCTCCGGCCTCGAGTTCGAGACGAAATATTACGCGACGGTCATCGCCTATGATTATGCCGCCAATTTCGCCGACCCTTCTGCCGTGAAGGCGGTCTCGACCGGCAAGAACAACCCGCCGGTGCTCACGACGGAGTACACCGGGGATTATCGTGTGAAGCCGTTCGAAGTACTTGATTTCTCCGTCTTGGTCAAGGAGCCGGACGGTCACGCGTTCACGGTCGAGGTGACTCCGGGCTCTGACGCGTTTTCCTTCGATATCGCCAAAAATATGATTTCCTGCCAGATACGCGGCAACGGCGCTCCGGACGGCAAGTATACAGCGCACATTGTGGCGAAGGATGCTTATGGCGCTTCGACGGACTTCCCGATTGCGTATGAGATCCTTCCGAACCACGCACCGGCCGTCATCAAGCAGGCGGACAATGTGATCTTGAGCCAGGTCGGTCAGACCCTGACCCTCGACCTGACGCAGTATATCCAGGATGAGGATGGCGAGCCGTTGAAATATACGACCGCGACCTCTACGCCCAATGTCGCCCATCCGTTCGTGTCGGGCACGACGCTGACGGTGACCACGCTGGGCTTCGGCCTGACGGAAGTGTCGGTCACGGCGACGGACTTCTGCGAGAAGAGCTGCAAGCTTACCTTCCTCGTGCTTGTCCGTGACGCGTCCCGCCCGGTGGACCTCTATCCCAACCCGGTGGAGAAGATCCTCAATATCCGTCCCGGCACGGAGGGCCAGCTCGAGATCGCCATCTCCAACAAGGCGGGTGCGACGGTCTGGTCCGGCACGCAGGCCGGTTCTCCTTTCGCCCCGATCGCCGTCGATATGTCCGGTATGGCCGGCGGCACCTATTATGTCCGGATCCAGGGCGCCGGCATCGATGATGTTTATCCCATTGCAAAACGATAGTATTCTATGAAACGACTTATTTTCAGTGCACTGGTCCTGATTTCCATAGCGGCTCCGGCCGCATTTGCCCAGGCGGGCAGCGCTTTGCTGATCCCTGCCGATTCCCGCGCCCTGTCGATGGGCGGCGTGACGCTGCGCCCGGACGCGGACAAGCTGAGCGCCAATGTCTTCTATGGCTCCTGGGCGCCCAAGACCGCCGGCAGCACCCTGATCGGCGGCGACGTGTTCTTCCGCGCTTCCGAGCGTTTTGCGCTGAGCGTGGAGGGCCGCTCGTTCCAGGACAAACCGTATGAGATCGCCTCGCCGCAGGGGATGGTGAAGGGCACTTTCCGCCCGTCCGACCTGATCCTGGGCCTGGGTGCCTCGTTCGCCGCGACGGACTTCCTGTCCATCGACGTCAAGGCCCGGATGCTTTCCTCGTCCATCGGCGAGAATGCCAAGGGCTCGGCCTTCTGCGGCGACCTCCGCGTGGGCTATGAGCAGGAGATCTTCTCCGTGGGTCTGTCGGCCCGCAATCTCGGCTCGCAGCTCAGCTATGGCGCCGGCAGCTATGCCCTGCCTGCATATGCCGCGCTTGACGGGACGGTGCGCCCGGTCGACGGCCTGACCGTCGCCGCCGAGGCGGACTACCTCTTCAACGGGGCGCTGATGGCTGCGCTGGGTGTGGAATACACCATCGCGGACATCGTTTCCCTGCGGGGCGGCTTCCACTACGGCGATGCCGCCAAGGCGCTCCCGACCTTCGCTTCGCTGGGTCTTGGCGTGCAGTTCGCGGGCTTCCACCTGGATGCCGCGTTCCTGCTCGCGTCCGAGACGCTCGGCAACTCGCTGATGGTGGGCCTCGGCTACGCTTTCTAGTTTGCGACTTTTCCCGGGCGCCGGAGGAACCGGCGCCCGTTTTATTTAAACGATAACGATATGAAAGACTTTATTCAAAGATTCTTGCTCGCGGGTTTGCTGGCTTTGGTCCTGTTTTCCTGCGAGAAACCCGATGCCCCGGGACCGGATGTTCCCGAAGTCCCCGAAGTCCCCGAAGTCCCCGAAGTCCCCGAAGTTCCCGAAGTTCCCGAAGTGAACAAGCCGGCTCTGTATGAGAACCTGTTTGCGAAGACTTTGCTGGACTACTACTATCTGTGGAAGAAAGATATTGCGGGCGAACTGGACAACTGGCAAATGGACGGGAATGCAGAGAAGCAGGTCCGGGATGCGCGCTACAAGGATCCCGCATCCGGCCGGGAAATCGATCACTGGACGACGTACTATTCCGATTACAAGTCGTTCACGGACTATCTGGTCGGAGAGGATGAGAGCGGTACCTTCGGCTTCTCCTACAAGCTGTATTATTATGACAACAAGGGGAGCCGGATCGTGGCGGTGGTGACGTACACCTGTGCCGGCGGTCCGGCGGAGGCGGCGGGACTGAAGCGCGGCGATATGATTATGGAGGTGAATGGCCGGAAAATGCTTTCCAGCAATTATCTGGACGCAGCGAATGCGCTCAGCGGCGCCGGCCACCTGACCGTGACGCTCCGTGACGGGCGGACCATGGAACTGGACAGCGTGCATATGTATGAAGACCCGGTCCTGCTCTATGAGGTGCTTCCCTCTGAATCCGGCAAGGTGGGCTATCTGTGCTATACGCAGTTTACGGGGGAATCCTGCAGCCGGCTGATCGAGGCCTGCGCTTCTTTCCGCAAGGAGGGGATCTCCGACCTGATCCTGGACCTGCGTTACAACCCCGGCGGTTCCGCTTATGTCGAGGAACTGCTGGCTTCGATGCTTGCGCCCGAGGCGGAGGTCGAGGCGGGGAATGTCCTGGGCTGGACCATCTACAACGACGAATGGATGGAGTATTATGCGGCCCTTGGAGAGGAGACGAAGAGCTGCTTCAAGCAGGATTTCAAATTCGACTACTTCAGCAAAAGTTATGAATTCAGCACCCGGGGGGCGAATGTGCGTGTCGGACGGCTTTTCGTGATCGTGGAATCGGGATCGACCTCTGCTTCGGAGGCCCTGATCTGCCATCTGAAGGCGTATATGCCGGTCGTCCTGATCGGCAGCCGGACAGGCGGCAAGTATTGCGGCGGTTTTCCGTGTTCCGCCGAGTCTTTCTATGACAGTTCAGCGGATGAACTGGGCGCTGAGGCGGCGGCCGAAGGCCGGAAATATACGGAGAACAAGGGCATCTACCTGATGTCTTTCCGCTTTGCCGACCGGAATGGCGTGACGCTTTGTCAGCCGGATGGCATCGAGCCGGACGTGCCGATCTATGATAATCCTTTTGATGGCTATGAACTCGGCGATTTGAATGAGACGATGCTTGCTGCAGCGCTTGAGGCTGCTGGCTATAAGCTGTCGAAACCGACGAAAAGCGGCCCGTCTGTTCCGGTTTGTCTGACGCCCGTCCCCGGTGCTGCGCGCAGGGAAGGCTACTACGTTTCGTTGGATGTCCCGGGCCGCAATCTGCCCCTTTCCCGTGCAAAAATGCGATAGTCAAGGGGATAGGGACATAAAAAATTTTTAAAAAAGAAATTAAGTTATAATTTATAGCAAAAGTGCCTCGTTTTGATAGAGAATCGTAATTAAATTTCTTTATAAATGGGCGCGGAAGCGCAAATTTACGCGTTTTTGCTTGTTGCATACCATTCTAAACGGGGTTACGAAATTTGGAATTGTCGAAAATCGTTCCGAAATTGCGCGGACATTACACTTTTTCAGGTTAGTTATAATTGTTTAATCTATGAAGAAAGTCAGATTTTTTCTTTTGTTGATGCTTCTGACCGTCGCGACGACTGCCCTTGCGCAGTCCGTCAAGGTCAGCGGTGTTGTTACGGACGCCTCCAATGGCGAACCGCTGCCGTTTGCATCTGTCGTCTTGAAAGGTACCGGGACGGGAACGATGACCGACCTTAACGGTGGCTTCTCCATTACCGTTCCTTCCGACGGAACACTCGTTTTTTCTTCTATCGGCTATACCACCCAGGAAGTTGCCGTGGGTGGCCGTGGCACGATCAACATCGTTCTTTCTCCTGATGCGGAGGGACTTGAGGATGTGATCGTCGTGGCTTATGGTACGGCCAAGAAAGAGTCCTTCACGGGTTCTGCCCAGACCATCAAGTCCGAGCAGATCGAGAAGCGGACCGTCGCCAACGTCACGAAGGCCCTCGACGGCCTCGCTGCCGGTATCCTGACGACGTCCGGTTCCGGTCAGCCGGGTGCCGGCGCTGCCGTGCGTATCCGTGGTTATGGTTCCATCAACGCTTCGTCCAACCCGCTCTATGTGGTGGACGGCGTCCCTTACGATGGTAATATCAACGCCCTGAACGCCAACGATATCGAGTCGATGACCGTGATCAAGGACGCTTCCGCCGGTGCGCTGTATGGCGCCCGCGGTGCCAACGGCGTCGTGATCGTGACCACCAAGCGTGGCGGTGAAGGCCGTGCCAAGGTGAACCTCAAGGCCAACGTGGGTATCGTCTCCCGCGCCATTCCGCGCTATGAGACCATGGATGCCCGCCAGTGGACCGAGGATGTCTATTATTTGTACAAGAACGTCATCATGGCCGATGGCTACAGCGCCCAGGTCGCCGGTCCGATGGCCGCTGCGATGATGGCCAGCGGCGGCGATGCGATTTTCGGCAACAACGAGCGGCTCAACCCGTTCTCCAAACCGATCGCGGAACTGTTCGACCACAACACGGGCAAGATCGTAGACGGCGTGACCCAGAAGTGGAACGACGACTGGCTGGACCTGTCCACGGACAAGGTTCCGGTCCGTCAGGAGTATCAGCTGTCCGTCACGGGCGGCAACAAGGCCAACCAGTATATGTTCTCGCTGGGCTACCTCAATGAGGAGGGTCTCGTGAAGATGACCGGTTTTGAGCGTCTCTCCGCGCGTACCAGCGTGAACAGCCAGGTCACGGACTGGTTCAAGACGGGCGTGGGCCTCAGCTTCGCCCGCAACACCACGAACTCTACTTCGATGGGCACCAGCCAGACTTCCAATACGAATTACAACAATGTCTTCTATACCTGCCAGTTCATGGGTCCCGTGTACCCGCTCTATCTGCGCAACACCGATGGCAGCTATGTGCTCGACGCGAATGGGAAGTATACCTATGATTGGGGTGAGGACCGTCCCGCCGGCGCCGCTGCCGGCTGGAACCCCCTGGCAAACCTCATCGACGACAAGTATTCGCTTATCTCCGACAACCTCAGCGGCCGTACTTTCGTCGATCTGGGAGGTCTGAAGTACGGTGCGCTCGCCGGCCTGAAATTCAGCGTAAACCTGGGCTTCGACCTGGTGAACGCCAAGGAAAAGACCTATTGGAATCCTTACTTCGGTGATGGCAAGACCAAGCACGGCTATGCCGCGATCGAGGATGGCCGCACGTTCAGTTATACGTTCAACCAGCTGCTTACCTATGACCGCAGTTTCGGCGACCACCACATCGACGTGCTGGCCGGCCACGAGGCCTACGCTTATGAGTATCAGTATCTGATGGCCGAGAAGACGGGCTTCCCGTTCGGCGGTCTTTACGAACTGGCTCCGGCCACGACCCTTTCTGACGGTACTTCCTACACGATCGACTATCGCGTGGAGTCCTGGCTGTCCCGAATCAACTACGACTTCGGCGACAAGTATTACTTCTCCGCTTCTTACCGTCGTGACGGCACCTCCCGTTTCCACAAGGATTACCGCTGGGGTGACTTCTGGTCCGTGGGCGGCAGCTGGCGGATCTCGCAGGAGGACTTCATGAAGGGCATCTCCTGGATCAACAACCTGACCCTCAAGGCTTCCTACGGCGTGCAGGGCAACGACAACCTGGGCAGCAAGTTCTATTATGCCTGGCAGGCCTTCTACAACCTGGGTCGCCCGAACGGAGCCAATCCGGGCGCTACCGTCTCCTCGCTCGAGAGCAAAGAGCTGAAGTGGGAGAAGAACGAGAACCTGAACGTGGGCATCGAGGCCCGCCTGTTCAACCGCCTCTCCGCTTCCATCGAGTACTATCGCCGCTATACCAAGGATATGCTGATGTCCTACCCGATGGCGACCTCCCTGGGCTTCGACGGCTACAACAAGAACATCGGCAATATGTTGAACAGCGGTCTGGAGATCAGCCTCGCGGGTGACATCATCCGCACCCGCGACGCCCACTGGACGATGACCTGGATGGGCTCCACCGTGAACAACAAGGTGCTCCATCTGGCCGACAAGCCGGAGATTGTCTCGGGCAACTATATCATCCGGGAAGGTGAAGTCATCAACTCCTTCTATCTGGCGGAGTCTGCCGGTGTCGACCCTGCTACGGGTGCCAAGCTCTACTGGGTCTGGGATACCGACAAGGACGGCAACCCCGGCGAGAAATATATCACCGACGATTACCAGAAGGCTTCGCAGTGCAGGCAAATTGCCGGCAGCCGTATGCCGGTCCTGTACGGATCCTGGTCGAACGACGTCCACATCGGCAACTTCGACTTCTCCCTGATGACCACCTGGTCCATCGGCGGTAAGATCAATGACGGCGTTTACCGGAGTCTGCTTTACAGCAACTATATCGGCCAGGCCGGTCACGTTGACCGCCTGAAAGCTTGGCGGCAGCCCGGCGACGTGACTTCGATCCCGAAGATCGAGGCCCACGGGTCAGCCCGCGTTACGCTTACGGACGACGAGCTCTTCGACGCTTCCTACTTCGCCATCAGGAACATCAGCGTTGGTTACACGATTCCGGCCCGCGTCCTGCAGGCGGCCAAGATCGAGTCCGTCCGCGTCTTCCTGACGGCCGACAACATCAAGTTGTTCTCTTCCCTGAAGGGAATGGATCCTCAGTATAACTTCACCGGTGGTACGGGTTACACTTATGCGCCGACCCGGACGGTTTCCCTCGGTGTTGACATCAACTTCTAAACGGAAAGTAGTATGAAAAAGATAATTGCGATTCTGTCTGTGCTGGCGCTGTTCTCTTTCGCCGGCTGCAAAAAGGATTTCCTCGAGACGAGCCCGACCGACCGGGTCGACGGACCGACCATCTTCTCGAATGCTGAGAACGCGATGGTGGCCGTTGACGGTATGATCCGCCTGCTCTATGTCGGAGGATGGGGATCCGCCTGGGAAGCCGAAAACGGCGGTTTGCCCGCTTATATACTGGTCCAGGACCTTAAGGGCGAGGACCACGTGATGGATGGCAGCGGTTCCGGCTGGTTCTTCTATGACTACGCCTTCGATACCTTCGCCGACTGGAACACCAAAGCTGGCCACCAGTACAATATGTGGAACTTCTTCTATACGCTGATCTCCAACGCCAACTATATTCTGGCCAACCAGGATATGCCCGGCGACGAGGATTATAAGAACTATGTGCTGGGTGAGGCTTACGCCCTCCGTTCCTTCAGCTATATGTGGCTGATCCAGACCTACCAGCAGAACGGCGCCGTCTCCGGCACTTCGCTGCCGGGCGTGCCTGTCTATACCGAGCCGACCATCGCCGGTTCCGCCGGCAAGGGCCGTGGCACCGTCCAGGATGTGTACGACCAGGCCAATGCCGACATCGATGCGGCCATCGCCTGCCTGAGCAAGACCAAGCTCCCGCAGCAGCACAAGAGCCACATCAGCCTCGCGGCCGCCTATGGCCTCAAGGCCCGCCACGCCCTGGTGCAGCACGACTATGCGACGGCCCTTTCCGCCGCCGAAACCGCGCTGGCTGACCAGACGATCGGTGCCTGGGATGATATCAAGGTGGTGAACGACGTCAACAAGAAGAATGTTCTCTGGGGCCTCGCGATCCAGACCGACCAGGCGATCGGCTCCTGGGATATTTATAGCCATATGGATGCGGACAGCAAGTCCACGTATTCCAAGGCCCGTCACCTGATCGGCAACTGGCTTTATGACCAGATTCCCGACACCGATGTCCGCAAGGCGTGGTGGACCGCCCCGCTCGATGAGGCGGAATGGGGTACCCCGGGCACGGAGAATGGCTCGAAGCGTTCCTGGTGCCAGAAGAAGCTCGGGTATATCAATGTGGCGGCTGCTACCGGCGACCACATCCTGATGCGTACCGAGGAGTTGTACCTGATTGCCGCCGAGGCCGCCTGCGAAACCGGCGACTACACCAAGGCGCGTAATTATCTCTCCGCCCTGGGTTCCAAGCGCGATTCCGAGTATGCCAAGCGTCTCGCCAAGATGACCGACGACAAGGCCCTCAATCCGAATACGACCAGTTCGATCAGCACCCTGATGGACGAGATCTTCTTCCAGCGTCGTGTGGAACTTTGGAGCGAGAATCCCCGTCTGTTCGATCTCCAGCGCCGCGGCCTTGCATACAACCGCGCCTGGGTCGGTAGCAACCATACGCGTCCCTGCACGGACTACACCTCCGTTCCCGGTTCCGCCAACTTCATCCTGTGGATTCCGCAGTCCGAGTTCGACGGCAACGAGAATATGGATGTCAACAGGGATCAGAATCCGAAGCAGGGCAAGGGCCTTTAATCTTTAAATCCGATACGATATGAAAAAGATCATATATTTCATTCTTGCCGGTGCTACGCTGATGCTGTCAAATGGCTGCCAGCGCCAGGGGACGATCTATGAGATCCCGGAAGGAAACGCCTGCGTGTCCTTCCCTAACGATAAAGCCATCTTCGAAATGCTGGCGTCCGACGGCAACAAGGTCACGGTGGAACTTTGGCGTGGCAATACTAAAGGCGCCGCGAGCGTCGCGGTGGACATCGAGGATCATACGAACGGCGTGTTTACGCCCTCCAAGGAGTCCTTTGAGTTCGCCGACGGCCAGGCCGTGGCTACGATCGACTTCACCTATCCGGACCTCAACGCCTTTGGCGGCGAGACCTATGTGATCGTCCTCAAGGTGAGCGATCCCGACCAGGTTTCCCCGTCCGGTTACGACGAGCTGACCGTCTCCGCCCAGCGCAAGCTGACGCGCAAGAAGGTGGGCACCGGTACTTTCTACAGCAGCTTCTTCGATGAGGAGTGGGAGCAGGATCTTTACACGACGGAGGAAGCTCCCGACCTGTACATCCTGCCTGACTGCTGGAAGAAGGGTACCGACTGGATGTTCAACGTGGTGGACGGCAAGCCTGTCTTCCCGGAGACGTTCTTCACCGGCTACGTGCACAGCTCTTACGGCAACGTGAACATTGCAAGTGAAAAGAGCTTCGTCGAGGACGGCGTCCTCTATCTGGTTGTTGCGAAGTACTATGTCTCTCTGGGCAGCTTCGGCAACGGCTACGAGGCATTTGAACTTCCTGAAGGATTCTCGTTCTAACGGACGGTTCCGATAAATAAGAGAGCGGGCTGACCCATCGGTCAGCCCGCTTCTTTTTCCGTCAGGGTTCCACCCAATGGATCCGGACGCCGCTGCGTTCCATGCCGCGGAACCAGGTCATCTGGCGTTTGGCGAACTGGTGGATGGCGATGGCGAGCTTCCCGCGCATCTCGTCGTAGGAGAGTTCGCCCTGCAGGTAGAGCGTGACGAAGCGGTATTCGAGGCCGTAGGAGATGAGCGTTTCGGCGGGGACGCCGCGCTCCAGCAGCCCGCGGATCTCGTCCACCATCCCTTCCTGCAGGCGGGCGTCCAGGCGGGCGTCAATGCGCGCGTTGCGCGTGTCGCGGTCGACCAGCGTGCCGATGAAGAAGGGCCGGCGGGGGAGGTCGGCGCGGCCGGCATTCCCTTCGCGCGCAGCGCTCAGGGGGACTTTCTCGGAGAAATCATAGCCGCGCGTGACGGCGTTGACATACATTCCCGTGCCGCCGCACAGGATGGGCACGGCGCCGCGGGAGCGGATGTCCGCCCAGGCGCGCGCGAAATCCTGCTGGAACTGCCAGACGTTGTACTGCGTGCCGGCGTCGGCGATGTCGATGAGGTGGTAGGGGATGGCGCCGTATTCGGCGAGGTCCTTGCCCGTGCCGATGTCCATCCCGCGGTAGACCTGCCGCGAATCCGCGGAAAGGATCTCGCCGCCCAGCTGCTCCGCAAGCCGCACGGCGTAGCGCGTCTTGCCGGAGGCCGTGGGGCCGATCACGGCGACGAGGTCGCACGCGCCGGAGGCGCAGTCGCGCGCAAGCTGCGCGACGTCCAGCCGCTCGGGTTCGGGCAGCTCGGCGACGATGCTATGCTTGAGGCGGGGCATATGGGGATGGGATTATTCTCTTTCCATCTCGCGGCGGATGTCCTTCTCCTTGATGGTGGCGCGCTTGTCGTATTCCTTCTTGCCCTTGGCGAGCGCGATGCGGAGTTTGGCGAAGCCGTTGTCGGCGATGTAGGCGCGCACGGCCACGATGGTCAGGCCCTTGGTCTTGACGGCCTGCGCGAGGTGCTTGAGCTCACGCTTGGTGAGCAGGAGCTTGCGGTCGCGCATCGGTTCGTGGCTGCTCCAGGCGGAAGCCCAGAAATAGGTCGCGATGTTCATCCCGCGCACGTAGAGCTCCCCGCCGGAGAAATAGCAATAGGCGTCCTGCAGGGAGGCCTTGCCGGCGCGGATGGACTTGATCTCCGTGCCTACGAGCACGATGCCGGCGTCGTACTCCTCGAGGAACTCGTAGTCGAACGACGCCCGCTTGTTGTTGATGCGGACCTGCTGGGGCTTCTTGTCCCGGGAACTCATAGGCCGAAGGCTTCCTTGATGCAGTCCACGCCGTCCAGCAGCTCCCAGCCGAAGAACTGGATGCCGTCCTTGACATAGGGCTTGCGGCCCATATGGCCGTAGGCGGCGGTGGGCTCGTAGATCGGGTTCTTGAGGCCGAACTTCTTCGTGATGGCGGCCGGGCGCAGGTCGAAGAGCTCGCGCAGCTTCAGCGCAATCTCCGCGTCGGACTCGCCGGCGTGGCGCGTGCCGTAGGTGTCGACGAACACGCTGACCGGCTCGGCCACGCCGATGGCGTAGGCCAGCTGCACCAGCGCCTCGTCCGCGACGCCCGCGGCCACGAGGTTCTTGGCGAGGTAGCGCGCGGCGTAGGCGGCGCTGCGGTCCACCTTGGACGGGTCCTTGCCTGAGAAGGCGCCGCCGCCGTGGGCGCCGCGTCCACCGTAGGTGTCCACGATGATCTTGCGGCCGGTCAGGCCGGTGTCGCCGGCAGGACCGCCGATGACGAACTTGCCGGTCGGGTTGACGTGCAGGATGAACTTGCCGTCGAAAAGCTTCGCCGTGCGCTCGGGGAGCGTGGCGATCAGGCGCGGGAGGACGATCTCCCGCACATCTTTCTCTATACGCGCGTGCATGCGTTCGTCCGTGTCGAACTCGTCGTGCTGCGTGCTGAGCACGATGGTGTGGACACGCACGGGGGTGCGGCGGCCGGTGAACTCGATGGTGAACTGGGACTTGGCGTCCGGACGCAGGTAGGGCATCAGCTCCGGCTCGTTGTGCCGGATGTCCGCGAGCGTCTGCAGCAGCTTGTGCGAAAGGGAGAGCGCAAGCGGCATATATTCTTCCGTGTCCGTGCTGGCGTAGCCGAACATCATGCCCTGGTCGCCGGCGCCCTGGTCGGCCGGCTCTTCGCGGGCCACGCCGCGGTCGATGTCCGCGCTCTGCTCGTGGATGGTGGAGATGACGCCGCAGGAAGCGGCGTCGAAACCGTATTCGGCCTTGGTGTAGCCGATGCGCGCGATCACGCGGCGGACGGTGGCGGGGATGTCGACGTAGGCGTTGTCGGAATTGACCTCGCCGCCCACGACCACCAGGCCGGAGGTGCAGAAGGTCTCACAAGCTACGTGGGCCTCCGGATCCTGCCGGAGGAATTCGTCGAGAATGGCGTCTGAAATCTGGTCGGCGACTTTGTCGGGATGACCCTCGGAGACGGACTCCGATGTGAAGAGATGATTCATCTTTTTTAGCATTTTTGACGAGGTTGCAAGCAAACAAATCTTTCCTCGTTTGGTTAACATTCGGCGGCAAAGATAGCAATAAAACTTGATAAAAAATCGGAAAAGGGTTTGTCCAATTCAATTTAGTAAGCTATCTTTGCGGCGCGTACTCGAACCTGACTATGATATTGACAGTTAAGTAACTCAATTTTACTTTATTATCAACATGATGAATCATTTTTGCAAGCGTGTGTTGCTGTCTTTCGCAGCAATGCTCTTTGTCGTGTCTGCCGCTGCGCAGGTGACGACCTCCACGCTGAACGGTAAGGTCTCCGACACCCAGGGCGAGCCTGTCGTCGGTGCCACCGTGGTGGCGGTCCACACGCCCTCCGGCTCCCAGTACTACGCTGTGGCCAACGCCGAAGGCCGTTTCTATATCAACGGTATGCGCGCCGGTGGCCCGTACTCCGTCGAAGTCAGCTGCCTGGGCTACAACACCGTGACCTACACGGACATCACCCTCCAGCTCGGTGAGGCTTACTCCCTCAACGCTTCGTTGACCGACGACACCCAGATGCTGAGCGAGGCCATCGTCATTTCCGAGGCGGCCACCAAGTTCGCCACGGAGAAGACCGGTGCTGCGACCAACATCAACAACAGCCAGATTACCGCGCTGCCTACGGTTTCCCGCAACCTCACCGACGTGACCCGCCTGTCTCCGTACGGCGGTAACGGCATGACCTTCATGGGTGCTGACGACCGTACCTCCAACTTCACCATCGACGGTGCGAACTTCAACAACAACTTCGGTCTTTCCGGTAGCCTTCCGGGCGGCGGCAACCCCGTCTCCCTCGACGCCATCGCCGAAATGCAGGTTGTGATCTCTCCGTTCGACGTCCGCCAGAACAACTTCATCGGCGGTGGTGTCAACGCCATCACCAAGTCCGGTACCAACACGTTCAAGGGTAGCGCTTACGTCTATCACCGCAACGAGTTCATGCGCGGCAACACCGTCGCCGGTCTCGAGCAGGGCAACCGCGAGCGCGAGCGTACCACCACCTACGGTATGACCCTCGGCGGCCCGATCATCAAGAACAAACTCTTCTTCTTCGTCAACTTCGAGTACATCCCCCATCCGAAGCAGATCACGCGCTGGCAGCCTTCCACGGACGGCGTCGCCAACCCTGACCTCTTCATCTCCCGTACCACCGTCGCCGACATGCAGCGGGTGCAGAAGTTTGTCAAGGAGAAATATGGCTATGACACCGGTGCCTACGACAAGTTCCTCGGCAACGAGATGAACATGAAGGCCCTTGCCCGTATCGACTGGAACATCAACGATAACCACAAGCTGGCCTTCCGTTACAACTATACGATCTCCAAGGAGTGCAACTACACCAACGCCTCCTCCTCCGACTGCGGTCAGCGTACCACCGAGGCCCGTCTGTCCCAGTACTCCATGTCCTTCGCCAACGCGTTCTACAACATGAACAACCTGGTCCACTCGTTCTCCCTCGACCTCAACAGCCGTCTGTCGGACAACATGATGAACCAGTTCCTGGCCACCTATTCCAAGCTTGACACGTCCCGTGACACGCCTTCTTCCTACTTCCCGTTCGTCGACATCCTGGACGGTACCGGTTCCATCACCCCGTACATGTCCCTCGGTTACGAACTCTTCACCTGGCAGAACGGCTACCACAACGACGTCATCATCATCAAGGACGACTTCACGATGTTCCTCGGTGACCACAAGCTCACCGCCGGCCTCGGCTACGAGTACCAGATGGCTGACAACGCCTACCTGCGTAACGGTACCGGTTACTATCGCTACAACTCCCTGGACGACTTCCTGAACGGTGCGACCCCGGAGACCGTGAACTTCACCTACGGTTACGAGAACCTGATGCGTGACGATCCGGCCAGCCGTGTCACCTACCACAAGGCCAGCCTCTACGCCCAGGACGAGTGGGCCGTCAACGACAAGCTGAAGCTGACCGCCGGCCTGCGTCTCGATTCCTATATCTTCGACAACAGCAACATCATCACGAACAACGCCGTCTACGCCCTTTCCTATCCGGACGCCAACGGTAATGTCCGTCACATCGATACCGGCCGCTGGCCCGGCGCCGCGCCGAGCATCTCCCCGCGTATCGGTTTCACCTGGGATGTCCTGGGCGACAAGACCCTGAAGGTGCGTGGTGGTACCGGTCTCTTCCTGGGCCGCGTTCCGCTCGTGTTCTTCACCAACATGCCGTCCAACTCCTCGATGAACCAGTACAACGGTATCATCACCACCACCTACAAGGACGGTGCTGTCCTCAAGGCCAACGAGAACCTGGCCGCTTTCGCCGGTGGCCTCATCACCGACCGCGAGGAAATGCGCCAGAAGTGGTACAGCCTGGGCTACCCGCAGGAGATCTCTCCTGAGGATGGCAAGATCCCCAGCAAGCTCGCCGCCGTGGATCCGAACTTCAAGATGCCGCAGGTCTGGAAGACCGCGCTGGCCGTCGACTACGTGTTCCCGACTTCCTTCCCGTTCTCCGTGACGGTCGAGGGTATGTTCAACCAGAACGTCAACGCCGCCAACATGGAAGACTGGAACATGATCCCGGTCGACGGTTTCGCCCGCTTCAACGGTGCTGACAACCGCCCGAACTATCCGAAGAACTACAAGTATACCGATTCCCCGGCATACGTGCTGACCAACACGCACCTCGGATATTCCTACTCCGGTAGCATCACCTTCAACATGACTCCGGTCGAGGGCCTCAACATCATGGCCTACTACACCCACGTCATGAACAAGGAGCTCACCTCCCTGCCGGGTTCCGACCCTGCATCCATCTTCAACTACGTGCCGACCGTCGCCGGTCCGAACTACACGCAGCTGCACTCCTCCAAGAACAACACCCCTGACCGTTTCGTGGCGTCCCTGACCCACAGCGACCGGAGCGGCAACCACTACAGCTTCATCTACGAAGGCTGGCGTGGCGGCTACAACTACTCCTACCTGCTGACCAACGATATGAACGGTGACAACTACAAGTACGACTCCCTCTTCATCCCGACGGATGAGCAGGTGGCCGACGGTTCCTTCCGTTTCGTGTCCAACGACGACGCTACCCGCTTCATGGACTTCGTCCACAACGACGCCTACCTGAGCAAGCACCAGGGCCAGTATGCCGAGGGTTACAGCGTGTATTCTCCCTGGACGCACCGTCTGGACTTCAGCTACAAGCACGACTTCAACGTGAAGGTCGGCAACACCAAGAACACCCTGCAGCTCAGCCTTGACATCAAGAACGTGCTGAATATGTTCAACTCCGAGTGGGGCGTGTCCAAGTATATGAACGCCAGCCTCAACGAGGGCCGTATCCTCCAGTACGAGGGTGTCGACGCCGAGGGTTATCCTACCTTCTCCACGCCGGCCGCCGTGAGCGGCAACACCCAGACCTGGACCTGGGCCACGGGCCTCGGCCAGTGCTGGTACGCCTCCATCGGTATCAAGTATATGTTCAACTAATCTGACTCCTTACGAATATGAAATTCAGATATCTTATCGCAGCGTTGCTTCTCTCCCTCGCCACCACCGGTTGCGTGCAGGAGAAGATCGGCACCCTTTCCGAGATTAAGGTTTCGGAGTCTTATGTTTCCATCGACGTCAACGGCGGCAACGACGCCATCGACGTCACCACCACCGGTCCCTGGAAGATCGACGAGGCTTCCGTCCCCGCCTGGTTGACCGTCGCCCCGATGCAGGGCGAGGCCGGCGAATCCCACATCGTTTTCTCCGCAGATGCCACCAAGTCCACCAACACGGCCGAGGTGAAGCTGCTCTGCGCCGGTCAGACGCAGTATATCAACGTCATCCAGTATGCTCAGAAAGCCGAACTCCGTGTGATGTCCGTCGCTGAGGCGCTTGCGCTCATCAAGGCGGTCGACAAGGGCGACGGCGGCAGCTACAACGTGGACGGCGAGTATTGCGTGAAGGGTGTCGTCTGCAAGATCCTCGAGATGAGCCCCAGCTATGGCAACGCCACCTACTACATCTCCGATGACGGCAAGTTCGACGCCGACAAGAGCCTCCAGGTTTATCGTGGCGTGGGTGTCAACGGTGCCGCGATCAAGACGGGCGACGAGTTCGCCGTCGGTGACGAGGTGACCATCATCTGCCAGCTGATGAGCTACAAGGGCACTCCGGAGACCGTCCAGAACAAGGACGCCGGTGTCGCCGCCTTCATCACGGTCCTCAACAAGTCCCTGATCGGTGTCGATTCCATCGATCCTGAGGACGCCACCATCCCTTCCGAGGGCGGTGAGGTTTCCGTGACCCTGAATAACAAGGGCAACGGCATCTTCGTCGACGTCCCTGAGGACGTCAAGTCCTGGCTCTCCATCTCCTCCATCGCGGGCAATACCGTCACCTTCTCCGCCAAGGAGAACATGGCCGGCCCGCGCAACGCGACCCTGACCTTCCGCACCACGGACGGCACCAAGGAGTACTCCACCGAGGCTTCCATCATGCAGCTCGGTGCCACCGGCTCCCTGGCCCTGCCGTTCACCGTGGAAGAGGCGATCGAGTACGTCACCAAGCTCGGTGGCGAGACCGCCAAGGACTTCTATGTGAAGGGTATCGTCTCCAAGATCGCCGACAATGGCGAGTTCGGTTCCTATGGCAACGCCACCTTCTGGATCTCCAGCGACGGTGTCTACAACGAGGACCTGACCAAGGACTTCGAGGCTTACCGCGTCCTCTGGCTCGACAACAAGAGCTGGGCCGAGGGCAACGCCCAGATCGCCGTCGGCGCCGAGGTTATCCTCTGCGGCAAGCTGACCGTCTACAAGGGCACGGCCGAGACTTCCGGCAACAAGGCTTACATCTACCAGATCAACGGTGTCTCCTCCGAGGCTGAGGGTATCGGTACCCTCGCCGCTCCGTTCACGGCTGAGGGCGCCATCGCCGCCGCTGTCGCCGCTCCGGCTTCCAACGTCTATGTGTCCGGCACGATCTCCCAGATCGTCAACAACGGCCAGTTCAATGCCGAGTACGGCAACGCCTCCTTCTGGATCTCCAGCGACGGCGTCTTCAACAACGACCTGACCAAGGACTTCGAGGCCTACCGCGTGCTCTACCTGGGCAACCGCAAGTGGGTCGCGGGTGACTCCGAGGTCGCCGTGGGTGACAAGGTGGTCCTCTGCGGACCGCTGACCACCTACAAGGGCACGTCCGAGACCGTCGCCAACAAGGCCTACATCTACAGCCTCAACGGCAAGACCGAGTAGTCTTTCCGGAAGCTATCCGATAGAAGGAGCCGACCCCCGCGGGCCGGCTCCTTTTTTGTCGTTTTCGTGAAAAATCCGTACCTTCGAAGGTTATGAAATCCATTCGACATTTGATCATATTTTGCGTGCTGGCCGCCGTTGCGGTGGCCTGCAGCAAGCCTGCCACCCTGACGCTCCTGAGCAACCAGGTCGCGTTCAAGGAAGCCGCCGGGGAGCAGGAAATATCCTTCCTGACCAACCGCGACTGGAGCGCCAGCGCCAATGCCTCCTGGCTGACGGTGACGCCCGCTTCGGGCGGCCCTTCCGGCAGCTACCAGACGGTGCGCGTGTCCGCCCAGGCCAACGAGGCCGAGGCGGAGCGGACGGCCGAGCTGACCCTGCGGGCCGGCGACCAGGTCCGGACCGTCGCCGTGCGCCAGGCCGGCAAGCCGGCCGTGGTCACGCCGGAATTCAACATCCGCGAGTTCCGCGCCAAGCGCGCGGACGAGACCACGTGGTATGAGCTGACCGGCGAGATCGCCGCCATCTGCAACGATACCTACGGTAATTTCTACATCTTCGACGAGACGGGCTACGTCTATGTCTACGGCCTCTGCGAGAAGCAGGTGGCGAAGGGCAAGAACGACCAGTCCTTCCCGAAACTGGGCCTGAAGGTCGGCGACAAGGTCACGATGATGACCCTGCGCAGCGAGTACGACGGCAACGTCGAGGCGGGCGGCACGACGCCGGCCTACTTCGTGTCCAAGGTCGAAGGCTCCTACCGGCTCGGCCGCAAGGTCGCCTCGACGCAGGCCGGCTGGATGGAGCTCCCCGCCACGTCCGCGACGGACGGGCAGGACCTGCTGATCCATAATTTCCCGTCCGGCAAGCGCAGCTATGCCGCCTACTACGACTACGAGCATTTCCTGTCCAGCTGGGTGGCGTATCCGCTCTGTGCCGGCAACATCGGTTCCGGCACGCGTACGGATTTCTCCCTGGATCCGCTCCTGCCGCATGACAAGCAGCAGTACAACCCCTCCGGCTACGGAGACGGCAACGCCGGCCATTTCGACCGCGGCCACCAGATCCCTTCGGCAGACCGGCTTGACTACCGCGTCAACCTGGAGACCTTCTTCGGCACCAATATGACCCCGCAGGACAACAACCTGAACGCCGGTATCTGGGCCAACCTCGAAGGCCGCATCCGCGGCTGGGCCAAGAAGTCCGATACCGACACGCTCTACGTGGTGACGGGCTGCAGCCTGGAAGGCAGCACCCAGTATGTCCTTGACGGCGACAAGAAGCAGATCCCCGTCCCGACGGGCTACTACAAGGCCCTGCTGCGCCTGGCCAAGGACAAGAGCTACTCCGCCGTGGCCTTCTGGTTCGACAACAAGCCCAATGCGGCCACCAGCATCCAGAAGACGATGTCGATGAGCGTCGACGAGCTGGAGAAGAAGGTGGGCGTGGATTTCTTCGTCAACCTCCCGGCCGACACGCAGAAGAGCGTGGAGGCGCAGAACCCGGCCGACGTGGCCTGGTGGTGGAACAACTAGCGTATGAGAAAGTTATTGCTGTATTTCGCGGCGCTGCTGCTCCTGGCGGCCTGTGCGCCGGCGATCCCCGACGACGCCTACGTGGTCGGCTTCTACAACGTGGAGAACCTCTTCGACACGGAGCACGACAAGGGCAAGAGCGACCAGGCTTTCACCCCGCAGGGCGAGAACGTCTGGACGCCGGACAAATATGAGAAGAAGCTTTCCAACATCGCGTCGGTGGTCCGCGCGATGGCGGAGAAGAACGGCCGCTGGCACGCCCTGCTGGGCCTCGCCGAGGTCGAGAACGCCCGCGTCCTCGCGGACCTCGTCGCGCGCGACGAGATCGCGGAGGCGGGCTACGAGTTCATCCACCGGGAGGGCCCGGACGCGCGCGGCATCGACTGCGCGCTGCTCTACCGGCCCGATCTTTTCAAGGTCGTGGAGACCCGCACGCTGCCGTATGATTTCAATACGCGGAGCGGCATCGTCTTCGAGAAGACGCCCGAGGAGCAGCGCGCGTTCAAGACGCGCGACGTGCTCTGCGTGCGCGGCGAACTGGCCGGCGAGCCGCTGGCCGTCTATGTCTGCCACTGGCCTTCGCGCACGGGCAACAAGGGCGCCGACCTGCGCTGCCGGGCCGCGGAAATCGTCCGGGACGATTTCCAGGCGCTGGAGCGGCGTTTCCCGGGCATCAACGTCGTGGTGATGGGTGATATGAACGACAACCCGGAGGACGCCTGCATGGCGGTCTACCTGGGCGGTCGCGAGACCCTCGCGGAAGTGGGGGAGGGCGAGCTGTTCTCGCCGTTCCTGCGGATGCACAAGGACGGTTTCGGCACGGAAGAATACCACGGCGAGTGGAACATCTTCGACTGCATCTTCGTCAACGGCGCCCTGACGGACGTCGACGCGCAGGGCAGCCTGCACATCCTGCCGAGCGACGCCGTCCACTACGGCTTTGTCTTCAACCCGCCTTTCCTGACCCAGCAGGAGGGCCGTTACGCCGGGACGCCTTTCCGGACCTTCTCCGGCGGGCAGTTCGTCAACGGCTATTCCGACCATTATCCCACGTATATTATTTTGAGTAAATAAATGAAAAGAATCATCGCCTCCGCAGCCATCATCCTTGCTATGACAGCCTGCCAGAACAACCGCACCAATCCCTTCTTCACCGAATGGGACACCCCCTACGGCATCCCGCCGTTCGAACAGATCCTCCCTTCCGACTTCGTCCCGGCCATCAAGGCCGGCATCGAGCAGCAGAACGCCGAGATCGATGCCATCATCGCCAATCCTGACGCGCCGACCTTCGAGAACACCATCGCGCCGCTGGAGCTCTCCGCCGGCCTTCTCGCCAAGGTTACGGGCGTGTTCTACAACATCACGGAGACCGACCGCACCGACGCGCTGGCCGCCGTCGAGGACGAGGTCATCTCGCTGATGAGCGAGCATTCCAACAACCTCTCCTTCAACAAGGCCCTCTACAACCGCATCGCGGCCGTCTACCACGCCGACCAGAGCGGCCTGACCCGCGAGCAGCAGATGGTGCTCAAGAAGCAATTTGACAGCTTCGAGCGCGAGGGCATCGGCCTCCCGGAGGAGCAGCAGGCCCGCCTGCGCGAGATCAACGCCGGGATCGCCGCCAAGACGCAGAAGATCGGCAACAACATCCTGGCCGAGTCCAACGACTTCCTGGAGCGCTTCGGCTTCAGCGTGGCCGCCTACCCCGACAAGATGACGACCACGGAGGACCGCGAGCTGCGCCGCCAGTACAACGAGGCCTACACTTCCCGCGGCCACCGCGGCAATGAGTACGACAACCGTCAGCTGCTGCTGGAGGTCCTCGACCTGCGTGCCGAGAAGGCCCGGATCCTGGGCTATCCCAACGCCGCGGCCTATATCCTGTCCAACAAGATGGCCGGCACGCCGGAGACGGTGGACAACTTCCTCGCCGGCATCATGAAGGCCGCCGTGGCCAAGGCCAAGGTGGAGCTGGCCGACATGCAGGCCGTGATGGACCAGGACATCAAGGCGGGCAAGCTGCCCGCCGGGTCCAAGATCGAGGCCTGGGACTGGTGGTACTATGCCGAGAAGGTCCGCAAGGCCAAGTATGACCTGGACGAGTCGCTGACCAAGCCGTACTTCCACATCGACAGCGTGGTCAACGGCATTTTCACCAACGCCCACATCCTCTACGGCGTCAACTTCGAGCGCCTCGAGGACGTGCCCGTGTACAACCCGGAGGTCCGTGCCTACAAGGTCACGGCCGAGGACGGCTCGCTGCTGGGCATCTTCACGACCGACTATAAGCCCCGCGCCAGCAAGCGCGGCGGCGCGTGGATGAACAACGTCCGCGAGCAGTATGTCGACGCCGAGGGCAACGAAGTCCGCCCGATCATCGTCAATGTCTGCAACTTCTCCGACGACTATCTCTCCATCGACGACATCGAGACGACCTTCCACGAGTTCGGCCACGCCCTGCACGGCCTGCTGACCAAGTGCAACTACGTTTCCGTGAGCGGCACCAACGTCACGCGCGACTTCGTGGAGATGTTCTCCCAGTTCAACGAGAACTGGGCCTTCCAGCCCGAGTTGCTCGCCCGCTACGCCAAGAACGCGCAGGGCGAGACCATCCCCGCGGAGCTGGTCCAGAAGATCCTTGCCGCCAAGAAGTTCAACCAGGGCTTCATGACCACCGAGCTCTGCGCCGCCTCGATCCTCGATATGCGCTGGCACGAGCTGTCTTCGACGAAGGACGTCGACATCGACGCCTTCGAGAAGCAGATCGCCGATGAGATCGGCCTGATCCCGGAGATCACCTTCCGCTACCGTTCGACCTACTTCAACCACATCTTCTCCAGCGGCTATGCCGCCGGCTACTATGGCTACCTGTGGTCCGAGGTGCTCGACAAGGATGCCTTCAGCATCTTCGCCGCCTCGCCGGACGGCCCGTACGACCTCGCGCTGGCGAAGAAGTTCAAGGAGACCTTCCTGGAGCGCGGCGGTTCCGAGGAGCCGATGACGCTCTACAAGAGCTTCGCCGGCCGCGAGCCGGACAACACGGCCGCCCTCCGCGCCCGTGGCCTGATCGACTAGGCGATTCGGGTAAATCCCTAAAAATAAGGATTGTTTCCGGCTGGAAGCAATCCTTATTTTTGTTATCTTTGCAGGATGGATCCGACACGTGTCGGGCCCTACGGTTAGTTAATACAAAAATACGACAGATATGAACAGGAAAGTACTTCTGATGATCCTCGACGGTTGGGGCGAGGGCAAGCACGATTATTCCAACGCCATCTGGGCGCAGGGCACGCCGGTGATCGACGGCCTGCGCGCGAAATATCCTTCCGGCCACCTGCAGGCCTGCGGCGAGTATGTCGGTCTGCCTGACGGGCAGATGGGCAACTCCGAGGTCGGTCATATGAACCTTGGCGCCGGCCGCGTGGTCTACCAGGACCTCGTCAAGATCAACATGGCCGTCCGCGACCACAAGTTCCTCGAGAACCCCGAGATCAAGGCGGTCTACGACTATGTCAAGAATTCCGGCAAGAAGCTCCACCTGATGGGCCTCACCTCCGCCGGCGGCGTCCACTCCTCCCTGGAGCACGTCTACGAGTTCCTCCGCGTCGCGAAGGAGTACGGCCTGGACCAGGTCTACGTGCACGCCTTCATGGATGGCCGTGACACCGACCCGCGCAGCGGCAAGGGCTTCCTCGAGGAGCTCGAGCAGAAGATGGCCGAGACCACGGGCAAGATCGCTACCGTGTGCGGCCGCTTCTACGCGATGGACCGCGACAAGCGCTGGGGCCGCGTCAAGGAGGCCTACGACCTGCTCGTCGAGGGCAAGGGCGCGGCTTTCGAGTCCGCCATCGACGGCATCCAGGCGTCCTACGACGCCGACGTGACCGACGAGTTCGTCAAGCCGATCGTCATCACCAAGGACGGCGCCCCCCTCGCCAAGATCGAGGAAGGCGACGCCATCATCTTCTACAACTTCCGCAACGACCGCGCCCGTGAGCTGACCGCCGTGCTGACGCAGAAGGATATGCCGGAAGAGGGGATGCACACCCTGCCGCTGTACTACTGCTGCCTCACGCCGTACGACGCTTCCTTCACCGGCGTCCACATCCTCTTCGACAAGGAGCTGGTGAACGACACCCTGGGTGAGACGGTCTCCAAGGCCGGCAAGCGCCAGCTGCGCATCGCCGAGACGGAGAAATACGCCCACGTGACCTTCTTCTTCAACGGCGGCCGCGAGCTGCAGTTCGAGGGTGAGGACCGCATCCTGGTCAACTCCCCGAAGGTCCCGACCTACGATCTCCTGCCGCAGATGAGCGCCCCCGAGGTGGCCGAGAAGCTGATCGACGCCATCAACTCCGACAAGGAGGACCTCATCATCCTGAACTTCGCCAACGGCGACATGGTGGGCCACACCGGCGTCTACACCGCCGTCACCAAGACGGTCGAGTGCATCGACAAGCTCGTCGGCAAGGTGGTCGAGGCGGCCATCGCCCACGACTACGTCGTCCTCCTGACCGCCGACCACGGCAACGCCGACTTCGAGGTCAACGCGGACGGCACGCCGAACACGGCGCACTCCCTCAACACGGTCCAGTTCGTCGTGATGAACGCCGGCGATGCCGTGAAGACCGTCAAGGACGGCGCCCTCTGCAACGTGGCGCCGACCATCCTCAAGCTGATGGGCATCCCGCAGCCTGCGGCGATGACGGCTGAACCGCTGATCTAAAGCTTGTATGTACAAGTTCACACCGATACGCAAAACGCTTGTCTGGGGCACCGAGGACTGGGTTATCTCCGGTGTCCCGGGCAACGAATCGGTGGTGGCTGAAGGGCCGGAGGCCGGCAAGAAGATCACCGACATCTATCCCGGGCAGTTCCCGCTGCTGATCAAGTTCATCGACACGAAGCTTGACCTCAGCATCCAGGTGCACCCGGACGACGCGCTCGCCAACGCCCGCTACGGGCTCAACGGCAAGACGGAGATGTGGTACGTGATCGACGCCGCGCCCGGCGCCAAACTCATATCCGGACTCAAGGAGTCCATTACCCCGGACGATTATGTCCGCCTGGTGGCGGAAGACCGCATCACCGACGTGCTGGCGGAGCATACCGTCGCCCCCGGCGACGTCTTCTTCCTGCCGGCCGGCCGCATCCACGCCATCGGCGGCGGCTGCTTCCTGGCCGAGATCCAGCAGACTTCCGACCTGACCTACCGCATCTACGACTACAACCGCCTCGGCCTGGACGGCAAGCCGCGCCAGCTGCACACGCAGGAGGCGAAGGATGCGATCGACTACCGGGTGTATCCGGAATACCGGACGGAATACGAAATGCGCCGCGACGCGGCGGTGCAGCTGGTGAAGTGCCCGCATTTCACCACGGAGCTCTTCGAGCTCACGCGGGAAATGGAAATCCCCGGCCGGGCCGGGGAAAACGATTTTCTGATTCTCATTGGCATTGCCGGCCAGGCCCGGCTGCACACGGCGCAGGACGAGACCGTCCTGTCCGCCGGCGAGGCCATCCTGGTGCCGGCCTCGGACGGCGCCTTATCTGCGCTTCCGCTTGCGGGCGAAGGGAGCGGGCGCGACGGGAGCGTCAGGTTCCTGACGACCCGCCTCTGATTGCTCCTCCGGAGCCGTCTCCTCGACGAGTTCGTAGTCGAGCAGGCGCTGCTCCAGGTTGGCGCTCTTGACCCGGATCCGCACGGGATCACCCAGACAGAACTGCTTGTGGCGCCGCTTCCCGACGAGGCGGTAGCGCGCTTCATCGAACTCGAAGAAGTCGGACTTGATGTCGCGCACGGAGACCATACCCTCGATCTTGGTCGGCTCGATCTCCACGTACATACCCCATTCGGTGACGCCGGATACGTGGCCGTCGTATTCCTCGCCGATCTTGTCCATCATGAACTCCACGAGCTTGTATTTCGTCGAGGTGCGCTCGGCGTCCGCCGCCACGAGCTCGCGCTCGGAGGCGTAGCGGCATTCCTCTTCGAACTTGTCCTTCTTGCGGCTCTCCGCGCCGTCGAGGTAGAGCGCCAGCAGGCGGTGTACCATCAGGTCGGGGTAGCGGCGGATCGGGGACGTGAAGTGCGTGTAGAACTTGAATGCGAGGCCGTAGTGGCCGATGTTGTCGGTGCTGTAGCACGCCTTGGCCATCGCCCGCAGGGCGAGGTTCTCCAGGGCGGCGAATTCGGGCTTGCCCTTCGCGGACTCGAGCAGCTGGTTGAGGCCCTTGGCGGCGCTGCGGCCGCCGGTCGGCTGGTCGGTCGGGATGCGGTAGCCGAAGCCCTTGGCGAAGGTATAGAGGTTCTCGAGCTTGAGCTCGTTGGGCTCGCCGTGGATACGGTAGACGAAGGTCTTGGCGTTCTTCTGCGGGACGCCGTTCATCTGGCCGCCCGTGGCCACGAACTCGGCCACCGTGCGGTTGGCGAGCAGCATGAACTCCTCGATCAGCCAGTTGGCTTCCTTCGAAATCTTCTGATAGACGCGGATGGGCTTGCCCTTTTCGTCGCATTCGACCTTCATCTCCGGACGGTCGAAGTCGATGGCGCCGTTCTTCCGCTCGTTCTCCTTCAGGATCGTCGCCAGCTTGTGGAGGGTGCCGACCGCCTCGACCAGCGTCGGGTCGGTCAGCGCGTCGGGCGCCTGCTCGATGATCGCCTGCGCCTCGTCGTAGTTGAGGCGGAAGTTGGAATCGATGACGGCGCGGCCGATCCAGCGGGAGCGGATCTCGGCCTTGGGCGTCATCTCGAACACGGCCGAGAAGACGAGCTTCTCCTCGTGCGGACGCAGGGAGCAGAGCTTGTTGCAGAGCTTCTCCGGGAGCATCGGGACCGTGCGGTCCACCAGATAGACGGAGGTGCCGCGGTCGCGCGCTTCCTTGTCGACGAGCGAGCCGGGACGGACGTAATAGGAGACGTCGGCGATGTGCACGCCGACTTCATAATTGCCGTTGGGGAGGGGCTTGAACGACAGGGCGTCGTCGAAGTCCTTGGCATCCGCCGGGTCGATGGTGAACGTGAACGTGTCGCGGAAATCCTTGCGGCCCTTGCGGTCGGCGTCCGTGATCTCGTCGGAGATCTTGTCGGCCGCGTTCTCCACTTCGGGGGAGAACCGGTAGGGGAGGTTGAATTCCGCCAGGATGGCGTGCATCTCGGTGTCGTTGTCGCCCGGGACGCCGAGCACGTCGGTCAGGTGGCCCCAGGGACCCGGCTCGCGCCGCTCCCAGTGGTCCACGACCGCCGCGACCTTCATCCCGGCCTGTGCGCCGAGGGCCGCGGCCGCCTCGGCATCCACCTGGATGTCGTACGGCATCGTCTTGCTCTGCATCAGGACCCAGGCCTGGGCCCCGACGGTGTGGTAATAGCCCACGAAGGGCTTCTGTGAACGTTCGATAATCTCGACCACCTCGCCTTCGCGACGGCGGTTGTCGCCGGCTTTCTGCCGGGTCACGGCCACGCGCACGACGTCGCCGTGCAGGGCGTGACGGGTCTTGGGGGCCTTGACGAAGACATCGTCGTCCTGGCCGTCGATGATGACGAAGATGTACCCTTCGCGGGTCATCTGTACGCGTCCGACAAACATCGGACATTCTTTCTTGCTTCCGCCGGATCTCTTTCTGCTGGATGTCTTCCGGCCTTTACTACTTCTTTTCTGCATAATCAACGCAAAGATAAACATTCTTGACGAACGGCGCATAATGGGTGTCGAAAAACGTAGAAGGCCCGATGGATTTCTCGCGGAAAAGCACTATCTTCGTAGTGTTGTTAGTATTATTTTATGAGCGTTGAAAATTTGAAAGCCAACCTCCGGACCGTTCCGGACTTCCCTGTGAAGGGCATTTTGTTTTGGGATGTCAGCACCATGTTCAAGAACGCCGAGTGCCTGCGCGAGCTTGACGATATTCTCTATGAGCTCTATAAGGACAAAGGCATCACCAAGGTGGTGGGCATGGAATCCCGCGGTTTCGTGATGGGTCCGTCCCTGGCTGTCCGCCTGGGCGCCGGATTCGTGATGGCGCGCAAGCCGGGCAAGCTCCCCGCCGACACGCTGAGCGAGACCTACGACAAGGAATACGGTCACGACACGATTGAAATCCATCGCGATGCGATCACGCCCGACGACGTGGTCCTGATCCACGACGACCTGCTCGCCACGGGCGGCACGGTCGCGGCGGCAGCCCGCCTCGTCGCGCAGTTCCATCCCAAGAAGACGATGATCAACTTCATCATCGAGATCGAGGAGCTGAAGGGCCGTGCGGCGCTCCCCGCCGGGGTTGAGGTGGATTCCGTGATCAAGGTTTGACGACACTAAACCCAAATACACAACAACAAATGAAAAAATTAACTCTGATGGCGGTCTCCGCGGCCGCTCTGCTGTTTGCCCAGGGGGCAAAGGCCCAGACCAATCTCCAGATCTTCTATGATTTCGGGTCTGACCGGCAGCACGTAACCACAACCCTCGAGGGTTTCTACAATGACAATTGGGGAAACACCTTCTTCTTCATCGACTATGATTACAACGGTAAGGATGCGAACCACAAGAATGTCTCGCCGTCCTCTACCTACTTCGAGATTGCCCGCTGCTTCAACTTCTGGCAGGATTCCGCCCTCGGCGCCCTGAGCCTGCAGGCCGAATACAACGGCGGCCTCGGCCTCGGCTATGGCGTCAACCACGCCTTCCTCGGCGGCTTCGACTATTTCCTGCACAGCGCCGATTTCAACAATACGTTCAATTTCAAGGTACTCTATAAGAAGATTCTGGGTACGACGCAGAAGGCTCCGCTGCAGTTCACCTTCGTCTGGGGCCTGCAGGACCTCTTCGGCGTCAAGGGCCTCCGCTTCAGCGGCTTCGCCGATTTCTGGTGGGAGGACCACATGCTCTTCGCCGACCACAACGGCACCATCATCCCGACGGAATCCCACACCGTGTTCATCTCCGAGCCCCAGCTCTGGTACAACATCGGCCAGCACTTCGGCTGCGACAATCTCAACATCGGCGGCGAGGTTGAACTCTCCTACGATTTCGCTACCTCCAAGGGTTTTTGGGCCCGTCCTTGCGCCGGCCTCAAGTGGGTCTTCTAAACCACGGGTACCATGGCGAATTTCCTGAATAAGGCTTTCGGCTTCGAGGCCGGAAAGCACAGCGTCCGTACCGAGATCATCGCCGGCGTCACCACGTTCCTGACGATGGCCTACATCCTGGCCGTCAACCCCAATATCTTCAGCGCCCTGGACGGCATGCCGGGCGGCGCCGTATTCACGTCGACCGCTCTCGCCGCCATCATCGGTACGCTCGTGATGGCCATCTACGCCAAGAAACCGTTCGCCCTGGCTCCGGGTATGGGCCTGAACGCCTTCTTCGTCTATACCGTCTGCCTGACGATGGGTTACTCCTGGCAGTTCGCCCTGACGGCCGTCCTGCTCGAGGGTATCCTCTTCATCATCCTGACGCTCACCAAAGTCCGCACCTGGCTGCTGAACGCCATCCCGGGCACGCTCAAGAAAGCGATCGGCGCCGGTATCGGCCTCTTCATCGCCTTTATCGGCCTCCAGAACTCCGGCATCATCGTCAACTCCGACTCCACGCTCGTGACCCTCGGCAAGATCACCGAAGGCACCGCGCTGCTTGCGATGCTCGGTCTGATGATCACGGCCGGCCTGGTCATGCTCAAGGTCCGCGGCGGCATCCTCATCGGTATCATCGCCACCACGCTCCTCGGTCTGGTGATCAAGGATCCCACCACGGGCGCGGCCATCACCCAGCTGGCGCACAACGACGCCGGAGCCGTCCAGTTCCTGTCCCTGCCGTCCAGCATCTCCCCGATCTTCTGCCAGTTCGAGTTCTCCCAGATCCTGAGCTGGAACATGCTCGTGGTCGTGTTCACCTTCCTGTTCGTCGATATGTTCGACACGATGGGTACGATCATCGGTGTCCACCAGGGCGCCGGGCTCGTCGAGCGTGACGAGGTCGAGGGCATGGAGCAGATGTTCATGGCAGACTCCGTCGCCACCGTGGCCGGTGCCTGCCTCGGTACCTCCACCACCACGACCTACGTCGAGAGCGCCGCTGGCGTCGGCGCCGGCGGCCGCACCGGCCTCACGGCTTTTGCCACGGCCGTCTGCTTCGCCCTTGCGCTGTTCTTCTCGCCGATCTTCCTCTCCATCCCGAGTGCCGCCACGGCTCCTGCGCTGGTGATCGTCGGCGTGATGATGATGCCTTCCATCAAGCGCATCCACTGGGACGACTACTGCAAGAGCATCCCGGCCTTCCTGACCATCATCATGATGCCGGTCGCCTATAGCATTTCCGACGGTATCCTGATCGGCGTGATCGCCTACGTGATCACCCACGCCATCGCCGGCCGCTTCAAGGAGATCTCCATTCCGATGTGGGTCCTGGCTGTGCTCTTCATCCTGCGCTACATCTTCATCTAGCGCACGGAGGACAGCAAATGAAAAAAGGCTTGGAGCCCCGCGGCTCCAAGCCTTTTTTCGATGTCGGATGACGTTTAGTTCCGGAGTTCGACGCCGCCGAAACCGACGCTGCCGGTGATGAGGACGCTGGGCGTGCCGTTCCCGAGCTTGGAGATCCGGTTGTCGGAGACACCGCCGAAGCTGCTGCTGACGGCGATCTGGACGGCGAGGTCCTCGGGGACGATGATGACCACGCCGCTGAAGCCGACGTTGAGCTTGATGAATGCACCCTCGGCGACGTTGGCGCCGCGCAGGTCCAGCGTGATTCCGCCGAAGGAGGCCTGCACGTCGACCCCTTCGAGGGTCTCGCCGGCGAAGGAGACGGTCTGCTTGCCGAAGGCGGATTCGATGCGGCGGATGTTCATCCCCTCGCGGGAAATGGTCTTGAACTCCTCTGCCTTGCGGTTCTCGGCGCGGCAGGTGCGGAGCAGGATGAGATTCACGCCGAATATGATGAGCAGCATCGCCACCGCGATCTGCCAGAACATATGCCAGGTGATGATGTCCCGGGCGGCCAGCAGGAGCAGGACGCCGATGCCGATGCCGATGCACGGGCCGGTCTTGTCGTGGTCGTTGAAGAGCCCGAAGACGCAGGGGACGATGATGAACAGGGTCCACCAGCCCCGGGTGGAGAACATGAAGTTGAACACGCCCGTGGCATCCAGGATCCACAGCACGCCGAGGGCTATCAGGAGCAGCCCGAGCAGGAGTTTGCTTGATTGTTTCATGGTTTGTATTGTTTTAGATTGTTTGTCTCAGCCAGATGAGGGCGTCCTCGAACGGGGTGTCGGTCAGGACGTCCGGCGCGATCGGGTCGTCGCAGAATTCCTCGCCCGTGCGGGCGACGTCGCAGCTGGACGTCAGCGCCATCAGGGATTTGTCGGGCATCGTGATGGTCACGTTGCCGGAGGGGTAGCCGGCCGTAGGCGCACCGAAGGTGCGGGCGCGCTCCATCCCGCGGAAGCAGATCAGGACGGCTTCGCCGGAGCTGGCCGTCTGGCCGTCGGTCAGGACGGCGACCGGGCAGTCGATCGGCGCGTCCCGCTGTGAGGTGTAGGCGCGGATGGCAGCGTCGATGGTGATCGGATAGGAATGGTCGCGGCCGCGGAAACGGATGATCTCGTCGTCCTGGAGGAAGCGGTGGACGGCGGCGATCATCGGATACATATTGCCGCCGCTGTTGCCCCGCAGGTCGATGATGGCGCCGCTGACGGTGTCCGGAAGGCTGTCCAGCACGGCGCGGCAGTATTTCTCCCCTTCTTCCATGTTGCCGGCGAAGGGGGGAAGCTTGATGACGGCGATGCTGTCCAGCATCCGCAGGGAAGGCGTCTCCCATTCGCGCGTGGCTTCTTCCTGGGCCAGATTGGCCGGGAGGAGGAAGGAATGCTTGCCGCCGGCCACCTTCAGGGCGGCGACGACGATCTTCTTCGCCTCGGCGAGGCTGTCCGGCTTCGCGGCCAGGGAGACCGCCTTGATGGAATCCCACGCAGGGCCCTCGGCGAACAGCCCCTGCTTGTCCATCCGCGCGATGGCGAAGCGGACGTAGCGCTTGTTGGAATCGGCGCAGGATGCGGCGAGGAGCAAGGTCAGGATAAGAACTGCGATCTTTTTCATATTTAATAATTTAAGCGTTTTCAGGTATGGCACCGAGAACGTCCCGGCGGTGGCGGTAGGTGAGCCAGAAGGTCCGGAAGGCCAGGTGGGCGAAGTACGCCGCGAAGAGCACGTGCAGCGCGAGCGGGCCGGCGGGCTGGAGCAGCCATTTGCCGAGGAACCAGATGGCGAAGAAGGCCAGCGCGGCGCCGCCCATCGCGTCGCGGAAGGCGCGCGAGGCCGTGGCGCCCATATAGATGCCGTCCCAGGTGAAGGCGGCGCAGCCGAGCGGCGGCATCAGCAGCAGCCACGGCAGGAACTGCCGGCAGGCTGCCACGACCGTCTCGTCGGAGGTCAGCAGCCGCACGACCGGCGTGCCGGCGAAGAAGTAGATGCCGATGAAGAAGATGCCGATGCCCATGCTCCAGGCGAACACGTAGCGGATGCTCTGCCGGAGCATTCCGGCGTCGCGGGCGCCGATGAAGCGGCCCGCGAGCGCCTCGCCGGCATAGGCGAAGCCGTCGGTGAAATAGCTGAAGAACATCAGCATCTGCATCATGATGGAGCCGCAGGCGAGCATCAGGTCGCCGAAGCCGGCGTTGATCATCGTGAAGCCGATGTAGATGAGGATGAAGAAGAAAGAGCGGGCGAGCAGGTCCAGGTTCATCTTGAAGAAACTGCCCATCGAGCCGTCGTGGATCAGGTTGGTGAAGTCCTCGCGGCGGAGCAGCGAGAAGACGCTCCGGCCGTATTTGCGCGAGCAGGCCCACAGGCCGTAGAGCAGGCCGCAGTACTGGGCGATCACGGTGCCGAGCGGGATGCCGACGAAGCCCATTCCCTGCCAGGAGCCGAAGCCGAAGGTGAGCGCGATGCTGGCCACGATGTTGACGACGTTGATGATCAGGTCGAGGAACATCGAGTCGATGGAATTCTGCATCCCGACGAGCCAGCCGCGGATGGCCATCAGCGTCATCGTGGCGGGCGCGGCCCAGATGCGGATGAAGAAGTAGCGCTCCGCCAGCTCCTTGACCTGCGGCGTGGCGTCGGTCATCAGCATCACGCCCTTGAAGAAGGGCCACTGCAGCACGATGGACGCGAAGGCGGCGATCAGGGCGAGGCCCGATCCGCGCAGCAGGAGCCGGCCGGCCTCGCTGAAGTCGCCGCGGCCGAAGGCCTGCGCCGTCAGGCCGCCCGTGCCCGTGCGCAGGAAGCCGAAGGTCCAGTAGAGCAGGGTGAGCACCATCGAGCCCACGGAGATGGCGCCGATGAAGGCGGCGGAATCTCCCGCCAGGTGTCCGGCCACGGCCGTGTCCACCATTCCTACCAGGGGAACGGTGATCCCGGCGAGGATGCTCGGGATGGACAGCCGCAGGATCTCGCGGTGAAGGTACCTGTTCATCGGAATTTCTTGTCTTCCTCGAGCATGCCGAGGTAAGAGTTGTAGCGCTCCGCGCTGATCCGGCCGTCGTCGACGGCCGCCTTGACGGCGCAGTCCGGTTCGTGCGTGTGCGTGCAGGGCACGAAGCGGCAGTCGTCCATCACGGAGAGCATCTCGGGGAAATATTTGGAGATCTCCTCCTTCTCCAGGTCCACCAGGCCGAAGCCGCGCAGGCCCGGCGTGTCGATGACGAAGCCGCCGGTCGCCAGGCGGTACATCTCGTAGAGGGACGTGGTGTGCTTGCCCTGGAGGTGGGCGACGGAGATCTTGCCGATCTTGGGATCGAGCGCCGGGTCGAGCGCCTTGATCAGGCTCGACTTGCCGACGCCGGACTCGCCGGAGAAGAGGTTGATGCGCCCCCGGCAGCGCTCGCGCAGGGCTTCGATGCCCTCGCCCGTGCGCACGGACGTCTCCAGGACGGGATAGCCGGCGCCTTCATAGATCTTGTGGAAGTTGGCGACCAGCTCCGGCGCCTCGGCCCGGTAGAGGTCCACCTTGGTGAGGACGATCAGGACGGGCACCTTGTAGACCTCGCAGGTCACGAGGATGCGGTCCAGGAACGGGAGCTTGATCTCCGGGAAGAGGAGGCTGACCACGATCACGGCCTGGTCGAGATTGGCCGCGATGACGTGGGACTGGCGCGAGAGGTTGGTGGAGCGGCGGATGAGGTAATTGTCCCGTGGGAGGATCTCCTTGATCACGGCGGGGTGCTCCTCCGTGGCGGCGCCGTCGGCTTCGTAGCGGACGCGGTCGCCGACGGCTACGGGGTTGGTCGCGCCGCTGCGGTCCAGCCGCACCCGTCCGCGCAGGACGGCCGGGAACAGCTCCCAGTCCGGCAGCGCGCTGAGCAGGTAGTGGCTTCCCGCGTTCTTGACGACTGTCGCGACCCCTTCCATTCCGCTAGCAGGCCCGGCCGACGAGTTTCTCCGCGAAGCGGCGCAGGACTTCCGTCTTGACCGGTCCGAGTCCCAGACCCGACACGGCCTCGAGGGCGCGGTCGGTGAAGCGGACGATCTCCGCCTTGGCGTCGGCGTCGACGCCGCACTTCAGGTAGATCTCCTTGACGGCCGCGATCTTGGCGGCCTTCTGCTCCGGCGTGTCCGCCGGCAGGGCGAAGGCGGCCTGGAAGGCGGCCTTGTCAGCGGTCTTCTCCAGCGTGCGGACCGTCAGCCAGCTCTTCTTGCCGTTGACGATGTCGCCGCCGATCGGCTTGCCGAAGACCTTCTCGTCGCCGAAGGCGTCGAGGTAGTCGTCGGCGACCTGGAAGGCCATGCCGAGTTCGTAGCCGTATTGGTAGAGGGCGTCGCATTCCGCTTCGGAAGCGCCGCCGATGATGGCGCCCATCGCCGCCGAGCAGGCCAGCAGGACGGCGGTCTTGAGGCCGATCATCTGCTTGTATTCCTCCATCGAGATCTCCGGCGCGGTCTCGAACTCCATATCATACTGCTGCCCCTCGCAGACCTGTGCGGCCGTGCGCGAGAAGAGCGGCATCACGCGGTCCATCGCCTGTCGCGGGGCCTTGGAGATGCGGCGGTAGGAGTCGATCAGCATCACGTCGCCGGACAGGATGGCGGTGTCCTCGTTCCATTTCTTCCAGACCGTCGGGACGCCGCGGCGGAGCGGCGAACGGTCCATGATGTCGTCGTGCATCAGGGTGAAGGAATGGAAGACCTCGAGCGCGGTGGCGGGAGCCAGGATGCTCTCGTCCACGTTGTCCGAGAAGAGGGTGAAGGCCGTCAGGCACAGCCGCGGGCGGATGCGTTTGCCGCCGATCTCGATCATATAGCGCAGCGGGTCGTAGAGGCCCGCCGGCTCGCCGGTAAAGCGGATCTCGTCGAACATCTGTTTGACGAGGGCGTTGATTTCAGTTTCCTTGAGCATAATCAAGACAAAGATAAACATTAATTTCATCTTTTCGTGCTAACTTTGCCGCCGTTATGAAGATCGTTTTCGCCACCGCCAACGCCGGCAAACTCCGCGAAGCAGCGGAGGTGCTCGGCCCTGATTTCGAGATCGTTTCGCTCGCGCAGGCGGGCATCACCGAGGAGATTCCCGAGACGGGGAAAACCCTGCAGGAGAACTCCTTGCAGAAGGCTACCTATCTCTTCGAGCGCACCGGCCTGCCGTGTTTCGCGGACGACACGGGCCTGGAGGTGGACGCCCTGGGCGGCGCGCCCGGCATCTACTCGGCGCGCTACGCCGGCCCGAACCACGACCACCAGGCGAACATGGACAAGCTCCTCAAGGAGCTCGGCGCGACGGAAGAGCGCCGGGCTCGTTTCAAGACCGTGGTCACGCTGATCCTGGCGGACGGGCAGCCCCGTTTCTTCGAGGGGACCTGCGAAGGCAGCATCGCCCGCGCCAAGCGCGGCAACGGCGGCTTCGGCTACGACCCGGTCTTCCTGCCGGACGCCTATCCCGGCCGGACCCTCGCAGAAGTCTCGGAAGAAGAGAAGAACGCGGTCTCGCACCGCGGCCAGGCCATCCGCGCCATGGCCGCCTGGCTCAAATCCAACCGCTAGAAGTAGGTGGTGTGCTTGACCTCGAGCTCGGGGTTGGCCTCGCGGATCTGGGCGATGATCTTCTCGGCATTGGCCCTCGAGGTGCGGATGTCCATGAAACCGACACCGTAGTCGTGGACGAAGAGCGAGCGGTATTTCCCCTTTTTCGTTTCCTTGATGGTGGCGGTCTTGATGTTCGAGAGCCGCAGCGTGTTCTTCCTGTCGAGGTTGTCCGTCAGGGTGTCGGCCTCGGCGTCCACCGTGTACGAATGTAGCAGGTAGTTGAACAGGAAGATGATGGAATAGAAGCACAGGAAGCTGGCAAAATACAGCAGGAAATAGCCGGTCTCCCCAAACTTGAGGCAGTACAGGAGGAAGAAAACGACGGCCAGCACGCCGGCGACGGTCGCGCTCCACTTGATCAGCCGGGGACGGCTGGTATTCCGATAGACGGTTTTCATGGAAAATGGTTTTTCTATGCTAATTTGCGGGGATTCTCCGATAAATGCAAATTTTTCGTAGCTTCGTGTAGTTTTTCGTCCGTTTCTGCGTCTAATGGGCAGAAACAACAAACAAGGCAATGACAGAACGCGAATTCGAATCGATGATCCGGGAGCATAAAGGGACGATTTACACCGTCTGCTATATGTTCTCGAACGATCCGGACGAGGTGGCCGACCTCTTCCAGGAAACCTTGATCAACCTCTGGCGGGGTTCCGGAACCTTCCGGGGGGACAGCGCGCAGGGTTCCTGGATCTGGAAGGTGGCGCTGAACACCTGCATTTCTTCCGACCGGAAGAAGAAACGCGGGCCGCAGACCAGTCCGCTGTCGATGGACATCGACCTGTTCGAAGACCAGGATGCCGACACCCGGCAGATCGGCCTGCTCCGCAGCCGCATCGGCAAACTTGGCCCCTTCGACCGCGCCATCGTCCTACTGTGGCTGGAGAACCTCAGCTATGAGGAGATCGGCCAGATCGTCGGCATCTCGCCGAAGAACGTCTCCGTCCGCCTGGTCCGTATTAAAGAACAACTCAAAAAGATGCAGTAACTATGGAAACGAACGATAAAACTTTCCTCGAGATGCAGCAGCAGATGCAGCAGCTGCGCGAAATGCTCAACGATCAGAAGATCGTCAACGAGAACCTCCTCCGGAACGCCTGCTCCCGCCGGCTGGACCGGATCCGCTTCAAGTCGCGAATTCCTTATATCGCCGGCGTGGCCGTCATCCTGAGCCTGGGCTCCTTCTACGGCCTGGGCATGTCAACCGCCTTCCTGATCTACTCCTTCGTGATCATGCTGGTATGCATCGTCGCGACGGCCATCACCAACTCGCACCTCCCCCGCCTGGACCGGGACCTCATGTCCGCCGGAGAAGAACTAGTCAAGTTCCGGAAGATGCATGCGGAGTGGCTGAAGATCGGTATCCCGATGCTGATTATCTGGATCGGCCTGCTGGTCTGGGACTTCTTCTTCCGTCAGGGTCTGTCTGACAAAGACGTCGTCATCCCGATGGTCTGCGGTATCAGTTTCGGTCTGGCCGTCGGCCTGATCGTGGGCCTCAAGGTCCGCCGGGATATCCTGGACGGAACGAAAGAGCTCCTCGACCAGATCGAGGAGCTCAAGAAAGAAAAGTAGATTTCTAAAAAGCTATTCCAGCGTCCATTCCGCACCGTCCTTGGTATCCTTGACCTGGATGCCAAGGGCTTTCAGTGCGTCGCGGATGTGGTCGGAGGTGGCCCAGTCCTTGGCGGCCTTGGCGGCGGCGCGCTGCTCGAGGACCATCTGCATCAGGCCGTCGATCACCTCGCCGGCGCCGCCCGCGGCTTCCTCGTCCTTGAGGCCGAGCACGCCGAAGACGATGTCGTCGAAGAGCTGCACGAGCGTGTCGAGGTCGCCCTTGGAGAGCTTGACCTGACCCGCCTTGGCGGAATTCACGAGGCGGACCGCCTCGGAAATGTGCGCCAGCGCGACGGGGGTGTTCATATCGTCGCAGAGGGCGTCGTAGATGCCCTCGAAGATGGCCTTGACCTCGGCGCTGTCCGCGGGGCAGGTGTCGGGCGCCGGGTGGACCGGCTCCTCGCCGTAGGCGTACTGCGGTGCCTTGCGCCCCGCCATCGCATAGAGGTCCTTGGCGGCCTGCATCAGGCGCTTGAGACCCTTCTCGGCGGCCTGCAGGGCTTCGTTGGAGAAGTCCAAAGTGCCGCGGTAGTGGGCCTGGAGGATGAAGAAACGCACGGTCATCGGGCTGTAGGCCTGCTCAAGCTTCGGGTGGTCGCCCGCGAAGAGCTGCGGCAGGGTGATGAAGTTGCCCAGGGACTTGCCCATCTTCTGGCCGCCGATGGTGATCATATTGTTGTGCACCCAGTAGTGCACGCCCTGCGTGCCGCGGGAGGCCTGGTTCTGCGCGATCTCGCACTCGTGGTGCGGGAACATCAGGTCCATGCCGCCGCCGTGGATGTCGAACTCGCGGCCGAGATACTTCTCGCCCATCACGGAGCACTCGAGGTGCCAGCCCGGGAAGCCTTCTCCCCACGGGGAAGGCCAGCGCATGATGTGCTCCGGCTCCGCCTTCTTCCAGAGGGCGAAGTCGTAGGGGGCGCGCTTGTCGCCCTGGCCGTCCAGGTTGCGGGTGCCTTCCAGGGTGTCGTTGAGGTTGCGCCCGGAGAGGATGCCGTAGTGGAAGTCGCGGTTGTATTTCTCGACGTCGAAGTAGATGCTGCCGTTGCTCTCGTAGGCGTAGCCCGCCTCGAGGATCTTTTTCACCGCCTCGATCTGCTCGATGATGTGGCCCGAGGCGCGCGGCTCGATGGAGGGCGGCGCCACGTTGAGCAGGCGCATCGCCTCGTGGTAGCGCAGGGTGTAGGCCTGCACGACCTCCATCGGCTCCAGCTGCTCCAGCCGGGCCTTCTTGGCGATCTTGTCCTCGCCTTCGTCGGCGTCGTGCTCGAGGTGACCCACGTCCGTGATGTTGCGGACATAACGCACCTTGTAGCCGAGGTGGCGCAGGAATTTGCTCAGGACATCATAGGTGACTCCCGGACGGGCGTGGCCCAGGTGGGCGTCGCCATAGACGGTCGGGCCGCAGACATACATGCCTACGTGGCCGGGATGGACGGGAACGAACAGCTCCTTCCGGCGGGTCAGGGTATTGGTGATGAAAAACTCTCTCATGTGCATATTCGAATATCGGGGCGAAGATACGAATTTTTCTGCGTATCTTCGCTTTATGAAATTCATTAGTTGGAACGTAAACGGCCTGCGCGCCGTCGCCGGCAAAGGCTTCGCCGATATCTTCGAGGCGCTGGACGCCGATTTCTTCTGCCTGCAGGAGACCAAGCTCCAGGCCGGCCAGCTCGACCTCGAATTCCTGGGCTGGCAGTCCTACTGGAACTACGCCGACAAGAAGGGTTATTCCGGCACGGCCATCTACACCCGCCATACGCCGCTGTCCGTGACCAACGGCATCGGCGTGGACGAGCACGACCACGAAGGCCGCGTCATCACGCTCGAGATGCCGGACTTCTACCTGGTCGACGTCTACACGCCCAACTCGCAGGACGGCCTGCGGCGCCTGGACTACCGGATGCAGTGGGAAGACGCGTTCCGCGGCTATGTGAGCGGCCTGGCGGCCCGCAAGGGCGTCGTCATCTGCGGCGACATGAACGTCGCCCACGAGGAGATCGACCTCAAGAATCCCGCTACCAACCACTTCAACGCCGGCTTCTCCGACGAGGAGCGGGCCAAGATGGGCGAGCTCCTCGCCGCGGGTTTCCGCGACAGCTGGCGCGATGCCCACCCGGGCGAGGCCAAGTACTCCTGGTGGTCCTACCGGATGGCCGCCCGCGAGCGCAACGTGGGGTGGCGCATCGACTATTTCCTCGTCTCCGAAGGCCTCGCCCCGCGCATCGCGGGCACGGACATCCACAACGAAATCTTCGGCTCCGACCATTGCCCGGTGGAGCTGGTGCTAAGCGAATAGAAGCATTGGACAAGAGAGAACTCGAAATCATGGCGCCGGCCGGCGGCTTCGACTGCCTGCAGGCCGCCATCCAGGGCGGGGCGAACGCCGTCTATTTCGGCATCGGCCGGCTCAATATGCGCAGCCGCTCGGCGAGCAACTTCCTCCCGGAGGACCTCCCGGAGGTCGTCCGCATCTGCCGGGAGGCCGGGGTGCGCAGCTACCTGACCCTCAACATCACCCTCTTCCAGGACGACCTGGCCGCGATGCGGGAGGCGCTCGACGCCGCCCGGCAGGCAGGCGTCGACGCGGTCATCGCGTCGGACATCGCCGCCATCCAGTACTGCCGGCAGATCGGGCTGGAAGTCCACATTTCCACGCAGCTGTCCATCTCCAACGTCGAGGCGCTCCGCTTCTACGCGCAGTTCGCCGATGTGGTCGTGCTCGCGCGCGAACTGACGCTCGGGCAGGTCAAGGAGATCCACGGGACCATCGTGCGCGAGCACATCTGCGGCCCCTCGGGGCAGCCCGTCCGCATCGAGATGTTCGCCCACGGCGCCCTCTGTATGGCCGTGAGCGGCAAATGCTACCTCTCGCTGCACGCCGCCGGCGCCTCCGCCAACCGCGGCGCCTGCTACCAGATCTGCCGCCGCAGCTACGAGGTCCGCGACCGCGAGAGCGGCAACGAACTGCTGGTCGACAACGAATACATCATGTCGCCCAAGGACCTCTGTACCATCGAGTTCATGGACAAGATCATCGACGCGGGCGTGAAGGTCTTCAAGATCGAGGGCCGGGCCCGCTCCGCGGAATACGTCAAGCGCTGCGCGTCCTGCTACCGCCGGGCGGCGGACGCCGTCTGCGACGGCACCTACACGCCGGCGCTGGCGGCCGCCCTGAAGGCGGAGCTCGCCGAGGTCTTCAACCGCGGCTTCTGGGACGGCTACTACCAGGGCGCCCGCCTGGGCGAATGGAGCGCCGTCTACGGCACCCAGGCCACGATGCGCAAGGTCTATCTGGGCAAGGTGACCAACTGGTTCGACCGGATCGGAGTGGCGGAGATCTCCGTGGAGACGTCCGACCTGCACAAGGGCGACCGGCTGATGGCCATCGGCGCCACCACCGGCGTGGTCGAGTTCGACGCCGACGACATCCGCCTGGAGTTCGATCCGGTGGACGCGGCGCCCAAGGGCAGCCGCTGCTCGGTGCGCGTCCCTTGCGAAAAATGCCCCGACGGAAAACTCCGCCGGGGCGACAAGATCTTCATCTGGCAGGAAGCCTGACAGGATTATCTTTCAAAGAGGGTCGTGGAGAGATAGCGCTCGCCCGTGTCGGGCAGCAGGGCCACGATGAGTTTCCCCTTGTATTCCGGCTTGCGGGCCAGGTCGTAGGCGGCGCTGAACGCGGCGCCGGAGGAGATGCCGACGAGCAGGCCGAGCTTGTCGGCAAGCAGGCGGGCGCCGGCGAAAGCGTCGTCGTCGGTGACGGTGAGCACGCTATCGACGTATTCCTTCAGGAAGGTCTGCGGGACGAAGCCTGCGCCGATGCCCTGGATCTTATGCTTGCCGGGGACGCCGGTGGTGATCACGGCGGAGGAGGCGGGCTCCACGCCGAACACCTGTACGCCCGGTTTATGGGCTTTCAATCCCTTGCCGGTACCGCTGACGGTACCGCCAGTGCCAATACCGGCCACGAAGACGTCCACCTGTCCGTCGGTGTCGCGCCAAACCTCCTGGGCGGTGGTACGCTCATGTGCGGCCGGGTTGGCAGGATTGACGAATTGTCCGAGAATAACGGCGCCGGGGGTGTTCTGGCGGATCTCTTCCGCCTTGGCGATGGCGCCTTTCATCCCTTCAGCGCCGGGCGTGAGCTCGATCTGGGCGCCGAAGGCCTTGAGGAGGTTGCGACGCTCGACGCTCATCGTGTCGGGCATCGTGAGAATCGTTTTATAACCTTTTGCACGACCCACCCAGGCAAGACCGATACCGGTGTTGCCGCTGGTCGGCTCGACGATGGTTGCACCCGGTTTCAGGACGCCGCTTTTCTCGGCGTCCTCGATCATGGCGAGGGCGATGCGGTCCTTGACGCTGCCACCGGGGTTGGAACGTTCGAGTTTGAGCGCGATGCGCGCCTGCTGGCCATCCAGGCCCTTGACCTCGAGAAGCGGAGTGTTCCCGATCAGGTCGGTTAAATTCTGGTATATCATAACGCTTGTAAATTTAAAAATAATTTAAATAAATCCCGGCCGAAACCCGGCCGGGAATAACGCCGGGGTTAGTTTTTACCAAATGCCTGGTCGAGATCTGCGATGATGTCCTCGATATGCTCAACGCCGATGGACAGGCGGATTGTGGTAGGCGTTATGTGTTGCTCGGCGAGCTCGGCGGGGCTGAGCTGCGAGTGCGTTGTGGTATAAGGATGGATGACAAGGCTCTTGACGTCGGCCACGTTGGCCAGGAGCGAGAAGATCTTGAGGTTGTCGATGAAACGCCAGGCGTCCTCCTGCGTACCCTTGATCTCGAACGTGAAGATGGATCCGGCGCCGTTGGGGAAGTAGCGCTGATAGAGCGCGTGGTCGGGATGGGAAGGAAGCGCCGGGTGGTTTACTTTAGCCACCTGAGGGTGTTTGGAAAGATATTCTACAACCTTGCGTGCATTCTGTGTGTGGCGTTCGATACGCAGCGGGAGCGACTCGACGCCCTGCAGGAGGATCCAGGCGTTGAAAGGGCTGATGGCGGCGCCGGTGTCGCGCAGCAGCACGGCACGGATGCGCGTCACGAAGGCGGCGGCACCAGCCACATCGGCGAATACGGCGCCGTGATAGCTCGGGTCCGGTTTGGCGAGCGTGGGGTACTTGTCGGCATTGGCCTTCCAGTCGAACTTGCCGCCGTCCACGATGACGCCGCCGAGCGAGCTGCCGTGGCCGCCGATGAACTTGGTGGCGGAATGGACCACGATGTCAGCACCGTGCTCGAGGGGACGGATGAGGATGGGGGCGAAGGTGTTGTCCACGATGAACACGATGTTGTGTCTGTGGGCCACGGCGGCGATGCCTTCGAAGTCGGCGACGTCGGAGTTGGGATTGCCGAAAGTCTCTGCGTAAATGACCTTGGTGTTCGGTCGTATGGCAGCCTCCAAAGCTTCCAGGTCATTTACACGGACAATCGTATGTTCGATACCCTGGGTGGAGAGGGTATGGGTGATCAGGTTATAGGAACCGCCGTAGAGGTTGTCCGCGGCGATCACGTGGTCGCCGGCCTGCAGGACGTTCTGCAGGGCATAGGTGATGGCGGCGGCGCCGGACGCGACGGCCAGGCCGGCGACACCTCCCTCGAGGGCGGCGACGCGCTCCTCGAAGACGGACTGCGTGGAGTTGGTCAGGCGTCCGTAGATATTGCCCGGGTCACGCAGGCCGAAACGGTCGGCGGCGTGCTGAGAGTTGCGGAAGACATAAGAAGTAGTCTGGTAGATGGGGACCGCGCGGGAGTCGGATGCGGGGTCCGGGGTCTCCTGGCCGACGTGGATGGCCAGGGTCTCGACATGTAATTTCTGCGTGCTCATTTCTTTTCTTTTCGTTTTGTTCCGATTGCAAAGTTGGAGGTTGTAGGAAATAATTCCAAAGACTTTTTGAAATTCAGAAAATATCCCTATTTTTGGACAGATAAATAAAATGGATTATCTGAAACCGGGCCTGTAAACCGGTTTTGAAAGAATTTTAATCTTCCGAGCAGTATGAGTGGACTCGACGCCGTTGACATTTCCATCCTGCGGATCCTCCAGGAGGACGCCGCACTGACCAACAAACAGGTTGCCGCGCGCGTGCATCTCTCGCCCACGCCCGTGTTCGAGCGCATCAGGCGCCTGCGCGAGCAGGGGTATATCAAGGGTTACGTGGCCGTCCTGGACACGGAAAAACTGGACTGCGCCTTCATGGCTTTCTGTTTCCTGAAGATGAAGCAGCATTCCTTCGAGAACGCGCAGCGCCTGATGGACGCCGTCCAGACGATGGACGAGGTGGGGGAATGTTACAACATCTCCGGCGACTACGATTTCCTGCTGAAGGTCTATGTGTCCAGTATGAAGGAGTACCAGCAGTTCGTGCTGCGCATCCTGGGCGAGCTCGACTGCATCGGCGGACTCAACAGCTGCTTCGTGATGGGCGAGGTCAAGAATACCCACGCCGTCCCGGTGCGCTGAAGATAAAATAATTTGTTTATCTTTGACGAAAGTAGTTATTGCCTGATGAAGCCTTTCCCTTCGCTTGAGATCATTCCGCCCCTCAAGGGCATCACCAAGGCGGAGCTCCTGGACGGTATCCGTCCGTTCATGGAGTTCGGCCCGCGTTATATCAACGTGACCTGCCACCGTGACGAGTACGAGTTCCGGCCGGAGCCGGACGGCGGCTACACCCGGCACCTGCTGCGCAAGCGCATCAGCCAGACTGCCGTCTGCGCCGCCGTGCAGGCTGCCTTCCCCGACGTGGAGGTGGTCCCGCACCTGATCTGCGGCGGCGCGACCGCCGACCAGATCGAGTCGCAGCTGCAGGATTTCAAGTTTATGGGGATCCGCAACATCCTCGTCCTGCGGGGCGACGCCCTGCCGGGCGAGAAGCGCTTCGCGCCCGAGCCCGGCGGCTACGCCCACGCCGACGAGCTGGTCGCGGCCATCCGCCGTTTCGAGGCGGCGAACGGCGGACAACTGTTCACGCTCGGCGTGGGCGGCTATCCCGAGAAGCATTTCGAGTCACCCAACCTCGAGACCGACATCCAGTTCCTCAAGCGCAAGGTGGACGCCGGCGCCGACCAGATCATCACGCAGATGTTCTTCGACAACGAAGTCTTCTACGATTTCGTGGCGCGCTGCCGCGCCGCGGGCATCAAGGTCCCCATCGTCCCCGGCCTGAAGCCGCTCTCCAGCGCCCGGCAGGTGGACCTGCTGCCGGAGAGCTTCTCCATCGACATCCCGGTGGCGCTCACGGCCGAGGTGGCCGCGCATCCGGAGAATGCCTACGCCATTGGCGAGGAGTGGTGCAAGGCGCAGTGCCGCGACCTGATCGCGCACGGCTTCGAGGAGGTCCATTTCTATACGATGGGCCGCAGCGCCAACATCGTCAACATCCTTAGAGACTGCTTCTGATGGGCGGGCTGGAGCAGGCGCTGGCCGGCAGGATCCTGATCCTGGACGGAGCGATGGGCACGATGCTCCAGCGCTACGGCCTGTCCGGCAACAGCGAGGCGTTCAACCTGACCCGTCCCGAGACCATCCGGGACATCCACCGCGCCTACATCGATGCCGGTGCGGACATCATCTCGACCAATACCTTCAGCGCCAACAGCATTTCCCAGGCGGAATACGACAGCGCCGCGCAGGCGCGCGAATTCGCCCGGGCGGGCGCCCGGCTGGCCCGGCTCGAAGCCGACGCCGCCGGCTGGCCGGTCTGGGTGGCCGGCTCGATCGGCCCCACCGGCAAGTCTCTGACCCTGGCGCAGGACCTGTCGGACCCGACCTTCCGGCCGTATTCCTTCGACCAGATGGCGGCGGCCTACGCGGAGCAGATCCGCGGGCTGCTGGAAGGCGGCGTGGACGCGCTGCTGCTGGAGACCTGCTTCGACGCGCTCAACACCAAGGCCGCCATTTATGCCATCAGCGGCATTCCGGAGGCCGCCGCGCTCCCGCTGCTGATCTCCGTGTCGGCCAGCGACCGCAGCGGGCGGACCCTGACCGGGCAGACGCTGGAGGCGTTCTACCGTTCGGTGCAGCACGCCCGGCCGCTGAGCTTCGGGCTCAACTGCTCGCTGGGCGCGGAAGAGCTGGCCCCGCTCGTCGCGGACGTGGCTTCCTGGGCCGGCTGCGCCGTCAGCTGCCACCCCAATGCCGGCCTGCCCAACGAGATGGGCGCCTACGACGAGACGCCCGAACAGACGGCCGCCGCCCTCCGGCGGATGGCGCAGGACGGGCTCGTCAACATCGTCGGCGGCTGCTGCGGCACGACGCCGGAGCACATCCGCGCCATCGCGGCGGCCGTGCGCGGCATCGCGCCGCGTCCCCGCCCGGACGTGGACCGGCGCCTGTCCGTGAGCGGCCTGGAGTCCGTGACGCTGGATATGCGCAACAGCCGCTTCACCAACATCGGCGAGCGCACCAACGTGGCCGGCTCCCGCAAATTCGCCAAACTCATCGCCGCAGGCGACTATGATACGGCCCTGCAGATCGCTGCCGGGCAGATCGACAACGGCGCGTCCATCATCGACGTCAATATGGACGACGCGATGCTGGACAGCACCGTGGAAATGGAGCGCTTCCTCCGCCAGATCGCGGGCGATCCGGCCGTGGCGCGCGCCGCCCTGATGATCGACTCCTCGCACTGGGAGACGCTGCTCGCCGGGCTCAAGAACGCCCAGGGCCGCTGCATCGTCAATTCCATCTCCCTGAAGGAAGGGGAGGAGGGTTTCCTCGCCAAGGCGCGGGAAATCCGCCGCCTGGGCGCAGCCGTGGTCGTGATGGCCTTCGACGAGGAGGGCCAGGCCACGACCTATGACCGCAAGGTCGCCATCTGCGAACGGGCGTTCCGGCTGCTCACGGAGCAGGCCGGCTACGAGCCCTGGGAGATCATCTTCGACGTCAACGTCCTGTCCGTCGGCACCGGCATCGCGGAGCACGCCCGCTACGGCGTGGATTTCATCGAGGCCGTCCGCTGGATCAAGAAGAACCTGCCGGGCGCCTTGACCTCCGGCGGTATTTCCAATCTTTCCTTCGCCTTCCGCGGCAACAACACGGTCCGCGAGGCGATGCACGCCGTCTTCCTCTACCACGCCATCGCGGCGGGCCTGGATATGGGCATCGTCAATCCGGGGATGCTGCGCATCTACGACGAGATCGAGCCCACGCTGCTGCGCCGCACCGAGGACGTCATCCTGGACCGCGATCCGGAGGCGACCGAGCGCCTGATCGCGCTGGCTTCAGAGCTTGCCGCCCAACGGTCGGACGGATCCACAACGCCCGCGCACGCAAGCTCTTCATCTGCCCCCCTCCCAGTCTCCGAGCGCCTGTCACGGGCCCTCGTGTCCGGCGGCTCGCCGCAGCTGAAGGAAGACCTGCTGGCGTGCCTGCAGGAGAAGGGCCGCGCGGTGGACGTCATCGAGGGCCCGCTGATGACGGGCATGGCGCGCGTCGGCGAGCTGTTCGCCGCCGGCAAGATGTTCCTCCCGCAGGTCGTCAAGTCCGCCAAGGTGATGCGCGACGCCGTGGAGGTCCTTCAGCCCTATATGGGCGAGGAGGGGGGCGGCAGCGCCAAGCCCCGTTTCCTGCTGGCCACGGTCAAGGGCGATGTCCACGACATCGGCAAGAATATCACCGGAATCGTACTGCGATGCAACGGGTTCGAGGTCACCGACCTCGGCGTGATGGTCCCGAAGGAGACCATCCTGGAGCAGGCCGCCGCGCTGGGCGCCGACCTTATCGGCGTCAGCGGGCTTATCACCCCGTCGCTCTTCCAGATGGAAGAACTTTGCCGGGAGATGGCCGCCCGCGGCCTCACGACGCCGCTGCTCATCGGCGGCGCCACCACCTCCGCGCTGCACACCGCCGTCAAGCTCGCGCCGCTCTATGAGCACGTCTTCTACGCGCCCGACGCGTCCGCCAGCGCCGTGCTCGCGGGCCGGCTGATGTCCGACCGCGCGCAGGCCGAAGCGGACGAACACCGCAAGCAGGCGGAGATCCGCGCGCTGCGCGAGACGGGCGAAGCGGCTGCCAAGGCCGCACCGGGTGCCGGCGTGGCCGCGCATCCTTTCCCGGCGGATTCCTACCTCCGCGGCAAGACCTTCGCGGACATTCCCTGCCGCGAACTCACCATCGCCGAGGTGCTGCCGTATTTTGACTGGAAACTATTCTACGCCATCTGGGGCGTCCGTTCGTTCGATTCCAACGAGAGCGCCGTCCAGCTGAACGCGGACGCCGTGGAGCGGCTCGACGCGCTGAAGCGCGAAAACGGCTGCCGTATCCGCATCGCCGCGCGCTTCGACGCCTGCCACGCCGAGGGCGACGAGATCGTCGCCGCGGACTGGCGCCTGCCGATGCTGCGGCAGCGGGGCGACGAAGGCCGCTCGCTGGCCGATTTCGTCGCGCCGAAGGCGTATGGGTTCGATTCCCCTGCGGGCATGTTCTCAATCAGCGTGCACCGGAGCGATGAACGGCAGGCCGGGCCGAACTACAAGCCGGACGGGCATCCGGCGGGCTGCAACTGCGCCGCCTGCGCGATGGAATACGGCTCGCTGCTGGACCGCAGCCTGCGCCTCACCCTCGCCGAGGCGGCTTCCGGCTGGCTGGACGCCGAGCTGGAGAAACAGCTGCCGCAGGGCTCGCCCGCCCGCATCGTCAAGCCGGCGGCGGGCTACGCCTCCTGCCCGGACCACAGCCTCAAGCGCGACATCCTCGCCCTGCTGCCCGACGGCGCCGGGCTGGACATCCGCCTGACGGAGTCCTGCGCGATGATTCCCGACGCCTCGATCTGCGGGCTCGTGTTCGCGCACCCGTCGGCCTCCTATCCCGAAATCCGGCAGCTCGACAGCGCCGTACTCGACGCCTACGCCGCCCGCCGCGGCTTCAGCCCCGACGAGCGACGGCAGTTCCTGGGTCATCTAGATGCCGGCTCCGTCCGTGAATAACGGCTGTTCGGTCGCGCGCGACTGCAGGATGCGGGAGCGCGGCGGCACGCTGTGCGTGAGCCAGACGTTACCGCCGACCACGGTGTCGTGGCCGATGGTCACGCGTCCGAGGATGGTCGTGTTGGCATAGACCGTCACGTTGTCTTCCAGAATGGGATGGCGCGGCTCGTCGATCGGACGGCCGTCGGGGTCGTATTTGATGTTCTTGGCGCCGAGGGTGACGCCCTGGTAGAGCATGACGTGGTTGCCGATCACGGTCGTGGCGCCTACGACGACGCCGGTGCCGTGGTCGATGGCGAAGTACTCACCGATCTGCGCGCCCGGGTGGATGTCGATTCCGGTGGCGGAATGGGCCATTTCCGTGAGCAGGCGCGGCGCCACGGGAATCTCCAGATACAGGAGCTCGTGTGCCGTGCGGTAGTGCAGCATCACCTTGATGCAGGGATAACAGAGCACGATCTCCGTCCGGTCGGTCACGGCCGGGTCGTTGTCCGCGATGGCTTCCACGTCGGTGTGGAGCAGGCGGGAGATCTCCGGGATGCGCTCCATGAAGGCGTCGGCGCGCTTGTCGCCGGCGATCTTGCGGAGCACGCTCCGGATGGACATCATATCCAGCGCGCGGTCCTCCTGCCCGAGGTACTCGGGGAAGACGGTCCGGCGCATCAGCACCATCAGTTGGTTCAGCAATTCTTCCATACTCCAAAGTTAAGAAAAATAAGCAATAACGAAAACTGCCGGTCCATCGGGGCCGGCAGTCTTCTATAGCGTATTCAGGATTTACAGCTCGTTGAGCTCCTGGTTCAGTTCGTCCTTGCGGCCGACGATGATATCCTGGTAGTTCTTCAGACCGGTACCGGCAGGGATGAGGTGACCACAGATCACGTTCTCCTTGAGGCCCTCGAGGTGGTCGACACGACCGCGGATGGCGGCCTCGCTGAGCACCTTCGTGGTCTCCTGGAAGGAAGCCGCGGAGATGAAGCTGTCGGTCTTGAGGGCGGCACGGGTGATACCCTGGAGGATCAGGCGGGCCGTCGCAGGCTGCGTCGGACGGGTGACCATCAGCGGCTGGCCCTGACGCTCCAGCGAGGCGTTCTCGCTGCGCATCTCACGGGCGCCGATGATCTGGCCGGCCTCGTACTTCTGGGAACCGCCGGCGTCCACCACGACAAGCTTGCCGTAGATCTGGTCGTTGACGTCCATGAAGCGCCACTTGTCCACCATTTCCTCGCTGAGGAACTCGGTGTCGCCAGGGAAGGTGATCTCGACCTTGCGCATCATCTGGCGTACGATGATCTCGAAGTGCTTGTCGTTGATCTTCACACCCTGGAGGCGGTAGACGGCCTGCACCTCATTGACGATGTACTCCTGCGCCTTGACCGGACCGAGGATGGACAGGATGTCGCTCGGCGACACGCCACCGTCGGACAGCGGGGAACCTGCGCGGACATAGTCGTTGTCCTGCACGAGGATCTGCTTGGTCAGCGGAACGAGATAGGACTTCTTGGCTCCGGACTTGTTGATGACGCTGATCTCGCGGTTACCGCGCTTGACGCTGCCCATCTTGACCTCACCGTTGATCTCGGAGAGAATGGCGGGGCTGGACGGGTTGCGGGCCTCGAAGAGCTCGGTGACACGCGGCAGACCACCCGTAATATCGCTGGCCTTACCGATGGCGCGCGGGATCTTCATGATCACGTCACCGACCTTGACCACGTTGCCGCTCTCGGCCATGACGTGGGCGCCGACAGGCAGGTTGTACTGCTTGAGGATGTTGGCGTTCTCGTCGACGATGAGCATGACGGGGCTCTTGGTCTTATCCTTGGATTCGATGATCACCTTGTCGGTGCTGATGGAGAACTCGTCGGCGGCGTCCTTCTGGAAGGTGGAGCCTTCGATCATGTTCTCGAAGCGGACCGTACCGGCGGTCTCGACGATCGTCGTAGCGTTGTAGGCATCCCACTCGCAGATCATGTCGCCCTTGACCACCTTGTCACCATCCTTCTTGTAGAGCACGGCGCCGTAGGGGACATCGTACTGGGAGAAGGTGATGCCGGTGTTCTCGTCCATGATGCGGAGTTCGGCCATGCGGCTCACGACCACGCTCTCGATGGTGCCGTCTTCCTTGACGCGCTCGATGGTACGGAGTTCGTCGAACTTGAGGACGCCCTCGTACTTGGACTCGATGGAGGAGTCGGCGGCGGAGGAAGAGGCGGTACCACCCACGTGGAAGGTACGGAGGGTCAGCTGCGTACCAGGCTCACCGATGGACTGGGCGGCAATGACGCCGACCACTTCGCCCTTCTCGACCATGCGGGAGGTAGCCAGGTTGCGGCCGTAGCACTTGGCGCAGACGCCCTTGCGGCTCTCGCAGGTGAGCACCGAACGGATCTCCACCTGCTCGATCGGCAGGGAGTCGATCAGGTCGGCTTCCTTCTCACGGATCTCCTCGCCGGCCTTGATGATGAGCTCGCCGGTCAGCGGGTTGAAGATGTCGTGGACGGAGGTACGGCCGAGGATACGCTCGCCGAGGGACTCGACGACTTCGTCCTTGTTCTTGATCGCGGTGGCGATCAGACCGCGGAGCGTGCCGCAATCCTCTTCCGTGATGATCACGTCGTGGGACACGTCCACCAGACGGCGGGTCAGGTAACCGGCGTCAGCCGTCTTGAGGGCGGTATCGGCCAGACCCTTACGGGCACCGTGCGTGGAGATGAAGTATTCGAGCACGGTCATACCCTCCTTCAGGTTGGACACGATCGGGTTCTCGATAATGTCCGCACCGGAGGCACCGGCCTTCTGCGGCTTGGCCATAAGGCCACGCATACCGCAGAGCTGTTTGATCTGGGTGGTGGAACCACGGGCACCGGAATCCAGCATCATGAACACGGGGTTGAATCCCTGCTGGTCGGCGGAGATCTGCTTCGTGACGATGCCGGTCAGGCGGTTGTCCACGGAAGACCAGAGGTCGATGACCTTGTTGTAGCGCTCGTTGTTGGTGATGAAGCCCATGTCGTAGTCGTCGCGGATGGCGGCAACCTGCTTGTAGGCCTCGTCCACGAGGGTGGTCTTCTCAGCCGGGACGAGCACGTCGCCCAGGTTGAAGGAGATACCGGCGCGGAACGCCTGGTCGTAACCGAGGTTCTTGATATCGTCGAGGAAGTGGGCCGTACGGGTCACACCGGTGTGCTTGATGACGTCGGTGATGATCTTGCGGAGGGCCTTCTTGCCGAGGACCTCGTTGACGAACGGGACTTCTTCCGGAACGTACTGGTTCACGATGATACGGCCTGCGGTGGTCTCGACCATCTGCGTGCCCTTGGAAGCGTCCTGCTTGTCCTTGGGCAGACGGACGCTGATCTTGGCGTGCATGTCGAGGGCCTTCTCGTTGTAGGCCACGATGACCTCCTCAGGGGAGTAGAAGCTCTTGCCCTCACCCTTGGCGCCCGGACGGATCTTGGTGATGTAGTACAGACCGAGAACCATATCCTGGGACGGGACCGTGATAGGCGCACCGTTGGCCGGGTTGAGGATGTTCTGCGAACCGAGCATCAGCAGCTGGGCCTCCATGATGGCGGCGTTGCCGAGCGGGAGGTGGACAGCCATCTGGTCACCGTCGAAGTCGGCGTTGAAAGCCGTACAGGCGAGCGGATGCAGCTGGATGGCCTTACCCTCGATCATACGCGGCTGGAAAGCCTGGATACCGAGACGGTGCAGGGTAGGAGCACGGTTGAGGAGCACGGGATGGCCCTTCATCACGTTCTCGAGGATGTCCCAGATGACCGGGTCCTTGCGGTCCACGATCTTCTTGGCGGACTTGACCGTCTTGACGATGCCGCGCTCGATGAGCTTGCGGATGATGAACGGCTTGTAGAGCTCGGCAGCCATGAACTTCGGCAGACCGCACTCGTGCATGTTGAGCTCCGGACCGACGACGATGACCGAACGGGCGGAGTAGTCGACACGCTTACCGAGGAGGTTCTGGCGGAAGCGGCCCTGCTTGCCCTTGAGGGAGTCGGACAGGGACTTGAGGGCCCGGTTGGACTCGCTCTTGACAGCGGAAGACTTCTTGGAGTTGTCGAACAGGGAGTCGACAGCCTCCTGAAGCATACGCTTCTCGTTGCGCAGAATCACCTCAGGAGCCTTGATCTCGATGAGTTTCTTGAGGCGGTTGTTGCGGATGATCACACGACGGTAGAGGTCGTTGAGGTCGGAGGTGGCGAAGCGGCCGCCGTCGAGGGGGACGAGCGGACGGAGGTCCGGCGGAATCACCGGGATAACCTTCATCACCATCCACTCGGGACGGTTGATGCCCTTGGACTCCTGGAACCACTTGACCACCTGGAGGCGCTTGAGGATCTCGGCCTTGCGCTGCTGGGACCCTTCGGTCAGCATGCGCTGGCGGAGCTCCTTGCCCAGCTCCTCGATATCGATCTCACGAAGCAGGTCGTAGATACCTTCGGCACCCATCTTGGCGATGAACTTGTCCGGATCGCTGTCCGGCAGGTTCTCGTTGCCCGGGATGCGGGCGAGGGCGTCGAGGTACTCATCCTCCGAGAGAAGCTCCATCTTGTTCACGTCGCTGGCACCCGGACGCACCACGATGTATTTCTCGTAGTAGATCACGGACTCGAGCTTCTTGGCCGGCAGGCCGAGGAGCGCGGAGATCTTGTTGGGCGCACTCTTGAAGTACCAGATGTGAGCCACCGGAACGGTGAGGGCGATGTGGCCCATGCGCTCGCGGCGAACCTTCTTCTCGGTCACTTCGACGTTGCAGCGGTCGCAGACGATACCGCGGTAGCGGATCCTCTTGTACTTGCCGCAATAGCACTCGTAATCCTTGGTCGGACCGAAAATCTTCTCGCAGAAGAGGCCGTCACGCTCCGGTTTGTAGGTGCGGTAGTTGACGGTTTCCGGCTTGAGGACCTCGCCGCACGAACGCTCGGTGATGTCCTCCGGCGACGCAAGCGAGATGCTGATCGTCTGGAAGTTGCTCTTTACCTTATTGTCTTTATTGTTGAAAGTAGGCATATTACGTTTCGTTCAAACCAATTTAATCCAAAGTAACCTTGAGACCGAGTCCACGGAGTTCGTGGAGAAGCACGTTGAGGGACTCGGGGATGCCTGCGGGCGGCATCGGGTCGCCCTTGACGATCGCCTCGTAAGTCTTGGACCGTCCGACGACGTCGTCGGACTTGACGGTCAGGATCTCCTGCAGGGCATTGGCTGCACCGAAGGCCTCGAGCGCCCAGACTTCCATTTCACCGAAACGCTGGCCACCGAACTGGGCTTTACCGCCGAGCGGCTGCTGGGTGATGAGGGAGTAGGGACCGATGGAACGGGCGTGCATCTTGTCGTCGACCATATGGCCGAGCTTGATCATATAGATGACACCCACGGTCGCGGGCTGGTCGAAGTAGTCACCGGTACCACCGTCGCGGAGCTGAGTCTTACCGAAACGGGGAACGCCTGCCTTGTCGGTGTAGGCACAGATCTCGTCGATGCTCGCACCGTCGAAGATCGGGGTGCTGAACTTCAGGCCGAGGCGGGCGCCGGCCCAGCCGAGCACCGTCTCGTAGATCTGACCGAGGTTCATTCGGGAAGGCACGCCCAGCGGGTTCAGCACGATATCCACAGGAGTACCGTCCTCGAGGAACGGCATATCCTCCTGGCGGACGATCTTGGCAACGATACCCTTGTTACCGTGACGGCCGGCCATCTTGTCACCGACGGTGATCTTGCGCTTCTTGGCAATGTACACCTTGGCAAGCTGCATCACGCCGTTGGGGAGTTCGTCACCCACCTTGATCTTGTCCATCTCACGCTTGCAGATCGCCTGCTCGGTCTTGAGGGCGATGCAGTAGTTGTTGATGAGGTCGCGGATCAGGGCGTTGGCGTCCTTGTCGGTCGTCCACTTGGCGGACGTGATGTTGGTATAGTCGATGCTCTTGAGCATCTCGGTGGTGATCTTCTTGTCCTTCGGGATGATCTCGACGCCGTAGAGGTCGGAGATACCGGCGCTCTTGCGGTTCTTGGTCAGGATCACCAGCTTCTGGATGAAGTCGGCGTAGAGCTTCTCGGCCTTGCGGTCGAACTCGGCCTGACGCATCTCCAGGCGGGTCTTCTGGTCGTTCTTGGCCTGGCTCTTCTTGCCGGTCTCCTTGGAGAGCTTGGCATAGAGCGCGGTGCCGACGACAGTACCGCTCAGGGACGGGTTGGCCTTGAGGGAAGCGTCCTTGACATCACCGGCCTTGTCACCGAAGATGGCCTTGAGGAGCTTCTCTTCCGGAGAAGGATCGCTCTCGCCCTTCGGGGTGATCTTACCGATCATGATGTCGCCCGGTTCGATGTGCGCACCGATGCGGACGATACCGTCTTCGCCGAGGTTCTTGGTGGCGTCCTCGCTGACATTCGGAATGTCGGAGGTGAGCTCTTCCATACCGCGCTTGGTGTCGCGGACCTCGGTGAGGTACTCGTCCACGTGGACGGAAGTGAGGACATCCCACTTCACCATCTCCTCGGAGAGGACGATGGCATCCTCATAGTTGTAACCCTTCCAAGGCATGAAGGCGACCATCAGGTTGCGGCCGAGGGCGAGCTCGCCCTTCTGGGAAGCGTAGCCCTGGGTCAGCACCTGGCCCTTCTCCACCTTGTCGCCCTTCGCCACGATCGGCGAGAGCGTGATGGTCGTGCTCTGGTTGGTCCTGCGGTAGATCGGGAGCTTGTAGACAGTCTCCTCGGGGGAGAAGCTGACGAAGCGCTCGTCTTCGGTCTGCTCGTAGCGGATGCGGATCTCGTTGGCGTCCACGTAGGTGACCTCGCCACGGCGCTCAGCGATGAACTGGGTGCGGGAGTCGAGGCAGACACGCTCTTCCAGACCGGTACCCACGATCGGGGACTCCGGCTTGAGCAGAGGCACGGCCTGGCGCATCATGTTCGCACCCATGAGGGCGCGGTGCGCATCGTCGTGCTCCAGGAACGGGATGAGGGAGGCGGCGACCGAAGCCATCTGGTTCGGAGCCACATCCATATAGTTGACCTCCTCCTTGGTGACGACCGGGAAGTCAGCCTCGAGACGGCACTGGATGCGGTCCTCGAGGATGTTGCCCTCGTCGTCCATATGGACGTTGGCCAGGGAGACAAGCTTGTTCTCCTCCTCCTCGGCGCTCATATAGTGGCAGCCGGCGGCGGAGAGATCGACCTTGCCGTCCTTGACGTCACGGTAGGGAGTCTCGATGAAGCCCAGGGCGTCGATGCGGGCATAGACGCACAGGGAAGAAATCAGACCGATGTTCGGACCTTCCGGCGACTCGATAGGGCAGAGGCGGCCGTAGTGCGTGTAGTGCACGTCTCGGACCTCGAAGCCCGCGCGGTCACGGCTCAGACCGCCAGGACCGAGAGCGGAGAGACGACGCTTGTGCGTGATCTCCGCCAGCGGGTTGGTCTGGTCCATGAACTGGGACAGCTGGCTGGTGCCGAAGAAGGAGTTGATCACCGAAGAGAGCGTCTTGGCGTTGATCAGGTCGATCGGGTTGAACTGCTCGCTGTCGCGGACGTTCATGCGCTCGCGGATCGTACGCGCCATACGGCTCAGACCCACGCTGAACTGGTTGGCAAGCTGCTCGCCGACCGTGCGGACACGGCGGTTGGACAGGTGGTCGATATCGTCGACCGAAGCCTTGGAGTTGATCAGCTGGATCAGGTACTTGATGATCTCGATGATGTCGGTATTGGTCAGGACCCGGGTGTCCGGGGCGATCGACAGGCCGAGCTTCTTGTTGAGACGGAAGCGGCCGACGTTGCCCAGGTCGTATCTCTTCTCGGAGAAGAAGAGCTTGTCGATGACGTCGCGGGCCGTGCTCTCATCCGGCGGTTCCGAGTTGCGGAGCTGCTTGTAGATATAGTTGACGGCCTCGATCTCGGTATTGGTCGGGTCTTTCTGCAGGGTGTTGAAGATGATGGCGTACTCGTTGGAGTTGGCCTCATCCTTCTGGACAAGGATGCTCTTCTCGTCGGCTTCGAGGATGGCGGCGATGTTGTCGTCGTCGAGGATCTCGCCACGGTTGACGATGATCTCGATACGCTCCACCGGGGTCACCTCTCCGGTGTCCTCGTCGATGAAGTCCTCGAACTTGGTCTTCAGCACGTTGTTGGCGAGCTTGCGGCCCTTGGCGGCCTCGAGGTTCGCAGGGGAGACCTCGATCTCGTCAGCCAGGTCGAAGATGTCGATGATATCCTTGTCGGCGTTGTAACCGATGGCCCTGAGCAGGGTGGTCACAGGCAGTTTCTTCTTACGGTCGATGTAGGCGTACATGACATTGTTGATGTCAGTCGCGAACTCGATCCAGGATCCCTTGAACGGAATGATACGGGCGGAATAAAGCTTCGTTCCGTTGGCGTGCATGCTCTGGTCGAAGAACACACCGGGGGATCTGTGGAGCTGGGACACGATGATACGCTCCGAGCCGTTGATCACGAACGTGCCGGCGGGCGTCATGTACGGGATGTTCCCGAGATAGACGTCCTGGACGCGGGTATCAAAGTCCTCGTGCTCCGGGTCAGTACAGGAAAGGCGGAGTTTTGCCTTGAGCGGGACGTTGTACGTCAGGCCGCGCTGCAGGCACTCCTCGATGGAATACTGAGGGGGATCGATGAAATAATCGATGAACTCCAGTTTGTAGTTGTTCCTCGTATCCTCAATCGGGAAGATCTCCTGGAATACCTGGTACAGGCCTTCGTCCTTACGGTTCTCAGGCGTCGTTTCCAGCTGGAAGAAGTCCCGGAAGGACTTGAGTTGCACTTCCAGCAGGTCCGGATATTCCAAGATCTTGGATGTTGCGAAGTTAATGCGCTTGTTTGTTGCCTTTTTTGACATATTCTGCCGTTGGAAACGTTGGAAATTGGAGAAAAACTTAAATACGGAAAAAAGGTTTAGAGCCTGTTAACCCGGCTCTAAACCTGTTTGTCCCCTTTAGCAGGGAGAGGTTGGTCTTATTTAATCTCAACCTCAGCACCGGCCTCCTCAAGAGCAGCCTTGAGGGCCTCGGCCTCTGCCTTGGAAATCTTCTCTTTCACCGTGGCGGGAGCACCGTCAACGAGATCCTTCGCTTCCTTCAGACCGAGACCGAGCTCTGTCTTCACGACCTTGATCACATTGAGCTTGGCCTGGCCAGCGTTCTTGAGGATGACGTCGAACTCAGTCTGCTCGGCCTCAGCGGCACCAGCGGCACCACCTTCAGCGGCGACGACCACAGCGGCGGCTGCAGGCTCGATACCATACTCTTCCTTGAGGATCTTTGCAAGTTCCTGGACGTCTTTTACAGAGAGGTTTACCAACTCTTCTGCAAGGGCTTTAACATCTGCCATAATTCTATAATTTTTTAATTGTTAATATTTTGCTTATTCTGCTGCAGGAGCCTCAGCTGCCGGGGCTGCCTCTTCGGCGGCCGGTGCAGCCTCTTCTGCGGGAGCGGCCTGGGCCTCAGCGGCCGGAGCCTCAGCTGCCGCGGGCTTCGCGGACGCGATCTTCTCGTCGTCCGCCTTGCCCTCGGATGCGTTCTGGAGACCGCTGACGACGCGCTGGATCGGGCTCTGGAGGAGGGCGATGATATCGCCGATGAGCTCTTCCTTGGTCTTGATTGCAGCGAGCTGGTCGAGTTTGTCTTCACCGATGAAGACACAATCCTGCACATAGGCGCCCTTGACCACCGGCTTGTTGAAGCCTTCGCGCTGGAGCTTCTTGATGAGCTTGCCAGGAGCGGACGGGACGTTGGTGTACATGATCGCGGTGTTGCCGACCAGGGTCTCGGAGAGGGTCTTGATCTCCTCGTTCTCCAGGCCCTTCAGGACATGGGCGAACAGGGTGTTCTTGACAACGCTCAGGACGATGCCCTCGTTGAAGCACTCACGACGGAGTTTGCTAGTCTGTCCAGCATTCAAGCCAGCAATATCCGTGATGTAAAAGTTGGGATACTGCTGAAGCTGTGCTGAGATGCTTTCAATAATTTGACCTTTGACTTCTTTTTTCATAATATTGAACTTTTACTCAGCACTGTTGAGGAATGCTTTGATATCGATTTTGACACCGGGGCTCATGGTGGAGCACAGGGCTGCGCTCTTCATGTAGGTACCCTTGAGGGACTGCGGCTTCAGCTTGGCGATCGCGTTGAGCACTTCAGCTGCGTTCTCGCAGAGCTGCTCAGCGGTGAAGGAAGCTTTGCCGATGCCCGTGTGGACAATACCGGTCTTGTCGACCTTGAAGTCGATCTTACCGCCCTTGGAGGCTTTGACGGCGGCGCCGATCTCCATCGTGACCGTACCGGTCTTGGGGTTCGGCATGAGGCCGCGGGGACCGAGGACTTTACCCAGGGCACCGACCTTGGCCATCACGGAAGGAGTACAGACGATGACGTCCACATCCGTCCAGCCACCTTTGATCTTCTCGATGTACTCGTCGAGACCCACGTAGTCGGCACCGGCTTCCTTGGCCTCGTTCTCCTTGTCAGGAGTACAGAGGGCGAGGACGCGGACCACCTTACCCGTTCCGTGAGGAAGGGTGACCACGCCACGGATCATCTGGTTGGCCTTACGCGGGTCAACGCCCAGATTCGCGGACAGCTCGACGGTAGCGTCGAATTTGGTGTAAGTAATATCCTTTACAACCTGGCACGCCTCAGCGAGCTGGTACAGTTTGTGAGAATCGAACTTCTCAGCAACTGCCTTCTGATTCTTAGTCATCTTTGCCATAACGCGTGTCGATTTTAAAGGTTCTCGGGGAATTCACCGGTCACGGTGATACCCATGCTTCTAGCGGTGCCTGCCACCATACGCATAGCGGATGCGAGGGTGAAGCAGTTGAGGTCCGGCATCTTGCCTTCGGCAATCGTCTTGATCTGGTCCCAGGTGACGGAGGCGACCTTCTTGCGGTTCGGCTCACCGGAAGCCTTGTCGATCTTGGCGGCTTCTTTCAGGGACACAGCCACAGGCGGCTGCTTGACTTCGAAGGTGAAGGACTTGTCGGAATAGACCGTGATCACCACGGGCAGGATCTTGCCCGCGCTGGCCTGCGTGGCTGCATTGAAAGCCTTGCAGAAATCCATGATGTTCAAGCCTTTGGAACCGAGTGCAGGTCCTACCGGAGGTGCAGGATTAGCAGCTCCGCCTTTGATTTGGAGCTTGATGAATCCGGTAACTTCTTTTGCCATGTTGAATGTTATTCTTTAGTTACTTGAGTAAAGCTGAGCTCGAGTTGTGTCTTCCTTCCGAAGATCACGACAATTACCTTGACCTTGCTGCGGTCTTCCAGAATCTCGTCGACCACGCCGCTGAAACCGCTGAACGGACCGTCCGTGATGCGCACGGACTCGCCGATTTCGTAGTTGACCAGCGTCTCTGCCGCGTTGTCGGCGTTTTCATCCTGGACACCGAGAATCCGCTGCGCCTCTTCTTCACGGAGAGGCACGGGAATCCGCTCGAACTGGGCGCCCGTCGTGGCCTTCTTTTCCGTGAGGAAACCGGACATGCCGGGGACAAGATTGCGGATGATGTTCTCAAGTTTCGCACTCAGCTCGGCCTGGATAAGTACATAACCAGGGAAAAGCAGTTTGTCGACTGCCTTTCTTTTGCCGTTTTTCGTGACAATTTCCTTTTTGACGGGAACGAGTACTTGAGCTACTTGATCCTGAAGTCCACTTCTTTCAATCTCTTTTTCGAGATAATCCTTGGCCTTCTTCTCCTTCCCTCCTGCTGCCCGCAGAACGTACCATTTCATTTCGCCCATAACGAGTCAAGATTACAATGTGTAGATTCCGGTCATCACAGATTGGAAAGCGTAATCGATCACCCAGAGCACGGCAGCCAGGATGACGGTCGTGACAATGACGAGGAGCGCGGAGCTTTGCAGCTTCGTCCAAGTCGGCCAAGTCGTCTTCTTGGTGAGCTCGGTGAAAGACTCTTTGCAGTAATTGATAAACTTTCTCATCTTTACATTTAATGGACGCCGCGAAATGGAAGCGGGAGGGCGGCGTCTGTTAAACAATT
>Ga0265301_10000281_pt1 | contig 79202 bp, 81 predicted proteins | sample AusTroGonzalo_MG_2_FD_193488 | JGI IMG/M metagenome (GOLD analysis project Ga0265301, IMG submission 193488) | Bovine rumen microbial communities from tropical cattle in Woodstock, Queensland, Australia - Gonzalo_04 | ecosystem: Host-associated > Mammals > Digestive system > Stomach > Rumen ... | reverse complement strand
AACGGACGACCTACACGGCTCCGGCCATCAATGTGATTGAGAACGAAAAAGAGTACGATGTGGAACTCGCCGCACCGGGACTCACCAAAGAGGACTTCAAGGTCCACATCGATGCCGACAACAACTTGCACATCGAAATGGAGAAGAAGTCCGAGAACAAGGAGGGCAAGAAACACGGCAAGTACCTCCGCCGCGAATTCTCCTACGAGAAGTTCCAGCAGACGCTCCTGCTGCCGGAGGATGCCGAGGCCGAGAAGATCGAAGCCAAGGTGGAACACGGAGTGCTGAACGTCCATATCCCGAAGAAGGAGAAGGCGCAGCAGACCGATACCGTCAAACAGATTGCCGTCCAGTAACGGCTGTGGAAATATCTCCTGTTGACAAAGGACGCCGCCCGTTTAGGGAGACGTCCTTTTTTATGCCCAATTATTATGCAATTCTCACGATATGGTTGAAAAACGGCCATTCGGTTCACCTCGAAAACCACACCATAACAATTCCTGGGTGTTTGGGTTAATCCGCCCCCCTCAATAGCTTTTTCTCCAATTAATTGCTATCTTGCACTTCAGAAAAAAACAGCCGCATGATGAAACGTATACTATTTCTTTTCGCTTTTTCCCTCGTCTCTTTTACCTTCTGGGGGCAAGGGCATACGGTTTTCTCAGATGAAGACCCCGCCTTTAACTACATCCAGACCTACCTCCCGGAGTATTACTATGAAGAAGATAATGTCGGTGGGCAAGCCAGTTCCCTCGAGTTTACTGTTCGAACTCTCTATAACTATGTGGACGAGAAGACATTCTCCTACTTTATATTGAGACATGACACAGATTGGGGGTGCCTGGAGGTTGATGAGATTGACAGCATTATCAACTATCTTGAACGAGCCTCTGATAAATCATCTTTCCCGAGTAAAACCGCCACTTTGGTTTATAATACACATCGAGGTTTTATGTTTGAGGCAATTCAGAGTGGGATGGTAACTTTGCACTTCCCTAAGAACGGTCCAAAATGTGAAAACCGGTATCCCGCATCATGGATTAAAGCACTAAAAAAGGGAAAAGAGTATGTCAAATACGACACTCAATTTGTTTCCTGGACAGACATCCCTGATGATAATCGCGAATCATATGCCGCTACTGCCGTGGCAAAAGTCAGATTTCGTAGCGTTGTTGGGGCTCTGCCAAAACCCAAATCCGTTGGAATAAATAAAGGAAGAGTTGTCGTCCAGATAGAAGTTGACCAGTATGGGAATGTTGTTTCCGCAATTCCAGGGGCTGACGGGACAACCCTCATGGATCAAGAGCAGTGGAATGCAGCACGCGCCGCTGCAATGAAGACCCATTTCAATACATCGGCGAGCGCCCCTGTAAGCCAAACGGGGACCATCTCTTATACCTTTGATGGGCTATCTAACTAAACCAGTACTGGGATACTATCAAAAAGCATTATCTTGAAATCTTGAACCAATCCCATAAATGAATATGAGAAAGCATCATCAACTCTTTAAAAGGAAAGTGTTTCACTAAATGATGTGTCCCTTTGTGATTTTTTATCAGACATGGCTGGGTTGACATGGCACGGGAAAATCATATAGATGGCAATCCTAATAACGATACTTTATACCATATTAAGGAGGCTTTCGGGCAAGCATTTGGGAATAGCATAATGCCTTTCGAGAGCATAACTTGTCTCAAGTTCTTCAGACTAGTGAATGATAAAGGAGAATCTATCTTAAATTATATCATTGATGATTTGTCACATCATCGGATAACACTTTCCAATCCAAATGGATTCAACGATATTACGGATCATCTCCTTTTTACTTATATTCACTGCTATGAAGATGAGTATTTAGGGAAGGATAAAAAATGGAAAGAATTATTGTTGAGTTTTAAAGATTCCTTCCGGATTGGTTGTTTTTGTAGAGATGAGGATGGGGAACCATCCAGGGTTACTAATTCTTTGATGTGGGGTCATTATACTAAGAATCACACTGGTATTTGCATTAAATACAGGATTCACAAAAGAATTATTGAGAAAGCGCGTACAGATGATTTATTCTTCGTTTTCAACAAAGTGAATTATCAAAAAACCGCATTAACTCTTGATAATCTCTCACTATTTGATGCACTTTTCACCAAGGCAAAACTATGGGAATACGAAAATGAATATAGACTTGTTTGTTTTCCTGTTTCAGATTCAATCCAGTATTTTCCGATTGAGAATGTTCCTATTGAGGCCGTCTATTTTGGTGCAAAAATTGAACCCGAGAACATAAAAAAGTTGAGTGCTGTTTTGTCCAGTCTTGGTATTCCGACATATCAAATGCATTTTAACCCCAATAATCTTCAAGAAGTCACGCCATCCTTGAGAACAAATCATTAGTGTCTTATATTGGGGAGAGATGTTCTCGATGAAAAAAAAAGAATTGGACCGAAATCCAATTCTTTCAAATAGAGTCATTCTCCGATAACCGCATATTCATCAACTCCAGGAATAAGAGCCAGACCTGATTCCTCCAAGTGTATCTGTGCTATAGAATCAACGAGGTGGACTGTACAAATCTTCCCATTCATACGGGTTGCTTGCCAGTCTTTACCGCCATCATCTTGTAACTTGGCATATGCATCTTCGCAATCTTTCCGATTATTGTCAAATCCCACCATTGAATCATCTGTCACACAGAACTCATGACTTACTTTATTCCTATCCTTTACTCAGATTTTTAACACGATATTACCAGAGTACATACTCATCTTTGTGATAACAGAAGGATCAACGGATAATTCCCAAAATGGTGTAAATGGGCGTTCCAGCAGATTCCCGACCATCGGAACATCTCCGAGGTGGATGCCAAGGCTTTTTCTACAGATTTTGGTACCCTCCTCAAGATTGCATTCCTCATTGATGACTGGGATCAAGTGAAAAATCCGGGAGATATTGGATGGGAATTCCTTGCTTATTGGTATGCCGGGAACGGTGATTCTCCACTAGATGATCCGAACCATACTATCGAGTATAAGATTGGAAGAGTTCAAGATGGGAGAACAACCGTGGACATCTCTATCCACACGCCCGGTTGGCTTCCTTATGGGCCCGAGTATCACCGCTTCACGATGTGTCTTGTCTATGAGAACGATGCCTGGCGGATAGACGACTGGCTGAACAAGGATTTTGAAGAACGGGGCTTCAACCCATCCATGAGGAAAGACCTGAAGGATTGTATCAAATCTTTCGAAAAGGAGATTCCATAGTGCCTTGTCCTGAAACAGGTTCACTGAGGTTGGGAACCGGATCATTTACAAATAACTGACTACCAATAACTTACAAAACGCAAAGTTCCCAACCCCTCAAAAAAAGAGCAGGTTGGGAACCAACCGATTTATAACTCACTGAATAACAACGCGTTGCGAACAGCCCGGTTCCCAACCCCACCGAGCAGGCCCACCGGCAGCCCCCGAAAACGAAGAAAGCCAGGCGATGAAGCCTGGCTTTGCGTGTACCCGCAACCGGAGTAATATCGAACTTTTTCCTGGAGGATTTGGAAAGAATATGGGCGTTGAGAAACGTTATTCCAGCTATTCAAGACACTCCCCTTTAACGACACTTCTTGGAGAAATGCCGGAATATCACTAACTTCATACCAATAAATTGTTATTTATGGCCAGCAATCCTGACTTTGTACAATACATCAAGGACCAGTGCGCTGGTGCTGGAGAAATCGCTGTCAAGAAGATGATGGGAGACTATTGCATCTATTGCGATGGCATCCTGTTCGGCTTGATCTGCGACAATAACTTCTATCTCAAGGTAACGGAACCCGGGATGGCTCTGCTGAAAGAAGTCATCCTTCGCCCGCCTTATGACGGCGCCAAAGACTATTTCTACATCAGCGATGTGGATGACCGGGATTACCTGGTCGCCTTGATCAAGGCCACAATTCCAGCGTTGCCAAAACCGAAGGCTAAGAAGAATCCACTGAAGTAAGCTGTATTTTATGGACATCATTCTTTATGGCAGCTTGCATGGCGCCGCAAAAAGATACGCAGAGCACCTGGCAGAGGTGACAGGCAATAAAGCCTTCGATTACAAGGACGTGAAAGACCTCTGTCTATATGACCGCGTCATCCATCTAGGTGCCATATATGCCAGCGGCGTGACGGGGTTAAAGAAAACCGTTGCCAAAATGTCGCCCAATCAGGAGCTCTTCCTTGCCACTGTCGGGATGGTTGATCCAGAAGATAGGTCCTTTTTCGACTCGTTCAGGGAGGCGCTGAAGAAGCAGATTCCGCCTCAACTCTTTGATGAAAAGAAGATCTTCCACCTTCGGGGTGCCATCGACTATAGCCGGCTGGAACTGAAGTACCGCATTCTGATGAAGATGATGTATTCTCTGGCCTCCAAGACGCCTGAAGAGCAGTTGACCGGCGAATTAAAGGGAGTGCTTGCCACCTATGGACAAAAGGTGGATTATGTCGATTTTAACTCACTTGAACCGCTTATCAATGCCATGAAGCGGGAAAAACCGTAACTTTTTTCATTTATTTCTTGACTCGTACCCTACGGCATGTATTATCTTTGTGGCCAGATAACAAAAGTGCACAATTGTTATGGGTAAAAACAAGTTGAAAATCGGGGAGTTTTCCCGCCTGGGCAGGGTGACCGTTAGGGCTCTGCGGCATTACGAGGAGATTGACCTTCTGGTGCCGGAGATTGTGGACCGGGACACGGGTTATCGCTATTATGCCGTGGGGCAGTTACAGAAGATTCAGAGCATCACCACACTCAAGAGTCTTGGCTACTCACTGGAGGAGATTCGGGACCTGTGGGATGATAACAGTCATTTCCCTTCGGTGGAATCGCTTGAACAAAAGATCCATGCGTGTGAGGAGGAACTGGCGGTGCTCAAAGAACGGCGGCGCATGCTCAAGGCGGTGGTGGCTTCCCAGAAAAAGTTGCACAAAATGGAAAAAGTTTACTTCGAAGCGCTGCCCGCCATCACGGTAGCCAGCCATCGTACCATCATTCCTTCATTTGAAGACCTCGGCCGTCTCTGCTATGAGGTCATCGGCCCGGAAATGGCCCGCCTGGGCTGTGAATGCCCGGAACCCGGCTACTGCTACACCATCGAGCACGGCGGCTACAAACCGCAGGACATCGACATCGAGTACTGCGAGAAGGTAACCAAGAAAGGCACTGACTCTGCAATCATCAAGTTCAAGGACATCCCGGAAGTACCGCTGGCCGCCTGCCTGAAAGTCTTCGGCCCGTATGACAGACTGTACCAGTCCTATCTGGATCTCTTCGCCTACCTGGAGAAAGAAGGCTACAGCATCGTCGGGGCACCCCGCGCCTGTTATGTCGATGGCATCTGGAACCAGGAGGATGCCAATAAGTGGCTGACCATCATCCAAGTGCCGGTGGAGAAGGCCTGAGCCAAGAATCGCTGGCCGGCATCTTGCTTCAGAGCAGATTATGTTGTATCTTCGATAAATGATTCTTCAAAGAGCAAACCCTGATGACTTCTTATCCATCATCGCTTTCTACGATGATGTGATTGAGCGTACGCCCAATGTGGACAAGTATGCCCGCTGGCAGAAAGGAAAACATCCAACGGCAGAGGGCCTTAGGACCTATATCGAGGAAGGAAGCATGTACCTGTATAAAGAGCAGGGTGTCGTTGTTGGAGCAATGGCCGTCACGATGTACCAAGGTGAGGATTATCACGCTATCGAATGGGCCGAAAAGGTCCAGGACGATGAGGCTGCCGTGATCCATATCCTTGCTGTTAGTCCCGATAAACAGGGTTCCGGAATTGGTTCCGAGATGGTCCTGGCGGCCATTGATCTGGCCAAAGCAAAAGGAATGAAATCCGTCCGTCTCGATGCACTTGCCTCCAACACGCCCGCCCACAAGCTTTATGAGCGTTTGGGCTTTGAGTACAGGGGCAAGCAGTATCTCTATGCCGAGAATACCGGCTGGACGGATTTCTGTTTCTTTGAGTTAAACAGCTGATATTTCGACAATTATGGCATTTGATTTCAAAAAAGAGTTTAAGGAATTCTACCTCCCGGCAGCCACGCCGACCATAGTGACGATGCCCGTCATGAACTTTCTGGCGGTCCGTGGCAAGGGTAATCCCAACGAAGAAGGCGGTGCCTATAAACAAGCTCTGGAGCAACTCTACGGCATAGCTTACACGCTGAAGATGAGTTACAAGAGCGATTATCGGATCGATGGATTCTTCGAGTATGTCGTCCCTCCGCTCGAAGGTCTGTGGTGGGCTGAGGATGGCGAGATCGATTATGCCCATAAAGAAGGATTCTGTTTCATCTCGATGATCCGGCTGCCCGATTTCATCACGGAGAAAGATGTCCTCTGGGCCATCAGCGAGGCGACTCGAAAGAAGAAAATGGACTTCTCGCAGGTGGAGTTCCTCCGTTACGATGAAGGCCTTTGTGTGCAATGCATGCACATCGGCTCTTATGACGACGAGCCGGCGACTATCAAGTCGATGGTGGATTATGCCCATAGCCAGGGGTATCAGATTGCCATCGACAGTAATCGCCGCCATCACGAAATCTATCTCAGTGACCCGAGAAAGACATCGGCAGACAAGCTGAAGACGGTAATACGCTATCCTATCAGGTAAATGCCATGTACTGAAACAAGTTTACAGAGGTCTGCGGATGGCTACTTTATAAGTGATTGATTTTCAAAGGCCTGCAAAACAGTCCACTGCAGACCCCCTGAAAAAACGAAGGGTCTGCAGATACCGCTTTCGTAACGTCTTTACCGATAAGCAGTTACAAAACACCTTTCTGCAGACACCCTCCGGTACCAGCCGAAAACAGAAAAGCCAGGCAATCAAGCCTGGCTTTCCGTGTACCCCCGCTCGGAATTAAAGATTTCCTTCTATTTCCAAACGTTTCCAGTAAAATCCGCATTGTAGCGCATTATATGGTACATCAGCCAGAATCAAGTGGAAGCCAAAAGTATCAAAAATCCCAAAATGTTTCAGTAAATGTTTCAGTAAAATTCTTATCTTTGCAAGGTGTTTAAATATGTGCAACACAACACTTTGTAAAGATACGGTTTTTTAGAGAAATAAACAATGGCAACGACTTTTCGGCTTGAAATTGACTCGAGAGAGAGGAAAGATGGGCTTTTGCAGGTCTATGTGCGCATAACTCAGGACCGTAAACTCAAGAGAGTCAAAACAGATGTGTTCCTGCGCAAGCGTTCTGATTGGAATCCTAAGGCCAGCCGAGAAAACTGGGTAAGGACTTCAGATCCAGACCATGTCAAGAAGAACCAAAAGCTAAAAGATACCCTGGATGAACTCAAGGAGACTTATGACAAGCAGAAGAAAAAAGGACGTGTTTCAATAAGCAAAGTTGCCAAAGAGTATAAGAAGTCTGATGTCAGTCCATCTTTTGTTGAATATGCCCAGAGTGTGACAGATGAACTAAAAGCCAAAGGAGATATCCGGAGCGCTAAAAAGTATCAGGATTTCACGAACAAGATAAAAGCCTACAAGCCTCGTGTAACCTTCGCTGATATCGATACAGAGTTCATTCACAAATTTGAAACGCATCTTCTTACTCTCCCCAATCAAAGACATCCCGATCGGTTGTTATCAGTCAGCGCAGTGCAGGTTCAACTGAAAACTTTTAGGGCTATACTGAACCGAGCAAAAGACATCAGCAAAATAATAACCGTTAATCCCTTCGATGGGTTCAAGATCCACCAAGGGGATAAACCGGTCAAAGACAAGCTGACCAAAGAAGAACTTGATGCAATCAATGCCCTTGAGTTGGAAGTTGGTTCTTTGATATGGCATACTAGGAATGCATTCATGCTCTCTTTCTTTTGCGCCGGAATCAGAGCCGGTGACCTCATTCAGTTAAGGTGGTGCAATGTTTCCCATGATGGTAGAATCTCCTATGTGATGGACAAGAATGGGAAGGTCCGAGATCTCATCCTCGTTAGACAGGCTAAAGAGATTCTCGCCCTGTACGATGGTGAACATGAAAAAGAGGACTACATCTTTCCTTTTCTTGACAAATCAGCCCCCTGGTTCAAATACGTCACTCATGAACAAAGAAAGGTGATGCCTGTCAAGATAAAAGAGCAACTCTATGCGAAGATAAGTTCGGTGAATACCATCCTCAACAAATATCTTAGCAAGATGGAAGAGATGGCCGGACTAGACAAACATATCTCCTTCCATGTCAGTCGCCACTCATTTGCTTACCAAGCCAAAAGAAGCGAAGTTGATTCAATGGCAATTAAAAAAGCGCTTGCCCATACCAGTCTTCAAACAACAGAAACATATCTTGGAGAGCTCGATGACAGTGAAACGGACAGCATTCTCCAGCGGATGTTCGATGAAAAGCCGGATAAGGAGAAAGTCATAAAGGAATTATTAGCCTTTTCAGACGACGAGTTTAAACAACTAATAAAAGAGGTCAGGCAACAGAGAAAGAAAAATAAAGCCCAATAATAGTCGCAACATTCTCTTTCCATTTATCGAAGAAGTCGATTTCTCAATTCATTTGGACGACAAGGATTACCGTCAGTATTAAAGCACTTACAAAACTTCTCATCAATCTGTTTCATAAAATAATCGTGGAGAACCGTCAAATATGACTCTTGCACAGACATCGTAGGAAACCGCCCTGGATCAACCTCATGAAAGATACATTCATACGAGAGTTTCTGGAACACAAACTTCGGGGTCCCGCTCGATGATTTAAATACCTTAAAACCATGAGACGTATCTCCAACAAAATAATTTGAGATGAGTTTTCTATCGTGAGTATAGGGGAAAATAGAGGCATTCAATGAAAGAGTCGCAAGTTCAATAACTATCTTATATGGTCTATTCAGTTTGCATCGAATGGTCTCAAAAGCATTATATAGTGAAGTGATATCATACTCCTGATTCTTTTTCGGGAAAGCCTGAACCACAATAAGGACGTGATAATCACAAGCAAGCTTATCCGGGAGAATTGAATTCAAAATATGCTCTAAATTATAAAAAGCATCCGGATAATCAGTCGCTCCATTTTGTTGCAAAAAAAGATATCGATCGATCAGAATTAGTGCATTCGATGGGATAAACGGAGATTGAGACACCTTTATGAAGAATTGCTCCCATGATTCACACTTTTCATGATCCCCAGGCATAATATCACCGACATCTCTTTTTTTCAAGCAATCTGGCTTCACATCAACAGAGGCAAACGTTGCTACACCAGATCCTCCAGATATTTGCTCAGCTTCTTCCTTTTCCGAGTCAAGGATAAGCACGTCTAACGGGAAATTACAAGCGAATTTCGGGCTGGTCTTGATTTGGTCTACGACTTGACTATTATCCTTAATCTCAATCTGATCTCTTTCCATAATAGCCCAGACTGTGCTAAGCTCTGCCAACTCATCTTCGGTTGGTATTTCTTTATTCTCTGGAATTCTTACCACTTTACTGCGTTGTATAATAGGCTTCCATTTTTCTTCCTCATCATACCCATACGCCAATTCCAAAGTTTCTTTTTTACAATTAACGGCTCTCCTCATCACGCATCCTCCTCTCTTTTCTAAGTATTTCTATACTCGATTTGCCCGCTTCGTCAAAGAAACCTGTCCCAAATGGCTTCTTGAATCTTCCCGACACTTGATACTCCATATCATATGCCTTCCCACCCTTCTCCATATAATAGACGACGAACGGAATGTCCTTTAGTTCATCCTCATTCTTGACTGTCTTTGCAACAATTGCCTGTGTTGCCCTAATAAGGTACTCACTGTGAGTCTCAATGATAAAATGGACATGGTGTTTTCTCTGAGCCTCCTCGACAATACGAGCAAGGGTAGATTGCCACGATGGATGCAGGCCAATTTCAGGTTCCACAATACAAATAGTACGATAATGCTCTCCATAAAAAGTAATATCGTGTTTTTGAAGTCGGAGTTCCATTATATTCTTTTCTATACAAATTAATAAGAAAAGCAGTTGCGTGACTCCTTGCCCCAAATCTGCTGTCGATACTCTATTCCCTAAAGGATCAAGAACTGACAGCATAATATTCGTAGCCCCCGTATCTTGAGTTATTTGGAAATCGCTACCGAGTCCAAGTTCATGTATCCATCTCTCAACGAAACCGACCTTTTCATAGGACTGGAGTCTATACTGTTCGGATACCGCCAAATACGAAATCAGTAACATACTCATTCTATTACCCTTATCATAGATTGAGTAACTCCTTTGAACAGGGCACAGAAAACTCTCTACATATTCCACATGCCGAAAGTCCTTCATCCTAAACAAAGCATTTACCGTCGTTATAATATAATCCCGGAACAGATTAAATGCTTTTGTCGTCCGCGATTGAAAGATTGCTCGAAACTGTTCGTCATTTATTGGTTCGGTTGGAATTCCACAAGAAAGGGCCATGTATAACATGCCAATGTCAACTACATAAGACTTATTCTGAATTGCGTTGAGGAACTGCTTATCCGACCTAATACTCCAGTCACCAGATGGCAAATGCGGCTCGAATGATTCAGTAAATACTCTTTTAAGCGAAGACAGGTATCCGTCGTTTTCTCCAGAAAGGCCATGAGAACTCACATTCTTCCCCTGCCCATATCGACTCAAGGCGGTTTTTTCTTTCGACTGATAATACTCTAAAAAACAGGGATACCCCGACTTTGAATAATCTGCTACAATTTTATCAAAAAGAGCTCGATAAACTGCTCTCCACTCCTCATTCAATTCATTAGAAAAGCGGAAATCGTTTTTGAAAAACAACGCTAACTCGCTCGGGGTCATTCTCCCTATCTTGGGAAGCACAGGTACAAAGAATAAAGTGTTATTTCGTTCAAATGCGAGTAAGTCCTTTATTGGGAACTTGATAAGAAGCTCAAGAAAATGCGGATGCTTCCTATAATAATAGACCATTTCATTCACGAAACGCGTCCTGTCCTGGTGAGAAGAAAACGGAAGTCCTCTATTCAACTCATTCTTTTGAACAAGAGTCAAATAACTTGAGCCTTTTTTTAGAAGGATCTCAGGGTCAACGCCGTCCATTAATATAAGACTGAGCGCCGTGGCCATTTCCAACTCTTGAACGAAAGCACGGAAAATGTTTCCAGAGACATTGAAAGTTTTTATATGAGACGATTCCTTTTCGAAAACAATATCTAGGAAATCCTCCGAATTACCATCTATTGAGCAAAAACAGCGAAACTTTTTGATCCACCCATTATTAAAAAAATCATTCTGTTTCGAAGAAAAAGTAAACTCTGCTCCAATAGATATCCTTGGTGAAATTGGAGTATTTGAGAACGTGAAAACCACATCCTCACATCCTCCGCTCTTGTTGTTGAAGACAGAATTAATCCCTTTGATGTTAATACTCTCGTCTAAGAACGAAATAGATGATGAAATAGGATCTAAAACATTACCGTATCGACAATTATCCAAATACTGTTTTAAAAGAAGGATAGATTTAACCAATGAACTCTTCCCAGCACAATTAGCTCCCGTCAAAAGAGTTATTGGCTTCAAATTAAAGTCAGCGCCATGTTTATCAAAGACCCTAAAGTTCTTGACTCCGTATTCTAGTTCCATATAGATATATCAATCAATTACATAAAACAAATCCGAGAAGAATTAGAAAGGACCAAAAATAGGTTTTAGGAATGGAGTCTTCATTTCCGATCGAGCTCGAACCACGAACTGAATGACACTATCAATAGGATACTGCTCTTGAAGAGAATCAAAACTGATACCCCACTTAGGATTATAACACATAGACAAAGGTCCAAAAATGGGGAGATTCACCAAGACATACTGCTGCCGCTTTGTTTCTGTATAACTCATTACAATACCATCAACGAAAGAGCCAACTGGATATGCTTTTCCGAAAGCGTCAAAGGGATTTTCGTATAGTCTTTTTATTGACAGGCTTACTTCACGGGTATCTCTAATAACACCAATGATGACAGCCTTTACGATAGAACCGGGAGAGAGTGTCCTTTGAAGACTTCTCCTTTGATAATCAGTCCAGGCCACCTCTTGATTGCTAATAAAACCTCTAATTCTATAATCATCTCCAAATTCAACGTTATACCCTTTAGGAATTTCTTGAATAATAGTCACATTTTGTATCATCCCAGGCGTTATTCCCAGGACATCCTCAAAGCTTTCAGATGCTTCACGAAGGCTAACAATCATCCTCTCTCTCCAACTATTAATACGTAGGATTTTGACTTTAATAGTTTGTCCCACATTTATATAATCAGAGATTATCGGAGATTTATCATGCCAAGAAAGCTCAGAAAAGTATAACAGGGCATACACAGGGCCAACGTTAACAAAAGCGCATGTTTCTTTCAGAGCTGCGACGACACCTTCAACCACATCTCCCTCTGAGAATTCAAGGGAATTCCACGGAGATTCTTTTAACTGCTTGATACTAAATATAGTACTATTATCGTCATCATCTTCTGTTATCTGAATGATTTTCGCGGAGAGTTCCCTCCCAACCGAATACACTTCATTCAATGGAACAATATTATAACTCACCTCAGTTTTGGGGATTATACCTACTATCCCTTCTGTACTTTCAACAACAAGCCCATCATGAATAATATCTGTAACTGATACAGAACAAACATCACCAACACATTTCATGTGACTGGGCATCTTAATTCCTGGGGTTTCGACACATCCAGTACTATCACTTGAATTCGAGTGGTTCTCGTAATCGTTCTCAAGATCATAATAGACAATGGACTCTTCCATATCGGCAAAGACTTCCAGAATCCCATAGTTAATTCCTGTGATTCGCCAATAAGCTGGTATACTAAGGGTAGATCTATCATTAAGCTTCATTTTGAAATGGAAATCATTTCCAACGATCTCCACATTGATCACCTCTATAGATGAATCCTTACCTATTGCCATTTCAAAGGCTTTGCAGAACCCAATCTCATTCATACTGTAATATGTGGTTTTAGTGTTTTCAAATATAGCAATCTTTCCTCACAAAACTCCGAATCCCAAGAGTACAATGGTGTCTTAATCCGCAATTTGTACATCAACGGAATTGTCATCAATTCTCACCTCGTATTTCATTCCAGGTTCCGTATATACATTGGCCATCTGGTGACTAGTTACAAAGGTATTATTCTCCAAGAAGAAATGCTTACCAAATAGGATCTGTTCTATATCATCTGATGTATAGTACAGGATATTATCCTTCCCAGTATCAGATGCTATTTTCCCCAAACGCTTGATTTCATACAGGTTTTGGAACCCCTCTGTCTTGGGATGAGGAATAAGGAGGAACAAATAATCCTTGGCACGACTAATAGCAACATTAATGATGTGTTTTCTATTCAACATGATACGATCGGGCTGAGAAGTCATCGCCTTGGGAGGATTAAACACAACAATTACGATATCGCATTCATCCCCTTGGAAGCCATGAATAGTTCCCACATTGAACGTAATGTTTTCTGGAATTCCCTCTTGTTGTTCTATCAATCGTTCAATCATTTGTGATTCGGCCACATAAGGACAGATAATACCGACGCTGATTGTGTCTTTCCCTTTATACTTTCTAGAAATGAAATTACAAAGCTCAGCAACTAAAAGGACAGAATAAATCTGAACATTCGAGCCCGCAAGTTTCTTAGCCCCGAAGATATTATCGTACTTTTCGACCTTGAATTGGATGAAATTAATGGGTTTCATCGACAACCCGGGCAACTTTATTTCTTTTTGCTCAGTCTGCGAACGATAGTGTTTTAACAAACCCGCATACGAATACTGACTGAACACCTCTCCAATAGCGGGAATTGAACGATACTGCGTAGTGAGGTTGGTAATATCAAACTGGATGGGTTCCGTAACAGGTTTATCGAAACGATTCAAATTCACCATCGTATAGATATTCTCTTCAGCCCACTCTTCCTCACTGGCAATAGGTGGGATTTGCAAAGGATCACCAGATACAATCACTCGTGAATAGGGAGAGAATCGATATATTGCATAGACAATTTGGGCTATCGGGATCATCGACGCCTCGTCAATTATGATATACTCCCAGTCTAAATCTCGTAACCTAGGTGCGCCACCTGGATCCGTAAAACCATCGTACGGGAGACGGGCAATCGTAGAGACAAGGCAGCATTGATCTTCTTCATAAAGACCCACATCCCTATTACATAGTAATCCGTTCTGCTCTATATAGTCAGAGCCAGTTGCAACAAAACGTCCTAGCCATCTGGGGTTATCGGCAATTGTTGCAATTCTTTCCGTTATCACGTCGCATGCCTTATTTGTCGGTGCAAGAACAAGAATCCGGCAATGTGGTTCGTTCTGCATGATCTCGCAGATCTTATTGGAAACGAATGTTGTCTTTCCAGTTCCCGGAGGGCCGAACACGAAACTAACATTGCTTTGCAGGTTGTACTTGAAATTGAAACCGTCCTCCACATCAAGCCCCTTGAACGCATCAATGAGCTTTCCCATCAACTCGGTGGGATTGTTCGCGTTGACGATGGCTCTGGTACACTTGGTCCAGTCGGTCTTCTCGATAATGGACTTATCTGCCGCTTTTGCTTTAAGACGAAGAGAGAAGTCACGAACACTAGCTACTTCAAAGATAATGAGTTTCTCATCTTGATCCGTAAACTCAAATCGAACCTCAAGACGGTCAATGGTTTCAATTTCCAGAGGGATTGGTTGTGACGGATTCCGCAGCAATAGAATCCGCTCGCTATTCTTATCCTGCTGTACTTTGCCGAATGAGATTGAAATTGCTTTAGAGTTACCTCTTGAGTCCTTTGGAATCTCATTCTTATACTCAAGTGTCAACAGTTTCTCAAACCATTCCTTTGAGTATCTTTCCTCATCCTTAACAGACTCACGAAGCTCTTCCAACTCTTCATTCCTTTGTAAGTCATTCATGACCTTATCCTTCTGTTCCTGAAGTCTCTCAAGACGTTTTTCGGCACGGAGATCATCTGACTGTTTCTGTGATTGTGGCGCAGAAATACTGCCAAACTTATCTGCATCAACAGCCTTCAGAGCCTCTCTATCGGCTGAAAGGAAGTCTTTCTTCTCCACCTTCTGCTCTTTTGCTTTCTGAGCTGCTTGTTTCTTTCTCTTTTCTTCAGAAGCTTGCTTCAAATCATCTAAATCCAGACCATACTCCATTACTAGCTTCCCCATCTCATACTGCTGGATCTGCTCCTTGCTGGCGCCGGCCGCTACGAGATCAAGTTCTCTTTTATTGATCCCTAATAATTCACATAGCTCATAATTGACTTCGTATCCTTCTTTAGCGAACTGTTCAAGCGAAACTTTCGACGGTTGAAATCTCTTCCCATTAGCATATACCCAGGCGTTATTCCTCAGTGTCTCTAATGCTACAGAGTCAAATCTCTTCTGATAACTAGTACGATAGAAATACTTAAATACGCCATAATGATATTCATTCAGGTCAATTGCTGATACTATCTTCCAGATAATATGCGATAATGCTTCATCTGGTCTGACCACGGCAGCCGACAATCCTTCAATCTGTTTATCATGAATACTCTCAGAGGTCGTTCTAAGGGTGTCTATCTTTAGTTGTTCTCTTTGATGATCCGTCAGATTATAACGATATATCTGTTCAGGCTCATAAATGCCAGGAAGAGTACGTATTCCCAGATCAATTAGGAAGTCATTCACTTTGTCCTTACCGAAGTCTCTGATGATATCCTTGTAGAACGGCGAGTCAAAGAAAAAGAAATCATTTGAGCTTTTGAAGAAACGCCTAAGGTCTGGAGTATCTTGATAGATTTTCTTAGGGTAATCAACAATCTCTTTCCCGTTTTCCGAAATACTAGCAATCATTAGCTTCCTGCGAGCCTTCTCCATCATCTTTTCACGCAAATCAAGCGGAGCAGAATAATAATACTTTAAGATTACCCTAAAGTCAGAAAGAAGCTGGTCGTTATCATATTCGGATATTGAATCGTTATATCCCTCTAGGATATGGGTATTGATATAATCAAGCTGATCTGGCGCTTTACAACCGATTTCTTTGAGGAACTTTTCCACCTGTCGGCTAGCCCTCATATTGTTTGAAACCACACAATACTCATCGGGGTCACCGTCCATGAAAACATTAATATGCTTATCTAGATATGGCGGTACCCATTCACCTTTCGTTGTCTGTATGATTGGTGCATCAAGGAAATACGGATTCTTTTCCTCAGGAAGCCAACTCTTTCTAACTTCATTATTGAGGAAAGCGAACAATCTGTTCACCCATGTCATTGGCTGTGCCGCCATAAACTCGGGTGTAATATCAGAGGCGAAAGACAATGTGGTATACTGTTTAATCCCCACATCCTCTCCTATGTTATAGTCCCATAAAGCATTCAATGCTGGACAAAGAATACCAATATCTTTGTTGGTTTTAAGCAAAGACTTTAACTGACTGGCATTTATCAGTTGCGCAAGACTTTCAGGAGAGACACTATAAATGTTTGAGGCTCTAAAGTATTTGTTATCAGCAGATAAGAGTAGTTCTGCATTTTTAATCTTCTCGACACATGGGGTGATAATGGCAGATGCCCTGATAAGCGTTTCATCGACATGCCTCCATGAAGAAGTATATGGATTATAATCATCCCACTGAGTGATGTCAGCAATATTCTCGTTTAGTATAAACTTCCCTTCGCGGAGTCCCAAATCTCGTAGTTCACAAAGTGTGTCGGCCGCAAGTTTTCCTAACTCCCCTACCAGTTTCTCATTGGTTTTCTCATGGGGCTTGATTTGCTGCCTATTATCTACTAACAAGAAAGGCGCATGCATTATCATGCACATATCAAACGATTCCGAGGTCGGAAAGAAACAATGGACTTTGGGTCGTTTCTTGATATTTATTGTACCATCGTGCTGCAGATAATAACCAACATAAATCTTATGCTTTCCATCCTCTTTCAAATCTATTGTTCTTGAGAACATGAGCAGATTCCTCTCTCCATTGTAGTCTGACAGAGTAACCTTCTCTAAAAGGATATTTCTGCTTGAAGAAAAGCTCTCAGTAATTTTCTTGCTATATGTCCTTGTTTCACCGGTAGTCAAGATACGCCACCTAATACTTGTCAGGTTATGCAAGAAAAGGGTTACATTCGCAAGAACTTTCAACTTGGCGCTGATTTCCTTGAATGCAGCCTGAGGATTCTTAAATGGTATAAGGAACAGAGTCTCCCCATCCTCACGGCCTTCATGATCATATTCCAGTCTTTCAGGAACAATATAGTCCCTGATACGGAAACGATAGAAATCATCGAATATCTCCGGAGCATCTGTATACTGGAATACAGACTTAAATCCGATTCCAAACTTCCCAATCTTATTGGTGGAACTCTCGTCTCCTTTGGTGGAATCGCCAATGCCTGTAATTGAGTTGATGTGACCTAGCGGAACATTGTTGTCATCATCATCGGATACGGAGAATGGAATTGTCCCGTTATGCTTAAAAACAAGAGCATCCTGCCCTAAAAGAATAGTAACATCAGTTGCTTTCGCATCATCTGCATTCTGTAACAATTCGTAAATGAAATGGGCGGTATCGGGATACTTATCAATAACGCTTTTCCAAACCCCACGCATCGCTCTTTTATTGAGCTCACGGAACGTAGCTGCCCGGGAATCATGCAACTTGTCAAACAAAGACTCATTAGAGGCTTTCACGGTTATGGAGAGTTCCTCTCCTTCAGCGATAGATTCCAGTTCCACGCCAGCCATAGAAATGGATACCACTCGGCAGGAAATAGTTGAACCGATATGCTTGAGATCCTCCTTCTTTGGGTGATTCAAAACATACTCAAATCCATAATCATCTTGAAGTTTGATCCTCTTGGAAAAAGCCTTGCTATCTTCAACAACTTCAATTGCTTTAAAAGGGTATTCACAATCCTCCTCATATATATTTGAGTAGATTGACTCCCAATCCACCAAGTACTTAGGATATATCTTGCCCGTATCTATAAAACAAGGGAATTTGGATCCTCGAGAATATAACTTGGGGAAAGCAGGGTGGTAGTCTAGATGCATCACGGCGTTTTCTGGTCCGATTACACACCAGACGGTTCTGTTGCCACTAAGCTTATTTCCAATGACAGTGAAACTCCTCTTCTTTATGGCCATACTAATGACTATTGTTGATTATTATCAGTCGGAGCATTACAAACCTCTTTCAAGTCATCAAAGCGCCTGAACTTGAAACTTCCACAATGCTGGTATTTCTGAAGGATTTCAAACATACTACACTTGTTTCTTGAAATAAGCAGCAATCTTCTCAAACTTCCCACTGCTCTCTCCTCCACCATAACCTAGTGTTGTATCGGTATATCCTTCGACCTTGAGACCGATGGGGGTCACGGAAACTAGTTCCCAACCTTCCTTGCCGAGTTCATTAAAAGCCTTCTCCATTTTCTGGTCCGGCGTGAATTCCAGGATTTTGTATTTGAATGCTGCCATGATTATTCTTCCGCTGCGTCTTGAACCTTGTCGTTCAGCGGGACAAGCTCAAACTCCAAGTCTGACGGGTTGATTTCCAATTGCTCGAAGATATGGTTGATAATATTGCATTTAGTCCTAGTGCTACATGAGGTATAGACATAACAATTATCGGCCACACGGCTATAATCCTTTGTTTCCTTTTCGCAAAGCCAATAATTATTCTTTGCTAGGCTATTCATCTGGATAGGCATTTCAGCATATATGGCCTTACAAAGTCGCTCAAGCATTATTTTCCAGTTTCCACTTAAATAATGCGTTCCCTTATAAGTAAATCCCATGATGTAGCGATTCGTCAGTTCCAGTTCATCATCGTTAAAGGAAACAACTTCCGTTTCTGCTTCAAGAGGAACATAGTCAGTAGTAATCTGGGGCCATAGCCGCAGGAAGGAAGCGAGTAGAATCTGTTGACGTGCCTGGAGTTCATTTAGAGTCCACCGATCAACCATCTTCAAATATGTACTGAGCCGGAATTTAGATTCGACAAAGCCATCGACCTTGTTTCCCTTGTGGTCGATATAGCCTTCTTTCTTTTCAGTAAAAGAATGATTACCGTATGATGAATTATACCCGGTCAATGTCAGATTAGCAAAAGTATGCAGGTACATTTCGTATATATTCTGCCAGTCTTCGCCGAGATCTGCTTTCCACTGCGGAGTCAAAGTCTGGGGCATAATATGCTCGATTGTAATCTTATTCTCCCTCATTTTCTGGACTAACAGATCATCACGCTCCTTGCTATTCTCATTCTCCATCCTCTCAAACAAGAAGTGCCTATATTCAATAGGAATCTTGTATATCTGACGTTTCGGAAAAGCCTCTCGTATCATGGAATCAGACGGGAAAATCGCATTACCCTGCTTCTTTAGGAGGATAAACTTCATCAGTTCCGAGTACTTGGACTTGAGTTCTATGCCACGCCGTTCGTGTTCCTTGATAATCCTAAGGATATCGCTATGCAGTATAGCGAAAGTCCTGCTCATGACATTAGCAGGATAGCTACATATGATACGACGGGCCCAATAATTCTCAGTTGTATCAAATACAGCGTATATCTCCTCTTCAACAAGGTTGTTCTCCTTAGCGTAATCCAGGAACTGAATATAGAATGGCATACAGACGGCAGAACCAATATAGGAGAGCTGCTTCAGTTTCTGATTAACGGAAGGGAACGTCGTATCTGCCTTTGTGATTTGTCGATATAACTCGGCATACTTCAGCATTTCCGCAAGGAGTGCCTCACGAGTTTGATGATAGCCTTCATCAAAGCGCTTGAAATCAAAGTAAAGTTCAGTGATGTTGCTGATAACCTTGGTCTTGACTGTTAGGAAATCACGGATGAACATCGTCGGCTCGTCATCTGTACATGCCTCAATCCTTGCCCAATACTTTCGATAGTAGTCTTCCTGCTCTTGGGAAGTGAGCGACATAAGTAAATAGTTGCGAACCTTGTCGGCCTCTTCCAAATCCTTTCCACATGAATTTAGGCTCTCAAAAATCATCTGTGGATTATCTCCGGAATCAAGTCGAATATCGATAATAATCAATTTCTCTATTGCCTCCACCAGATCCACAAAACTAATTGGGTTCACTTTTATTAGCTCATAGAACAAAAGAAAATTCTTAACAATCCCAGATTCCTTCACTTCTTCTGGAATCTCATAATTTTCAGTGAACAAGGCATCATACGCAATGCGGTCTTTATCAATGGGGCGTAATTTAATCTTACGCTCGCCTTTTCGCAGCATAGCCTTCAAGAATGTGCTCTCCGTAAAGGAAACATACTGTTCCTGCCCTCCCTCACACTCGCCGGGTTCCATAATGCCATCCTTCAGTGCTTTCTTTGCAGCTAAAATTAAAAGGGAGATTGTGGTGATACGTTGCTGACCGTCGATGATAAGAAGATCATCCTCCGTCTCACTAGCCTTAATTGATACGATGCTGCCAAAGAAATGACTCCTCCGGCCCTCTTTGTTCACTTTTACCAAGTCAGTAAACAAGCGTTCACAATGCTTTCTTTTCCAGGCATATTTCCGCTGATATAAGGGAATAAGGAAAAGGGATTTAGGGCCGGTAAAGAATGCATCAATATTGGTTGCGTCACGCATATATAGTTGGGTTATTGGTCTATTCACAAATTTACTGTTTTTTCTCTATTATTCTACCAAGTCACCACTTTATCCACAATCGACTGCTGTTCAAGGCTGCTTTTCCGAAGATAAATTCTGGTTGTTTCTATACTCTCATGCCCAAGGAGGTCGGCCAGAAGTGCGATATCATTGTATTTTTCAAGAAAGTTCTTTGCGAACCGATGGCGAAACGAGTGCGGGTAAACCACTTTCGGGTTGAGCCCATACTTCTGAGCATAGTTCTTCAATTGCTGTGAAATGCCCCTGGTCGTGATCCTCTCTCCGAAACGGTTCAGAAATAAGTATCCTGAGGTACGCCCGGATTCCTGAAGCCAGGATAACGACTCTTCCCGAAGTTTCTTAGGTATAAAGACACGACGATATTTCCCTCCTTTTGCATAGATGTCGAAGTAGCCAACAATGATATGCTCAATCTTTATTTGAACCAACTCACTGACACGAGCGCCAGTTGCAGCCAAATATCGGACGATGAAGTACCATTCTTGGTTTGGCTCCTTCTTGAGTTTGTTTTTTAGGAAGGTATAGTCTTCATTACTAATGACGTTCTCCAGAAAAGACCGTTGCTGAACCTTAACAGATTTGAGCCTTAATCTTGGGTGTTTGGTGTATTCAAGGTATTTGTTTATGGCTTGGATACGTAGGTTAACTGTTTTAGGCTTGAAGTTTTCCATGAGATAACCTTTGTAGGCGATAAGGTGTTGCTTCGTTAGTTCTGTTTCACGGGCGAAATAATCTTTCACGGCGTAACTGTAGGCGGCGACAGTGTTGTTGGACATGTTTTCATTCCGAAGGTAGAGTTCAAAATCTTCTTTCATGATGCATTTGATTAGAGTATAACATAGTTTTCGCTAATAAATGCAAGATGAATACATGTCGGTTGAGTTCTTACTATGAGAAGTTCGCCAATGGAGATGTGAAATGTATTGATGATGAGATTCCATTTGACATTCCCCGAGGTTGGGAATGGTGCAGATTGGGGACATTAATGGCGACCATTAGTGACGGCACACACAAAACGCCACATTATACGAGCACAGGCATCCCTTTCCTTTCCGTCCAGAACATCTCCTCTGGACAGCTAGACCTTGAAAAAGCTAAGTATATATCACCAATAGAACATAAAAAGCTTTGCGAACGGATTGCTCCAACTAAAGGAGATATTTTATTATGTCGGATAGGCACTCTCGGCAAGGCTATTAAGGTTTATTGGGATTTTGAATTTAGTGTATTCGTTAGCCTTGGAGTTCTACGCCCCGTATCCTCTGATGTCACGGACTATATTGTCACATTCATTAATTCTCCACTTGGTTTTAAATGGATACAGTCAGTTAAGGTCGGTGGTGGAACACATACATATAAGATTAATTTGGGAGATATTCCTCGGATGCTTATCTGCATTCCTCCTTTGGCTGAGCAAAGGAGAATATCCGAAAGGTTGTTGTCTCTGAATGATAAGGTGGATAAATACGGATTGCTCCAAAAACAACTTGAGAATCTTAACGAAGAAATCGGCCCGCGTTTGAAAAAGTCAATTCTTCAAGTAGCAATTAGGGGTAAATTGGTATCACAGGATCCAACGGAAGAACCGGCTTCAATGCTTTTGAACCGCATTACTAAAGAGAAACAGAAATTATTGAGAGAAGGGAAGATTAAGAAGAAAGACCTCGTCGAATCGCTTATTTTCAGAGGAGAGGATAACAAGTACTATGAGAAGGTTGGAGAAGAAACAGTTGAAATAACTGATGAGATACCTTTTGATTTGCCCGAATCATGGTCCTGGTGTCGTCTAAAGCAATGCTCTGAAGTATTATATGGATATCCTTTCGATTCTCAGCGGTTCAACGAAATCGGTATAGGAAAACCGGTTATACGTATTAGGAATGTCATTCCTGGAACCACTAATACCTTTACAGATGAACCTTGCGAAAGCCGATACCAAATCCTTCCTGGTGATATGTTGGTTGGAATGGATGGGGTTTTCAATGTGCAATTCTGGAAAGGAACGCCGGCGCTATTAAATCAGCGAGTGTGTAGAATAACGGCATCTTCGGAGATTATTCTTCAACGTTTCCTATATTATTATCTCCCGATTGCATTTGTTGAGATTGAAAAAGGTGTTTCTTTTGTAACCGTCAAACATTTATCCGACAAACACTTGACATATCTTTTAATTCCTATTCCTCCGAAACAAGAACAGAAGAGAATCATTGACAGAATTGATGAATTAACTGAGTTTCTCAAATAGTGTCTTTATTGATTCAAGAATCCTTTTCTGTTCACTCTGTGGAGGAAACGGAATAAGCGTGTCAGCAATTATTTCTTGAGATATAGCTTTGAAAGTTGAACCTGTTGACTTCTTGTCAAAGTATTGCCTATACGGAGTGAGAAAATAAAACCAGAATAAGGGGTCGATATTATAGTATGGTCTCAATGCACATAAACCTCGCCCTAAACATATTTCTCTTTCAGTAATATTGCAGATACCCACGGGGGCTCTAACGCACAAGAGAAGAGAATAGGGAGATGAAATCTTGGTGGCTTTTGATGTGTACACACCTGATGGAGATAAATAAACATCGGAGAAGTAGATCTTCCCTTGATGAAATTCAAGTCCTGAATTCTTATTAATAGAACTACCCTCCGGAGATTGTCCCATCGTAATTTTCATTATTGAGGATAACCTAACCCATTGCCATGATGGGGGTATTACATAGGGAATATCTTCGCTAATATCATTTACTCTCCCATCAACCTTCTCATAGTACTTGCTAAGACATTATTAAGACACTCGATTATTCGAGTTTGCTCTTCAGCTGGTGGGATAGGAATTAAAGTAGTACGGAGATCGCCTTGAGAGTATTTTGGCATAAAACCATGTACAAATCGTTTTATACTAATTCCTTGTAAGGCATAGTATAAGTAATCGAGAAAAGATGAACCAATATAGCTGGAAATAATGTGTGCATGGTTATTAACCCATATTTTCCCCTTTGCACGATTAACAACTGGATTTCCACCTTTTGTCATAACACTCCCATCTTCCCCAATTAGTATATAGTCCCCATCAAAGAGATATGAGCTGACGTAGTCCAATATCCCGTTAGCGCCATAGTACGGAAACCCACCAGACTCACGGTCGCTTTTAGTGACAGGTTTTCTATAACTATCGAGAATATTTACGATGCTCCCGACACGACACCAGCGCCATGTATTAGGTATGTCGAAGGGAATCTCATCGCTGATATCAAGCGTTTTACCATTTACTTTCTCATAGTACTTGTTATCCTCTCCTCTGAAAATGAAGGAACTAATTAAATCCTTTTTCTTTAACTTACCCTGCTTGAAGAGGTCTTGTTTCTCCCGGCTAATTCTTTCGATAAGAATTGAGACAGGCTCATCCTCTTCTTTTTGGGAGACAAGTCTCCCTCTGATTGCTTCCCGAAGAATAGATTTTTTAAGCCTTTCCTTTAAGTCGTCATTAAGGGCATCCAGTGATGCTTGAGAAAGTCCATACTTATCTACGACGGGCATGACATTACGTACCCTCTCAACAATTCTTAGTTGCTCCTGAAGTGGGGGTAGAGGTATCGTCAATCCTTTTAACCTATTTGCCGAAAGCCCCGGCATAGCTGTCCCAACGGAAGCAAGTTGATTTGTCTCTTTGAGATAATACAAATAGTACATGGCATATTCACAGATGCCATCAACAATAGGGCGCAACCGATGGATATGGTTTTGAAGGCAGATATCGTAGTCATTCTTCCATATAGCAGAGCGCCCAAATCCGGCGCCACCCTCGCATACTAGCAGATCCCCTTTAGTAGCAGAACAAGAGACTAACTCTTCATCAGAGAAATACATTTCCTTCACCTTATCCAAGACAAAATGGCCCCAATAGAGGTTAGATGTCGTAATAAACTTTTGAAGGGTACCCCTATGTAAATTATTACTGCTTTGCTGTTTTCCACTAGAATGAAGAAAAAGGGTTGAAATACGGCACCATTCCCAGCCCCGCGGTATCTCAAACGGGATTTCGTCATCAATGCAAACAACACTTCCGTCCGGTAACTTCTCATAGTAAGAATTGTCCTCATCACGAAAGATGATGGATTCATTCTTGTCCTTCTTGATTATTCCCTCTTTGACAAGGCGTTTTTTCTCTGCCCGGATTCGCTCCAACAATACGGATGCTGGTTCGTCGTTCGGGTCTTGGGGCACAAGTTTCCCTTGAATAGCCCATTGAAGGATACTGTTCTTTAGTTGTTTCCCATTCATGGTCTATCCATCACAATTAATATCAATTCCGAGAATCCTCTGAATCTCTGCAAGTGTCTTGTCTATCTCGTGATCCAATGCCTTGCGCTTCTTGAAATAGTCGGCGAGGAGCTCAGCAGGAGGCAAAATTTCCTCATCATCCTTAGGGAACTTACACTGATCGAAATTGCAATCCAAGGCAATCAGTTCTTCGGCGGAAAACTTTCGTGATTTCTCATTACCTTCTTCCACTATAATTTCCTTACGATCTTCCCACCAATCTTCGATGGGCTTGCAGTGCTCAAGCTTCATCGGCTTGGTTTTGGAGAAATGCTTATAGCCATCAGGCATATCAAGACGATAGAACCATGTGTCTTTGGTCGCAAATTTCTCAGACGCACCTTCTGCTCGTTCATTATTAAAGAACAGAATGTTAGTTGCTATTGAGGTATATGGCGAAAAAATACTACCCGGCAGTCGGATTATCGTATGAAGGTTGAACTCACGAAGCATTTTGGTCTTGATGGCCAACTTAGCACCGTCGACACCAAAAAGGAACCCATCAGGAACAATAACGGCGGCACGCCCATCCTTTTTCAAGCGGTACATGATCAGCACCATAAACAGGTCGGCAGTCTCGCTGGAACGCATATCCATCGGGAAATTACCCTTAACACTTGCTTCAGTGCTGCCGCCGTAGGGCGGATTCATAGCCACGACATCTACCTTATCACTTTCTTTGAAATCACTCATTTTAGTGCCCAGGGAATCACAATGCTTGATATTTGGGGCCTCAATGTCATGAACAAGAAGGTTCGTAATGGAAAGCAGATATGGCAACGGCTTCCATTCCTGTCCGTATACTGAGTTCTGAAACTTGTTGAAGTCATCCGTGGTCTTAACCTGCTGATTGAGATAGTTCAAAGCAGAAGTAAGAAAGCCTCCGGTTCCGGAAGTGAAGTCTCCAAACTTCTCACCAAGCTGGGGTTTTAGTGTCCTGACCATAAAATCGGTAAGAGCTCGCGGTGTATAGAATTCACCCGCATTCCCCGCTGACTGAAGGTCCTTCAAAATACCCTCGTAAATATCTCCAAATGTGTGTCGGTCCTCGGCATCCGAGAAATCAATCTCGTCAATAACATTAATCACCTGACGAAGCAGGATGCCATTTTTCATGTATTGATTAAGGTCGGAGAATACCTCCTTTACTATGGCTTTTCCTCTCGGTGTATCAGGTGTTATTGGCAGATTCTTCAGTGTTTGGAATAGACCTTCTGATCCATTGATGAATTCCAGCAGAGCATCTCCAGTAAGAGCCTTTCCATCCTTTTCATCAACCGCCCAGTTCCTCCAGCGGAACTTATCCGGAATAATGGACTCGAAGGACTTACCATCTGACATGGCCTTGAACTCCCACGTTTCCTCTTGAGTATCATAGACTTTCAAGAAGAAAAGCCAAACCATCTGTTCAATTCGCTGAGCATCACCGTTGATGCCAGCATCTTGTCTCATTATATTCTGAAGGCGCTTGATTATATTATTTACTGCCATATCTTATGCTGCATAGAGTCTTGATTCCATGTTCTTGACGGCGGACTTGAATCCCTCCATTCCACCAAAGAATTTTATGATTCTTTGAGGTTTACCAAACTGAGCCAACTGGGGAATCTGTAGAATCGCAATGTTTTCCAACTCAAGGATACCTGTATCCGCATACTTGTCAAGTAGAATCTCCAGTACTTTGCGAGCTTGTTCTCCATATTGAGAGAAATAATCACTCTTTTTGACCTTGTTCGCCCGTTCTTTTCTAGTCATCGGCTTTTGATCAAAAGCCACATGACATATGATATCAAAAATATCAGCTTCGGCTAAAGCAGGATTCTGTTCCCGAATAGCGTCTATAAGGACATCATACTCCTTAAGCTCCTTGACGATGGCCTCCTTACGCTCAGCTTCCGTCCATTTCTGGAGGAAATCATTCAATGAAGGATACTTGCCAAGAATCCGCTTTTTTGTAAAGTCCGTATAAGATTCCTTGGTCAACTTGCCATTGGCATCCAAGAATGACACGTACTCTTTGTCAATTTGAATGTCCACGCCATCAACATGGTACTTTTCATGAGGCTCACCAGGAGTCTTCGGCTTCGGGGGCTTGGGCGGATTACCACCACCACCTCCTCCAGAAGGCGGTTCCGGGTCTCCATCGAATTCGGGGTCATGGAACAACTTTGTAGCATCACGGAAGTCCAATATCTCAAAATGCCACTTCCCTTTGTCCTCACGGATTCTAGTTCCACGACCAACTATTTGCTTAAACTCAGTCATGGATTGGATTTCCTTGTCGATAACGATGAGGCCACATGTCTTGCAATCAACACCTGTAGAAAGCATTTCAGATGTGGTAACTACGGTTGGATAGGGTTGATCAACATCTATAAAATTGTCGAGTTGTTTCTTCCCTTCGTAGTCATCCCCCGTAATCTTCATCACATATCGATGGTCTTTCTGGCATAAATCAGCATTGAAGTTAGTCAGCAACTGCCGCATTGCTTCTGCTTCTTCAATATCCGGGCAGAAAACAATTGTCTTCGTCATCCGTCCAATCTGTTTCAGCATCTTCGTAATCCGCCAAGCAACAATTTCCCTCCTTTTGTTAATAGCCAATTCTCGACCGAACTCTTTCCTGCTGAAGTATTCTGGTTCAATAATTTTACCATTGAGGTCTGCTTCTCCTTCTTCCGGAATATAACCAGTCAAATCAACACTTAAGAAAGAATTGGTAACGCGATATGGAGCCAAGAAGCCATCATCAATTCCCTGCTTGAGTGAATAGGTATATATGGGATTTCCAAAGTAATCGAGATTATTAGCACCATCCACAGCCTTTGGTGTAGCCGTCATGCCGATTTGGGTAGCTGAAGAGAAATACTTCAAAATTTCTTTCCACTGAGAGTCGTCTTTAGCTGATCCTCTATGGCACTCGTCCACAATAATAAGGTCGAAAAAAGAGGGTTGGAACTCAGAATATGGATTAGGCTTATCGTCCTCCGGATTCACAAGTTGTTGGTATAAGGCCATGTAAATTTCATAGGAAGAGTCCATGTTCCGATTCTGAATCTTCGTCATCCTACCCTTAAAAGGACGGAAGTCTTGGGTCATAGTTTGGTCTATGAGGACATTCCTATCTGCGAGATAGAGGACCTTTTTCTTGGCTCCAGATTTTGTGAGCCTATGAATAATCTGGAAAGAAGTAAAAGTCTTTCCGGTTCCGGTGGCCATAACGATGAGAATCCTATCCTGCCCTTTAGCAACAGCTTCTACAGTTCGATCAATGGCGATTCTTTGATAATACCGAGGCTCGTGGGAGTCAATGTCAAAGTAATATGGCTGCTCAACTATTCTTTGTTCCTCAGGGGTGTACCCTTTGTATTTTAGCAAACGCTCTTTAAGTTGCTCTGGAGTCGGGAACTCTCCCAATCCGATATTTGTTTCTTTCCCTGTAGTAAAATCGTATTCAGTAAAGCCGTCACCGTTAGAACTATAAGCATATTTGAGATCGAGAATCTCGGCATACGTCTTAGCCTGGCCAATTCCTCCGCTGATTGGATGATTGTTGTCCTTCGCTTCGACAACGGCAATGGGAAACTTGTTCGGTTCAGCCAGAAGAAGGTAGTCTGCAAATTTCTTGGCCTTTCTAGCATGAGAAGACTGGCCCTGGAAGATAATACGTCCATCAGTGAACGCATATTCCATTCTTATATGCTGTTTATCCCACCCGGCACTCTCTAAAGCGGGTGTAATGAATTGCAGCTTTATGTCTTCTTCAGACAATTGCCTCTTATCGCACATGAGTATAATACAAGTATTATCGGAACATCTACAAAATTAACAAAAAACACCGGCTTTACATATAACCGATGTTCAAAAAGTGTATTTCAAAGGATTACGACTTCATCACCCTCTCATAGTTGGCCTCATAAAACTCTTCTGTGATGCCATACTTTTTTAATGCTTCTGCCTTTGTTGTACCCCTATTGATTGCCCCACAAACAGCCATAACCAGAAAGTCTTCTCTGGTCATTTCGTCTTGCATCATTTCCCAATGCATCTCGGTTGTGAATTCGTCTTGCATTTGCTTTACTGTTATGGACCAAGGCCTATTCTTGAGGTTGTCGTAATAGAGTAGAATCTATCAGTCGTCTTATCACACAGTTAATTGGTGTTAGACAAAGATATTTACATCTAGTCATTTTTCCAATTATTCACTATCTTTGCACTTGGACCGCATGAGAAATGAGGCTATTGCTCTCACTTTAGGGACGGAACCGGACTACTGGCAGCCATTCGAAAGATTGGCTGCCTTTTTTTTGCTATATTTGTGGTTATGTAGGTGATACTATTCATCCAACTCAAATCGTTATTTTTTATGAAAAGACATCTTCGTTTCTTGGCCATCGTTTCTTCTTTGTTGGCTCTTTATTCGTGCCAGAATCGCTATACGGTAAAGTATACCTCAAATGATATGTCGCTCATTCTCATAGACGGGAAGAGTATGGAGATTCGTGCTGCGGATGATCGTTCTGCATACCAAAAGGCCGTTGATTACTTGGATGAGTTCATGAGTGAAGATTTTGAGCGTTACAATAAATCTACGATAACAATGGAGGTCAAAGATGCTTCCGGACGGTTGATCAAATGTGACGACATAAAAACGAAACATGAAATATGGCGGATTCAACAGATTCAAGAAGACCAGAACAAGGCATATGCTGGTGCCAATTTTGGGATGACGCTGGATGACATCAAAAAAATAGACCATTTTAGAACAAAACGCTTTGATAGAATACAGAACTGGTTCTATAGAATCAATGAAGAAAAGGTCGGTAATTATATTTATTCTTGCTTTTTATCTTTTGATGACAATGATGGACTACAATCGGTATTGTTCACTTCACCATGGCAGAGTGACTTGTACTACAATACTGACATCATTAGTAGAGTCAGAGATTTTAATAGTGTGATATACCAGGCGTATGGAATGCCTACAAAGTCTTACGGCATTCCAGCAATTAGTGATTTCTATTCAACCACATATAAAAAGGTCAATATCTGGGAAGTAGGGACAAAGTCTATTGAAATCAGTATTCAGAAAAAAACCAATGCGAGTGAGTATTACGTCGAGGTGATCATCAGTGATCATAGCCGAAGCGAACAGAAGAATAATCAGGCTCTTCAAGATAGATTAGGTATTATTGATTCTTCCTCTGAGCTTTTCTAGTGGACTGATAGAGATAGGAAAGGATAGAAAAGAGAAAAGAATTGGACCAAAATCCAATTCTTTCAAATAGCGTTAGTCCTCGATAGTTTTGAATTCCTTGAACATCCTAGAAGTCTTATCAGGGAGTCGGCAAGCTCGAGGGGTATATCCACAATATCGTTGTAGCTTAGAATCGAAAACCAGGCTGGCTGCTATAAGGTTGAATCCAGGGACTTCTGTAGTTAGAAACGCACCAGCCATCTTGTCTCAAAAATGGACTTTCTGTCAGCTCCAGTGCCGTTTTGTCTACTTTTCCGGCATTGGTCCCGGGTTTGCAATTCCTTTATGCGGTTCCGATAAGGAACTCCGGGAATAAGGGTCCGCTGGAGGGCCTCCAAACCGGGACGATTAAAGTTTTTGAACTATGTTACCTGCAAGAAGAACGCATGATAGCTGGTTGCCGGACATTTTCAATGACTTTTTCGACAACAGCTGGATGGAACGGACGACCTACACGGCTCCGGCCATCAATGTGATTGAGAGCGAAAAAGAGTACGATGTGGAACTCGCCGCACCGGGACTCACCAAGGAGGATTTCAAGGTCCACATCGACGCCGACAACAACCTGCACATCGAGATGGAGAAGAAGTCCGAGAACAAGGAAGGCAAGAAGCACGGCAAGTACCTCCGCCGCGAATTCTCCTACGAGAAGTTCCAGCAGACGCTCCTGCTGCCGGAGGATGCCGAGGCCGAGAAGATCGAAGCCAAGGTGGAACATGGAGTACTGAACGTCCATATCCCCAAGAAGGAGAAGGCTCAGCAGCCCGATACAGTCAAGCAGATTGCCGTCCAGTAACGGTAAAAACATCTCCTATTGATAAAGGACGCCGCCCGCATAGGGAGACGTCCTTTTTTGCTATCACCTTCACGATTTCTAGGTGAACTCTGTATTTGCAAAGAATTCCGCCTTGATTTCAATCGGCCGAAAAGAAAAAGGGGAAAAAGTATTATCTTTACCACATGATAGAAGTAGGATTATACCACGAAGGCCGATTCGTGGTAGGAAAAGAAGATACGGCTGAGGTCATTGGATCTGGAGAGCTTTCCGTTCTTGCAACTCCGGCCCTGATTGCCTGGATGGAAAATGCCGCCATGCTTTCCGTCTCTGGCTTCCTCCCCGCCGGTGAAACAACGGTCGGCGGAAAGATTGACATAACCCACCTAAGGCCCTCGGCAATCGGCACCGAGGTTGGAGTATGTGCCATCTTAACCGAAGTCGATGGCAAGAAACTCACCTTTCAAATAGTTGCCAAGGATAAGATCGGCGACATAGCTGAAGGAACTCATATCCGCTTCATTGTCGATAAGGAAAAGTTCATGGGAAAGCTCGGGGGATAAGAGTTTTCACTATATTTGTTCTCACCTAAACTAAAAACAAAACACTGGTTAAACACTTTGGCGGCTGACTTCATGTTGGCCGCCTTTTTTGTATATTTGCATCATGACCACAATCCAGATATCATGAACAGACTGACCATCCTTCTTCTTGCCGCCTTTCCTTTCCTATTCGCATGCACCCAGAAAGAACAGAAGCAGGAGGAGAATCATGGACCAGAAACGACGGCCTTGACTGGTATTTCCCTGAACAAGACGTCCCTGAACCTTGCCGTGGGTGATTCGGAAACACTGACTGCCACCCTTGTTCCCGCCAGCGCCACACCGAAAGGTTCCCTACAATGGTCAAGTTCGGATTCCCAGGTCGCTTCCGTGGACGGTGGGAAGGTGACGGCGCTGAAGGCTGGCTCGGCTTCCATCACGGTTGCCGTCGACGGATTCAAGGCGGAATGTTCTGTGACTGTGAGCAAACCTGCTTATGTCGCACTCAGTCTTCAGGAATCGAAGGTGACCGACAAGTTCAAGGCGTGGGCAATGGAAAAAGCCTCCTTCATTGACAAGCCCTGGTATGACGCATTATCAGCAGAGCAGAAGAAGTTCATATATCCTCATCTGCTTGTCTCCTATGTGGCTGAACAATGGTTTAAGGCGGAAAACATGGTATATATTATTAACGGAGAGGTTCCGACAATGGTCCAATGCGAGAATGTAGGTCGTTCGAATTCCTCCGATTTCAAAGCTCATGCAGACGCTGGATATCTAAGAATCAAAAGTCTAGTCCCCAATGCTAATATCAAGGCTTGTGGTGGGAATTGGGATTATTTGAAGGCATACGTTGATCAACATCCAGACAAACTGTTCATGGTAAGTCAGGCTGCAGATAAACTTGGTGGTTTAACTATAGAAGATTTTACATCAAATAAATACTATGACGCCCTCAAAAACATTCTTGGTAATCATAATGTAATTGTTAGTTGTTCCGTCGGCAACATGGATGCAAATCCTGGAGGAGACTGGATTACCTTAAACGAGAGTGTTACTCATAGGGAGGAAGGAGCGGGGTATAGCAGTTCGTCGGTGAATAGTGGCCTAAACAACAAGTACACAGTAACTGCCTATTGGCTTTGGGAGGAGAGTATTTTCGGTGTGAATAATGTTTCATGCTATGCACAAGGTTTCGATAATCAGAAGAATCTTGTTGTTCCAATGAGCGAGCTATACAACTGCGATAGTGAGAGCGTATTTGAGGCAAGTGGTACTGCCAGTTCCTTCCCCACAGCGGCATTCAGCGCCACCCTCGGCAACTTCCTTTCCATTCTCTTGAAGACGCATCCCGGTGTTACTTTGGAAGGTGCCAGCACAATCATGCAGGAACACTATTTCCGTGCTGAGACGATGAAATACAAGGATGCTGACGGCGTTTTGAAGGAGGGAGAACACTGGCATTTCTTCAAGACCGACGAGTTCATTGCCGGTGAAATCCTCCAGAAGAACGCCGTGGATGCCGCCTTCTCCGGTTCGGCCCAAGTAATCGACCTTCCTTCCTCCGGCGGCCTCTGTTACATCGGTCCGGGCATCCAGTTTGAGGTGGATGGGACTGCCTACGAGATGACCGAAAAGAACCGCAGCACCCTGGTATCAGCAGTTTCGGCAGGAAAGGACATCAAGTGGACCTTCAATCGGACCGTGGCAGACAAATACGCAACCGGCTCCGCATCCATCCTCGTCCGTGTCATTGATCATGCCGGCGAACTCATACCAGATATCAAGAGGACGGTGACGGTGGGTATTTGATGAGATTCGTCAAAAAAAAAAGAACTGGACCGAAATCCAATTCTTTCAATAGAGTCATTCTCCGATAACCTCATATTCATCAAGTCCGGTAATTAAAGCCAGGCCACTTTCTTTGACATGTATTTGGCCTAAAGAATCGATGAAACTGACTGTACAAATCTTCCCATTCATTCGAGAAGCCTGCCAGTCTTTCCCACCATCATCATCCATCCTGATGATTCTGATTCTATCTCCTGGTTTCATGGCTCAATCAGATTAACTTCTCTTGCCACAACTTCCCAGCACTGACGATCACAGCCCTCAGAATCCGTATATCTTTGGACTCTTACTCGACCACAAACTCTGACGGCCTTGCCTTTTTCGAGTTGATCCAGGCAGGTTATCTTTTCACTTTCCCAGGCTGAGACATTAAACCAGCAGCAATCAATGACAATTCCTGCTGTTCCGGAGTACGATGTTTCAGTACAGACAGAGAATCTTGCAACTCTCGTGTCTCCAACGGGGGTAATCTTTGACATGCCGATTATCCCCTGAATTTCAATGCGATTTAAGAATTCCATATTGACGTTTTTCTAAAGATTAGTGAGAATAACGGTCTTTGATTCGATAAGACTCTTGGAAAGCCTCAAGGTCTGACCGCTTGACAAAAATGGTTCTTCCACGCTGAATGAATGGCATAAGTCTCATATCCCTATAGCGCTGGAAGGTTCTTGAGGAGATGTGAAGAATCTCAATCACCTCTTTGGATGTTAAGTATTCTTCAGGATTCTTCTTGTGAGATTCCTGGTATTCTTCCAGTATCTCATGCATCACTGTTCGTAGGTCCTCCAGATCCAAGACTACAGTTGAATCTTTGAGTTGCTGAAGGACCGTTTTCTTGTCAGGTTTCATTGTTCGAATTGATAAATTGATTTTTGACTCTTTGGACCGTAGATATCCCGAAGCCAGTCAGTCGAGCCGTATTCCTGACGCTATATCCCCTTTTGAGCAGGGAAATAACCTCTTTGTATTCGGCTCGTTTTGTCTCTTCGGATTTAACGGTCCCAGGTTTCCGTCCTACCTTCCCGCCCTTATCACGAAAGTTCTTATATCCAGATTGAAGTCTATACTGGATATTTTCTCTTTCCATTTGGGCGCAGGTTCCAAGGACGGCAATAAAGATGGTTAGGAATGGGGATTCTTTTCCTTGGTCATCAAATATGGATAGACCTTCTTTCTGGAAATAGATGTTGAGTCCCTTTTCCTTGCAGAGCATCACATTCTTCAGCACCTCATCCACATTACGACCTAAGCGGCTAAGTTCAGATATGAGGAGAATGTTGATGCCCTCGGAGAAGCAGTATTCCAGGCACTGTGTGAGAACCGGTCTTTCGTTGTTCTTCTTGGCGCCTGATATCTTCTCTTCGTAGACTTTTGCAATTGTGTAGGACCTGGAGTTGGCATATTCTTCCAAATCCTTCACTTGCCGTTCATTAGACTGCCGGTCCCCAATGCTGGAAACGCGGCAGTAAATAACGCATTTTGGGTTCATATATTTCTTTGGATTCGTTGGCGACAGATTTATATGAATACACCGGGGGTAGTTCGGGTTTTTTGAACACACCCCCGGTTTGAACACACTTCTGCCGGAAATTGAATCAAGGACGACAGTATTCCTGACAAATCCTTTCCTTATAGTTCTCGACCTTTTCGACATCCTCGTCTATGGAAGGAACGAGATTGTCAACGAATACACACTCTCTGGTAGCCGTGATTTTGTCAGAACCGTCGAGAAGGTGATACATGAAAGTGTCAGATCCGTCATCATAGAGAATCTGTACTTTCCCCTGATGCTTGAAACCGTTGACAGAGAATTCCACTCCATAACGGTCGGAAGAATCGGTGATAGGTTTGATGGTGTCCAGGTCAATTCCCCAGGACATCACCACGGCCGGATAATACATGAAGATTTCCAGTATATAACCGGCCATCTGAAGGGTCATAGATACTTGTTCCATATCTTCTTGATTTTAGTTTTGACGATTTTCACACCGGTCTTAATGACCTCTTTGAGTACGATCCAAATCGGCGGACATGGATCATAGAGAATTTGGTTGTTCATGATAATTGGTTTTTGAAGATTGTATAAAGTGGGTATTGACAGAATCCGCTTTGTTCTGTATAGCCCATCGGCAGACCAAGGCCGTTTCTCTTGATGAAAGATTCAATCTTTGGATGATTGTTGGTGTCAAGAAAAGCCATTGAATCTGACTGGAGAGGGCTTCTGAGGTTAGTGGTGATTACGTCGGTCTCACCATCTTCAGCTTCCATAATTATCGCCAATGTACCTCCGTGTTGATATTGGGAGGCTTTCAAGCTGACGGTCTTGCCATTGAACTTGTAGGTTTTCTTCTTCATGGTTTAGAAATAGAGGGATTTGACATCTTCATAGACCATTTCTACCTGATCGCTCTTATATCCACCCAAACCACAGAATTCGGATTGGGCATCGTCAAGAGTTGCTTCAGGAAAATATGAGAGATAGTTTGCCATCTGGTCCCAAAGCTCATCATAGTCGGAATCATCGTAGAGCGTACCCATCTTTCCATAGTATCCCAGCTCTTCTTCGTGGGGATATACATCAAGACAAGTTTCGATGATGTGCTCAACGAAAGCGAGTGTGTTCCTGAGCTCGGATTTCACCGTAAATTCTTCGTCCGTGTGTGGCCTATAGTAAGCCACCGAAATATTTAAAGATGAAACTGCAAGGCCACGGTTCTTAAGGGCTTCCACATCTGTCATCATTCCGGTGGTGGTCTTAAATCCAAAGGCTTCATAATCGATAGCCTCCAGGAATTCCTTCGAGCAGAGTTCGGTCCAGCCACCAACGTTGGGAATCAGGTCGTTTCCACCCCGCCGGTCGCATTGAAGGACATACCGGCAGTCAGTGAAAAAGGTCATATCACACTTGCTGGAGCCAATGCATCCGATTTCTTCACCCACAAAGAAGGCGCATTTCATGACGGGATACTTCTTCAAGCATTTGAGAGCCACCCAGATTCCGTTCTTATCGTCTGCCCCTAAGCCCTGGAGTTCTACGTTTTTCAGGGAGAAGCCAAAGAGGATATCTTTAGTTTCAACTACCTGGAAGTCGTGGGAGTGGGTCTTTTGTACTTGATCCATGTGGGCAACAATGCAAGGGAAAGTGTCGGACTCACCCTTCACCACATAGAGATTCCCGATATTGTCCACCTCAAAATGGGCATCGGGAACGTTTCGTCTTATCCAGTCCTTGATAAATTTACGGAGCTTCTTTTCGCTGCCGCTAGGACTGTGGATCTTATAGAGTTGTTTTAAGAGTTCCATACGGCGTAGGGTTTATGGGTTTGTGGATTAAGGGCGTTGCAGTATTCCCCGGCAAAGAGGAACATGATGCCCTTGGAAACAGATTCTTCGAGAGATACCTTGCTGATGGTCCTGACGAGATAAACGCCAAGTTCAGGGTCCCAGCAGTTGAAGGTGGTAAGTTCCTCCAGGGTTTCGAAGTAGTCCTGGTCGAAGTCGCTGAAGTGCCAATTCTTCTTCTTGTACTCCTTTTCGGCTTCTTCCAGGCAGTCATCACAGCAGAAATCCATTTTGATAAGGTCGGAGTGAACGGCATTATCCTTCAGTTCCCAGTTCTTGCAGAAGGGGCACTGGATGACGTCGTCGATATGGTGATACTCGTCTACAGAGTCAACATAACGGAAGTCATCAAGCCAGTCTTCGGAACAGCTGACTGGATCACCATGGTAATACACCGTCCGGGTGTCTTCGTCCACATATTCCTGGTGGTATTCATCCCAGTTCTGTTCGTCATCACACTCGTCATCATCGATACTGTAGGAGGTTGTATCCAGGCAGTAATCATAGCAGCAACGACCGGAATTGTAGGATTTCTCGTTGTTATAGTCATACCACTTGAACGTATCCATATAACTTAAACAGTCATCTGTCTGAAGCGAGCACTTAATATGGAACATCTTGTCAGAAAGAGAGTTCCCCTGGATGTCCACTATGGCATTTGCATCTGAACAGCCACATCCAGGGACCTTATAGCAGTCAATTTCACCAGCCTTTATGAGCTCGTCGATAAGTGCTCTCATAAGGACCACATTGCCGTCGGTGGCATATTGGCGGTCCAAGTAGCGATAGACATTCCCTTCCTCATCATAGACTTTTGGCCAGAGGATGGCTCTTGCGATAACCATATCATCTTCATTCACAAGGAAAGCAGCCTTTGCCTCGACTGAATCCCTGTAGAAATAATGATGGTCCTGGTCAACCATACAGGAGTGAAAACAGCCGACACAATCGCTGGAGCTGTAGATTCTCTTGAAGTCAGTGTTCACGATAAGGTGATTCTCCGGAAGCATTCCCATACAGTAGGATGTCCACCTTTGAGTGAAATCTTCTTCCAGCCATCTCTGTACGGATTCGGGGAGAGAGCGGCCGTACTCGGTAGCGTTGATGAGGTGGTGGAGCATCTTCCCGGCCTTCATTTTATAGACTCGGCCGTTTTGCTCCATATTGCAATACCTGATACTCGCACATGAATGATCTTCACATATACCGTTGTAGGAGTCCGTGGAGTAAAGGTCGCTGTAGAAAGTATCTCCCATCAGATCCATCCGGTAAGGGAGATTGTCGGAATGGGTTCCGCTGGTAAGGATATTCCCCCAGACATGAACCTGCATTTCGGTCATCGTCTTGAAATTGATGATCTCGTAGTTCTTTTTGAGGAACTGGTCTTTTACAAAAGCGAGCAGGATTTTGTTCTTCCTGCTCTTGCTCCCGTTTCCATGTTCCTGTATGCCGAATCTCTCTTGAAATCCGGCATAGTCAAAATCGAATTTTAGCATTGTTCTATTGAGTTTTGAATGGTCTTAAAACGAAAAGAGGAGGGCATCGTTGTTTGATACCCTCCTCTTCGGATGTAATCTTGGCACTAAAGGCCACAGACTAAGACAGGAGCCAGTCGTAATCATGATTGGTTCCTTCTAGAGATTGCTGAACTCCCAGGGCCAGCTCCGTACAGTTGGCGTTCTTCACGAGGAAGTTATGCAGGTAAGAGCTTTTGGCCGCTGAATTAAAGCAGTTCAGCATTGAAAATAGATCTACAGAATCCCGTCCATTAAGACCGAAGTGGCCGGAGACGAAATTCCGGGTAGCAGCATAGACTTGGGAATCGCCTAATTCTATCTGAAATGGCAGTTCCCGCTTATCTGCTGTACTTAAGCAGTTGTAGTATCTCAGCTTCCCAATGAGGTGGGTAAACTGGTCTACGGTGATTCTGGTTCGCCCGAGTCCATCAAGGGACTTCAGGTTCTCCACGGCATTGAATTGTGAAAAGAGTTGATAGGCCGCAGCATAAATCTCAGCAGGGCCAGAGGCGTCTATCCTATCTTTCAAGCCGTCTTGTAGGCTAATCATCAGGTTCGAGCAGATCTTTGCTCTGTACGAGATATAGCACTGGAAAACCTCACTGGTCTTGCGACCATGGAAGTTGATATCCTGGAGGCTTCTACAGCCGCCGAACGTTAAAGTCGCCGGTTCTCCCAGGATGTAAGTCTGTCTGGAAGTGATTTGGACGCAGAAGCAGATACGCTCCCAATACTTCGTCTTGTCAGATTCCAGCAGTTCGGATGTTTTCTTGTAGATGGCACTTGGGATACGGCCTTGGGTCAAATGAGATGCCCTAAGTTCGACCGGTCCAAAAGTGTCTTGTGGTAGTGCATCGTGAGCAGCCATGACCACAGCCTGTATGAAATGGCTGTGTGGCACTACGATTTCGCCATCAGCATAAGAGGGCAATATGGACTCTTCAGTGAGTTCCCTCCAGCTGACGGCGGCAGAATTTGCTTCGATAAAAGGCGTAGGAGCCTCTTCTTCGGTAGCAATCGGAAATGGTTCCACGGAGACGATTTGAGCCTCCGGGACATCGAAACCCCTCTGAGTCGGATATTCACGGACTCTTTCAGGGATTAAGATCTGGTTGATTTCCATCTGTTGTTATTGTTTCTGTTTTGATAATAGGTTTCTTGATACCCTTGGACTTCTTGCGGATAATGGCCAAGATTTTCTTCATGTTCTTGGCCACCGTTCCAATCATATCAGCAAGGGCAATGATTAAGTCGATTATGTCATCGGACCCCTTCTTTGCCATTACACTTCAGGTGCGGTTTCAGGCTGGGGGTCTTCTTCGTCGATGACCTCAGAGTTAGCTTTCTGTGCTTTCCGCTCCTTATGTTTTTTCAGCAGGTCGGAGCAGATGTCAATGAGGAGCGCAATGTCCACGAGTACGACAAGCGGTCCGTAAATTTTACCTAAGAATTTGTTCATAATGCGATAGTGTTAAAGTGTTAATTGATAAATGTTTCTGTATATAAATAAGGTTCTTGGATGACTTGGGAAGGAGCAAAAAGAAAAGCCCATCATCATCTCGATGTGGGCTATGGAGAGTATCAATCCCTGTCCGGCTGAGAGATAGTGCCGGGTAAGCAAGAGACTGGATATGGGATTGATATGTAGAGGGCTCTCCTACAAGAATAAGGTTTTAAGACATTCTTGGAATTCAAAAAAAAGCCCCGCCTCTCGGCAGGACAAAAAGCAATTAGAACCCAGACTAGGCCACATCAGAAGTATTATAGAATCACTATCTAATCAATAATACTCTCCGAATCATCACTATGGCGTTCCTTATTCCTCAGAACGACCTCCTTACTAGTATTAGCATAACAGTACACACATAAATGGCGGCAGGTATTGTACATCCCTATATCTTTACTTATCATACAGCCACATACCTTTCGTTGCCCCTTGTCTTTTAAATTCTTCCTAACTGTTGGAATCTCGAGGAAATTGCCAAACAAATCAGGCTCGGGGAGTTTACCCGTTCTCAGATAATAGACCAACTCTTTATCATCAGAAAAAAGGCGCTCCATAAGCTCACCATCAATACAACAGTTATGCTCGATGCCGTATTTCTCAAGGTCAATGCTCTCGCCACAAGTGGCCAGAGCCAAATCCCACCCTTCTTCTTTCCAATGATCTCGTAGTTTTGCAAGGCCTTCAACCAACTCAAACAAATAATTGCCTGAAGGCTCAGCAGACTCCACGGTTTCCCGCGAATAGTATGGGGTTTCTTTTATAAGATTATTCTGGACCTTTCGGTAGGCCTTTACATCAATAAAACTGAAAACTAGTTTGTTTGTATATCCCTTTAATTGATTGCCAACGTGATATACTTTAGTCAGTAATTGCCTTGCGGAAAGGTGGGGCGTTACGATAAGGGGATCAAATCTCCAGATGACCTTATCCTTCCCGATAGCGTCAGAAAGCCGCTTAAAAACTTCTACCCGATGGTCAATCGGACCAACGTTCGGTTCAAATCCCTCATCCACATAATCATTTAATGTCACCTGGAAGTAGTAGTGAATACCCAACCTATCCAATTCTGGCAAAAAAGGGATAATTGGTTCAGGATTCTTCGTCCAAAATACCACAACCTTCGTCTTCGCAAAGGAGATGTACATTGGCTTCTGGTTAAAAGGGTTGTACCACACACAATACCCGACCTTCAGGCGGTTTATAAACCACTTGGCATAAAAGGCAGGAATGTCAGTAGAACGGCTGGCGGAAATAATAACCGGGGCTATACCTTCAACTACTTCTCCATTTTGACGAACTATGCGTATCTGGTTATCCATTTAAATGATAGACTCTAAACAAAAAATCCTTTGTAGCAAGATAGCGTTGTTCTCTTAAATAAATGAACTGAATAACAACGGTTCTATTATCACTAGGTTTTCCCTTATAATACTCTTCAGAACTATCTGGCCTATGAGCATCGATAAACCATGTTAAATCTTTAAGCCAATCTTTGTGTGCAGATGAGGCAAGACGCTGAAACTCAGAGTTATTCGAGAGAAACTCCAGGTCGGATAAAAAAACGCCTGTGGACGGGAAATGGTTATCAAAAACCGTCGGGGAAATCGCTTTGTTCTTTTTTGAAGATCCCGAAGGCTTAAGCTTCTTTTCAATATACTGAAGAACGTTCTTTTGTGGGCCTTTCCCCTTATTCAAGGATTGTTCAACAACAACGGCAGAATAGAAATCTCTCGTTAGTCCTGAATACTGGGTAAACAAGCGATGATAAATCATCCGATCTCTTTCAGCCGCAGGGCATTTTTCCGCTAAAGGAATGAAAAACTGAGCAAAGGCATCCTCAATAGCTTCTGGTACGACACTCTCCTGCCGCTTAGTCCCCAAACTAGTCGAAACAACAACACCATCCTCGCTTGCACATGATCCTTCTTTCGCAGTTTCTTTTCTTCTTCTCTCACTCGTTTGAGCGGAACTGAAAGGTCTGGGCACATGAACGTCAGCCGGGAAAGGCCTACTCATCTCCTGAATGCCAAGTAAAATGTTAACTCGGCACACATTTTCGGCGCTAAGGACCGCTGATAGAAGGGTCTTATGAATGGATGCATACCCTTCAAGAGCCCCCCAAAGGCAAAATACGAGCCTGTAATTGGCCACGCTATTATCTTCCAAATAACGGGATAAAGCATCAAAATCCTCTCCTTTAAGCAAGAACGCCGCAATAGCCTTAAGCTCATCATTATCAACACCATTTAAATTGAACGGCTCAAAATCAGAGACATTCTTGTATAACTGGTTAATATAAATCCTTTCTTTAGGATGCTGATTCCATGTCTCTTGACCAAGCCTCCTTTGCAGTATTGCAGACACTTCGCTTAAAACCAGCTTCATTGAGGTTTCACGATTAATGCGAATCTGTTCCTTATTCAACTTACCCTGGCCGATCTTCTCAAGTACACAATTAATCAATTCGCAGTCGTTGAGCATAAGGTGACCATCTTGGAGTGAAACATCACCCCATAAAATAGAAGAAGAATTCTGACGTTCTTTACTAACAAATGCTTCTGTATATGCATTAAGGGCATCACGATATGACACCCACGCATCCTTTGAATCATGGGAATACGGGAGTTCTGGAGCCATTGACAGATGCCTAATTCTAAGGAACTTGAGTAATGCTTCCTTCCAGACCTGGAATTTATCCAGGATGCTCTTTTCTTCAGGCGAACATGACTGATTCCATTGTTCATTTGTCTCTTTATCAGCAATGTCGCGATATGCCTTGTCTAATTCCTTCAATTCTGCGTAGAATGCATCCCCGCATACTCCGGAATTGCTGATGGCATTAGAGACAATATTCCGCATACGATTGGAAATAGACACCAGTTGGGCAACCTTGTCGGAAATAGTTCGAGAACAGCCCAAAACAAATCCCCAGATAGCCCCCTTATCGACATTAAATGCAAGGTCATCCGGTCTTTCAATAACAAGATCTTCCACACATTTTGCACTCATGTCATTTAGAAGAACTCCTTCATCGCAATACACCCATGGATATCTAAGACCAATTTTACTATTACGACTAGCCTCTATCATCAAGCGGGACTGACGATACGCCCTTTCATCAAAATAAACAATCCGGCAGTTCCAAGGTGTCAACACAATAGTTTTAGGGCAAGATAGAATTGAGAACTCTTCCCCTTCAAAGACCAACATAGTGTCTAACTTCCCCAGTTGAACGTCATCGTCAATCTCTATAGCAATTGCATATTGCTCAACTTCCGATTCGGGAATGGTAAAGATGGGCAATTTGCTAAAAAGATACAGAAAATTGTCCATATTGACTCCCGAAATCCCTTGGAAGAACTTCGAGCCAAATGGCCTTCTAGCATAGTATGAGATTGGAGATATTGATTCCGTGGACAATATGCTCTCAATATTCAGGCTTGTGGTTGGAATATAATACTTCATGACAATTGCGAATTAAAAAGGAAGATCGTCGTCCAAATTAACAGTTGCAACTAATCTATCCTGCGGATTAATGTAGAGATCCGAGGTCGTAGGAGGAAAACGGTCAGATAATTCTCCTGTATAACAAATATACAAGCGTTCGCTCGTTCGACTTAAAGCCACATACCAAGCAGAAGCACAAGTACGCTCATCTTTTGTTGTCTGACAATGAGCGACATAGTCGTAATCACAATCAACCACGAATACATCTTTGAACTGAAGACCTTTGGCACACCACCAAGTAAGGATTTTCGGATTAGAAGACTGGAAATCCAAATCCATATCGGTAGATTGGTTGATATTGTATTTGTATTCAACAGTAATACCCTTCTGTTGAAAATAGTCCTTAACATACTGAACAGACCGCCATCCCACGCCCGACTGGTAGTTTGCTGTTCCTGTATGATTAAAACGTAACAGAATACCAACATTAGTTAACGCCCTGTTACGAATAATATCTATTATCCTATCAAGTTGCCCATCGAAAGAACTCGCCTTAATTAAACGAGGCTTCTCTCCGTGTCTAACACATGAATCACTAACGTCGGTATTCACTAGAGGACGAGGGACTTGTTCAACCACTTTTGCCGTTTCAATGGTTAATCGATAATTGCGATACAACTTGTCTACCACAACACCTAGGCTCTGGGCCGTTTGCTGCGGATCCATTGTGACTGTGCTGCCAAAATCCATAATAGTTTGGTCGGCATCACCAAAAAGGAAACAGATTCTGCCAAAAGCCAGCATTTCATTGATTTGCCCAGCAGTAAAGTCTTGGCATTCGTCAATAATGAGATGATTGACGACAATACCTGGATGCTGTTGACGCCATCTTACCCATTCTTGATAGTAAAAAATACGATCGCTTCTAAGACTAATAGTTTCTCCATAATTATCTCTCCTATCCCTAACCATAGCCTTGATTCCGTCAACAAAGTACTTCTTGAGGCTCTTTGTATAAACAATAATCGCATAAGAACCTTGCGTGCTCACTTGACGGAGTTTATGAAGTGCTATTACCGATTTTCCACTTCCGGCAGTCCCTGTCACGACCATATGACGGTCAGTTCTTCTGTTAATGTATGCCCTCTGGATATCATCCATATCGGCATAATCAATATAAAAATCTTCCATCTTTGAGTTTATGCTCGCTTAATTACTCTCCAACAAACTTTACTGACATCAGTTGCACCCCTTGTACCCCGATGCGAAAGATAGAATGATTGGTTATATCCATCATTTCTAGATAAAATGACACGATCCTCTCCTATTATTCCTCTATCCATCATATTTGGCAACCAATCTTTCGATACACTACTAAATGAAGTCACATCGACAAGAATCATCAGGCCATTTTCATTTATCCGTGGTAAATATGTATCAACGATGGTCTTATAGGGATTATGTCCTTCAAACTGATCTTTCGTAACAAACTCACAAATAGCCTTAAAAGATAAAAACAAATCAAATGTCCCCGTTATTATTTCATCTAAAACAGAAAGGTCAAAAGAATCATCAATTGTAATGGGGGCAATACTGTATGAAACCTTAAGATGAGAGTGCTTTTTGAACTCGCCTAGGACCTTCTCAAGTAAGCGTAGAGCATGGTGATTTCCGTCAAGTGCGACAATCTTAACATCCTTGACCAGAGGAAGATACTCTTCAATATTCGTTAAAAGACCAATTATCTCGCCTCCAGTTCCACATCCAAAATCAAAGATGGAAAGAGTACTTTTATTTGAAAAAGAGGATAGAATCTCACGTGTCGCAATGAATCTAGACTCAACATAACTCCTCGGGAAATACGTCCCTAAATAATTGAGAATCTCACCCCTGTCCCAATCAATAACTGTCATATCCGCATTAGATTTGCAAAAACGACCGCCTAACTGGTCGAAGATAAAAGTGTCCAACCAGTTTGGAAGAGTAGCAATAGGGACATATCTATTCATTTAATGAGACTTGTTTCATATTATACAAACATACACAAAAAAAGGGAACAATTCAGTCAAAGGGAGAGAAACTCATGATAAAAAAAGGACAAGATAACTTTATCTATTTCATAAAGCCAATAATAATCGATTCCGACTTGTCATTTTTGCATGCTCAAGCGCCACTTTTGCATCTTTAATCAAATTCTCATATGCATCATCCACCTTGCGTATGTTCGGAGTAGCAAAATAAGGATAAACTATTTCCAGCGTTGTAGTCCTCTTTGCTACTATTGATCGGGATGTCGCATCCCACCGGGTTAAATCAAATCCAGCACCGGAAGAAAACCAAAGATTATTTGTAATGATAGCCCGATCATGGAAGTCGGTTTTGGATACCATAGGTACCAATTCCAATTCAAGGCTATTCACGAGATTCGGTTTTGTTTTTCTAATCATCTCAATAATGTCTTCTTTCGTAACTGACATCCCAACCTCTGGAAGGAAAAACACAGTTAAGTGATAATCCACTTCACAAGACTCAGGAAGAAGCAAGTTGAGCAACTCGGGAAGATCTCTTTTCCCATTCTTTAGTATATAATTGTCAACAATAATCATCGAGTTCGAGGCTCGTTCGGGGAAACATTTCTCAAACTGTTTCCAGTCCCACTCCTCATCTACCCTAACAGCTTTACCGTTGTCTATGAAGAGATGGTCTTTCGTCAGACAATTACCACTATTGAGACTGATGATTCCGTATTTCTTTGCTATTGGTCCCTTACCAGTCCCAGAAAGAAGCGAAGAAAACGGATGACTAGCCAATAGTCCTTCTATATCACCAAAGCCATCTGAGAAGTCCAGCTTTGATACTCCTTCTGTTGATTTTTTCCATAACAAAAGAAGGTTGGGGTCTTGCTGAGCTGCTTCTACAAAACTCTGCGGGGTGCAATCCAGTTGCTTATCCGACCTAGACAAAAACCCATAAAGATCAATCCAAGTCTTTATCTTCTGTTGAATCTTCTCATCAGGGGGAGGCGTAAATGCAGGATAGCATTCCCGGAATTTTCCTAGGAATGCCATTTCACATAAGACCGTTCTCTTTGTCATACGAGCCCTCCTTTTATCATAAGAAGGTTCATCGCCAACGAATCCGCTTCATCGAAGAATCCCGGCCCGAAGGCAGAGGTCAAACGACCGTCTTCTGCAATACCTATCTCGCGTACCTTCTGGTCGCTCCCGTTGCCGTCCTCGACATACAGGAATGATAATGCATCAGGTTTGATGGTTCCTTTCCCTACATGGTTTTGTAGCTTCCGTATCAGATACTCACTATGGGTCTCCACGATGAAATGAATGCCGTAGTTGAGATAGGCGTCCACGAACATGTCAGCCAAGAGCGACTGGTACCGGGGGTGGAGATGGATTTCCGGTTCCTCAATTGCAATGCAGATAGGAATGAAGCGTTGTCCCCCTACATAAAAGAGATTCTCGAGATTAATGATCTGTTTCTCATAATCCACGACCTTCGGATCCAATACTTGCCGAACTTTTAGAATAGCGGTCTCAATCTCAAGAAGGATGGAGACTAACTGGGAGATTCCATACCCATAATCAGCGAGTATACGCCCTTCGGTGTCATCCTTGTCCTGGTAGATTTTAAGAACCAGTCCGACTCCATTGGAAATGGATTCAATACTAAATCGTTGTCCAATACCGAAACACTGAATCCATTTGTTTATGAAGTCTCCAGGCTTGTGCTCATCCTTATTATTCTTTGAGAGTCTCAATGCTTCGAAGTACTCGGATACGGTACGACCAAAGTTGTCCTGGTTCTCAAAAGAATACAACCTCTTAATCTCAATACGGTTGGACCCGACATAACGGAAACTGTCGCAAACGTCAATGGTAAAGATATCCTTCATGGCCGAGTGCCTGAAAGCCATATAGTCCCTGAGAATCCTGTGATCCCTGCTCTCTTCTCCGGAGAGAGCATCGTTGAAGCAGATGATATAATCATCATCACTAGGCCGATTCTTGATACTAGTCAACAAATAAAACAGTTGCTCCAAAGTGACTCTGCCCCTAAAATCATAGTCATCGGCTGCCGATTTGGGGCTAGGTGTAACAATGGGCAAATCATCGCCAAGAGTGATGACCTCACCGCCCTCAAAAAAGAGTCTGTATACCTCTTCATCGGGAATTGCCAATTTAGTACTCGTCGACCCATTGCTGGATACCATCATCCTCCCTTCTTCTAGGAAAGTGTTTTCAATGCTTCGATAATAATCGGAGAATGTACGATAGTCTCCCTCGATGAAGTCATCGATGATACTGTCCACTAATCCTTTCCTGTACAAGAAATACTTGGCATCTGTGCTCAGCCCTTCAACTACGCACATGGTCCGGAAATAATCCCCGAACTCCTCTTTGGAGATGGAATCCAAAACATCAAGAATAGGCAAATAGGTAATGATGTCGGCCTGCATAGCGCGTTCCACATACTCCCCATCGGTTTTCATCATTTCCCGGAAACCGTCTTTCCAACGCTTGTTCGAATAACAGTCTATAGCATGCAGGACAAGATCCTTGCTTGTTTCGCTTGCCATCTCGTGGAGAAAGTCGGAAATCTTGTTCTTCAGATCTTCCAGGTCCTTTTCAGTTGTCTTTCCAGTAAACTCATGGTCAGATACAGCGGCGTTATAACGGGCAATCGCATTGCATATCAGATGATAGGCAAAGAAACGCTTTTTCAGTGGAACGACAGGGGTCGTATCATTCGGGTATAAACCTTTGAAAAAAGGCGCTGGAATTGGGAGATCAGAGGTGTTCGTACTAGGAAAGAATCGTTTGATCCCCTGGTAACCAGTTCCGTGGTAAAGCAGGTTTCCGTCAACATCCTTGATGGCGACCTCCTTGAGGAAACCGTCCTTTCGGATGTCGTTGTCCTGGGTGCCGAAGGTTAACTCAACGGTTGTCCCGCTCCCCAGATACAAGGAGTCGACGCTATAGGAAAGGGTGATTCGTTTGTCATGGGCATCTTTGTTTACGGTCGACTCGAAGTTGCCTAGGAGAGACAAGGGCTTCCTGTCAAATTCGAGACGGGGCTCCGTCCCTGGGGTGGATTCCCTAACGCCCTTGAGGAACTCATTAAGAAGAATGAGCGCTTTTACGATGGAACTCTTCCCAGAGCTATTGCATCCGGTTAAGACGGTAAGGGGATTGATATGTACGAGAGCCCCTTTCTCGTCGAAGATTCGAAAGTTCTTCAGTCCTAGCGTTGTTTTCATACTCTTTCCTGTTTTTTGCAAAGATAAACTATTGGTGCGAAACCTTTATTCGCTTCTAAATACTTTTCAGCTTATTTAGTGAAGAGTCCAATTCTTTAATCATCTTATCGCGAATTGACTTTGGACTAATAAGAAGAACATCCTCTCCATTACTATATAATAAGTTGTATAACTCACGATTTGGTTTCAAGTTCAGGTTATAAAATGTGTACTCGTCAAAGCCACCAAATTTACTGTGCAAGGCTACCTGCTGTTCTACCGGCAATTTCACTTGGGATCCATGGAGTGGCTTCGTGTCAATGTAACCGGTAAAGGAATTCTTCACTGCCAGAGTAATAATGGTCAAGGGCTCATTTTCATAATAAGAAACCCCGACAATGTCTTCAAATCTTTCCTCAAAGTCATCATCACAATCAATGTAAGTTTCATCATCAACAGATTTGACAGAAGCAATACGGTCAAGCGGAAGATTCAGACAAAAACTCTTCCTATAAGGATACTTCTCGTTGGCTAATGGTGTACCAATCAGATACCAACGATTATTATACTGCTTTAGGAGATAAGGATAAAGCCGAAGGGTACGAACATCCTCGCCAAAAGGAGCATATTCCACGTCGACAACTTTCTTATTAACGATCATAGAGAATAGAGTGCCAAGGAGATCTGTCCCTGCTAAGTACTCATTAGAGCTAAAGGATATAATCTTCCTGGACGGACCTTCCTCCCGATCAAACTCACTCCTGCCGAATGCTTTTCGGTCATTGAGTTTAACTTGAAGATCATCTAGCCATTCGAAGTTGTTTAGACCAGAAAATTGTCCCAATGTATTCAACACCTCTTGAAGGAGGTGCTTTTCCTCATCAGAGAGTTGCTTACTGAAAAGCGACTGCGTCTGATCGGCATATCGATACACCGGTGAGCCATATAGTCTCTCGGAACTATCAATTTCCATGTTGAAAGGAGAATCCTGAAGAGCTTGAAGGTCCAATTGAATGACACGTTTGCCGCTCCTGAGATATCGTTCATAATCGCTTTTGTCTCCGCCGATAGTAGGAAACCCCGCCAATTCTAAGCGTTCATTAACTTTATTGAGCAAGTCCACGCAAGTATACTTATTATAGCGGTCGCTCAGCATCTGGTCCAGATACATATAGCGAATGACAGCATTCTTGTTTGAAGGCATAGTGTTCGTGTTATTCTGAATGCAAAGTTAGCGATTTATACGAATTCTACATTCGCAAAAGCAAGTCTTTCAGGCAGCGGCGTTCGCGAATATTGATTTCGCATTTCGCCTTTATATTTGTCAACGAAAACCAAAATAAAATGAGCTATGCTTAGTCCCGACATGATTCTTGAAGACATTCGATATGGTGAGGAGCTTGAAAAGCAAAACGAGAACTATAAGGCGTACTGGGTCTATATGTATGCCGAGAGTGCTGTTGACAGAGAAGATGAAGCGATTTGTCTCAGAGGTTCTCAGAAGGCTTTTGCAGAGGTAGAAGACGAGGCCAACCGGCATCGTCAGCGTGTCTGGAAATACCTAACGGACGAAGAAAAAGAATTCGCCTGGTATGGTAAGAATCCCTTCAAGAAGCAAATTATTCTCGAGGGTCATCCAAAAACAATCATTCCTTACGATCTTGGAGGATACTACATCGATTATGTGAGTGAGGATAAGGAGAAGGAGAATAAAGAATGCGAAAAGAGCAAAACAAACACTCGAAAAGAATCGCTCGGTGCCTCCATAATTCTGCTTTTGTATTTCATTCTCCACCCATTCCGCGGATTCAAATGGCAATAATGTATAAACAAGACATCCTTGACCGCATTGAACAGTGCAAAATCCTCATCAAGAACTGGGAGATCCTGGAAGGCATTGACTTTGACTTCCAAGATATCCGAATTGATGGTCTCGTTGTTGACAATCCGGCCGATGAGAGAGATGAGAAATGGGAGATCTCGTTGCTTACCACAATGCATACCTATACGGGCGATGCTGGCAGAGATGTTTATTCGGTCCGCTGGAAGTTCAAAGACCTATGGGGTAACCTCCCCTTCTTTGTTTTAAAAGGGCCTGAAACCATCGGCTCCTTATACTTAAGTTATGTCGACTACGATGACTTCGCTGTAATCATTTTCAGATTAATAAGTGCAAAGCATAAGATAATCTTCGAGTTTTCAGAACCGGACGAAACAGTTGTTGAGTCCATTCGTTATTGTGGACGTCAAACAATAGCAGAACTGTATCCCAAAGATTATCCAGAAGGAGATGAACTGTTTCCTATATAAAAAGAATCGGAGCATGCAAATCGCCATTTGAGGGCTCTATAAGGCCGATTGAAACTTTTTTTGATTATTACCGTATATATTATCACCGATTTCCTGATAACTTATGTCCCGCCAGGACAACTAATAACTAAATCTTTTTTATCATGAGCATTTTCAAGCGCAAACCCAAAGAAACCACCACTGTTAAGACGACCGTTACGGTTGTTACCGAAAAACCCGAAGAAACCAGCAAGAAAGCATTTGACGCAGTTGCCCCCAAAGAGGTCGGCAAACTGGATATGGTAATCGCATTTGATACCACTGGCTCCATGGCCGCCTACATCGGCGCCGTCCGCCAGGAAGTGGCCGACCTGATTCCAAAACTATTCAAGGACAACCCGGATCTTCGTCTGGGCATTGTTGCATTCGGCGACTACTGCGACATGGTCAACGCCCAGGAGTTTGGAATAGCATACCAGAGCATCAAGCCGACAGACAACGAAAATGAGCTTGTCCGCTTCATCAAGGAATCCCGGGACACTTCCGGCGGCGATGGAGATGAGTTCTACGAACTGGTCATCAAGAAGATCGTCGAGGAGACCCCTTGGCGGGAAGATTCCAGCCGTTCCATCCTGCTCATTGCGGATGCTTGGCCACACAATCTTGGTTACTCCTATGGTAACATCATTCGAGACAACAAAATCGACTGGCGAGAAGAGGCTCGCAAAGCTGCCGAGAAGAAAATCAAGATTGACACCGTGACCATTACGGATGCTGAATGGTTTCGCGAGCTCTCCGCCCTCACCAACGGGACCAGTGTGCCCTTCCATACCGGCTATAAGACCGGCCGCCTGTTAGAAGCTGCCATCTACGCCAAGGGCTCTCGAAAGTCACGTGAATACTTCGACTATATGGCATCGGCATGTGAAGACGAAGAAATGAGGGAGGTCTATAAGAAATACCGCAAAGAACGCGAAGAAACTGATTACTAAACCACAAATAAAGATGAAAATATTCCACCTCAAGTTCAACAAAGAATCAGACGGAGATTGGTACATCGATTTCCCCGGCTATCCATTCGATCATCACAACCTACTGATGGTTGCAGGAGCCGACCTACTCTGCGAGTATGCCGCAAAGAAAGAGGGACATCCTAACTGTGCCCTTGTTGATGTGACGACCGGCAGCAAACGTATCGACGGGAAGGAGCCGGATATCATAATGACTCGATTCAGGAAAGGCTATGGGGCATACTACCATGTCGCCGATTCTTCTGGAGAAATACCTGTGGTGAATCATGAAGGGAAAGACCTGGCAATCCCCAGTGCTTGGATCTGCCCGGTTACCCTTCTGGTTCTTTTCTGCTACCCAAAACAGATAAACATTTATCTCAAATAACATTATCTGAAAAGAAATCACTACATTAGAGCATTCATCTCCCACTAAATGGATAGTTTGCAACGGTTTCTGGATATCCAGAAAAATGACTACTTCATCGCCCTCCGAGAAATGAGGGAGGGTAAGAAGCGTACTCACTGGATGTGGTACGTCTTTCCAATCCTTAAAGGGCAAGGCCGCAGCGACTATTCAAGGTTATATGGACTCAACGGCCAGGAAGAAGCTAAAACCTTCCTGGCCCATCCTGTCCTTGGGAAACGACTTCGTGAAATCACAGAAGCGGTCCTGACACACCCAGGAATCCCCATTCGTTCAATCATGTCCTCCGACACAGACACTTGGAAGTTCAAAGCATGTATGACGCTCTTTGATACCCTCTCTCCAGACGATGTCTTCGCCAAAGCCCTTAAAACCTTCTTCGAGGGGAAACGGGATGGGCGTACTCTCAAGCTTATTACTAAATAGCGAAATATTTGAAATGAAACGAATCCTAACCATAATTGCAATCTGTATCTGTGCCTTATCCTGCGGGCCATCTCCCCAAAAGACGAAGTCCAGAACACTCGAACAACTTCATCAAGAATTCATTGATGTCATGCTTGATTCAACGGCTTCTTGGACACAGGTGATGGATGTCGTTTATCCTTTTACTGACAGTCTATGCACGGCTGCGGCAGATGAGACTAGCCTGAATAATAGGATGTTTGGTCAGGAGTGGGGCTATGTGACCATTGAAGCAATGAGCGAGAAGTATGCTGAGCTCAAAGATGCCGGGAAGGCCTTTGATTATGATGATGTGTCAAAGATCCTTGAACAGATTGCCAATGCGATGATGCTCTGGTTCTATACTCCAGATGAGCAGGCCCCCAATATCTGGCGTGATCATTACTATGTATGTCATCAACACTCCGAAGAACCCACCAATGGATTCTTTCACTTGATGGTTACTCTACCAACGGAAGATGAACCCGAACCGACACTTCGGATCTTCTACCCAGATTCCGCCGAGGGCTCTCCGATGATTGTCTTCTCGAAATATAAGGGCGATGGTGGTGTCGAAGAAGATGAAGACAGTCGCGACATAGTCCGACTTGAAAACTGGTCACCAAAAGAAGCTGGCGAGGATGGATTCCCTATGTATGCCTTGGGAGACGAATCGGTCGTAGAGAAAATGCTGCAGAACGACGTCGCGTACCTGTTGTTTGTGAGTGGCACTTCTCCCAACGGTGCCCCTGGTGAAACAGAAATTGCCCGCCTATCCCTCGACTCCTTTCAAGAAAAATGGAAAGAAACTGTGAATAGCGACTAAGCATGCGTAGTTCTTTCGTATATGAAGCATAATAAACCTATGAAAATTATCGGATTCCTTTTGCTGGTTATTATCCTAATAGTCCTCGCAAAAAAGGTATGGGTTGCCAGCATGATAAAGGATATCGGTTCTTTCCAGTCGGAACGGACTGACATCCTGAAAAGGCGTCAATATCTTCTGGAAAAAGTCATCACAACGCCGAAAGAATTGATTGATGCGATGCCTTCTTCTGTCGGCCCTCACTTTCAGGGAGAATGGGCCATCTACTCGACGTCCATGCTCTCAGCTGCTCTGGTGAACATAGCAAAGCTTTATCCAGAGACAAAAGAGGAGGCCGTGGGGAAGATAGACAGCCTGATTAAGATTACCATGTCACCGGAGCTACGTCTGTATGATGCTACCGAGTGGGAAGAGGATCCGCTTGAGACTCTGAGCGGTAACAAGAGCCACATCTCGTACATCAGTCTCCTTGCCTGGATTATCAGTGGGTACAAAACGATTGGTGGAGACAGCAGGTATGACACCCTTTTCGATTCCCTTTGTGAGACGATGGCAAGGAGGATCATGAATAGTCCAGATCTCAATTTACAAACTTTTCCCAGAACATACTTTTATGTCCCAGATATGCTTGTAGCCATTGTAGCATTGGCCAATTACGCCAAGTTAAACGGTGGCAAGTACCAGGATGTCGTAGATCTCTGGCTGGCGAACATGAAGGCGAATCACATGGACTCGGATACCGGTCTTATCAAGTCACTTGTCCCAGACGGAGAGACGTGGATTGGAGAGCAGCCAGTCTTGGGGTCCTATTCTGCATTAAGCGTCTACTACCTTACCTTCGTTGACGAGGATTTCGCTCGGGAACAATATGAGCTGCTCAAGAAGACGTTTCTGAAAAAGATACCCTTCACAGGCTTCAGGGAACTGGTCAAAGGAACGAAGGGTCCCATCCTTTTGATGGACTCCGGTCCCGTAATCTTAGGCCTGAGCCCGACAGGTACAGCTTTTGGAATAGGAGGGGCCTCCTATTTCCAGGATACTAAGTTGAGGAAGCATTTGCTCCGGACAGGAGAATGGGCTGGCTTTACAGTTTCCTCAAAGTATTCTCGACACTATCTCCTTGCTGACTATGTTCCCGTCGGCGAGGCGATTTCACTCGCTATGCGAACAGCCGTGCCATGGAATTAGTCTCATTAAATCCGCCTGGAAGATGACAATCGAATTACTAGATGAAAGCATTTCAAGACCGGAATTTTTGCTATTTTTGTAATTGTTGAAACCTTGTTTTCCAGGACACCTAATTTTCTTAAAATGGAAAGATTCACCCACATTACAAACGCAGATGTAATCGGAATAATTGAAGGACGAACTAATCCGGAAGAGCACTTCGGTATTTGGTTGCCCAAAGAGAGTTTTGAAGCCCTCCATCAATTTGCGTCGAATGAGAGTAATGTGATATATGGCGTTTTCCAAGTGAACCAAAGGCCTGATTTCACTTCATGTGATTACTACTTTCTGTACCGCAAATTGATTTATGTTCCACAGGATAATCAATCTGATTCCGGGAAGCCTAAGAGTCTAGTTCAAATGTTTCGAGGGTATAAACACCTCTGCGGTATCGTAAATGAAAAAGGAGAAGAGATTGTTCCTCTGAAGTATTTGGCACTTGAACCATTTATGAATGACATTATGTTGGTCAAGAGTAGTCATGGTGCGTGCTTATGGGGGCTTATTCGTTTGACTGGTGAAACCATTATTGAACCCGAGTATGATAGAATTGATCCGCCTTCAGAGTCTCTCTTCGCCGTGTGCAAAAATAAGAAAGTTGGTTTTATGAATTTCAAAGGCGAAATTGAGATTCCATTGGAATACAATATGGATGATAATCCTTCCTTTTTTTCTAATGGTCTTGCTTGTATGGCTAAGAGTTTTGTACCTGAAGGATTTGCAAGTGAATTGTATTACGGCTATATAAATCATAGAAATGAAACCATTTTACCATTTGCTTTTCATAATAAAGTCCATTTCGATAACTATGATGTAATTGTAAACAAAATGTATGTTCGTCAAAAGTATGGATACACGATAGAATCATACAGTTTATGTATTGATGGTTCAATGAAAATGCTATATTGCGATGATTCAAATGAATTCCAAATGGATTCATATAATGCAAGTACTTACTCCTCCGGTGGCTATGATGAGAACGACCCTTTGGATGCCTATGATGGAGATGGGAGCAATCGCTGGAACACTGACTAATAATACTGGATGTGTATATGGATTCAAAGCAATTGAATTATTGGATTTGCTGGGATGATTCTAGCACAGATGAGCCTTGTTTCTTATGCGAAGGAGATCCGGAGGTTGCTTTAAACGAGATGAGGGAGTTTGATCCGAATTCATATGGGATAGAAGGAGAACCTTCTCAACTCCCAATTCCCAAACGGGAGTACGATTGTTTGCACTCTGCCAAGCTATTTGATTACAGGAATCTTGGAGATGGGTTTGTTTTAGCCCATGTGATTTATAAAGATGACAAAGTTAATTTTGAAGATCCTGCTTTTGATCCAATGTGCGGAGTCATCACGAGAGATGGAGCTATTGTAATTCCGTTCTCGTATACAAGTATTTTTTATGACAAAGAATCCCGCCATTTCCGTTGTTATAGCTCTAAAACTTGGTGTCGGAGTACAGTATGGGAAGGAAGAGTAGATCATATTTCCCATCAAAGGACATCAAATGGAGAAATGATAATTGAACACGATGATTCAATAACTTATGTGTCCAAGTATTATGATTTATTTCGACAGTTCTCCGAAGGGCTTTGTGCGGTCCGAATGTGCTCCCCTAATTATCCTAATGGCTATGGTTGGGGATTCGTCAGTACTGATGGAGAAACCGTCATTGGTTGTAAAAGTGATTATCTAGATGTCTCAGATTTTCAAGAGGGATATGCAATAGTAAAAAAAGTGGATCACCAGTTAAGTTTCATTTACGGTTACCAAAAGGTGAAATATAACTATATCTCCACTAAAGGTATCGAACTGCTTGGGGCCGACGTTTTAGAGGCTAAACCATTTGTTAATGGACAAGCAAGTATAAAAGTAGTTCCTGATGGACATTACCAGAAAATCAATAAACTAGGACAGATTATTCAATAACCGATGGTTGTGATTCTTGGGTTTCCTTTGATTCATCCAATGAGATGTAGAATCTCTAATAGGGAATAACTGCAACATATGTAGCATTGGATTCGTAATAGCTGTATCCCTTATTGAACAGGTCATTGTTGCCATCAAGGACCAGATGGCATCAGTTCTATCTATTTTTCGCATTGACATGATTATCTCATTTACATATAAACGACGATTATACACACTCGAGGCTGAAACAATAAAGCTCGTTTTAAATGGACAAAGTGTTAACTGTTGCTACCCAATTGGAATTAAAACTGAATGGGTATTATGTTTTGGGAAACATCATTCTCCACTATTCTATGTTGATGATCAAACCCCAGTCCTTGCAAAGTATAAAACTGACAAAGGAAGGATTGTTTATTCTCAAGTCTTTTTTGATACAGAGACAAGGCAGATTGTGGTGGACTTATTATTGAAAACACTTTCAGGATCCAAACGTCTTTATTCTTTGTTGGAGATTGTATCTGCCCGTCGAGCAGATCCCGTGATGCTAATCAAATAAATAACAGAGGGGTTATGCATAGCATAGAAGACATTTACGCCATTATTCACGAAGCCGAGCAATACGAAGCAAATGGAGATTGCTTGCGTGCTTATCAGACATATAGACAAGCAATAGATGCGGTGGATAACGATGATGATAGTTACCCTTTTGCGGGAATCAATCCTGCTCCGTTCGATGATGCTCAGTATTCTGCTCGTATTCGCTGTGGAAGGCTTTGGTATCGTTTGTCAGAGGAAGAAAAGCGGATAGTAGGCAATAAATAGCTTTCTTTGTCCCATCTATTTGCCATATCCCCGGCTACCTTTGCCCGCGATGTTAATCTCGATTAAAAATGTATTACCTTTGACGGTATGGATTTTCATATAATACAACTGTGATGTTATGACTCTTGAAGAATACACCAACAAAGCCCTTGAGCTTCTCCATCAAGAGATAGCAGATAAGGACAACATCGGACCTCTTGAAGATGCTATCAGGGAAGATGCCGAAGATTTCTATGACAAAGGCTACAATTACGATACTTTGGTAGCTTCCGTGACTACAGGACTATAACAGGAACACTAATTGACCATGATGACTGTTGAAGAATACGAAAGAGAGCATAATCCAAGGAGATTGTCGAAAACCGAGGTTATAATCGGGCTTGTACTATTTGTGTCGTTTGAGTTGTATTTCATCTTCAAAGCGATTGTTGATTGCTGGCCGATATTGCATTCCAATCTAGTCTATCTCCTTTCCTAGACATATGAAAAAAAAAAAGAACCACCCTGCCCCAATTCTTCCTTCCTATAGTGGGCTAGCGGTGGTTCTTTTGTTAATATATGAATTGGACACGCCAGAGGTACAGAGTCGGCTCTATGACAGCTTTAGTGCCGAGCTTTCCCTGGACCGGCTATTGATGTTGTCTCCATAGTCCTCTTCAGCATGGCATCAAGGGCTTTTTCTGGTGGCCGATAGTGTTCCAAATCTATCTTTACATATAAGGAAATGATGGCTTTTGGGGCGTAAAGGCATTCTTCGTATATTTGTCCGAGATTAATAAACCTATCATGAGTGAAGCGATTAAGAAGGCATATGTCGTTGAGTGGAGTGGCCCATTCTCCAATGATCAACTCTGCGAAATAGAAGACAAGGCTAATTCTGGCTGCCTGTATATTGTATCTGGACTGAGGAAGTATCAGCGGGGAGAGTCCAGGATACAGTACATAGGAATCTCCCAACGAGGAGCTATTGTCAGATTTCAGGATAAGAACCATCCTAGTCATCAGGTCCTTCGAAATCGTCGGTACTGGCTCGGGCATCTTTCAAACGTAAGTCAAGAAGCAACACGCACAAATCTTGAACTAATTGAATCCGCATTGATTTACACATGCCAGGCGGAGTTGGATCTGAATGTAAAGAAGAAAAGCTCACATCCCAAGAAACCCGTAGTCGTTATCAATCGCTGGCTTACTACGACCGGAGACTACAGAGAGAAAAGAATATCCCCTGTCCAGAAATCCGTTCCAGACATTGTATTATATGATGGAGAACATTTCTGGACCTGCGAGCGATTAAGTTTTGAACCCTATCTATAAATTGAAAGATAGGATTTCAAATGCCTGAAATCTTTCTATTCGCTAGACGAGGTTTCCACGAGAATCAACGGAATCATCTCTGCCTTGGCCATTCTTACTATCCACCTATTGATGATATCTTTCTCATCTGGGGAGGGTTGTTTAAGCCTGAGCCTTTCCGCCCCACTTATGATGACTGCTCGAACAAACTTACGATGAATTATGCCCGATGCTTTCTTGATAACCACGGAGACCTCGGGATTCTTCTGATTGAGCACGATGGTCTTGATGGCATTAGGATTGGTGCCATTGTTCGTTATGAAGGATTCGATAAGATCCTTTCGCTCATCTAAGGAGAGGCAAAGCACCTTGGTGTTCCAATCATCTCGCAGGTCAATGGCAATTTCGGCGACAATAATGGGAGCACTAAAATCACTAGCGCTAATCCGTTTTACAGAGCCGTTTTCATAACCGGGGATTTGAGTGATTACTTCTGTCATATCTATGTTTTTTCGGCAAAAGTAATCGTTGCTTCGGCAGAATTATGGCAGAAGATAATGTAACTTAAGATTGAGTTTCAAACCTATATAATAAAGGATTATTCATTGAAATCACAACGAGTAAAACTCTTTTACGCTTTGGTCTATAACAAATCCTTTGGTTAAGTCAAGAAAGGATTGATATGTAAAAGCATCTTCAATTACAATAAGGTTCTTACTATAGATGCTATCTGCAAGCCCCATATTCGAGAATTCATTTAAGCGCTTGGCAATCTCATGATAAGAGCTTTTATAATCTTCAATTATCTTTCCATCATCCACTGAACTGTAATTAGAAAAATCATAGAGAATAGTTCCTAAATACACTTTTCGCCCCTCTATATTCAGCTCATCAGAATGAGAAGCTCCGATATAGTGGGAAATCATCTGTTTAATACCTTCACAATAGTGTAAGTCATGCCCAATCATTTCTATTCCCTTTTTCTCAGTGTACATGACATCTATTCCGGGGAAGTCTCTCATAAGTCGTTCATAATACGATACGTATTTCCAACTTATAGGATATGATACACCCCCCCTTTTATACGCCTTTCTCATATCTCTTCTGGTCAGGTATTCCGTGAATTTGGATTCCAGAAAGAGAACGCAATCCTCACCGTTTGCGGTACCATAAAGAGCCACATCTATCGATGATAAGCCCGTTTTAGGATGAAAGACTTGATTGGTCTTCTCAAATACTACACGGTTAAGAGAAAAAGAGATTGGCTTCCTATTGATAACTGTCTCAAAGACCAACCTTTGTCCAAGTCGAACTGAATAAAACACAAGTAATCCGAGGAGAGAAGATGATCGCAAAGAATTAATCTTACTGTCTTCATGCCCTTCTCCATTAACAACCTCATCATAACAATCGTCAAATAGGGGGTCATCAATTCCAAAAACATCTTTTATGCTTTGATTGAAAAGAAAGGTATCTGAATGCTTTTTGGTAATATCTAATCTTATACTATTAGTAAAGAATATCCCTTTATTGGCCAATTGCTTGAAATATGGCAGGCCATAGTTGTTACTTCTGATTAGAGCAACTAATTCTTGTCTTGTCATGATTCATTGGTATTTGTCTAATACTAGTCTCGCAGTTTTCGCAAAACTTGATCTAAGCCACGCTGGTTCCAATACCTCCACACTATCCCCAAACGATAAAACATCCTGCTTGAAGTCATAGTCAGGAGCCAGGTAATAAGAGAAGATGCTATAGCCACGTTTAGTCTCGATTTCCTCCTGGCTGCTATGAAGAGGTAATGAACGGAAATACTGCGCCTGCTTCCCATAAACTTTCAGCAAGACCTTCTCCCGTTTCATATCCCGATACTTCCTGACCCCATATAACGACTTAAACCATTCCTTGGCATCCAAATCATCTGGCATCTTAAAAGTATCAGGCATTACCTCGACTTCCAGCATCCGGTCAAGGGCATACATATGAGGCTCGGTATTACCATCATATTCCTTGTGCCCATACAAGTACCACCGGCGCTTGAACTCCCGGATGAAGTAGGGCTCAATTTCATAGGTCATTTCCTCTTCCATCTTGTAGCCCTGGTACCTCACTTTCAGTTTCCTGTTATCTCGGATAGCCTGGATAATCGTGGTTAAGAACTGATGGCTGGAAGGAACATTTTCGAAGAAGATCCGGTCCTTCATGCCTGCACTTTCGTTGAGAAGGGAATTCAGACTCAGGGCATCCAGCATCCAAGCTCTGATACCTTGACCGTCCATATCCTCACCGTTCTCAATACTGTACTGGTTATTTCGACGGTCGCAGACGATATCAATACCAAATATATCGGCAATTGCTGCAACATGGTTTGAGAAAGTACGGGTAGCAAGTTCTTTTCCATCTTCATTGACGGAACTCCGACTCCACAAGTCTTTGATTTGATTCAACGTTAGAGGACCACGGCTCTGAAGTGTTTCCAGCAGCCAGATGTAAGATTTGAAGTAATTCTTTGCCATAACTAAATGCAAAGATAGAAAAAGCATCGGCAAAAAAAGGCAGAAGCAAATAAATCTGCATCTGCCATAATCTTGCCGGTTCCCGTACGACCTTTGTCCCTGAGAAAACAAGAAACGATATGGAAATCAAACAACTGGAACCGAAAGATAAAGTTCTCACTTTCTTCGGCGAGATTAAAAACACTGCGGTCGAAAACACAATCAGGGATATTGTGAAGATCAACCTTGCAGACAGAGACTACATCAATAAATGCAATCAGTGGGCAATCGATAACGGACAAGAACCATTCCCCGTCCAGCTTAACCCAATAGAACTATATCTTTCCACCCAGGGAGGAACCTGCTATGATGGGATAGCGCTTCATGATGTTATTGCAGCATCAAATACGCCTATGGAAGTAATCTGCTCTGGAAAGATTATGTCGATGGGTGTGGTTGTCGCTTTGGGAGCCAAAGTTCGCAAGGCTTATCGGAACACAACGTTCATGATTCACCAGGTTCAAGGTCTTACTATTGGGTCGCTTCGTGAAATGGAAGATACCCTGGCAGAAGTCAGCCGTATCAATAGAATGCTCTTCAAAATCATCCAAGATAAAACCAAGGTCTCAGAAGAGCAGCTCAATGATGTTCTTAACAACAAGAAAGATTGGTTTTTGACCGCAGATGAAGCCTTGAGCCTAGGAATATTGACGGAGATTATAATGTAAACAAGAGCAGGTACACTGCTCTTGTTAAATCAGTCTATTTTATAATACTCGTTGACAAATGATAACCCCGCGGGAGTAAAGGTTAGGAAAGAGCGATAACTAAGAGACACACAAACATCGGGGTCACCGGTAAGACTATGAAAGTATGTATTCACTCTATTGAACACTGCATCGTATGGGGGCTTTTGATTATGATAACGCGTCAAATAGTGGTTGGAAGACAGGAAGTTACTGGTGCTTTCTATCGGATTTGAATAATACTCATCCCTCGGGTAAATGCCAAAGAGATAATGCTGCCATCCAAGATTAACTGAAGGATATTTGGGGCTTGATTCTATTGATAGCATCTTCACCCATCCATTGTCATTGAAATAATAACCAAGTCCATCCTTTTCATATCTCCCATCATTGAATGAGTCTCCAAGTAAGATTACCCGCCCCAACTCTAAGATATCAGCATTCATTTGTTTTGCTTCTTGATAAAAAGGAAGAATTGCCTTGAGCCATTCAGGAATCGCAATGTCAAATGCGTCCATAAACTTCGGTGTTAGCTTGGCCGCCACCGGAAGATCTTTGAAAAATGTAAAAGTATTCATATCTGTTATTCTATTTCTGGCTGATAATCCGATAGCCGTTAACCTTTTGGCCATCGATTCTTTCCTGAGCCGCTTTTACTGTGAGCCAATCCATATTCAAGAGGTCAGATGCTTTGGGTGTCTTCTCTATCCCAAGCTTCTCATACATCTCCGCTAGAATCGATTTTATATCCTTTAGCGAGAAGAATTGCCCAGGAAGGAATACAGCCAGAGTAGCATCCTTAAGGTTATCATGGTTACTGGAGGTATTGATTATCCTTTTGAGCCTGGATTCCATATAAGAACAACTCTTTATGACATCCGGGCCGAGGTCTTTATAATATCGCTTTATCTCTATCGGAATTTGTGGCAGGTAATCCAGTTTCTCTTTTAATCCCGGAATGGCAGCAACAGCATCACAATAGAGTCTCATGCGTCCCACAAAATCACCAGGGAATAGGCTGAGGAACTTCTTAACATCTGGATCATCAGCGACGCTATATGTTGTATCATCGATAAGTGTCATTACCTGACAAGTGTCGATATACTGGTTCTGTCTGATATCCCAAGCACGGATTTCATTAAGCATAGCAAGCTCATTGAAACCGACTTCTCTGGTCCCGGCTATCTTATCATCGTATACCGTCACAAAATCATCAGCACACTTGTCTATCTTCTGAACCTTCCTCAGTTTCTTTGCCATATCATCCTGCAAACGGGGACTGCTCTTCTTATAGGTGTCGATCCATTCGTTTGTGACTGCAATCTTTTCACTCATATGCTGCTGAAACTCTTGGTCCGTCATCCCTGTTGAATCAGCAAGGACTTTATAGAAGAAGGTAGCATCATGTCGGAAAGGATTATCTATATCCCTCTGTCTACCCATTATTTGAGGCACATCCAGCCATATATCAAGGCTCAAGTGCTTCAAGTTGATATCGCTGAAGATATACGTATAGGCAGACTTGGAATAGAAGTCAACGCCCTCAAATGAACAACGAGTCACAAAAGTATATGGCTTATGTTGTTCACCATTCTTTGGAGCATGACCGATAGTAAAGCCAAGTCTATTCCCATCCGCATCCTCAATCTTAGCCAGGCGGTTGTAATTCTCATCATTCCTGGCACATATGATATTGGTGTTGTCCGGAGTCAGTTCATTATCTTGAATGATACCGATTATCTGCTTGACATCATTTAGGAAGAATACAGCTTCGGTCGCTCGGTATTCTTGTCCATCTTGCATCTTTCTCTCAAAGCAGTGGTCTAACTTGAACCTATTGATGATTCTGGCTGCTGTTCTCCTTATCGACTGCCTGTAATATGGGAGAGTCTGAACATTGGCGGTATGGTATGCATCAGTAGGCCATTCCAATTCGACAAGTGGAAGGTTCTGGAATTCCGCCATTTGGTCAAGATAATTCTCAAGATAGGGCGTGGCTGAGAGGAAGATGATTTGATTGGAATAACAGAGATTCTTAAGGAATTCCATCTCTACATCTCCTTTGAACGCGGCATTGGTAAAGAGGCACTGAAACTCATCGACCACTATCCTGAACTGGTCAAGTATGCCCTCTTGGTATAAACGTTGAGCAACATGCCGGAAAGAGTCATATGTCACGAGAATCTTTGGGGCATATGAAGTAATCGGATTGCCAAGGTCTATCTTCCGTACATAATCCATCATCTGATTCTGTAGGTCGAATACATCTGTTGTCCTATCATCACTCTTTCTGAATGGATGAACAAGACCTATGAATTCAGGGTCGGTCGCCTTACAATGCACCAGTTCTGAAAGAGGGCTACAAAGGAGAGTTGGTCTTTTGTCTCTGAGCACCATAGTAGTAGCTCCACATCCAGTAAGCTTCTTGTTAAGGATGAAGCTGCCTGAAGGGAAACGTGATTGAACATAATCTCGATAATTGTCTAAATGCAATTTACCTGGAACTGTAATAATACTTTTGTGCATAATATTATGTTATCTAATTTGTTATTTGTGTTGAAAGGATTGATGAGAGGGACTGAATGATTACGAGGCCAACTGAATCCCTACTTAATCTTATCCTATTTGATTGATTACCGACTAGGCTTAAAGAAATCAAAGAAGGAAAAGACAACATTAGGCCAACAACCCTACTCGTTTACGAGTCCGAGCTATGGCCTGAACGATAGTGAAGGGCATAGTCGGTAAAAGGTTTTGATGATGGGATATTCGCTTTGCTCATACCCCATCTCTGACTTCGCTTTGCTCAGTCAATGGGTGTTGATGTCCTACTATTTTTTAGTACAATAGGAAGAATAAGGATATTATAATAGTTTTGACCAATCGTAGCGGATTTTCTAGGACAGTCCCTATCATCAAAGCCTAATTTCTTTCTGGATTCCTCATTCAATCCACTTTCATCTCAATTATTAGGAAATGGTGCCTTCAATACCTACTTTTTGTTCATTTCAGGATAAAAAAAACAGGCCCCTTTATCCGGAACCTGTGAACAAATCATCGTATATTCTTGAAGTTCTTTTCCCTCCACCATTCTTCCTCATCGGCTTCATCATAGGCTTTATCAAACTCATCCTTCATATCTTCCTCCACACTCCCTATGTCATACCATTTCTTCAGCATCTTCTCAGCACTTTCCCAAGCCACATCCTTATCGATACAGGCTTTTTTGGCTTTCTCTCCCAGGTATTCAGCATCACTCTTGCCTTCACCTGTAAACTTCAAGTATTCAGGTGTTCTCTTTACAATCCAGGAGCCTAAGACCTTCATAATAGCCTTGTCCTTCTTCTCTTTCGGTGCACTAATCTCCGATGTCTGATTGTGTAATTTGTTCAAGAAATCATTTGAATCGTTCATAGCATTATATAGTTTAATTTGTTCATACATTCATAAGGACTACGTGGCGTGGGAATTCTATTTTGATGCATTTGAGAACAAAAACAGGCTCCTTTCATTGGAACCTGTCGTTAACGTTATTACTTCTATTCAAAACACGCCTTTCTATACCTCGGATTCTTTTCTGCCATATCGTAATAGAAATTAAAACCCGCCTGGACAGCATCTATTTCGGCATTAGGATATCGACCGAGGAGAAAATCCTTTGAACACTGCCAGGCTATCTCTCTGTCCACACATGCCTGCTTTGCATGAGAGGCAAGATATGTCAACTCATTATTATTGCCTTGGCCCATGATTATATGGCAGTTATATTCGGAGGTCCCGGTTCTGATAAAGTTCTTGAATGCCTCCATAATCTCCCTATCCTTGATTGCCTTCAACTGAGCCCTGGTAAGTTTGGGTTTGGTATTAGCCGCCATTCGTTGCTCTTTTTCTTCTTTCTTTAGCCAATCTGGTTTGCTCCAATCCATATTACTACTCCTCCCTTTATTTTTCGGCAGCCTCACTATACATCTCCCAAGGCAGATTCGTGGTAAGGTAGATGGAACACTCAAACTTGTCATTGACGTACTCATCCTCCGAAATAATCCTGTACTGCTCTCCAAACATCGGCAATAGGTTCCGTAAGAAGATCCGTTTGATTCCAAAAGCATCAAGGTCTCCGTCAAATACAAACACACAATTACCCTCATCGTTAGGATAAATTGTATCTCCAATACAATGGATGTCAGATTTCAATAATTGTAAATACATATCTCTAAATCTTTTCTTTTCTAATAAGGAATTGCTCGGACGAGATGGAGGAATCGAGTATTTTCAGTATTTTTAGCACATGAAACTTGAGGAAGCCATAGTCCTTATTCTCTCCTCCGCTAATCATGGTATGAAAACGGAGGCAATAGCGAAGGAAGTAAATGAACGTGGACTCTATCAAAGGTGGGATAAAGCACCGGTGACAGGGAAACAGGTCTATGCTTGTATCATGGCTCATCCAGATACCTTCGTCAAGTCAGAGGGATTGATAAGGCTGATGATGTAACGGTAGTAAACCAAGTATATAGAAAAGTGGTGGGCCCGACTTTTTCTTAGTCAGACCCACCATTGTTTTTTTTTTCAAACTTGACTTGACCGATGTATCTCTCTGATAATAAATGTATTTGACTATTTTTGAGTACTCAAGTTACCTTTTCCTCTGAATCCCATTTTTCTCAAGTTTATCATAGATAGCTTGAGTACTTACGTCATAATCCACGGCCATATCTTCAACAGTGTCTCCGTGAAGATACCGCTGAACAATCTCCTCATCACGGCCAGCCAGTTTCCCTCTTCCCTTTTTCTCTCTTGGCTCAACGACCATCTCGTCACCTTCCGGCTTGGGCTTCTTTGGCAGAGCATTCTGTATGGTCTTCTCACAGTCATACATTAGATGGGTATAGCTATTAGGGTCGTATTCATCTCGTCCCACAAACTTGATGACAGAAACAGTTTCCTTGTCAACCTCGCCCTTTGGAGGTTTGAGGGACTGAAGAAAACGATAGCATTTTCCACCGCGCTCCTGTCGGATAGAGAACACCGACCCTGCCTGTTGGAGAAGCTTATCCCCACCAAGAATCTGGTCTGAAGTCAGCGGTTTCCATGGCTTGTCCTCTTCTGTATGTGCCGTGCAAAAAAAGGAAAGGATGATTCCCTTTTCGGCATACTCAATCTGTAACGTCTCCATTTCTTTGATAAATTTAGCGGCGTCAAAACCATCTAATTTAGAAAGTGGGTCGCATATTATTAAAGTGTCCTTTGTAATCCTCTTGCACTGACCTTTGATGTTAGCGATAAGGCTATCCTGTGTCGGAGATTGAAGATCCGTCCGCATAATCCACTGGAAGGGAAGACCAGAAAACACATTCCCGGCACCATATCTTTTCCGTATTTCACCAGCTCGTTCTTCTAACTGATAGAAGATTACGTTCATCCGATTAGACGGTTGGCAAGTTGGAGGTAGATAGGTTGGAACAGAACCCGATGCGGCAGCAATACCAGTATCTATGGCAAAGATAGACTTTCCCGAATCGGAACCAGCCACGCAAAAAGTAATCTGCCCTTTCAAGATATATCCAGCCGCAATGACACCATTCTCACAGGACATCGGCCGTGCTAACATCTCAGAAAAAGAACGTCCGGGCAGGATTTCTCCGGGGTCTTGTGTTTCTTCTTGTTGCTTGTTAGAATCTCTTGAACCCATCGGAGTATTCACAAGGTTGCCGAATATCTTGTCTATGAGCAAACAACCTATTCTCTTTCCTATCTCCTGGTTCATCTCAGTCTGCTTCAACAAACCATAATTAAGAACGGCATCGCCGCTGGCTCGTTTCATATCCCGTACAGAATTCTTGCCGGAACCTTCTACAGAATACCCGTTGAAACGAACTCGAAGATGCTTATTGGAAGAGGATTCCCCATTCCCTTTATGGAATGGGGCTCCGTTGCTGTGCTTGTTGTACTTACCCATTATTATTAGTTTTTACGATTACGCTGATACTGATCACGACGAACCATGTCCTGGAAATCTGCATCAAGCCGCTCCTTATAGTTCCTAGTTTCGTTATTATTCTTTATACACTTACCAGGAGCATCTCCGAACAGACCGAGGAATGCCGCAATTGCAGCTGAACAAGTGCCCAAAGCAAAGACCCAAATCGCTCCACGTAACCACTTTGGAGTATTGTCCTTCTGCTGTTCTTGATTCTGGTTTTCTTGATTCTGAATGACTCTTTCCATAATTATATGTTGTTTATTGGTTTGGTACTTCTACGCGAAATCTGGAGCATTTAAGAGAACAAGCATATCCAATAAGGGTAAGTACTTGCTATCTAAATTTTGCCGGATAGTCTCGTAGACCTCTTTTTCCGAGACGTGGCTATCCTCCATGCACATCCTACCATAGCGCATGAGCTGGTCAAGGGCATATGGATTGTTTAGATTCTCCTCAAAGATTGAAGAGGCAAGGGTTGTGAATAGATTCTTTTGTTTCATTTTCTTTTTCATAAGTTATACTCAATGGTCAAACATCTACTATCGTCTTGCATCAATCCGATTGGCGTTCTGGAACGCATCGAGATCGCTACGCTTTACATAGATCTTCCGTCCCCGCTGGATGAAAGGAATCCGACGTTCCCGACGATACTTCTGGAAAGTCTTAGTTGAGATGTGGAGTTCCTCACATACGCGTGAAGTATCAAGGTACTCCTCTTTTGCACCTTCATTCATCCCCTTGGACTGGATTGGTCCAAAGCGCTCATCTAGCACTTCGTTCAGCATCACCCGGAGGTCTTCAAGTGTATAAAACGGTACGTTCGTTGCCATAGTGATTTGTTGTTTGCGACGGCAAATTTATGTTATTTTCTTCAAACATAAAAATCGCAAATGCTTGTATATCAACTAATTATATAGCAACCCAAGAGTAATACAGAGCGATAATAACTACATAATAGCTACATTATCTCAATTTGAGGATAACATATAAAAAAATGCGATCTTGGATTCCCAAAATCGCACTAACAAAAAAAAAATAACTTTTTTACTTTACCCCAACAAACCGGGCAAATTTCTTCATAAGCCGCTCCTCTTCTGCCGCCTGTTTAGGTGAAGAGACATGGCTCATCCTACTTTGGAGTGGCGTATTCTTGAGACTGAAACTCTGTCCATCCTTGTTACAAAATAACTTATCCATATCTCCATAATCTGGCTTCTCTTTCCTCTTACGATTTGGATAGAGAACCTCCATCAAGCATTTCAACTCATACTTATTTCCAAACCAAATAACTCGACGCAGAAACTGAGGGCGAGTATTAGTCACATTTAGAAGATAGAGGAAACACTCGATATCTTCTTCGCGAAACCAATGCCCCTTGCTCTTTACCATCTTCTTAAAAAAAGAACGGCACTTCACCTCTCCAAATCTCTCATCGGAAAAAACTTGTGGAGGTTTGACCAAAGGACGCAGTTCGTGAGTTTCGGTTCTTGGCAACTCAGCATCAGGGAGCGAATTGTCAGAGATCTCATCAATAAAACCAATACTTTTGAGGAACGAAAGCAAATACTCAAAGGACTTTTCCTTGAAAAAAACAGATAGAGCATAATTCAACTGATAAGGTAGTTTATCAGCTAACGATAGCCTATATAATCCATAAGCTTCAGCGGAGGCCATACCAAATAAACATTCAATAGATTGCCATGCCGACACAAAACTGGAAACACAGTTATTCCTAGTAAGATAATGGCCACTATCCTTAAAAAAAGGGACTTGCTCAGGCAAAGGTATTGTCGCCTTTGTGGCTTCCTGAAAAGTAGATGCTGTATTGACAATATCCGAGTATGTGCTAGGCTTTCTTCCTAACTCTTGCATAGTACTGAGAAATTGGCCAAGATGGGTCGTGTCAATTTGATAGTCTCTCAAAGTCGAAATGAAAAGGGATTCATCTTTCTTTTTAAGTGAATCACGAAGGAGTTGCAGAGAATCTGTATTCTTTGCCAGTTTTTGAAGATATTCTTCCTGGTCCACAGAATCAAGTGCAAGCAATAAGCGGAAAAAATCACTCTCAGAGATTATCCTTGAATAAATCGGAGCATCCTCTGTATAGAAGGCCATCGGGGGAATTACCCGAAGAAACTCCATAAAAGGCATTAATAGAACCTCAAGAAAACATGCCTCTCCTTGTAGCAAATCAAAGGCATCTTGGAAAGCCTCTGCATCCCCAATAGAGTAGCCCATTTCGAGGAGAAAAGAGTAATCCTTTTTATCCTCAATCAATCTCTTACACCGCTCCAGTGAACGATTCATCCTCATCCATTCCTTATGGTGACCACGAAGAAGCTCACGTGCATATTCCGGAGTGCATTTCTCTAAGTTTGGCATACAGAAAGCGTTAATGAAGTATTAATATGGTATTTACAAAAATAGATAATCTGTATGAGTATATCAAGGCTAATTCTAACAGGTGTTCCTCTATACCTCGCTCAATCGCTCAAATGCACTATTCCCAGTTGGAGTTAATACTACAAAAGATTATCAGCAAAAATGAAAATGTTTCAGTAATGTTTCAGTAAAAAAGAAAGAAGGCTCGTAATTCGCTGATTTATAGCGTCATACGAGCCTTCCGTGTACCCCCGCTCGGAATCGAACCGGGACCGTCAGAACCGGAATCTGAAATTCTATCCTTTAAACTACAGGGGCATCCCGGTTTGGGACTGCAAATTTAATCATTTTTATCGACTTGCCAACTTTTTGTCCGGCAATTTTTCCCCAGGTGCGGAAATAATCGTAACTTTGGGGGAACCGATAACACGAAACGATATGAAGAGATTTCTGGGCCTTCTGGCCATCGCCCTCCTCGCGGGCGCCTGCGCCATGCAAACGGACAACGAATTGACGGATTGGCAGTTCTCCAAGGACGGGGAGCAGTGGGAGGCGGTCACGGTGCCGCACTCTTACAATGCCCTGGACGGGCGGACGGAAAAGTATTACCGCGGCAAGGCCCACTACCGCCGGGAGGTGAAAGTCCCCGCCGGGAAGAACGCTTTCCTGCTGTTCGAGGGCGCGGCCCAGGCGGCGGAAGTGTACCTGGACGGCACGCTCCTGAAGGCCCATAAGGGCGGTTACACGCCCTTCGTCGTCCCCCTCCCCCACGGCGGCCAGGTGGAAGTCGTTTGCGACAACACGGAGGACATCGAGATGATTCCCGTGAGTTCCGACTTCAACAAGAACGGAGGCCTGCACAATCCGGTGCGCCTGCTGGTGTATGGCGATGTATTCCTCTCCCCGGAGGAATACGGCCCGTACCGCCTGCATGTGGTTCAGAAGGAAGTGTCTGACAACAAGGTTGTTGCCGAGGTCCGGGCCCAGGTAAGGAACGCAGGTTCCGCCACGACGGAAAAGGTCCGGATGACCCTCTGCGACGCGGCCGGGCAGGTCGTGGCCGAGGAGACCGTCACCATTGACCTTCCTGCCGGGACCGGCCAGGCCTTCACATCGACCTTCACCCTTGACAATCCCCACCTCTGGAACGGCCTCCAGGACCCGTACCTGTACACAGCTGAGTTGCAGGTCGGCGAGGATGTCGCCCGGACCGAGGTCGGCTTCCGCTACTTCAGCGTGGACCGGGAGAAGGGCTTCAGCCTCAACGGGAAACCCTATCCGCTCCGTGGTGTGTCCATGCATCAGGACCTGGCCGGGAAGGCCACGGCCCTGACCCGCGAGGACATCGCCAATGACTACGCCATCGTGAAAGAGCTCGGGTGCAACTTCCTGCGGCTCGCGCACTACCCGCACAACGACGAGGCCTTCCGCTGGTGCGACCGGATGGGCATCATCGTCCAGACCGAGGTTCCCTGGGTCAATATCTGCGGCGTACGGGCCTCGGAGGCCTATTTTGACAATATCCACCAGCAGATGCGGGAGATGGTCACGAGCCTGTACAACCATCCTTCCATCTGCTTCTGGGGCATGTGGAACGAACTGGACACCTGGGGCAACCGCGACCAGTACCAGGGCCGCCTGGACGAAGACCGCGTCGTGGCGGAGACCGCCCGGCTGTACGATTACGCCAAGTCCCTGGATCCCACGCGCCTGGTGGGCCTGACCGACGACTCCGTCTTCCAGCGTGACCGCTACACGGAACTCAAGGCGGACTACTATTCCGAGAACCGCTACCACGGCTGGTACTACAACGCGGGCGATTTCAGCGGCATCACCGAGGAAATGACCTGGATCCGCGACCACATGGGCCCGGCCAACATTTCCGAATACGGCGTGGGCATCAACCCATACTGCGAGACCTGGGACGAGGGTGCCGTCCGCCGCGACTGGTCGGATTCCCTCCACTTCGAGGCCTATGGCAACCGCTCCCACGAGTCTCACGCCCAGCAGATTGCGCAGATGCCGTGGCTGAACTTCACCTCCCTCTGGATCCTCTTCGACTTCCCGGTCGCCGACCGCCAGGAAGGCTTCATGGACTCCGACGACGGCGTACGGTTCACGGTCAATCCCGACCGGATGTACATGAACGACAAGGGCCTCGTCACCCGCGACCGGCAGACCAAGAAGGACGTGTTCTACCTGTACAAGGCCTGGTGGAACCACGCGGAGGAAACGGTCTATATCACCGGCCGCCGGCTCCGGTACCGCCCGGCCGGACAGACCTTTACGCTCACGGTCTATTCCAACGCGAAAAGCCTCACCCTATACCGCGACGGGGAGAAGGTGGCGGAGCTTTCCGCCTCCGGCGAACCCACCGGGGTCATCTGGATCTTCCCGGAGGTCACCATGGGTGACGGGGAGACCGTCTTCCGGGTGGTTTCCCCGGACGGAACTGCCGATGAGGTAACCTGGAAACTGCTGGAACCGGCGAAGTGATGCAATTTTTCCGAAAAAGGCTTGCATAATTCAAGAAAAAGCCTCATCTTTGTAATCCTGTTTCGGCAGACAGGGGCGTAGCTCAGCTGGTTTAGAGCGCTTCAGTCACATTGAAGAGGTCATCGGTTCGAATCCGATCGTCCCTACGAGAGGATGACCAAAAAGTCAGATAGACTTGAGGTCATCCTCTTTCGCGTTATTCCTATCTGTCAGGCCGGCTATCTTGCTGGTATTCGTCAGCCCAAACTTGTAGCCCACCTTCACACGAATATGATCCATAAAATCCAACCAGAAACCGCCTCCGAGGGACACATCAAACCGTTTGCTATCGTTTATGTAATAGTCATAGGCCGGATTGACAGCTGTTTCCTTTTTCATAGAAGATGATATTAAATAAGTTAGAAAAGAATAAAATCCGGGAGTATGTATGACGTAGCCGGCATCTCTTAGAATAAACGAACGATCTTCTGCAGGGCTTCGGCCGGAAGGGAGGTGTGGTATGCCCTGTCGGCCTCAAAACCGGGATTGTAGAGTTTGGCCATGGTATTCCTGGTCTTATGCGTTTAGGAGACGGCGGTTCCGCCTTCTCCGGTGCGAACGTATTCGTTCAGGTCGATGGTTTCGTAGGTGTGCATGGCGCTTAGTAGTAGATCTTTACAAGTTTTCTGACATAGAGGCCGAAGAAGAGTTTCTCCACGAATGTCGGTTTCTGGAAGACTGTCCGGAGAATCACATCGACGGCGGCGAATTTGCCGGCCAGGGCGTCGAATTCGGAGTGGTCTTCCTTACCGGTGTACTCCTTGGCAAAGGCGTCCCAGAACCGCTGGAACTGGTCCAGGTTCATATGGAAGATATCCTGCACCCGCTTCATGGGGGCGTACACGCGGCAAATCAGGAACAGATGACCGATGTCAAACATGGGATCTCCATACGCAAACCGGTCCAGGTCTATCCAGTAGTAATTCCCTGCGGCCTGGATGAGATTGCCCGGCTGGAAATCTCCGTGGGAGCAACCTATCCTCTCGGGAATGGTTTCAATAAAAGCACGGACTGTCTTTCTACGCTTCTTGCTCACATAAGTGGCATTCTCAATGGCAAGAAGCGCCTGCTGCTTCCTGCAGGGGAAAAACTCGGGATTGCAAGGTGTGGAAGAGAGTTCCTTTCCCTTCTGGCAAAGCAGACGGGCCATTTCTTCCGTGCGCTCCGGATTCTCCTGGCAAATGCGCGAGAGGGATTTCTTGCCTTTAATCAACTGGGAGATGGTGCCATAGGCGTCCCCTACGCGTACGATGTGATACACTTCGGGGACTGAAAGGCCCAGGCGCGCTACGGCCTTGGAAATGTCATACTCGTGCTTGACTGCCTCCCATGTGTTCAGGCGGGCGTTGTTAACCTTGAGAATATCGCCCGGTGCCGCGGGATTGACATACGTCTTCCCGTTGCCGCCTTCGCCAACCTGCTGCCAATCGGCAAGATTGATTTGTGGATACTGGTTGGGGGACATGGCTATTTCAGATATTTGTTGCATAGTTTTTCCTGGTCCTGGACAGTAAAGCCAAGAGCCTTCTCCAGATAGGCCGAAAGGCTGCCGTACTGGGAATCAATGAGGTCCAGGGTGTTTTCGAAGTTCTCCGTACTCACGCCCACCATGGCGCGGATGAAGGAGAGTTCCGCCTCTCCGCCGCCCATTTCAATGACCTTTTTAGAGAGGGTTTCCACCTGGTCCGCATAGGAGACATTGGAAAGGTCGAAGTCTGCCACGATGGTCTCTCGGCTTGCCCCCAGTGCCGCCAGAACGAAGGCGGCACCCCAGCCGCAACGGTCTTTCCCCTGGGAACAGTGCCAGAGGACACCGCCTTCGGCATTCAGCACGCCCCGGAGGAAGGCGCCGTAACGCTGCTGGGACGTGGGATCCGACACGATGGCCGGATAGAGCCGTCGGCCCATTTCCTGCGCCTTGGGATGAAAGGCATATTCGGCAAGGCGTTCCATAAAACCACTCACTTGAATTTGTGTGGTGTCGGCACGACCGGCGGTGAAGCCGTCGACAAGGGCCTGCGGGAGGGTGGACAAATGCGTGTTACGCACTCCCTCCATCTCCCGGTCCGATGCCCCTGTCACTTCGGCATCAAAACGGAAATCAAAGACATCCGTAAGCTGGAACCGGTCCTTCAGGATGGTTACATCCTTATCGGTCGCAAGGGCCAGATTGCCGGAGCGGACAAGTTTCCCCCAGCGGATGCTGCGCCCGTCCTGCATGAGCAAGCCACCTAGTTCACGGGCATTCTCTATCCCTTCAAAAGGGATGGTACGGTCTTGGGGCTTGTGATTACAGGAAGATAACATGGCAATAAGCATCAAGAGTATAAACGTGTTTTTCATATCAGACAGATATCATTTGCTCAATTCGCCGGAAACTGTCTTCCGGAAGGGCGGTATGGAAGGCCATATCGTACACATAAGGGACTTTGAAAGCATAAAAAGGCATCAGCCGCTTAATATAGGGTCCCAGTACCTGGGGATCGGTGGAGCCCATGTAAGCCGGATAAAAGATATCCCAGTGTGCCTTCATGGTTTCCGGGGTGACGTGGAACAAGTTTTCGGCCCTCTGTGCAGTCATCCTATGGCACATAATCCATACCATGGCCAAGTCCCATTCCGGGCAACCGTAACTGAATTCGCCTACGTCAATCCACAGGGTGCGGTCCCCGTCGGTGATGATGTTGCCTATCTGGAGGTCTCCGTGCAGCAGGGTTTCGGGCTCCGGGACCGTTTCCAGAAAGGCCAGGGCGCGCTCCTTGAACGCTTCCGGGACCAGGTTCTTTTCCAGGTAGAATTGCGTGAGTACCTGTTTGTAGGACCTGAGGCGCTTTGTATCGGCCGTGGTAGAGTGGAGTGTCCTGGCCCAGTTGGCAAAGGTAAGGGAAATCTCCTGCAGCCTTTCCGGCTCTTCCGAAATGATGCGGGTAAAGGAGCGTTTGTTTGGAATCAACTCATACTCGGCGCCAAAACGTTCTCCGTCGGTTACCAGCCCGTAGGGCTCTGGCGTGGGGACGCCCAGTTCATAGACGGTACGGGCGGTCAGGAATTCCGCTGCGGCCCTGTCGGCCTCAAAGCCGGGATTGTACAGTTTGGCCAGCGTCTTGCCGTCCTTGCGTGTGTAGGCTTGGGCTGTACCGCCCTCGCCGGTCTGGATATACTCATCCAGATTAATTCTCTCGTATGCTTCCATAAAAATGTATTTATTCTGGTAATTGTTCTTTTATAAAACACGCCCTCACCTTGATCTCTGTTATCAGGACGGATTCCTGATGGAAAAAGGCGCAGAGATCTTTTGCGATGCTGTCCACAACACCTTTCTCGGGGTCAAGCAAACAAAGGACAAGGGTCCTTTCCTGTGTATAATCACCATTCTCGTGAAAATAGCCGCCTTCTGAAACGATAAACGAGAAAGGGACATGGTAACTTTGACATACGTTTTTCATTACATCAACGTACATCTTCGTCAGATGACCACGCAGGCAATGTAGAACAGGTTGAGGACCAGTTCCGGCCAAGTGTTTTCCAGGCCAAAATGCACTACGCCGTAAAGCATGATCCCCACGGAGAGGACTGCCGCCACGGCGGTAACCACAATGTTGAAGATGTCCGATTTGGTCTTGAATCTGATACCCATCGTATTGTTATATTTGTTGTCATCAATCATGTGCACATCGCGCTGCGGGAACGGAATGGTGATACAGGCGGATGAAATGCTCCAGTAGTAGCCTGGACTTGTAAAGGTACGCTTTATTTCGGAAATGGACAATATGACAATCGGACACGGTCTCCGCCGGGTGCTCTGACAGGGGCCTTTTTTATTTTCCTTCCTTGCTTTCTCATCTTTTTTAGGTATCTTTGTACAAATATAGAGAAACCGTATGAGCAAAGCCTATATCTTCCCCGGACAAGGTTCACAGTTCCCCGGCATGGGGAAGGCGCTTTATGAGCGCAGCGGGGAAGCCCGGGCCCTGATGGACAGGGCCGATGACCTCCTCGGATTCCCTATTACGGACATCATGTTCGGGGAGTCGGCGGAGGACCTGAAGGCCACCCGCGTCACCCAGCCCGCCATCTTCATCCACAGCGTCGTCCTGGCCCTCTGCAGCGGCCTGGAGACCCCTGCGATGGTCGCCGGACACTCCCTCGGGGAGTTCTCCGCGCTGGCCGCCGCCGGCGCGATGGACTTTGAAGACGCTCTCCGGCTCGTCGCCATCCGCGCGGAGGCGATGCAGAAGTGCTGCGAAACCGTTCCCGGCACCATGGCCGCCATCATCAAGCTCCCGACGGAAACCATCGAGGAAATCTGCGCCGCCTGCAGCGGCATCGTCATTCCGGCCAATTACAACAGCGACGGCCAGGTGGTCATCTCCGGCGAGAAGGAAGCCGTCGACGAGGCGTGCGCGAAGATGAAGGAAGCCGGTGCAAAGCGCGCCCTCCCGCTCCCCGTGAGCGGTGCCTTCCATTCCCCGCTGATGGAACCGGCCCGGCTGGAACTGGCCCAGGCCATTGACAAGACCCCTTTCCGGGCGCCCGCGTGCCCGGTGTACCAGAACGTCACCGCCCTCCCCTCCACCGACCCGGCGGTCATCAAGGAGAACCTCCTGCGGCAACTCACCGCCCCGGTGCGCTGGACCCAGACCGTGGAAAACATGGTTGCCGACGGAGCGGACTACTTCTTGGAGATCGGCCCCGGAACGGTCCTGCAGGGCCTTGTACGCCGCATCGCCCCCGAATCGATTACAGAAGGATTATCTGAATAAATATCCACATAAAACTTTTAACTGTTATGGCAAAAGAAAAGAAATTCATCACCTGTGATGGTAACTATGCTGCCTCGAACATCGCCTACCTGTTCAGCGAGCATGCTGCTATCTACCCGATCACGCCTTCCTCCACGATGGCTGAGAACATCGACGAGTGGGCCGCTCACGGGAAAAAGAACCTCTGGGGCGAAACCGTGAAAGTGACGGAGATGCAGTCCGAGGCCGGTGCCGCCGGTGCCGTGCACGGTTCCCTCCAGGGTGGTGCCCTCACTTCCACCTTCACCGCTTCCCAGGGCCTGCTCCTGATGATCCCGAACATGTACAAGATCGCCGGCGAAATGCTGCCGACCGTGTTCCACGTCAGCGCCCGCGCCCTGGCCAGCCACGCCCTCTCCATCTTCGGAGACCACCAGGACGTGATGGCCTGCCGCCAGACCGGCTTCTGCATGCTGGCCTCCGGCTCCGTCCAGGAAGCCCAGGACCTCGCCGCCGTGGCCCATCTGAGCGCCATCAAGGCCAGCCTGCCGTTCCTGCACTTCTTCGACGGTTTCCGCACCTCCCACGAAATCCAGAAGATCGAAGCCCTGGACGAGGCCGCCCTCAAGGACATGGTTTCCACCAAGGCCCTCGCGAAGTTCCGCGCCCGCGCCCTGAACCCGGACGCCCCGGTCACCCGCGGCACCGCCCAGAACGGTGACGTCTACTTCCAGGCCGTCGAGACCCGCAACCAGTACTACGAAGCCGTTCCGGACATCGTGGCCCGCTACATGGGTGAGATCACCGAGCTCACCGGCCGCAGCTACCGTCCCTTCGAGTACTACGGCGACCCCACCGCGGAGAACATCATCGTCGCCATGGGTTCCGTCACCGAGACCATCAAGGAGACCATCGACTACCTGCAGGGCCGCGGCCGCAAGTACGGACTCATCACCTGCCACCTCTACCGTCCGTTCAGCGAGAAGTACTTCTTCGCCGTCCTGCCGAAGAGCGTCCGCAAGATCGCGGTCCTCGACCGCACCAAGGAGCCCGGCGCCATCGGCGAGCCCCTCTTCACCGACGTCAAGGCCCTCTTCCAGGGCAAGGACAACGTCCAGATCATCGGCGGCCGCTACGGCCTGTCCTCCAAGGACACCACCCCCGCCCAGATCGTGGCCGTGTACGACAACCTGGACATGAAGGAGCCCAAGGCTGACTTCACCATCGGCATCGTCGATGACGTCACCTTCAAGTCCCTGCCCATCAAGAGCGAGGTTTCCATCGTGAAGCCCGGCACCACCGAGTGCAAGTTCTACGGTCTCGGTTCCGACGGTACCGTGGGCGCCAACAAGAACACCATCAAGATCATCGGTTCCCACACCGACCTCTACAGCCAGGCCTACTTCGACTACGACTCCAAGAAGTCCGGCGGTTACACCTGCTCGCACCTGCGCTTCGGCCAGCAGCCCATCAAGGCTCCGTACCTGGTGAACACCCCCGACTTC